>Ga0164243_10010381_pt1 | contig 13394 bp, 11 predicted proteins | sample OricompcompostOP_FD_108781 | JGI IMG/M metagenome (GOLD analysis project Ga0164243, IMG submission 108781) | Organic Plus compost microbial communities from Emeryville, California, USA - Original compost - Organic plus compost (OP) | ecosystem: Engineered > Solid waste > Mixed feedstock >... | reverse complement strand
CGCTCCCAACCGGGCGCAAACAACGGCAGGAAGTTCGACTTCTGATAGGGATGCTTCTCCAGCTCCGCCCAGTTCAGATCCGTTCCAAGGCCCGGCGCATCCGGGATCTGCAGACGCCCGTCGATCACCTCGGCGTGTGTCGTCACCAGCTCCTGCTCCCAGCCCACATTGAACTCGTCGAACAGCTCCTGCACCAACAGATTCGGGCACGATGCCCCGATCTGGATGCACGTTGCCGTCGAGATCGGTCCCTGCGCGTTGTGCGGCGCAACCACCCCGTAGAACGCATCCGCCATCGCGCAGACTTGCCGCGTCCTCCAGATGCCACCCATGTTGCCCGGCTCCGGCTGGATGATGTGCACCGCGTTTCGTGACAGCAGCTCCGCATGCTGATGCACGCTCGAGTAGCTCTCACCCGTCGCGACCGGCACCGCGATCTTCCGCGCGACCTCCACCGTCGCGTCGATGTTCTGATGCGCGGTCGGCTCCTCGAACCACGTCGGCTCGAACTCCGCGATCCGCTCCCCGATCCACACCGCCTCCGCCACGCTGAACCGGCTATGCCCCTCGATCATGATCTGCACGTCCGGACCAACCGTCTCGCGCACCGTCCGGATGATGTCGAGCGAGAGGTGGCGCTCGCGCTGATCCATCGTCCGCCACGCCGCGCCGAACGGATCGAACTTCAGCGCCTGATACCCCTTGTCGATCACGAGCTGCGCACGCTCCGCAAAGGACTCCGGCGTGCGCGGCCCCGCGTACCACCCGTTCGCATAGGTCGGCAGCGACTCGTGATAGCGTCCACCGATCAGATCGTAGATCGGCCGGCCCGTCGCCTTGCCGATGATGTCCCAGCAGGCAACCTCCACCGCCGCGATCGCGTTCATGTGGATCTGCCCACCTTCGGTGTAGAAGTCGCGCGCCATCCGCTGGAGAATCGTCTCGATCTGGAACGGATCGAGCCCCTCGAAACGCGAGGCCATCTCGTGAACCGCCGCCTCGGTCGTCTTCGCGAAGCCGTTGATCGTTCCCTCGCCGATGCCGTAAAGCCCGTCCTGATCCGTGTCCAACCGCACGAAGAGCCAGTTCTTCCAGGGATTGCCGACGATCCAGGTGGTTGCGCGCGTGATCTTCACTCGTCACTCCTTCGTGGTCCGATTGCCGTACTCGCGAATTGCCGTGCTGCCGTCATTCTCGGCAGTCCCACGGCATCCGTCCAGACGCCGTCTTGTACGTACACCTCAAAGCGCGTACCATTGACCGGAAGTCACCGATCCGGTGTCGCGAAGGAGCGCGTGCATCGCACGCCCCGCAGACGGCTGGCTCCCGTCTCCGAACGCACCCGGATCACGCGGAAGGGGAACATCATGGCCATCACGGTGGAGAAGATCGGCGCGCGCGACGCGGCTGATCGCAAGGAGCGTGTGACACGCGACGTGCCGCAGGGCGCGGTCGCACGTCTGCACGCGCGCTGGATCGCGGAACGCGGCGAGGTCATCGCGAGGACGCGCGTCTCACTCGATGGCGCGTATCCCGGCAACCTCGTCGATCGCGGGCGTCGCGGTCCTCGCGAGCTGACGATCTGCCCCAATCACCTCGTCATCGATGATGGCACCGACGATGGCTTTGCGCTCGCCTTCCACGAGATCGACGCCTTCGCGATCATTCCCTCGTCTACCCCCGACCGTCCCGCGCTGATGATCCGCTACGTAGCGCTGGAGTCGCCGGAGATCCTGCGATCGTTCACCATCGCCCGCCCCACCTTCCCTACGCGATCGCGTGGCGTCCGCCTTGGGCGGATCGCGTCGCTGCTCGCGGATGCTGGGGTGCCGATCATCGCGCCGAACCGTGCCGTCGCACCGCGCAGCCTCGCAATGACGTGGCCCGATGCCCGGCGACATGCAGATGAGTTGATCACGTGGTCGGGCACGGTCATGGCGCCGGTCGGCGGCTGGATGGCCTCGCGTCAGGATGCCTGCAAGCTCTGGCTGACGACCGACTCGCTCTTCTGGTGCGATCCGAAGGGCGACGGCGTGAACCGCCTGCCGGTCGACGACATCATCGAGATCGTGACCCCGCCGACGGCGCACGCGCCGCAGTTCGCGATCGCGATCACCGACGCGCACGGATGGCGGCAGGAGCTTCGCTTTCGCATGCCTCCCCATCGTGATGCCGATCTCACCGCAGCCGCGCATGCGTCCCTACTCGCCGCGTTCTGCGAGCGTGGCGTGCTGACGCGTGTGGAACCACGCCCGGCTCAGCCGTGGAGTCGCCCGACGCGCTCGCCGCGACGCATGCCGATCGTGACCCCGCAGATCCCGATGAGCGACGACGCCACACCGGACATCGTGCTCGTCGCTCCGGAGGGTCCGGACGCGATCATTCGCTACGATGATGACTGCATGACAACACTTGCCCGCCTCGACCGTGCGATCATCGCGGCGGAGATGACGGTCGAGGAGGTGCTGCAGATCCCGCAGCCGGATCCCGCCGAGGCTCGCGAACTCCTCGCGGCACGCATCGCGTCCGGCGATCTCGATCTGCTCGCCGCGCACGCCTGCGCGCAGCGCTTCCGCCAGCTCGAGGATGCGTGCCTCCGCCTCCGCGCGATGATCCGCCAGCTCGCCGAGGGACGCCGCTCTCGCACCGCGATTCTCCACGAACGCAACGCGCTGATGGAGCAGCTCATGCCCCGGGAGATTGACTGACATGCTGAACATTGCCCATCGTGGCGCATCGGCCTACGCGCCGGAGAACACACGCGCCGCCTTCGACCTCGCGATCGAGATGGGGGCCGACATGATCGAGACGGACATCCAGCTCACGAGCGACGGCGTCGCCGTGCTGATGCATGATCCGCTCGTCGATCGCACCTCGGACGGACACGGTCCGATCGCGGATCACACGCTTGCCGAACTGAGCGCGCTCGATCTCGGCGGCTGGTTCGATGCGCGCTTCGCGGGCGAACGGATCGTCACGCTCGACGAGTTCATCGCGACCTACATCCCACGCATTCCGGCCGCGCTGGAGATCAAGGAAGCCGGCGCCGCGGCAGCGACGGCGGACGCTGTCCTCGCGGCGGGCATCGCCGATCGCGTGCACGTGACGTCTTTCCACTGGCCGGCATTGATCGCGGCGCAGGCGATCGCGCCGGATCTGACGTATGGCTTCCTGACACCTGTCTTCAACGCGGACATCATTGCGCGCTCGGCGCGACGCGGTTTCCGGCAGATCTGCCCGCATGTCGACGCGCTCACGACAGCGCTCGTGAACGAGGCGCACGCCGCGGACCTCGTCGTGCGCGCGTGGGGTGTCCGCGAGCGGGCGCAGATCGATCACCTGCGCGACACTGGTGGAGACGGGGCGACCGTCAACTGGCCCGACTGGCTGACGAACTAGTCGCAGGACATACAGAAGGGCGGTCGATGCCTGGCATCGACCGCCCTTCTGCCGTGGACGAACGCTATTCCGCCTCGGCCTCGAGGTCTTCCGTCACCGCTTCCGTCTTCCGTCGAGACCGACGCGGCTTCGTGACCGGGACCTCCGCCGCACGCACCGGCTCCTCGACGGGCCGCGTTACCCCGCGACGACGTCGCCGGGCGAGACGGGTGCGCTGGCTGACACTCCCCTCCGGCGGCACGATCGGGGCATCGTGAATCGGTGTCGAGAGCACGACATTCACGATGCACCGCCCACCAACCTCGGAGAGCTCGTCGACCAGTTGCTCGAGTTCATCCGTCGTCGCGACATTCACCTTGATGAGAAACGAATGCTCACCCGTAGTGCGATGGCATTCCATCACCGACGGTTCCGAGCGCAGCCGATTGAGGAACGCATCGCCGTGCCGACGATCGACATCCGCCGCGATGAATGCCATCAGGGGGCGTCCGATCGCAGATGGATCGACGATCGCGCGATAGCCGGCGAGCACACCACGCTCCTCAAGACGACGAACTCGCTCGATCATGGCGGGACTGGAAAGCCCGACACGCTCGGCGAGTGCCTTCATCGTCAGACGTCCGTTCAACTGCAACTCGGACAATATACGTTCGTCCAACGTATCAATCGAATTCACAAGACCCCCTTTGCGCACGATGTGAACTGCGACAATGGCGTTCTGGGCGCCCATTGGCTACATTGGCGGTAACTCTCCCCGATTACCACCAATTCATGCGCTGTAAGTCTAGCGCCCGCATGCAAACCGGGCAACTGCTCCGAGATGGGATGGTGGGTCCACTTATGCCGCCAAGACACATGTTATGAGTTCAACTCAGCGGATCATTTTGTCTTTCTCGCCCTCGCGATCGCCGTCTCCTTGGCCAGATTCTCGAGACGATTATCGATCGGTGCGAGCGCTGCCTCACCGTATCGTCGCGTCAACCCCGCCGAGATCAGCCAATCCGTCAGCTGCGGATTCTTCGGCAGCAGGGCGCCGTGCATGTAACATCCGAGCGCATTGCGATAGCGCGCGCCCTCGGTGCCATCCGTACCGTTGTTGCCATGCCCGACCTCGACGGTTCCCATCGGCGTGGCACCATTGCCGAGGTAGGTCAGCCCGCTGTGATTCTCGAACCCAACGAGCGATCCCCACTCCTCGGACCCGATGATCACGTTACCGATGAAGCGTTCCGGACCTGCCGTCGACACCACATCGAACAGCCCGATCCCCGGCAATGGCTCGGCGTCATGCGGGCGATACTCGTGCCCGAGCAGCTGATAGCCACCACAGATCGAGAGCATCGCGGCACCGTGCTCGACCGCCTCACGAATCGCCTCTCCCTTGGCACCCTGGAGATCCTTCGAGACCGCGACCTGCTCCTGATCCTGCCCGCCGCCGAAGAAGAAGATGTCGATGTCATCCGGAATCGGCGCGCCCAGTCCAAGCTCGACGACCTCCGGCATGATGCCACGCCACTGCGCGCGCTGCGCAAGCGCGAGCACGTTGCCGCGATCGCCATAGATGTTCATCTTCGTGCCGTAGAGCCAGCCGATCTTGAGCGTCTGCATGGAGATCCTCCGTTTCCGCGCGTTCCTACTGATCCCAGAATGCATCAACCGCGCCACGATCGGCGAGGATCTTGCGCAGCGCGAGCATCGCGGTGTAGGTCGGCAGGATGTAGCCGACCCCACCCTCGGGCACCATCGCGATGAATGCATCGAGTCCGGCCTCGAGCTCGTCCGCGAGCGGCCGCAGCCGCGACTCCGGCACCCCCGCGTACTTCAGGCGGTTCGCCATGTCGTTCCCGCGGATACCCGTCGTGCCGAGCAGACCGTCGCCGTCGGCGAGCAGCTCGAAGTCGACATCCCACAGCCACGACACGTCGCGACCATCCGCATCGAGATCGTTGATCGCGATCAGCGTCGGCACGGAGAGCCCGCCGGTCTCGGCCGTCAACATGCGCAGCACTTCGTTGAAGCCAACCGGGTTCTTCACGAGGGCGAGTGTCAGCGTGCGGTTCTTGTACGCGACGCGTTCGATCCGTCCGAACGCCGCGCGGAAGGTCCGCATCGCGGACTGGACCGTCACATCCGGCACCCCGACCGCGTGCGCGACGGCATAGGCGGCGAGCGTGTTGTAGGCGTTGTAGAGACCAGGCACCTGGATCTCGAGCGGCACGCCCGCCTGCCCCGTCGACGTCACGGTGATGGCAAGCGACTCGACGCCCTGCAGCTGGATATCGCTGCCTGCGAGATCGAGCGCCGGTCGCGCACTGTCGCCATTCGGGCAGTACCAGTCGCCAAGATGCGAGACGTAGAGCGCGTGATACTTCAGATCCGCCCCGCACACGCGGCAGACGGCGGCATCGGCAGCGTGCGGCAGCGCCGCGAGCCGGTGGTTCGCCTCGTTCAGGCCGAACGTGAGGCGCTTCGCCCGGATGCCCTCCGTGATCGAGGAGAGCGTCGGATCGTCCGCGTTCACGATCAGCGTCGTCGACTCGTCGAGCGTCTGGAAGGTCGCCTTCCAGGTTCGCGCGATCGTGTCGAGCTCGCCGTAACGATCGAGCTGATCGCGGAAGAGATTGTTCAGCAGGATGAAGCGCGGCTTCGTCAGCTTCACGATCGCCGGGAACGCGGCCTCGTCCGCCTCGATCACCGCGATGTCGCCGCGTGGTGAGCCGGTGAATGTCGCGTTGCCGGCAACCGCGCTGACCACGCCACGCACGAGATTCGAGCCGGAACGATTGTGCACGACCTTGCGACCACTCGCATCAAGGATATCCGCGATCATGCGCGAGGTGGTGGTCTTGCCATTCGTGCCAGCCACCACGATCACACCGTCACGCAGGCGCGCGGTCAGCTTCGTGAGCATCGCGGGGTCGATGCGCTCGGCGACGAGCCCCGGCGCGGACGTGCCGCCACCGCGCCCGAGTCGGCGGATGCCGAGGGCGGTGAGCTTCGCGGCCACGACGGACGCGGCGAGACGGGGATCAAGCTGGCGGATGGCGCGCATGTCAGTTCTGCTCATAGTTCGTGATCACAAACACCATGTCGAGGCTATCGAAGTTGCAGGCAGGACGCACCTGCACCTCCACCTGATCGTTCTGGGCGTTCAGCACCGGATCACCATAGACGACCCCGATGATGAGTCCCGCCGGGATGTTCCGGGTAAGGTCGGACGTCACGACCTTCTCGCCCTCCTTCGGCATCACCGCCTTGTCGATGTGCTCCATCAGGAGTGCCCCGCCCGACTGCCACTGACCGATCACGGTCCCGGCGGCCTGCGAGTCCTCCAGACGGGCGCCGACCTTCATGCTGGTATCGATGATAAGCGTGACGATCGCGGAATGCTCCTCGACCTCGGAGATCTGGCCGACATAGTAGTTCGGATCGACCACGGCCATCCCGACCTCGAGCCCATCGGCACTCCCGCGATTGATGCGGAAGAACTTCTGCTGGCCAGTCGGATCAGAGCCGATGATCGTCGCCGGAACCGTCTCAGTGCCAGGGCTGCGCGCCTCGAGCTCGGCTTGCTGCCGGAGGGTCTCGTTCTCCTGCTCGACCTGCTTGAGCTGGCTGTTCTCGGCATTGAGCTGATCGCGCTCGGCAGTGACGGTCGCGAGCTGGGCCTCGAGATCGGAGGTGCCGCCGACGCCGTTCGTGGCGCTCTGGAAGCCGTTCGCGATCGGATCGATCACCTCGGCGAGGCCATCACGCAGCGGCCGCACGAGACCTTGCCGATCGAGCGCGACCAGCCCGATCGAGACCACGACGAAGATCAGGATCAGCGTGAGTGTCTGCCGCAGGGGCACGGACTTCATCGATTGCAGACTCCTCGACGCACAACATCATCTCCTGGGGCGCAACATCCCGAACCGCGTGGCGGAGGGACGTGCGGAACGCGCATCACCATCTCTCGATGGTGATGACGGGTGAACAGGGCAAACGGGGAGTGACATGCGGGCACAGGAAGCGTACCACGCTCCCCCGTCGCGCAACGAGCTGTCCCCGTCGCTGCGCGATCAGGCGCTAACCGCGGCGGATTTCCTGACCGCCCGCCAGTGCGCGCTGATACAGATGCAACGCTTCGGCGACGCGTCCGGTGCCACGCGCGACGCAGGTGAGTGGATCCTCGGCGCGATGCACCGGCATGCGGAGTTCGCTCTGCAGACGACGATCGAGGCCCATCAACAACGCGCCACCACCCGCGAGGGTGATGCCATGCTCCATGATGTCGGCCACGAGCTCCGGCGGCGTCTCCTCGATCGAGTTCTTCACGAGCTCGATGATCGTGTTCACCGGCTGCGAGATCGCATCGCGCAGCTCGACCGAGCTGACCTCGACCGACTTCGGCAGACCCGTCAGCAGGTCGCGGCCGCGCAGCATGACGCGCACCTCCTCCTCGAGCGGATAGGCCGATCCGGCGGCGATCTTCGCATTCTCTGCCGTGCGCTCGCCGATCACGAGGTTATGATCGCGGCGCGCGTACTGGATCAGAGCGTCATCGATCTCGTCACCGGCGATGCGGATCGAGTGATTGACGACGATGCCACCGAGCGAGATGACCGCAACTTCCGTCGTGCCGCCGCCGATGTCGACGATCATGCTGCCGATCGGTTCGTTGATCGGGAGGCCGGCACCGATCGCAGCGGCCATCGGCTCCTCGATCGTGTAGGCCTCGCGCGCGCCGGCGGAGAGCGCGGCGTCCTTGACGGCACGCTTCTCGACCTCGGTCACGCCCGACGGGATGCCGATCACGACACGCGGATGCGGCGCCATCAGGCGCTGCATGTGCACCTTGCGGATGAAGTGATGCAGCATCATCTCGACGGTGTCGAAGTCAGCGATCACGCCATCATGCAATGGGCGCACCACCACGATGGAGTCCGGCGTCTTCCCGATCATCGCCTTGGCCTCGATACCGACCCACAGCGCACGCTTGGTCTTGGTATCGATTGCGACAACCGACGGCTCGGAGATCACGATCCCCTTGCCTCGGACATAGACGAGCGTATTGGCCGTGCCAAGGTCGATGCCGAGGTCCCGACTGAAGACGCCAAAGAGAGCGGAAAAGGGACGGAACACGTCCTAGGACCTCCGAAGAGTCAGTGCTCATGACGAGTCGCACTGGGCGCGACGCACAAGGCGAAGATATCAGCGCGGTGCAGGGGTTCGATGCAAGCCGGAACGTATGACGATGAATCCCGAGAGTGCCCCACAAGTCGGCCAGAATGAGCGCGACAACACCCGCTTTCCGGTCCGAGCGAGTATACCATGCACCTTGTAAAGCCTGTCCGTTCCCTTTCCGCACTGCCGCCGCTCCCGATACAATCGTCCCCAATTGCTGACGAGACTCGTTTGTACGAAGGGGTGACGACATGACCGAATCCATCGCCGATACCCGCTGGCGCGGGCTGCAGGAGGCCATCGATGCCGTCCCCTCCCGCGCGGAGGTCGCCGTCACTGCGATCGACATCGACTCGGGCGAGACGTTCTCTGTCCACGGCACGGAGCGCTTCAAGGCGGCGAGCACGATCAAGACGCTGATCCTCGCGACGCTCGCGCACGCAGTCGATGCCGGGAAGGTCGATCTGGACGAACGGCTTGCGCTGCCGGAGTCGCTGAAGGTCGGCGGCAGTGGCGTGCTGAACTGGCTGACCACCGGCATCGAGCTGCCGCTCCGCGACTACGCCTGGCTGATGATCACGATCTCGGACAACACCGCCTCGAACGTCTGCATCGATGCGGTCGGTCTCGCCACCATCCAGCAGTTCGCGCAGGAGATCGGTCTGCCGGAGATTGTGCTCGGACGCTACTTCCGTGGCATCTCGCCGCAGCCGGGCGATCCCGACAACTTCACGACGAGCGACGCCCTCGCCCAGCTGGTCCTGAAGATCGAGACCGGTGCGATCGCCTCGGCCGAGCCGACCGCGTGGATGCGCACGCTCCTCGCGGAGCAGCAGCATCGCAACCGCCTGCCGCGCATCCTGCCGGACGAGGTCACCTATGCCGGCAAGACCGGCTCGATCAACGGGCACGTGCACGATTGCGGCATCCTCACCGGACCGCGCGGTCGCATCGCGATCGCGGCCCTCTCGCGCAACTTCGGCGACAGCTATGCCGCAGAGTCGTGGCTCGGCAAGGTGGGACGTCAGGCCGCGCTGACGCTCGTCTAGCGGCGCCGATCAGACGCCGGCGTACGCGATTGCGCGGCGGAGCATCGCCCGTACATCCGGCCACGAGTCGAACGTCGGATACGGGATCATGTGATCGCCACCGATCTCGTGGTATTCGCGCAGTCCCGGGATCACCCCGACCAGACTGCGCGTATGCTCCGCCAGCACGACTCCATCCTGGTGCCCCTGGATGATGATCGTCGGCGCGAAGATGCGCTTCGCTTCCCGCCGCGCCAGATTGCCCAGCCGTCGCAGCTGCTCGATCGCGACGGTCGGCACCTCGAAATCGCGCTGCACGGCCTTCTGCACCATCGGATCGTCGAGCTCCAACCCCGGCATCACCTTCGCGAACCAGTCGCGCGTGCCGGGCGCATCCATGTCGAGTCGCCCGAAGAAGCTCAGCTCGCGCAGAAAGTACTGTCCGATCGGCAGGATGTTCGCCTTCCAGTCCGCGATGCGGGTAAACGGCGCGAGCAGCACGACAAGATCCGGCTTCACGACCGCCTGCGCCGCGATCAGCAGCGCCAGCGATCCGCCCATCGAATGCCCGACCACGATCCGCCGCTCGTAGCGATCCACATGGTCATCCCACAGATGCAGCGCCCATTGCCGCCAGAACTCGGCGGTCATCGTGCTCATGCGATCGAGCTCACTGGCCATGCCCGGCACCAGCGCGCCCTCGCTCGCGATGCCCGCTTCGGTGAACTCGTTCGCGATGCCGCGCATGTCCGCCGGCGATCCAATGAAGCCGTGGATGAGCAACGCCCCGATCCGCGCCTCGTCCGGACCGACCCGGAACGGCAGGAACTCCTCCTGCCGATACCACGCCTGCATCACGCTCTCGGATCGGATCGGGCCGATCATGCTGTCCAGCACCGTCGAATCGATGGACACCGCGCGCTCCCTCTCGTTCCCCATCAGCTCATCGCATCATGCAGAAAGGGGCGGATGCACGCGCATCCGCCCCCCTCCACGACGCACGACATCACGCCCTACTGCTGGCGCTCACGCGCGGTCGCGAGGTAGTTCGATCGCCCGCGCAGCGCGCCTTGACCATTGCCGAAGCGGCGCTGGTACTTGCGCACCGGCTCGCCGCCGCCGCCCGCCGTGACGAGTTCGCGGTCGTCGAACGACGCCTCGGAGGTCTCCTCGGCGAACATGTCCGCCTCATCCTCACGCGCGTAGGCGTACTCCTCGGCGGAGTCTTCCTGCTCGTCAGCCCAGCGTTGGTCGGTATCACGGTCACCGTTCGCGAGCTCCGGCAGCGCGCGCAGCACCAGCGGATGCGTGACGCTCAGCTCGGTCGTCACGAGCTCCTGCCCCTGCCCGTTGATCGTCTGCCGCTTGGTGAGGACACCCTTGCGCAGGAACTCCATCACCTTGGCCTCGATGTGTTCGGATGGCAGCAGATCGCGATCGAGGAAGCGCCAGAGCGTCCGGCTCATGTGGCTCTGGGTCGGCACGAACCCCTCATGCAGCTGGCGAATGTACGTGTCGATCGCCTTGATCACGGCGATGTCGATGTCCGCCGACTGCGCCATCTCGATCATGTCTTCCTCGCCGGCGGCCGCGACGAGATCGGGACTGACAGAACCCGGCACCCCACAGATGATCACGCGCTTGCCGAGGCGGTTGCGCAGCGTGGTCACGAGGCGAATGAAATCCTTGTCACCAGAGAAGAGGAGGAAGAGTTCGATGTCCGGGCGGACGAGTGCGGTGTTTATGATGTCGACCACGAGGTTGAGGTCGGACCGGGAGGCGATCTTTTCGCGACCGTGGGAATCGGTGGTGCGCTTCACCGGGTAGTGATGCGCCTCGAATCCGGCGACATCCAGGCGAGTCCGGATCTGCTGCGGATGCTGATCGAAGTCTGCATACGCGCGGGCGACCGTCATCAACCCGTACTTCAGCGCCTTGTCACGCCAGGCGAGCGGATCCGGTTCCCGACCGAAAGAATTGATGGTGGAATATCGGATGTTCTCGAAATCGACGAATACGGCAACTTCCACAGCGGATTCCGCCGCCCCGACAGTGCGGGACGTAGTAGCCAACTCTGGCACGATGATACCTCCGAAACGTTCACGCTAGAGGAAACAGATATCGAACAACAAACCGAATGCGCAATACGTGTGGTTTCACGACGTTGAGGGTGTTCGCGAGAGAGAAGGTGCCGATTACGGGGCGCCTGTTCGGAGCCTATACCCACACACCTCATGACCGGGTGCCCCGAGACATCTTCCTACTCCCTTACCGTGAGAGTGTAGCACCATTGGGCGAGGTACCGTGACGACGCATGGTCGGGTCACGGTACCTCGCGGAAGTCGCACTGGGTCGCGCATCCAGATCGCGGCGGGGATGTTCGGTTATGCCGCCTGCTGCGCCGCGATCACCGCCGCGCCAACGACACCCGAGTTGTCGCCGAGCTTCGCCCGGACGATCTCGACGGCGTCGCCCGCGTGCGGAAGCGCTTCACGTCGCGCGGTCTTCTCAGCGGACGCGAAGAGCAGATCGACCGCCTCGATCACGCCGCCGCCGAGGATGATGCGCTGCGGGTTCACGAAATTCACCAATGTCGCGATCCCGAGCCCGAGATAATAGCCCGCGCTCTCGATCGTCTCGACCACAACCGGATCGCTCGCCTCGACGGCCTTCTTCAGGATGCCCGAGCGGATCGCCGCCTGCCCCGGCGCGGCCGGGTTCAGATCCGGCAGCAACTCGCGCAGGATCGACGGGCGTCCGCGACGCAGCTCACCGAGCAGCGCGGCGGTGATCGCCGTGCGCGAGGCATACGCCTCGAGGTGTCCGCGCGCCCCGCATCCGCAGATGCGACCGTCGGCCTGCACGGTGGTGTGGCCGAACTCGCCCGCATTGCCGGAGAATCCGGGGCGCAGCTTGCCATCCTGGATCAGCGCCCCCCCGATGCCCGTGCCGACGAAGATGCACACGAAGTCATCGACGCCCTGCCCGGAGCCGAAGTTCTGCTCGCCCACCGCCGCGATCTGGACATCGTTGCGGATGGCCGCCGGCACACCGTAGCGCTCCGACAGCTGCTGCCCCATCGGCAGATCGACCACGGAACGGCTCAGATTCGCCGTACCCACGAGGAGCCCACGCTCGGCATCAACCTGACCGGCGATGCCAACGCCGATTCCCGCGACATCCGCGATCTCGACATTGGCATCCGCCAGCGCATCATCGACCACGGAGTAGATGCGCTTCATCAGCTCATTCGGCCCGTCCTGCGAATTGGTGCGCTTCTTGCCTGTCCCGAGGACGTCCCCCGTCTCGACGTTCACGACAGCCGCCAGCACCTTGGTTCCCCCAAAATCGACGCCGACTGCGAGCTGTGCCATCCTGTTCCCTTTCCGTCGCGCCCCACATGCGGGGCGCGCTTGCGTCAATTCGTCTTGTCCAGCTGAGCGATGACCTCGCCAAACGCCTCGACCGTCTCCGGCGTGGAGGCATCGAGCCCCACGATGAACTGGCGGAATCCCAGTTCCCGGAACTCGGCGAGCACGCTCGCCTGCGTCTCGGCATCACCGCGCACCGGATTCGGTCGCGCGCCAACCGGATTCGCCGAGGCGAAGTTCCCGCCAGCCGTCCGCACGAGCGTCGCCGGATCGCGCCCGACCGACTCGCAGGCTGCATCGACCTGCGCAAGCAGCTCGCGCACGCCCTCGGTGGAACTGTGCCAGACGGTGTTCCACGCGTCAGCATACTGCGCGATGAGCTTCAGCATGCGTGGCCCGGTCGAGCCGACGAGGATCGGCGCGCCGGTCG
>Ga0164243_10010380_pt1 | contig 13396 bp, 10 predicted proteins | sample OricompcompostOP_FD_108781 | JGI IMG/M metagenome (GOLD analysis project Ga0164243, IMG submission 108781) | Organic Plus compost microbial communities from Emeryville, California, USA - Original compost - Organic plus compost (OP) | ecosystem: Engineered > Solid waste > Mixed feedstock >... | reverse complement strand
CTTCAACCCGACGCTCATGTTCGAGCGCGGCTGGGAGCAATACGTCGGCACGGCCCTGTACGTCTGGGCGGTGGTCGCGCTCGGCCGCGAGTTGTGGCGGTTCCGCGTCAACGAGAAGGCCTTTGAACAGGCCCCCGCCCTGCTCTCCGCCCTCCAAACCCGCGGGGCGGGCGAGAAACCGGCCACCCGGATCGACCCGGACGAGACGCTCATCCTTCCGGCCCGGATCCGCCAGCTCGCCCACTACCTGGAGGGGTCGCGCACCCCGTCGGTCGGGCAGCTCATGGAGATCAACCGCGAGAGCTCCTCGCTCGACCAGGAACACGTCGCCGGCCGGTTCACGCTGACCCGGTACATCCTTTACCTGCTCCCGGTCATCGGGTTCATCGGGACGGTCGAAGGGATCTCGAAGGCGCTGATGAACATCAGCAAGGTCCTGCCGATGGTCAAGGAGCTCGACGGGTTCATGAGCAACCTGACGGGCGTCACCTCGGCCCTCCAGATCGCCTTCGACAGCACGCTGCTCGCCCTCTTCCTGAGCGCCGCCCTGATGCTCGTGCAGACCTTGGTCTACCGACGCTCCGAAGACCTGCTGGCGCGCGTCGACCGCTGGGTGGTCGAGCACGTCCTGCCCCGGTTCGGCGCCGACGAGGCGTCGGGCGCTTCGAGGGCCGGGGAGGCGGGCGAGCAACTGGAGCGGTTGCGCCGCGACCTGGCGGCCGTCCTCGAAAAGTTCACGGCGACCGTCGAACGGCTTCCGGTCGCTCTGGCCGGCTTCCAGCGCGGGGCGGAGGCGATCGGCCGGGTCGGCGCGGAACTCGAAGCGGTCGCCGCGGCGTCCGAATCGTTGCGTCGGGGGGCGGTCTCGCTCACCCGCATCGAGGCCCTGCTCTCGAACCAGAGCGGCCCGGGCGAGCACCTGACCGAGATCAAGCGAGCCATCGACCGCAACGGGACGGCCGTCGAGGCCCTCGCCCAGTCGCTCGCCCACGCCTACGAGCGCACCAACCGCGCCTCGCAGGAGCAACTGGCCCGCACCATGACCAGCCTCAAAGACGCGCTCGACCTGCTCAACGTCAGCATGGAGCAGGGCAACGCGCTCTACCGGAACATCGTCAAGAAGATGTTCGACGACCGCGCCGGGGGCTCCGGCCACGAGGGCATCCGGGCGGCCTGACGGGGCCGCCACGCCGCAGGATCGGGCCGGTCGGCCGACCGTCGGGTTGACGACAGAACACGCCAACGTCCGGAGGGGAGATGCGACGCAACCGTCGTAACAGCCACGCGGGCCTCGAATTCGGCGGGTCGGGGGAGGACTCGTTCGTCGCCGTGGTCGTGACCAAGCTGACCGGCGCGCTGCTGTTCATCCTGCTGCTGACGATGGTCATCATGGCCCTGCTCCCCAAGGCGGTCGACCTCCCCCCCGGGACGTCGGGGGAGAAGGACCCCGCCGACGCGGCCTCGACCTTGGCGGTGGCGACCCCCGAGACGCTCCCCGAGGCGATCGCCGGGCGTCCTTACACCCTGGCGCTCGCGGCCACCGGGGTCAAAGGGACGCCGACCTGGTCGGTCGCCGGGGAACTCCCCGAGGGCCTGACCCTCGAACCCTCGACCGGACTCTTGCACGGCACCCCCCGCGCGGGGACGCCGAAACCCGTCGAACTCGTCGTCAAGGTTCGCGACGGGGGGTCGACGGCCACGCGGACGACCAGCCTCGTGGTTTACCAATCCGACCGCCCGCTCACGACGCCGTCGTGGTGGAAGCCCGGCCTCCCCCCCGTCCCCTGGCGCGCCTGGCTCGAACAGGGGTTCGGCTTCCTCGTCCTCTGGCTGGTGTACCTGGTCGGGATGAACGCCGTGGGGAGCCTACAACGCTGGTCCCTCGACGCACTCCAGGCCGAACAGGCCGGCGACGACGAGCGCCAGGCCGCCCTCCGGCGGTTCGCCGTCTACCGCACGACCGTCCGCGTCGCCGGCCTGACCGCCGCCGCCGCCCTCGCCGTCTGGCTCTGGCGACACCGCGTCTGACCCCCCAAGAAACGTCGGCCCAAGCCCCGCCCCTCGACGCGCCGTTCCGGCGTCCCGCCCCGTACCTTGACCGCCCAACCCCGCCCGCCCCGCTTCAACTTTTCCGTAGCCGCTTCTCGGGTTTCGCTCCAGGTTTATGGGACGGGCGGTTATCATTTGACGCTTGAAGGGGGTGAGATGGTCCGTAACCGGACTTCTAATTCAATCAGGTATTTCACCTGAGGAGATCGCGATGCCTCGGATTCGGATCATGCTTGGCACCATGATTGGCTCGCTCACCCTGATGGCGCTGGTGAGCGCCACGATGGCCCAGGGGCCGGGCCGAGGCGGCCGAGGCGGGCCGGGCGGACCGGGCGGGTTCGGAGGCGGACCGGGTGGCTTTATGGGCGGACCGGGCGGGTTCGGGGGGGTCTATGGCCTGCTCCGGAACAACGCGGTCCTCGAAGACATCAAGGCCACCGACAAGCAGAAAGAACAGCTCGCCAAGGCCCGCGATTACCTCGACAAGAAGCAAGAGGCCGCGTTCGCCGCGTTCCGCGGAAACCGGGGCGGGCGGAACGGCAGGAATAACAACCAGAACGGCAACCCGAACGGGGACGGCAACCCGAACGGGAACGTCAACGGCGATCCGAACGGCGGTTTCGGGGGCGGCCGGCCGAACTTCGAGGAGATGCAGGCCGCCCGCGAACAGATGAACGCCGAGACCGAGGCCGTTTATGCCAAGATCCTGACCAAAGCCCAGCGCGAGCGGCTCAACCAGATCGACCTGCAAAGGCAAGGGCCTACGGCCGTCTTCCGGCCCGAGATCGCCCAGAAGTTGAACATCGGGGAAGACCAAATGGAGCAACTCCAAATGGTCCAGCAGGAGTCCCGGGCGGCCCGGGGGCAACTGTTCCAAGGGATGCGGAACATGGGCAACCTGGTCAACTTCCAGGAATTCCGGAAGCCCGACGGCAGCTTCGACCGCGACGCCATGAAGGCCAAGATGGAGCAGCCCGAAGTTAAGGCCCAGATGGAAAAGATGCGGACCGAGATGGAGAAGAAGAGCCAGGCGCTCCAGGACCAGACGGAAGCCGCGATCGCCAAGGTGCTGACCAAGAAGCAGAAGGCGACCTTCAATAAGATGCTCGGGAAGGAATTCGACGTGTCGAAGCTGGGAGGCCCGGGCTTCGGCCGAGGCCCGAACAGGAACGGGAACGCCGCCACCGACAACACGAACAAGGCCGACGAAAAGGCCAAAGACGAGTCGAAGTCGGACACCCCGGCGAAGAAGAAAACGACCCGCAAGGGGGTCCGTAAAAGCGCGGCCTGACCCGCCGCGCGGCGGCGGGGTGAAAGCCTCACGGCGAAGGCCGGCTGACCTTTTCGGATCGGGCGGATTGTCGTAGAGTCGCGGGCCGCCGGGGTGACCCCCCGGCGCTCGTCGGCCCGCGGCGGCCGCCCGATTTCGGTTCGACCGGTTCAACAGGGAGGGGACCGGCCTTATGCGCTACGGACAGCTTATCGTCCCGGTCACCGGGTTGCTCATCCTCCTCGCGCATGCGCCGGCCGACGCCGGACCGGACGCCCCGCCACAGACCGCCGCGCCAGAGGCGATCCCCGACGACCGCCTCGGTGTCAGGACCGCCCCCCTCCTGCTCCTCAGCCGCACCGACGTCCAGACCGACCTCGGGTTGACGCCGAAACAGATCGCGGACGTGCGGACGGAGATCACCCGCCTCCACGCCCAGGCGCTCGCGACGAAGGGGATGAAGGGCGCCCAGGCCGTCGCGGCCCGTAAGGCGATCGACGTCGCCTCCCAGACCTGGATCGACTCGAACCTCACGGCCGACCAGGTCACCCGGCTGGTCCAGATCAGCCTTCAGTGGGAAGGCCCCTCGGCCCTGATCACCCGGCCGGTCGTCGCCGACACGCTCGGCCTGACCGCCGACCAGCGCGCCGCGCTGACGAAGGCCGTCAAAGAGCGGGACGCCGCGCGGGCCTTGCCGACGCACTCGAAGGCCGACGAGCGGAAGCTGGCCGAACAGGCCCTGTCGCTCCTGGACGCGACCCAAAAGGAGCGCTGGAAGACGATGCTCGGCCGCCCGTTCACCCCCCGGCTCGCCTCACAAGCGCAAGACAACAAGGCGGCCCGTTGACCCCGACCTCGCCGGCTCAGGCGAGCGGGGCGGGGCCGACCGTCAGCCGTTCGAACTCCGGGTTGCCGCGGAGGGGGTCGAAGTCCGACTCTTCGGCGATCAAGGAGCGCAAGGTCGGTTCCAGTTCGAGGGCCACGGCGAGTTCGTCGAGGGCCTTGGAAGGGTTCCCGGCGAGGCTCCAGTAGCAGGCCAGGTTGTAGTGTAACAAGGCGTGCTCGGGGTTGTGCCGCTCGGCCCGCTCCAAGGCGTCGATCGCCTGCGCCAGGCGGTGGGTCCGCTTGTAGCACCAGCCCAGGGCGATCGCGACGGCGACGTCGCCCGGCCGCAGCTTGGCCGCCACTTCCAACGGCTTGAGCGCCTCCCGGTAGCGTTCCAGCGACCGGAGCGCCTCGCCGCAGAGGAAGCTCGCCTCGAACTGCATTGTGGCCCAGTCCGACCGGCGTTCGAGGATTTCGAGCGCGCGGGCCGGGAGATCGAGCATCAGGTAACCTTCGGCCTCGTCGAGGTGCCTCTTGATTCGGTCGCGGATGATCCGACTCATCGCCACGCCGCCCCCCCTGGTCCCCGAACGAGCCTTCAACCCTCCCCGGGGGCGTCCGCGAGCACCCCGCGGGCCGTCAGACCGTCACAACCCGAACGGGTCGGTGTCACGGCGACGAACCTGAACCCTTTTAGTTTACACCAGAACACGGGGTCGGGAAAGGTTGGCGCGGCCCCACCCCGGCGGGGTCGTAAGCGAAGCGGCCTTGCTCCACGAACCCCCTCCGCCGTCCTGGAGGAGGGGTCCGAAAACGTTCGCAGGGAGATTAACGGGGTCGAACGCTCAGACCCGACGGTTAGCGCCGAGGTCGTCGCCGTTCTGAGAGAGCGCGAGGAGCTGTTCGCGGCATTCCGCCTCGCGGTTGCTCAGGACGTGTTCGGTCTCGACGAGCGGGGGGATGTCGAGCCCTTCGGCGGAGCGGCGGTCGAGGGCGACGGCGCGGAGGTCGATGCCGTTCCGGTTCTGAAGGCCTTTGAGCCAGCGTCCGGGGATCGACTCGGCCCCGTAGAGCGCCCCGGCGAGCGCGCCGAGGATCGCCCCGGCGCTGTCGGCGTCGCCCCCCATGTTCACGACCTCGACGGCGGCCTCTTCGAAGCCGTCGGTGGTCATCAGCAGGTAAAGGCAGGTCGGGATGCAGGCGGGGGGGAAGCCCATCGTGGGGCGCTTGCAGACCGGGTCGGCCCCGTGGCGGTTGGCCTCCTCGACGAGGGCGGCGAGGGCCCGCTCGCGGGGGAGGTCCAGGAGCGACTCGGTGTGCGCGATCACCCGGGAGAGGCAGCGGCGGTGCTGGTCGACCGAGGCGACTTCCGGGTAGCGTTCGATGAGCAGGTCTTCGTCGCGGGCGACGTCGGCGGCGATCCGGAACAGCAGGCTCGGCTCACGCCCGTCGCCGTCGACGAGGTGGCGGACGGCGTGGACGACGGCCAAGGCGCCGGTCAGGCTGCGGACGTCGCGGTGGGTCATCAGGCTGGCGTCCATGACGGCGTCGAGGATCGCCTCGCGCTCGTCGGACCCGAAATAGAGGGCCACCGGCGCGATCCGCATCGCCGCGCCGATCCCGGCGGACCGCTGGCCGGTCTCCCGCGGGGAGACGCCGCGCTCCAGGTCGATCAGGACCTGGCGGAAGCTCCGTCCGACCCCGCGGTGGGCGCCGACGTACGAGCCCTTGGGGTTGGCCAGGCCGAGGTAAAGCTCGGCGAGGCGGGCGGGGTCGATCCGGCCACAGCCCAGGAGCACGTCGCAGAGGGCGAGGGCCTGCTGGGTGTCGTCGGTGTAAAGGCCCGGCATCCGCCAGCGGTACGGCTTCTTCTTCCAGGCACGGGAGCCGTCGACGTAGTCGTCCACCTGACCGTAATGGGCCCGGATCTGCTGGGCGCTAAGCCCCTCCAGCGGGGCGCCCAGGGCGTCCCCGATGGCCAGGCCGAGCAGGCAGCCCCGGACGCGGTCAATGCGGTTCAACTGGGGCATCGTGGCAAGGCTCCTTCGAACGCCGGTAGTCGGGCCTCGGTGCGGCCCCCCCGCCGAGTCGTCCGGACGGAAGGATATTTAACCACCTGGCCGGACCACGCCAATGGAATTCTGTCGCCCGGACCGGCCCGCGACGGGGGCATGGCAACACCGGCGCTTGGCCCGACCGCCACTTAGGACCGGAACGACGCTCACCGGATTTTTTTGAAAGCCACACGAATCTCCCCGGCGGGACCGGGTGACCCCCGTCGGCGTTTCCCGCGGCGCCCGCCGGCGACGACTTCTGCGACGTTCAGATGAACAGTAGATCGCCTTCGAAAGGTCCGACTGACTCCCATCCGTCCGCCGCCCCCGGGCGTCCCGCCGGTTTCCCTCCCGGCCGTCCGCGGGACATAGTATCGGCGCCCCCGGCCCCTCGGACACACCCCCCGGCGCCGAGATTCGCACCCCGGCTTCGGAAGCCGCCGCGCAACCGCGCGGAACGGCGCGACGCTCGGGACCATGCCCCGCCCCCCTTTCCCGCCCCACGGGTCGAACCCTTCGTAGAAACGGCCCAGAGTGTTGACCGTCGCCCCTCGAACCGTCACCATGTCCGACGCCGGCAGAAACCGCGCCCGAAACCCGGCCGCGGTCCGACCGACCCGACCGCCTCGATCCGATCCCCCCTCCCGACCGACCGAAGGAACCCACGCGATGCCGTTGCCGCCGGCCGACCGACCCGTACGTCCGTTGCGAACCGCGTTCCTTCTCGCGCTCGGCCTGGTCGCGGCCTGCGCCGGCCGTACGCGCGCCGCCGGGCCCGACCCCTACGGCCCCCTCGACGGACTCAAGATCGCGAAGCCCGAGGACAAGGTCGACGCCCCGTCCACCCCGCCGCCGCCCGGCGCGATCGTCCTGTTCGACGGCACGAACCTCGACCAGTGGGTCGGCGCCGGCGGCAAAGCCCCGGCCCCCTGGAAACTCGTCGGCGGCGGCGCGGCGCAGGTCCAAAACGCGAGCATCAAGACGAAACAGAACTTCGACGGCCATTTCAAACTGCACGTCGAGTTCCGCGTCCCCTACATGCCCGACGCTAAAGGCCAGGCCCGGGGGAATAGCGGCGTCTACCTCCAAGGGCGGTATGAGGTGCAGGTGCTCGACAGCTACGGGCTCGACAGCAAGGACAACGACTGCGGCGGCATCTACGAGGTGGCCAAGCCCCGCGTCAACGCCTGCAAAGCGCCGACCGTCTGGCAGAGCTACGACATCGACTTCCACGCCCCGGTCTTCCAAGGGGGCAAGCGGGTCAAGCCGGCGACGATCACCGTCGTCCAGAACGGCGTGACCATCCACGAGAACGTCGCGATCCCGGTCGACAACACCCGCGCCGGACTCGGGGGCGACCCGAGCCAGCCCGGACCGATCATGCTCCAGGACCACGGCAACCCGGTCCAGTACCGGAACATTTGGTTGCTGCCGCTGAACTGAAGCGGACAGCCGACCCGAGACCGCCCACAAGACGCGGGCGGTCCGCCGGCTATTGGGGCTCGAATAGCGACTGGGTTCGGACGATCGCCCGCTCCTCGGGGAAGGTGTGGAAGGCGTGGACGATCAGGCCGCGGACGCGGGCCTCGTAGCGGAGGTGGGTAACGGGGGCGGGGGCCATCCGGTTCGGCGGGGCAAACCGGTGGAAGAGGCGACCCGGGGAAGCGTCGAGGGTCATCTCGTCGCTCAGGTGCGCGAACACCTCGGGGTCGACGCGCTCCACTTCAAAACAGGTCTGGTATTCGATCGCCGGGCTCGGACGCAAGGTCGCCGTGCGCTCGTGGCGGATCGTCGAATGGAAGACCTGGCCCGACTCAGGCAGGACGGTTTCCGGGCCGGCGAGCACCTCCGTCAGGCGGACGGACCCGCTGCGGAAGGAGACGGCGTGGCCCCCTTCAATAATGCGAAGGTCGGCCTCCCAGCCGTCCTTGCCGACCCGGCAGTGGGACCGGACGGCGAACCAGTCGGGATGGACCGACCGGCTGAACACCTGGAACGCCAGGTCGGCGACCCGTGAACGGCCATAACTCACCCCCATGCCCGGAACCCCCTCCCTCGGCCGGACGGATGACGGACGCCCTCGCCTGCGACGTGCTCTTTCGACCTGCCGTTATTCTATATCGCCCGTCGAGGCGTCGCAAATTGACCGGACGGCCGCACACCCCGCCTTGACCGTTTTTGGCGGCCCCCGTAGACTCCGCGGCCGACCGGGACGCGCTCGTCCCTCACGGGTTCAACGAAATCGTCATCGTCCCGACGCACGGAGGCGCCGAGTGGACGCCATCCCCCGAACTTGCCCGCCGCTCCCGGTACGGGCGTGGGCCGCCTGGAGGCGCCGCGGGGCGAAGTATGCGTGGCATAAAGCGCTCAGACGCTCGCTCGGCCGTTGGCCCGGGTGGAAGCGTCGGCTGCTCTACGCCGACCCCCGCGAATACTGGACGCTCCGCGGGGGTGACGAATACTTCCGCGAACAGGAAGGCCAGCCGGCCCGGACGGAGCGCTCGCGCTGGCTCGCGGAACGGGTCGCGGCGTACCGGCCGACTTCGGTCTTGGAAATCGGCTGCGGCTACGGGAAACAGATCCTCGCGATCCGCCGGCACCTCGACGTACCGGTCGTCGGCCTCGACTTCAGCCCGAGCCAACTCGGCCTGGCGAAGGCCTACCTCGACGGCCTCGATCGGGTCGACCTGGTCCTCGGGTCGGGCCTGACGCTCCCCTTCCCCGACCGTTCGTTCGACCTGGTGCTTACGTCCGCGGTGATCCTCCACAACCCGCCCCAGGCGGCCGAGGCGATCCGGCGGGAGGTCCTCCGCGTCGCGCGGCGGTTCGCGGCGCACAACGAGGACACGGACGTCACGTACAACCGCTACGGCTACGACACGGCCGCGTGGTATCGCGCCGCGGGCATCCCGGTCGCCGAGGCCGGCCCGATCCCGACCGAGCCCCCCGGCTCCCCGACGCAGTTCTGCGTGGCCGAGGTGGGGCGGTGGCGACCCTGACCGCCGCGGCGGACGCCGCCGAGTCCCCTTCCCGGCCCGACAGGCTGGCCCCGTCAGCCGAGGCCCGCAAGGTCGTCCACGACAGCCTTTTCGTCACCGTCGGCGGCCAGCTCGAACGCGCGCTCGGCACGCTGACGGCGGTCGGCCTGCGGTGGGGCCTCGACCCCGCCCGGCTCGGGGTCTACACCGGGTTGAGGCTCTACCTCGACAACACGAACCGGTCGAGCCTCGGCATCGGCCTCGGTGCCGTCCAGGAGATCCCGGTCCTCCGCGCCGCGGGGCGGGAGGAGGAGGCCCGGCGGATCGCCGACGTGGCCTACACGACCAACACGCTAACCTGCGTGGCCTACGCCGCCGGTCTGGCCGTTTGGGCCCGGCTCCGCGCCCCGCTCATCGCGGCCGACCCGCTCGCGGCCGAGTGGACCTGGGGGCTCGTCGCGGTGGCGGCCCTCGCCCTGATCAAGCGGTACGAGAGCTTCCTCGTCGCGATCCTCCGCGCGCACCGCGAATTCGCCCTGACGGCGGAACTCGACCTGGTCGAGTCTCTGGCCTCGGCGGGGGCGGTCGGCCTGGGCCTCTGGCTCGCAGGGTTCTGGGGCCTGCTCGCGGCGGTCGGCGTGCTGCTGCTCGTCAAAATCGCGTACGCCCACGCGCGCCACCCGCTCCGGTTCCGGTGGGACTGGGACGGCCCGACCGCCTGGCGGCTGATGCGGGTCGGCCTGCCGATCCTGGCCAACACGGCGGTCTTCGGCGCCGTGCTGAACCTCGACCGCGTCTTGATCCTTTGGCGCGTCCCCGACGGCGACCGCGCCGCGGGGCTCTACACGATCGCGGTGATGGGGACGAGTTGGGCCCTCGACCTGGCCGGGCGGATCGTGCTGGTCATGTACACCGCGTTCCAGACGACGCTCGGCCGTTCGGGGAACCCGGTCGAGGTCGCGCGCCAGGCCGCAAAAGCGACCGAGGCGCAGGCCCCGGCCCTCTTGGCGGGGAGCGCGGTCGCGTACGTCGTCGGGCCGACCTTCCTGGGAACGGTGATGCCGAAATACGTGGACGGCCTCCCCGCGCTCCGACCGCTCCTGCCGGGGATGATCCTCCTCGGCCTGGCCTGGCCCGCCCGCCAGATGCTCATCACGGTCGGCCGCCCTTACCGGCTCTGCCTGGCCACGCTCCTCGGCCTCGCCGCGACCGCCGCCGCCGGGACGCTCGGCGCGGACCGCGGCGGGATCGTCGGCGTCGCCTGGGGCATGACCGCCGGCTACGCCGCGGTCTTCGCGTTAACGAGCGCGGCGGCCGCCGTGCCGTTCGTCGGGTGGACGGCCTGGGCCGCTCATCAATTCCGATTGGCCGTCTGGCTCGCGGGGTTCGCCGGGGCGACGCTGTTCACGGCGCACGTCCCGCTCGGGATCGAAGGGCGATGGCCGGCCTTCGCGGCCCGGGTCGCGCTCCTTTCGGCCTGGCTGATCCCGGCGTGCAGCCTTTGGGCGTGGCGGGGTTTTCGCGGGAAGATGCCGGGATACGGTCGCTAGGACAACGGGCGTTTGTCGAAACCGGTCGGCGAATCACCGGTTTCTCCACGGCGCGGTCGGGGGACAGGGATGTTCGACCTCGGGTTTATCTTGCTCCTGGCGGTGTGGTCGACGGGCGTCGGCCTCCGCGTGACGCGCGGGTTCGGGGCGCAGGCCGATCACCCGGTCGACGGCCTGGCGCTGGCCCTCCCGGTCGGGCTCGGCGGGCTCGGGCTCTGCCTGCTCGGCCTCGGCGAAGTGGGAAGGCTCGACGCGGGAGGCATGAACGCCGTTTTCCTCATCGGCGCCCTGCTCGGGGCGACGCCGTTCGTCCGCTGGGCCGCGAGCGCGGTTCGGGCAATCCGGGGCGATCGTCCGGAAACGGACCGGCTCGACGTCGCCTTCGGCCTGGCGCTGGTGATCGGGCTCGTCGGGACCCTGCTCACGGCGCTGACCCCTGTGACCGACGGCGACGCCCTCTGCTACCACCTTCAGGTGCCGAAGCGGTTCCTCGAACGCGGGGCGGTGTTCTTCGACCCCGACCTGCACGAGACGGTTTACCCCCTGTTGACCGAAATGGTTTATGCCGCCGCGCTGGAGTTCCGCGGACCAGTGGCCTGCCGGCTCGTTTCGTGGCTGCTCGGCCTGGCCTTCGCGCTGAACGTCACGGCGCTGGCGCGGCCGAACCTGGGGAGGCGGGCGTGGTGGGCAGGGGCCGTCGCCCTGCTCGTCCCGGCGGTGACCAACGGGATGAGCGCCCCGTTGAACGACGTGGCTCTCGCCGCGTTCGGGACGGCCGCACTCCACGCCTGGTCGCGGTTCCGCGACCGCCCCTCGCTCCGCTCCGCGTGCTTGACCGGCCTGCTCACCGGCCTGGCCCTGGGGGTCAAGTACCCGGCCCTCGTGCTGGCGGGCCTCATCGGGCTCGCGGTCACGCCCGGGTTCGTCTCGCGCCTCCTCTTCCGCCTTTCGGCGCGAGGGGCGGGGCTACCGGCCGTCGGATCGCGAAAGCTGGCCGCGCGGTTGGTCGACCTGGGGACGTCTGATGACGAGAATCTGCCGAGGCGCGGCCGGCTCAGGCACCTGGTCGCGTTCGCCCTGGTCGCCTGGACGGTCGGGGGCGTTTGGTACGCGCGGGCCTTCCTGCACACGGGTAACCCCGTCCACCCGTTCTTCCGGCAGACGTTCGGCGGGGCGGGGCTCGACGAGGTCATCGGGCCGGAGAAACGGCCGCTCCCCGTCGGCACCTGGAACGTCCTCACGGCGCTCGCGCCGATGACGCTGGACCCGGACCGGTTCGATAGTGTCTCGCACGAGTTCGGACCGGCCTTCTTGCTGTTCCTGCCCGCGCTCTTCTGGGAGCGCCCGCCGCGCCGGGTGCTCATCCTGGCGGCGATCGGGTTCGCGTTCCTCGCCCTCTGCGTCACGCAACGTCAGAGCATGCGGTTCGTTCTCACGGCGGTCGGCCCGCTGTCAGTCGGCGTCGCGTGGCTAGCGAACCGGTGGTGGGAGCGGCGGTCGCGGCCGGGGGTGGCGCTCGTCGGGGTACTCGTCCTGACGCTCGGATTCGAGTCGGCGCTGGCGGCGGCACGGGTGCGGCACGGGGCCAAGGTCGTCGCCGGGATCGAGTCGGCCGACGCTTACCTCGCCCGCCGCGAGCCGACCTACCGCGTCGGCCGTTGGATCGACGAACACCTGCCCGCCTCGGCCCGGCTGGTCGGCCAGGACCATCGCGGGTTTTACCTCCCGCGCGACTACACGATGGAACTCGCGCACCGCCGCCGGACCGGCCTCGGCCGTAACGGCGAGTCGGCCGAAGAGATGATCGCGGGGCTCCGCCGGGCCGGGTTTACGCACGTCATGCTCTGCCCCCCGGTCCCCGAGACCGCCGTCGAATTCGACCCCACCCTTTCGCGTCGGCTCGCCCCCTGGCTCGCCCATCATACGCCGGTTTACCGCGAAGACCTTTCCGACGGAGACGGCGTCGTCCGCCGTTACGCAATCTATCCGCTGGCCGACGAACGTCTCGCCGACCGAGGGGCTTCCCTCCGATGACCGACCGGCCGACGCTGGACGAACTCCGCGAACGGGTCCACAAAGGGCGCCACCAGGAGATCGGCAACTGGCTGGCACGCCGCTGGGCGCGGCCGGCCGCGGTTTACGGGACGTGGCTGGCCGTGCGGCTCGGCGTCTCGGCCCACCAGGTGACGCTCGCCGCCCTCCTGACGGCCCTTGGGGGTTCTCTGGCGATCGGGACCGGAACGCGGGCCGGGTTCGTCGCCGGGGTCGCGCTGTTGTACCTTTCGTTCTGGCTCGACCGGGTCGACGGCCAGGTGGCCCGCTGGCGCGAGACGGCCGGGCTCGACGGGGTCTATCTCGACTACCTCATGCACCACGCATCGAACCTCGCCCTGGGGTTCTCCCTCGGCTACGGCCTCTCCGCGCGGACGGGGGACGCCCGCTGGTCGCTCGCCGGCTTCGCCGTCGCCGCCGGCTGGGCCGGCCTGAGCCTCCACAACGACTGCCGCTACAAGGCGTTCTTCCAGCGATTGAAACGTGAGACCCGTACGTACCGCGTCGACGGCGGCTCCGGCGGCCGTCCCGCCCCGCCCGCCCCCTGGCCGCGCCGGGGACTCGGCGTACTGAGTTGGCCTGCGTCGAAGGTGTGCGAGCCGCACGTCGTCCTGGTGG
>Ga0164243_10010379_pt1 | contig 13396 bp, 9 predicted proteins | sample OricompcompostOP_FD_108781 | JGI IMG/M metagenome (GOLD analysis project Ga0164243, IMG submission 108781) | Organic Plus compost microbial communities from Emeryville, California, USA - Original compost - Organic plus compost (OP) | ecosystem: Engineered > Solid waste > Mixed feedstock >... | reverse complement strand
GTCAATTCCATCCAGGAATTCGGCCAGGTAGTTAAAAAGTTTGAGCCTACCGTACTTATAGACAGCATCTGCTCTCAAAGTACGCTCAAACAAGTGCAGGCAATGCTGGAAGGCGTAATGATAGACGGAACCGGCAAAAAGCTGCGCACTCCCTACTATAGCATCGCCGCTAAAACAGGTACCGCCCTCGTCGCCAATGGCAACAGAGGGTATGCTGATAAAATATACCAGTCGTCTTTCGCCGGCTATTTCCCGGCTAAAGATCCACAGTATACCTGTGTAGTAGTGATAAAGAACAAACCGCATGCTTTGCGCTTTTACGGCGCCAGCATTGCGGGTCCGGTGTTTAGGGAAGTAGCAGACAAACTGTATGCAATGGCTGTTGAAAAACAAAAACCCATGCAGGCTACTTTACAACTGGATACCCTGCTCGCCCTTAAAAACGGCAGAAGCAACGAATGGAAAGAGATCCTTACCACCCTCAGGTTGCCGGTAGGCGCTACCCCCGCCAATAACAGCTGGGTAAGCGCAAAAGTGGCCGACAAAAAAATAAACCTGAATACCGTCGCCCAGGAAAAAGGCGCTGTGCCGGATGTAACAGGAATGGGACTCAAAGATGCACTCTACCTGCTCGAAAACGCAGGACTGCGGGTAGTGATCAAAGGAGCCGGTAAAGTGAAAACACAATCACTGCCCGGCGGAACTAAAATAGGTAACGAACAAACTATCGTAATAGAACTGAGCTAGATGAAGACGTTGAGAGACATATTGTATAATGTAAGCATCCAGTCCATTCATGGAAATAATGATATTTCCGTTAATGCGCTGACCACCGACTCCAGGGCCGTAAAACCCGGGGATGCTTTCATTGCTGTCAAAGGTGTACATGTAGACGGACACGCCTACATCGAAAAAGCTGTTGCCCAGGGCGCCACAGCCATCATCTGCGAAGAATTGCCAGCTCAATTGCCTGAAACAGTATGTTTCGTAAAAGTTGCCAACAGCGCTGCCGCTACCGGCATTATGGCAGGCAATTTTTACGACAACCCATCCAATAAAGTTCAGCTGGTAGGCGTAACAGGTACCAACGGTAAAACTACCATTGCCACCCTGCTCTTCCGCCTGTTCAGCAAATTAGGATACCAATGCGGCCTGTTATCTACTGTGCAAAACCAGATAGGCGACACAGTAATACCATCTACGCATACCACTCCCGACCCTATCAGTCTTAACGCCCTGCTGGCAAAGATGGTAGAAGAAGGATGCCTCTATGTTTTCATGGAAGTAAGCTCCCACGCTATACACCAGGAAAGGATAGCAGGACTGAAATTCGCCGGCGGCATTTTCAGCAATATCACACACGATCACCTGGATTACCATAAAACATTCGATGAGTACATCCGCGTGAAGAAATCGTTCTTTGACAACCTCCCTTCCGGTGCATTTGCCCTGACCAATATCGACGATAAACGCGGTATGATCATGCTGCAGAACACCAAAGCAAAGAAAGCGACCTACAGCCTCCGGGCAATGGCCGATTTCAAGGGAAAGATCCTGGAAAACAACCTGACAGGACTGGTCATGCTGGTAAATGATACGGAAGTACATTTCCGCCTGATCGGCGAGTTCAACGCATATAACCTGCTGGCCGTATTCGGCGCCGCCATACTCCTGGGAATGGACAAGGCAAAGGTGCTGCAGGCCCTCAGCGATACGCCCGGTGCAGAAGGAAGATTCGATTATATCGTTTCCACCAACGACCGCATCATCGCCATTGTCGATTACGCGCACACGCCCGACGCATTGAAAAATGTACTGGCTACTATCAAAAACCTGCGTAAAGGACATGAACAGGTGATCACCGTTGTAGGCTGCGGAGGTGACAGGGATACTACCAAACGCCCCGTAATGGGCGATGTAGCCGCTGAAAACAGCGACCGCGTGATCCTGACTTCAGATAACCCAAGGTCGGAAGACCCGGTAGCCATCATCCATGAAATGGAAGCCGGCATCCCGGTGCATCTGAAAAAGAAGGTCCTTTCGATCACCGACAGGAAGGAAGCTATCAAAACCGCCATCTCTCTTGCTAAGAAAGAAGACATCATTCTTATAGCAGGTAAAGGACATGAGAAATACCAGGAGATCAAAGGAGTAAAACATCACTTCGATGATAAAGAGGTAGTGACAGAGATGATGAAACTGATGGACAAATAAAAGAAGAAGAAACTAAAACGAAGTATAATCCAATGACTTAAATGCCTGCCGGAGCCCCTGGCGCCAAGCAGGTTACGACTAAAACATATGTTATATTATTTTTTAAATTACCTAAAAACAGAATTCAAGATCAGCATCATTGGTGGTGGTATGTTCCAGTTTATCACCTTCCGTGTAACGATGGCGCTTTTGCTGTCGCTCGTGATCTCTTTGCTGTTTGGTAAATGGATTATCAGGTTTCTTCAACGCAAACAGATAGGTGAAACAATCAGGGACCTTGGATTACAGGGAGAAAACAGCAAAAAAGGCACTCCTACCATGGGCGGACTCATCATCCTTTCTGCCATCGTTATCCCTACCCTGCTTTTTGCACAATTAGCAAACGTCTACATCTGGCTCATCTTATTATCTACCGTTTGGTTAGGATTGATAGGGTTCCTGGATGATTATATAAAAGTATTTAAAAAGAATAAAGAAGGATTGGCCGGCCGGTTCAAGATCATGGGGCAGGTAGGACTGGGACTCATCATCGGCACCACCCTTTATTTCAACAACGATGTAGTGGTATCCCGTGAAGTGATCGGCGCCAAGAAACTGGCTCCGTATGAAAGGCAGATCAGCACGCATCCTGAAAGGGTAACAAAAGACGGGCACAGGTTCGTAGATGTAAAAACACCTATCACCACGATCCCTTTTGTTAAAAACCATGAGTTCAATTATTCAAAACTGATCTCCTGGATACCAGGTGCAGAAAAATACACTTTCATCCTCTACATCCTGATCGTAATATTCATTATTACTGCCGTATCCAACGGGGCTAACCTGACAGACGGGCTCGATGGACTGGCAACGGGGGTATCAGGGATCATAGGAATTGGCCTTGGCATCTTTGCCTATGTATCCGGTAACATCCAGTTTGCAGAATACCTCAATATCATGTACATCCCCAACCTGGGTGAATTGTCCATTTTCATTGCGGCATTCGTAGGAGGATGTGTCGGGTTCCTCTGGTATAATGCTTACCCGGCCCAGGTATTTATGGGAGATACCGGAAGCCTGGCGTTGGGAGGGATCATTGCAGCATTGTCTATCATCGTTCGTAAAGAACTGCTGATACCTATTTTCTGCGGCGTATTCCTGGTAGAATCGGTATCTGTGATGGTACAGGTTTCTTACTTCAAATACACGAAGAAGAAATACGGAGAAGGCCGTCGTTTGCTGAAAATGTCGCCGCTCCATCACCACTACCAGAAGCTGGGATATCATGAAAGTAAAATATCCGTGCGTTTCTGGATCGTAACAATTATGTGTGTGGTTACAGCGATCGCCACATTGAAAATGAGATAAAATAATTATTAATAAAAACAGGAGAATAAAAGAATGTCACACAAACTCATCATATTAGGCGCAGGAGAAAGCGGGATCGGAGCGGCTTTGCTTGGAAAGAAGCAAGGGTATGATGTATTTGTGTCGGACGGCGGAACAATAAAAGACAACTATAAACAGGAACTGGCGGTAAACCAGATCTCTTTTGAAGAAGGACATCATTCCTGGGATAAAGTTTTAGGAGCCGACGAGATTGTAAAAAGTCCCGGCATCCCTGAAAAATCAGACTTGATGAAAAAAGTACGCGAAGCAGGCGTACCAGTGATTTCTGAAATAGAGCTGGCCTACCGTTTTTCGACAGGTAAAAAGATTATTGCTATTACCGGCAGCAACGGCAAAAGTACCACTACTGCGCTCACCTACCACATTTTTAAGAATGCGGGACTGGATGTAGCGATGGTTGGAAATATTGGCGTAAGCTGGGCCAGGCAGGTAGCAACTGAACCGGCAGAGTATTATGTGATTGAAATCAGCAGCTTTCAGTTAGATGACATTAAAACATTCAAACCGAATGTGGCCATTTTACTGAACATTACGCCTGATCACCTGGATCGCTACGACTACAAGATGGAAAATTATGTAGCATCCAAATTCAGGATTGCCATGAACCAGACAGCGGAAGATGCTTTCGTTTACTGCATGGATGATCCGGAGATCATGCAACACCTGGCTAAGCAACCCATTTATTCAGCATCAATACCTTTTACCATCATGAAACCACTTAAAGAAGGCGGCTTTGTCGACAAGGACCAGTTGCATATTGATGTCAACGGAGAACCGGTGATCATGTCAATGTACGACCTGTCTTTAAAAGGAAAACATAACCTGTATAACTCCATGGCAGCCGCCATTGCTGCAAGAACCATGGATATCCGCAAGGAGAAGATCAGGGAGAGCCTGACCTCTTTCGAGAGCCTGGAACACCGCATGGAGTACGTGGCTACGGTGAAGGGAGTCGACTTTATCAACGATAGCAAAGCTACCAATGTGAATTCGGTGTGGTTTGCCCTCGAAAGTTTCGAGAAACCTATCGTACTGATCATGGGAGGAATTGATAAAGGAAATGATTACAGCGCGATCAGGGACCTGGTAAAAGAAAAGGTGAAAGCCATCATTTGCATGGGAGTGGATAATACCCCGATCATCAACGCGTTATCGAAAGATACGCCTGTAATGATCAGCACCGCCAGCATGCACGATGCTGTAACAGAAGCTTTCAACCAGGCCACCAAAGGAGATATCGTTTTATTATCGCCCGCCTGTGCAAGCTTCGATCTTTTCAAGAACTACGAAGACAGGGGAAGAAAATTCAAGGAAGAGGTAAAAGGATTGTAAGGGTTAACCGGGTGCTGAATAAATAACAAATTATAACGTATGGCAGAACTGCTCTATAAGACAAAAGGCGACAAAGTGATCTGGACGATAGTATTATTTCTATCGCTCGTGAGCCTGCTCGCTGTTTATAGCGCTACCGGCTCCCTCGCGTATCGCGAAAGAGGCGGGCATACGGAGTATTACCTGCTCAAACAACTTTTCGTGTTGGTAATGGGCCTGGTGATCATCTATTTTGCCCACAGGGTGAATTACACTATTTACTCAAGGGTAGCGCAAATAGGTTTCCTGGTATCCATCCCCCTGCTGATGTATACATTGGCATTCGGATCAAATATCAACGAGGCCGCCAGGTGGATACGTTTACCGTTGATCAACCTGACCTTCCAGACATCGGATGTTGCCAAACTGGCCATCTTCATGTATGTAAGCAGGCAGTTATCGAGGAGACAACACCTGATCAACGATTTCAAAAAAGGCTTTTTACCGATCATTATACCGGTAGGCATTATCTGCATCCTGATCATGCCGGCGAATATGAGTACAGCGCTGCTTTTGGGAGCAAGCTGCATGTTGCTTTGTTTCATAGGCAGGGTGCCTGTAAGGTTCCTGGCCTCTATGGTAGCAGCCGGCGTAGTAATGGTAGCCATGTTGTTCCTGATCGCCAGCGTAACAGGACTTGAAATGCGTACCAAAACCTGGCAGAAACGTATAGATAACTTTTTACACGGCGATCATACAGAAACTCCTTACCAGGTACAGCAGGCCAACATCGCTATTGCAGGTGGAGGTATTTTAGGTAAAGGACCGGGAAACAGTACCCAAAGGAACTTCCTGCCGCATGCCTATTCAGATTATATCTATGCAACCATCATAGAAGAATATGGAATGGTAGGCGCATTCCTTATCCTGGCGGCGTATATGCTGTTACTGCTGAGGTGCATACGGATCTACCGACGGTGTCCCTACGCTTTCGGAGCATTCCTGGCAGTAGGGCTAAGCGTCACGCTGGTTATACAGGCGTTGACCAACATGGCGGTGAACGTGCAGTTGTTCCCTGTAACCGGGGTAACGTTGCCAATGGTTAGTATGGGAGGATCTTCTGTTTTGTTCACCAGTATGGCTATCGGCATCATACTGAGCGTTTCCAGGAACGTGGAAGAAATGGAAGGCAAACGTGCAGAAAGAGAAAGAATAGAAAAAGTGATGGCAAATGCAGAAAACGCTGCAGTAGCCTAAAACGTAAGTATAACAATTACCAGGAACATGCAACGCAAAGTGATCATAGCAGGTGGCGGAACGGGAGGACATATCTTCCCTGCAATAGCGATTGCCAATGCGTTGAAGAAGATACACCCGGATACGGAAATACTGTTTGTGGGAGCCAAAGGTAAAATGGAGATGGAGAAAGTGCCACAGGCAGGTTACCCGATCGAGGGACTTGAAATAGCAGGATTAAACCGCAGCAATATTTTCAAAAACATATTGCTCCCGTTTAAACTCTGGAAAAGCCTGCGGCAGTCAAAGAAAATACTCCGCACCTTTCAACCGGATGTAGCAATCGGAGTAGGCGGTTATGCCAGTTTTCCTATCCTGAACAGGGCGCAGAAATCCGGTATCCCGACATTGATCCAGGAACAAAATTCCTTTGCAGGCAAAGCGAATATGATCCTGGGAAAGAAGGCGGCAAAGATCTGCGTAGCGTACGATGGAATGGAAAAATTCTTCCCGGCATCCAAACTGGTAATGACAGGCAACCCGGTAAGAAGCAGCATTTCACAGTCTGTGATCCCAAAACCGGAGGCTTTGCAGCAGTTCGGGCTGAGAACAGACAGGCAAACGGTATTCGCAGTAGGAGGAAGTTTGGGCGCGAAGTCTATCAACGAAGGTCTGACTCCCCTGTTAAGTTCTTTTGCAGAAAAAAATATCCAGCTGATCTGGCAAACAGGGAAGCCGTATTACGAAACTGCATTGGCAGCGGCGGCGCCCTATGGCGAGCATATCAAAGTATATGAGTTCATCAATACTATGGATGCCGCATACAAAGCAGCAGACGTGGTATTGTCGAGGGCCGGGGCTTTAGCCATTGCAGAACTCTGCGTGGTGAAGAAACCGGTGATCTTTGTTCCATATCCTTATGCAGCGGAAGATCACCAGACTTCCAATGCCATGAACCTGGTCAATAAACAGGCAGGTCTGATCATCAGGGATTCGGAAGTAGGCGCACAATTAGGCAATACCTTGTTTAGCCTGCTTCAGAACAAAGCATTGATGGAACAACTGGAAAACAATATTGCAAAACTCGGCAATCCGAACGCAGACGAGACGATTGCCAGGGAAGTATTAACGCTTATAAAATAAGCGGCATCGAATAAAAAATGATGGATCTGAATAACATAAAGAACGTTTATTTCATCGGTATCGGCGGTATCGGGATGAGTGCTATTGCCCGCTTTTTCAATGAAAAAGGCGTAAAGGTAAGTGGCTACGACCGTACAGCAACTCCTTTGACCAGGCAACTGGAAGAAGAAGGAATGAAGATCCATTACACTGATGACATAACCCTGGCAGACAAGGAAGCTAACCTGGTCGTATATACGCCGGCTATACCTGCTGCGCATACTGAACTGACCTGGTTCCGTGAAAATGGTTATGAAGTAGTGAAACGCAGCGATGTTTTACAGGAGATCACCCGCTCACTTTTTGCAATAACTGTGGCCGGAACTCACGGTAAAACAACCGTATCAACAATGATTGCGTATATACTAACAGAAACAGGTTATGGCTGCAACGCATTCCTGGGAGGGATCAGCGTCAACTATAACAAAAACTTCTGGAGCAGCAGTAAAGCAGTAGCGGTTATCGAGGCAGACGAGTACGACAGATCTTTCCTGAAATTAAGTCCGGATATCGCCGTCTTAACTGCCATGGATGCAGATCACCTGGATATCTACGGTACTCCGGAAGCAATGGAAGAAGCTTTTATTCAATATACGCACAATATTAAGCCTAATGGCACACTGATTGCTAAGTTCGGCTTGCATCGAAGTAAAGAGTTAACAGCTACCAATAAATTGTTATACAGTTTACAAAATGATGTTGCCAACGCCTATGCCGAAAATATCCGGATGAACAATGGTGGTTATGTGTTTGATGTTGTACAGCAGGATTGGAAATTAGAGCAGGTATCGCTTCATCTCGGAGGAATGCACAACGTAGAAAATGCAGTAGCTGCAATTACAGTAGCGCAAATCCTTGGAATAGACGGTGAAAAAATAAAAGCTGCCGTAGGTACTTTCAAAGGTATCAAACGCAGGTTTGAATATGTTGTTAAAAGAGACGACCAGGTATATATCGATGATTACGCCCATCATCCTGAAGAACTGAGAGCCCTGATCACCAGCGCCAAAGCATTGTTCCCGGGAAGAAAAGCAACCGTTATATTCCAGCCGCATCTTTTCACCAGGACAAGGGACCTCGCAGATGGTTTTGCCGAAAGTCTTTCGCTGGCCGACGAAGTGATCCTTCTTCCTATCTACCCCGCAAGGGAGTTGCCGATAGAAGGGGTGACCAGTGAGATGATCGCCGGTAAGATCACGGTGCCGGTAAAGATCATTGCTAAAGATAAACTGCTGGAGTTCCTGCAAACACAGGAAACGCCATTGTTAATAACTGCAGGGGCAGGAGATATAGATCAGTTGAAAGAACCGATCGCCGCCCTGCTGAAAAAATAAAATTATGGGTAAAACCGCTAACATACTTAAACGCATCGTTACTGTAAGCCTCTGGGCTGCAGGCGTGATCGGCTTTGTAGTATTGTTGGTGGCGGCTGTTCAGGATACAGATGCGAGGAAGTGTAAAAGCATCGTTGTGAAGTTCGAAGGCGAAGACGATAATTTCTTCATAGGCTCAAAAGATATCAAATCACTGATCACCAGGGATAAAAGAACAAACCCGATAGGTAAGCCGATCAGCGAGATCAATATCCGGGAGCTGGAAGCAATTGTTGATAAAGAGCCATGGGTGAAGAATTCGGAGATCTACATTGATAACGGGCAACGACTGAACATCAAAGTAGCGCAGCGGGAACCGGTAGCAAGGGTGTTCACTTTTTCAGGAAATAGTTATTACCTGGATGTTACAGGAGAACATATTCCCGTTTCCAGTCGTTATGCTGCAAGAGTGCCTGTATTTACAGGGTTTCCTACAGATGCAGCAAAACTTCAGCCGGCCGACAGTTTACTGAACAGGCAGATCGTGGAGCTGGGAACTTATATCGGCAAAGATCCTTTCTGGATGGCGCAGGTAGAACAACTGATGATCACTCCCGACCGCAAGTTCGAATTTGTTCCAAAGCTGGGCGACCAGGTGATCGTATTCGGTGAGGGAACAGACATTGAAAAAAAATTCACCAAACTGCTTGCCTTCTATAAAGAAGGATTGAACAAAGTAGGATGGAATAAATATAGTCGCATCAACATCGCATTTGAAAATGAGGTGGTTTGTACAAGAAAGGACGGAGTGCCTCCTTTGCAGCCTATCATCGCAAAAGACAGCATCAACCTGCCTGTAGTAGATGAAAAACCGATTTCAGACGAAGAAGATGCATCAACAGTTGCAGCAGCTCCGGTAGTTGCTACACCTGCGCCCAAGCCTGCAGCTCCGGTAAAAGAAAAACCAAAGGAAGTTGCAGCAAAACCAAAAGCCAAAGCGCAACCAGTTAAAAAGAGCAGGAAAGAGAATGAGGCAGCGCCGGCAAAACAACAGCCAAAGGCAGTGTATAAACCAGGGAATAAATCTGTTAACACATCAAAAAAACAAACAACGCCATGAATCAGGAAGCTCCCATCATTGTAGGACTCGACATAGGTACTACGAAGATTGCTGCCATAGCAGGAAGGAAGAATGAATACGGGAAACTGGAAATTCTGGGATTCGGTAAAGCTACATCGTTTGGTGTACAACACGGAATGGTGCTGAATATTGACCAAACCATCAAAGCTATCAGGCAAGCGCTCGAAAATTGTTATGCGTCCAACCCCAACCTGGAAATAAATGAAGTGTATGTTGGCATCGCAGGCCATCATATCAAAAGTTTGCAAACCCGCGGAGATATTGTACGCAGCGACACTGATGCAGAAATATCCCAGAAAGATATTGACCAGCTGATCAACGATCAGTACAAAACAGTTATTCCCGCAAGTGATCAGATCATTGATGTGATCCCTCAACAATACATTGTGGATAGTTTGCAGAACATCACCTACCCTATCGGTATGTCAGGGGTCAAGGTAGGTGCAAACTTTCATATCATCACCGGCGACAAGAACGCTATCCGCAATATTAACCGGAGCGTGGAAAAGTCGGGACTGAAGATCCGCGACCTGGTACTGCAGCCTTTGGCTTCTGCAGCGGCGGTAATGTGCGATATGGACTTTGAAGCGGGCGTAGCGATAGTAGACATCGGCGGCGGAACAACAGACCTGGCTGTGTTCTATGAAGGAATCCTGAAACATACTGCTGTTATTCCTTACGGTGGCGAAAATATCACCAACGACATTAAAAATGGTCTGGGTGTGTTAAAAACACAGGCAGAACAGATGAAAGTGCAGTTCGGATACGCACTGGCAGACGAAGCTAAAAGTAACGCATATATTACCATACCTGGATTAAGAGGCCAGAGCCCCAAAGAGATATCAGTGAAAAACCTGGCCCATATTATCCAGGCACGGATGAGCGAGATCCTCGACTTCGTAGTATACCATCTGAAACAGATCGGCATGGACAATAAAATGCTGAATGGCGGTATTATCCTTACAGGCGGAGGTTCGCAGCTGAAACACCTGATCCAGTTAACAGAATATACTACCGGCGCAAGCGCACGTATAGGTTTCCCCAATGAGCACCTGGCAAGCGGGCATATCGACGAATTGACAAAACCAATGTATGCGACCTGCGTAGGGCTGATATTGAAAGGCTATAACGATTTTGAAAATGACAGGAAAGCACTGGAAGAAAACTATGTAAAAATTAATACAAGCTATTTTGCGAAAGAACAGGCTTCACAATCTGTAGCAGCACAGGAAGAATGGATAGAAGACAATCCAAGCACCCAGGAAATACAGGAGCGTAAAGCAAAAGAAAGAAATGCATCTCTTAAAAACTTCCTTGACAAAATGAAAACGAAGATCATTGATATGTTCACGGAAGAAGAAGATGCAAAACTTTAACGTAAATGGCGCAATTGTTGCAAAAACCGAACGTTTAATAAATAAGAATTAAGCACAGTAATTAATAATGAAAGGATATAAAAACCATAGTAAGAATCGATCAACAGCACCTACGCTTTATAGCTCATTATTAATTATTCGTACTAACCCATAAAAGTATAGAGTCATGATACATTTTGATCTCCCTAAGGAAAAGTCTTCTATCATCAAAGTCATTGGAATTGGCGGTGGTGGTAGCAACGCTGTGAATCATATGTATAGCCAACGCATTGAAGGGGTAAATTTCATTATTTGCAATACCGATGCTCAAGCTATTGCTAACAGCCCAGTTCCCAACAAAATACAGTTGGGACCTCATCTAACACAAGGGCTTGGAGCCGGTGCAAATCCTGAAATAGGGAAGCAGGCGACAGAAGAGTCCTTTGAAGAAATCAAAAAAATACTGGAGGTAAACACCAAAATGGCCTTCATTACTGCCGGTATGGGCGGCGGAACCGGAACCGGTGGCGCTCCTATCATTGCGCGTATTTGTAAGGAACTGGGTATCCTCACAGTAGGTATCGTTACCACTCCATTCTCTTACGAAGGAAAGAAAAGGATGTTGCAGGCAGATGAAGGGATCACAAGGCTGAAAGAGTATGTAGATACCCTGCTGATCATCTCTAACGATAAATTACGTCAGAAATTCGGGGACCTGAAATTTAAGGCTGCCTTCGAAAAAGCTGATAACGTGTTGGCTACCGCTGCAAAATGTATCACTGATGTGATCAACTCTACCGGTCAGATCAACGTCGACTTCGCCGATGTTTGCACCGTAATGAGAGACGGTGGCGTGGCTATCCTTGGTTCTGCAGTGGCTGAAGGTGAAAACCGCGCTCAAAGAGCGATCGAAGACGCGCTGTCTTCTCCATTGCTGAATGACAACGATATCCGTGGCGCTAAATGGATCCTTATCAATATCTCTTCTTCTGAAGGTGAATTCGAACACACCCTCGATGAAATGGATGTTATCCAGGCTTATGTACAAAGCCAGGCCGGTGAGGATTGCGATGTTATCCTCGGTGTGGGCTACGATCAAAGCCTCGACCGCCAGTTAAGCGTTACTATTATCGCTACAGGTTTTGAACAGAAACCGATCACTCAACATAAAGTCGCTCCTTCTAACCAGGAGAAAGTTGAACCTAAAATTGTAATGCAGTTAGGTAAAGATGGCGATGAGAAAAAGATGAATATTCAACAAGCCCAGGGCGTTTTATTCCAGCAGGAACCACAAGACCTGATGGCTCCGCGCCTGATGGAACCTGTGAATATTCCGTCTCAGCCGCATCAGCAAACTCCTATTGCACCATCACGTCAGAACTATGTGCTGAATGTACAACAGGTACCGCCTGCAACACAGCCGGTTCAGGAAACAACGCCTCAGCCTTCCGCTCAGATGTATTCCCAGCCTGCGATGCAGCAACCTGTATATCAGCATCCGGTAACGCAGCCTAACAATATACCGCAGCAGAACATCAACGTGATTCAGCCGCAGGCAGGCAACCCGGCAGCCGGGTTCCAAAGCAGGCCAGCCCAGATCTACGTAGAGCCTGGAGCAACGCCAGCGCCTGAAATGAAAATGGTGTTCAAGGAAGAGGAAGAAAACAGCAATGTAAATACGCCGCCTGCTCCGCCGGAAGTGCCCATGCAGCAAGCATTAGAGGACCTGGAAGAGCAAAAACGCAAACAAGCGGAAAGAGTGGCAAAATTGCGCAGCATCAGCTTCAATGTGAAGAACATGGAAAATAATGCTGAACTGGAAAATGTTCCGGCTTACCTGCGCCGCAATATCAATCTCGAAAACGGCGCCGGCTCTGCTGAACAGTTCTATTCAAATTATACAGTTGGTGACCAGGGTCAGAATTTCCATCCTGAAATCAACACAATCAATACCTTTTTAGATGGGAAAAAGCCCGATTGATGAACACATTTGATTGTTTTTTAGTTGTGTTAAGAAAAATCCTCCGGTTCCCCGGAGGATTTTTTATTTAAAAAGCGTTCAGTTCTTTTTTGGCTTTCTCCAGTATCGTGGCTACAGGAGTGGTTTTCAGCGTTTCTTCCTCGAAAGGTTCCAGGATGTTTTCCAGCTTCGATAGTGCCGCAGGATCACCCGCCAGTTCCTTTCGCAGGATACGGATCTTTTCATAATCCTGGATGCCTTCTACCAGTCGTTCGAACCGGATAGAAGATCTCGG
>Ga0164243_10010378_pt1 | contig 13396 bp, 12 predicted proteins | sample OricompcompostOP_FD_108781 | JGI IMG/M metagenome (GOLD analysis project Ga0164243, IMG submission 108781) | Organic Plus compost microbial communities from Emeryville, California, USA - Original compost - Organic plus compost (OP) | ecosystem: Engineered > Solid waste > Mixed feedstock >... | reverse complement strand
GAACGGCACTTGGCGCGTCGCCATGTTTCTCGCGACAGTGAAGGCACTAGAGGCTATGATTTCCTTGCCCTCAAATGAACTAAACCCGGCGTCTTTGCATCTCTGTTTTGAATGTGAGTTCTCACGGTACGCCTCCGCAATTGCTCTTGGTTTCATAAAGAGCAAGAGATGCGTTTCAAAGGGTAAACGACCAATCACGATGGCCCGAGCGGTTAAAACATGCGGTTTCGTTTAAAATGGAATCTTCTTAACAAGCTTCATTCTCGACAGTTCTCATTCCTGACTTCGTTCCTCAAGGCTCTCTTGGGCAAACCGGCTCCGGTTTGCGTCTCCTGTGCCTTGAGGAACGAAGTGACGAAAGGTCCTATGCCCCGCTCCCGGGAAAGAGCCCCGCAGAGACTCGTCAGTTTTTTAGATGCGGTGGCTTAGCACCCTTGCTGTCCGTGCCCACGACAAATAGCAGCTCCTCTCACGGTTCATTTGTCCTTGTGCCGTATTGTTGGCCGGGGGGGGAGTTGACGGAGCACCCTATTGCCTTGAGGAATGAAGAGACGAGTCTTATGCCCCCCCACCCGCCAAAATTCCCCCGCAGCGAGACTTATTGATTTCTTAAGTCGCGTGATCTAACATGTGAGCTTGATTTTCCTCTTTTGCCATGTCTGGTCTCCTAGCAGCGCTCCTGACAACTCACCTGACCCCACGTCCAGTCTCAACCATGCGCGCCTGCCGATTTTTGGCCTCAACCTTCTTTATATTCATTTTCAGCAGCCGGCGCAGGGTAGGATCTCCCGCGGAGCGGACCTGTTCCGTTAGGATGACCACGGTCGTGGAGGATTATTAACTAGTAGAACAGCAGGAGGGGTGCCTTTCAACCTACCTATAGTAATAACTATAGTAAAATAATTAGATATAGTAGAACTAGAAGCTGTAACAAAAGCACCTATGAGTTATTTAAAGGGTTATTACTACCCAAACCGAATTTCCTTGCTTATGAAGATATAGTTCTTCAGATACCTATTAATATAGTAAACTAGGTTCACTGAGCAGTACAACTGATATAAGTTAAGTAAGTGCGTATCCAAGAGTAAACGATATACTTCGTAGTGTCAATAGTAAGGTAACTTCTTAGTAGAGACTGTTCTTTGGATTGACTACTGAAGAAGTGAAGGAGAGAAAAGATAACTAGATACATAGTAATAACTGTGGTTTAAATAGACCGTGGTTTTCCTTTGTTAACATGGATCGTTCCATTCCTATAATCCTCTTTATGTACCTGGATCGCGGGATCACCGCGATCCTTAGATCGGCTGTGGGCTCGTTGGATCGCTCCGATCCAGCGATCCATTTCTGATTGGCCCATGCCCGGGCGCGTCCTTTGTCATCCTGCCTTGTGCGCCCGCCTTCCTTTTCTCTCAGTTGGGGCGCGGGGCTCAGGCCGTCACATTGCTTCTCGCGTCATCACTGAGTCCCTTCAGCTGACTCGCCTGATCAACGCCCCACGAATTCTTCAACCACAACTCTGAACTTTTCCAATCTCTCATGCCTGACAGTTTCCCTGACACTATAGAGACTGACCCTGCACCACCTCAGTACAAAGTAGTCAAGGAATATCCTCGCGGAATCCCCCGCCAATACCAGCTATCCAAGGCTATAACTTTCACCTGCCATCATTGCAACTAGCAGAAGACAGCAAAGCTCGTTGCTACAGACAGCAGAAAGTAGGACGCCCTTATATACAATGGCTGCTACTGTTATTTACTCTCGAATCGACAGGAAACAGGCAACTAGGACGCAATTTCTTAGCTTTCAGCTATCATAGTTAAATAGAAAGTTTTGCAACGCGCAGGTATAGCGATTCGCATATATTCCTAGCTCTTACCACTACGTGATACCTCGTCGCAAGGACGACAGCCACAAAAGGGGTTTAGGTAGAAGGATATAAAACGCTAGGGATATCTAGTCGTTACTAAGCTAGCTAATAGTCCATTACTTCTTCATAGAAGCCGTTTCTGTAAGTCCCAAGGCAATAATAGTCTCATGTCCTCTAACACCAATTCAAGGTCTGCTAAGAGTCTTACTATCAACCCATCTGTCGGTTCTGAAAGGGAAACAGGCTACCGCTAGCAAAAAGAAAACTTCTTCTACCGCCACACTTGCTTCAAGGGCTTTGCACTTACCGGCCAATTGCAATTCACATAGTTTTCACCAAAGTCCAACTGACTGAGGCTAGGTTCTATAGGGCTGGAGTTCTATCCTCCTACCTCGTCGGAGGTCCCACCTTAACCGACCAAGGATTTTAAGGGTACCCGGCGGCTCCGCGACGCCCCGTCGTGTTAAGAGGCCGATCTGCTTAGCGAACTCCACCTTGACAGTGGTCGGGAGGCCCGAGTTGTGTGTATTCCACATTACAGCCTTTTCCCGGTCAGCCGTGAGCTTGCCGCTTTCTCCGACATGAACGCCGTTTATATACTCGTCTAGCCAGAGGCTGACCTTGTAGGTATCTCCCTAGACTAGCTGGCGGGCGTGTATATAGCAGTCCTTCCGCCCGAGGTATTCCGTCTAAGCCGGGCGTGTGGAGGTCGCGCTGGTGGCGGATGTGGTGGCCGGCGGCTTAGAAGTGAGACAGATGCATTTCCTGTCGACACAGTTGTTACGGTGACCTCCGCCGCAGACGTCGGAGCACTGATTGGCCGTTTACTCTATGCACTAGAAGCCGTTCGAGGCTTAGCGCATCGCTTCCAGACAAGCCGACACACCGGGGCTTTCCACCAGATACCGGGCAGACGAGGTGCATACCGGTAAATACCGGCGCTCGGGCAAGGAGTGGGTAATACCTCGGAGCCCACGGGAAGCATCGGTTACTATCTCCCTATCCATCGGATCGGGCAGCAGCTAATAATACTTTAGTGGCCATAGTATCGCTTCGTTAGACCTGATAAAATGTCTATAGGCCGATTGTACTGTACGCCATATTGTAGCTTGACTCTACTCCCTTCCTTGTTACCAGTCCGATAACGTACTGGAACCCCATTAGTACTCGACATACGATACTTGACCACTATGCCGGAACCGTCTTCCTCCAATTTATTACGGAGCTTTGAGCGTCCGTGGGCTCCCGCCGAAAACCCGAAATCTATACTCCTCACGAATGCCTCCCTGGTGGACACAAAGAACAGCACCGTGCACAAGAATTCGTCTATCTCCCTGCGCAACGGTCGGATAACGGAAGTGTGTTACGCAGGCCATCAACTGTCTGCTAAGGAGCACGATTACGTCGTTGATCTGCGAGGCAAGTTTCTCTGTCCCGGACTCATCGACTGCCATGTGCACGTCACAGCGACTCCAGGCGACATCAAGTTTAGCGCCTTGTATGATCGGTGGCAGAGCACTATCTTGATGCGGACTAGTTACATCCTCCGGAAGATGCTCCTTCGCGGCTTCACAACTGTGCGAGACACTGGGGGCTGCGATGCGGGGATCCGGGATGCTGTCGCAGAAAGCCTTATTGCTGGCCCGCGGCTATTCATAGCCGGCCTGGCTCTTTCTCAGACAGGCGGGCATGCCGACTTTAGGGCGCCGCACCATGGGCAGGCGCATAAGTGCTGCGGCGAGCTCATGAGCATCGGCCGCATTTGTGATGGAGTGCCAGCGTGTCTGGAAGCCACACGGGACGAGCTCCGCAAGGGCGCGGACTTCATCAAGATCATGCTTGGCGGGGGCTTGGCTACACCAACCGATCCGCTTCACATGCTACAGTTCACTCCTGAAGAGATCCGCGCGATTACCACGACGGCAATGTACTCTGGGACCTACGTGACAGCACATGCCTATACACCCGACTCGATTCGGCATGCTGTGGACAATGGGGTCAAGGGTATTGAACATGCCAACCTTATCGATCTAGATACGGCCGAATATTGCGTTGAAAGGGGCATCATTTTTACCCCGACTCTCGCCACTTACAACTCCTACTTCTTCCCCCCTTTCGGCGACGCAATCCCAGAACAATCGAAAGGAAAGCTCGAGGAGGTCTTAGCAGCTGGAAAGAACTCCCTACGGATCCTAAAGGAGGCCGGAGCCCAAATATGCTACGGGTCAGATCTCCTGGGTGGTGCGCACTATATGCAAAGTCGGGGATTCGCGCTGACAGCCGAAGTATTTTCCTCAGCCGAGGTGCTTCGGTCTGCCACTACCAATGCTGCGAAGTTATTGCGCATGGAAGATAAGATCGGTGTGTTAGAGGCGGGCTACACGGCAGATGTTCTGATTTTGGATAAGAACCCGTTGGAGGACGTATCAGTACTGGATTTGCCGGAAGTGTTCCTGTCTGTCATCAAAGAAGGAAGGGTGGTCTCAAGCCGTCTCGTAGACCTACCTATTGACGGATTGTATGGGGCCATTCAAGATAGTTGATCTATAATAGGCTGTAATCCGATTCATAGACATTACAGCGTCTATTTGACGCCTTTCTTGAGTTAGGACAAACTTGAAGTTATTTAGCTTCATATCAAGGTCGCGTTGTAAGTCGTTTCATCTATAGGTTAATTTTAGACTTTATTAAATGTAAATGTGGCCGGCATCACCTATACCAGGAGGGCAAGGAGCGAGATCATAGCTATTATTCGCAAAGTACAGCTATAGCACAATAAATAGAATGCACCCCAAGGCTTCCTATACAGGAACTACCATCAGGAGCGCCCAGGTGTTTATTACTAACCAGCTACACCACCATCTCCTGCGATCAGTATGAGTACCTAAACCACAGCTTCTCCTTGTCGGTTGCGTCAGAAAAGCTCATTTCAGCCACTTCGCTATTGGAGGCTTCCATATCACGCCGGTAACTATTGGTTAACTGTGCCTTATCCTTCAGTTCGTTCTCCCGCCAGCAAAGGACGCCATACAAGGAGATAGCTATCGTAGCAACGATTATGACACAGGTGAGGCCAATATAGCCATGGATATAGTCCGGCGCATCCTCGGACCTGAAAACCTGGGGGCCTAGAATATACTTAGTTGACAACACCAGGCCGTGGTTTAGCGTCGCAGTGGTTCTTACCTAGGATATTACCGAGAGCGTAACTAGCAAAGAACAAAGCATTCACGGTGACCTTCTTGCTATGACCAGAGGTATTCGCCATGGGCAGAGATGCGGCCGTGACGTAAGAGCCAAAGTATGTATAAAAGCAGAGGTACGCCGCTAAAAGGCCCGATTTGTTGGACCGTGGGAGCTTCCAGAGAAGAACCGCGCTAAGTAACGGGACGAAGTTAGATAAGGCGATAATGAGACACCTTTTATTCACCGTATAGGCGCAGGCGAAAGCCAGGACGAGTTGCCAGGCGGTCCCAATTACGCCGGTTGGCATTCCAATGAGGACGGTTTCTTCGCGGGAGTAACCAAATGCCGACACTATGATCGACGCAAAAGTATTCAGGCCGCCTGGGAATTCTATGTTAATACACCACACAAATAAAATGCCTTAGTTGGTAGGATTACCGTTGATAATGTTCTGGCCCATCCCGAATAAAACAATTAGCCAGGACTTGGGGTCCAAGAGCGCCTCGCGAACTTGATACCACTTCACGCCTTCCTTTTCTTCAACACCAGTGTTATTCTCCTCAATTCTCTTTAGGGCAACGTATTTTTCTCGATCGTTCATCCATCGGCAATTAACGGGGGAGTCTGGCAGGAAGACGCCAATGACCACTGCCCAACCACAAGTGATGCCGCCGAGGACAAGGAAAATCAGCTTCCACTTGGCGATGGAAGCCTCGGCCCGCCCGACTGCGAAACTTATAAGACCGTTGAAGATGGTGGAGAACTGGTTGAACCAAATTGCAACACGGATTGGCTGTTCCGATCTCGTAAACCACATTGCCGTGATAACAGCGGACACGGGGTATACAATCGCTTCAGATGCTCCCACTAGAAGAAGCATATAAGTCACACAACAGCTCTAGAAGCCGCGAGACGTGGAAATCCTCTGTGAACTTACTGATAAACCTCACTGTGCTCAGCCCCGCAAAGCTGGTCGAGGCAGCAGTACACATAGCAAGGACTCCCCAGAGGAAGACAACACAGCTCAGGAGCTTTGCAACGGGGAGCCGCTGAATCAGCCACGCTAAAGGCCATTCAAACAAGGCGTAACCAACGAAGAACAAACTGCCGACGATAGAGTATTGATTTCCGACGAGGCGGGTATCTTCGATCATGCCGTAGATGGCCGCATTGGACAGGGTATTCTTGTCGACTGCAGAGATGATGGAGGTGACGGTTAAAATAGGTACGAGCATCAGGTCGACCTTCCACCGGACTCGGCGTCTCTCGTCGTCGGTGATGGGAATGTCGCGGATCGACGGGTCGAGGTTGGCGTAGAACTTGGCTGCGACGTCGAGACTTTCGAGGTGTTCACCCTTTCTGGCCGCGCCCTTTCCCTCGTCAGCCGTCGTTCCGAGGGCTGGGGCTTTTAACTCCGTCTCGAGCTTCTCAGGCATGGTGGAGGTCCCTAGCAATTACGGGCGGGTAGAGATGGGCGAATGTTAGAGGGACGCCTAGATAAATGTAAATATAGAGAGCAAACGTATCTGGGGGAAGATGGGTTTAAAATCTAACGGATGGGCTTCCGTCTTCATGGCAATTTGTGGGGCTTGATGTGATGATAAAGTGTCCAGGATTCCTTATCGTTGCTTGAGCAAGCTGGGAACACCGACATGTGCGCCGCAGGCGGTGCACACTGGATGAGGGACCGAGGAGTCTGCTTGTGTTGAGATCTTGCAGTGATTTGGCCGAGTTCGGCACAGCGCAACGCTTGAGCGCCATCGGTAACTTCCGGCAATCTTTCGGACACGAGCCGGTAAACGACGGAACGAGATCAGGGGGACGGTAAACCCAGGATGCCGACGGCCAAGACCCAATTAGTGCCCACCCGGTAGTCTCAAAGTCTAGGGTAAGCTTGTATCGGCAAGTGGTAAACCCCGCGTTTCCACAAGCCAGGCCAAGGGGCGGAGCTGTCTTGGCGAACCGCTGTGGTGGTAATATCCGCCTTCCGTTTTGGAGGAGTAGATGACGCAGAGTAAGCGCGCATTCATTCTAACACGGGAATTCAATCCCGGGCTTATAATTATTTCTGACCCGGAAAGTTAACCGCTAGCCCTGGTAAGAAATCGAATCCGGATTTCCACTTGCCCACCGCTAACATTTGAGCATCCGTGGAACAGAAAACTGTTCACGGGCAACCATTCGGGGTACACCGCATGGAACGCATGTTAGAAGGCCATATAGGAGCCAGTTTAGGGTACAATAACTGACTGGCATGTTAGTCACTTTTTGGCCCGACGGTTTTTCCGTAACAACGCACTAGTGCGTAGAGGCCCCACTCGTATAACACGTAAAGCGAAAGATAGGAGTTGCAACAGCTGTATTCAGTCTATATACAGCGTCCGTCACTCTTCTTGATACAATTCTTGAGACTAGCGGCAGACCTGTCCAACGGTTATTCTATCACAGGATCCCCAAACTTGTCACCCGCCATGGTGCCCAAATTAAATGCTTCAATGTTGGAGGGCGTAAACGTATTGCTCCGTCCGGGTTCAGCCCACATGGCTGAATCGAACCAATCCGGCATGCCAGTCCACATAAACAGAGGCTGCATATATGAGTCTGTATATGCCCCTTGCCCGGACGTTGAGCCAAGGCTAACGGAGTTGGACGAGGAACTCGGCGGGTGGATAGTCTCGTCAGACTGAAGAACTTCATCGTCGAGAAGCCTGCTGGAGAGCCAACTCTCGTACTCAGCGTGCTGGGACACCTCATCATCTATACCCGTGTCTAGCCCTCTTTCTCTAGTCGTTGCCTGATCCGCGATGTACTGAAAACGCTTTATGAAATGAAGGGCCGCCGTCGCTGCTCGCCTATGCAAAGCCATGAAGCTTAGGCACTGCATTCCGTGATCGAGGATCGTCGAGTAGTCTTCGTCTCGCTTTAGAATGCCGTATAGAAGCACGGCCAGGGTAGCAACGCTACATCCCTGAAAGTCAACCCACGACCAGTTCGCTAGCGCCTGATTGTTAAGGAGTATTTTAAAGAGCAGAAGCATCTCCTTAGCCGCTCCATAGCATAAATGAGCCAGAGAAGTGACTCTTTTATTCCCCGTGTTCAGGTCTGAGAGCGCTTGTTGGGGGTATCGACGGACTGCCATCATAAGCGGCACTCGACAGAGTACTACTATGGCCTGGTAGTAGTTTTGGTGCAGGTGAACTTCGGCCCTGAATGTACGACGGCTGGTATCGAGGCTCTCGAGCTGGAGATTCGTAGGGAGCTCAGTACGCCATTTCTTTAACATGGCTATGAAATTATCGGCTCTGTCCCATTTGTACTCCTGGTCGAGGTTCACCGGAACCGCGTTGGCGATCTGACTCCATATCCTCATCAGCTTCGCGTTGGCAAGCTGATGCTGATAGTTGCTAAACGTTGGGGCGCGGTCTAGAGACGGGACAAGTTTGGGGAGGGACACTGATATCTCATCCTCTCTGACTGTCTCTGGATACCCCAGCTTGATACATACAGCCCTATCAAGTCAGTGTTGGAAGGTGACAGAGTCTGGGAAGGAAAGCGCAGGTCAGACTGCTGCTGTCTCGCGTACCTGTCGAGGGAGTACAGGGACCACCAAACCCTGCGGCGGATTTCCGCGTCTGGGCGGTCAGCCTGTTTCTTGTGTAAGCCCTCCAGAAGCGCAAGCTTCATGGAAAGGCCAAGGTGGTAGTAAGACAGTTCAGGTGTGTCGGATATTAGGAGATAAACGCCCAATAGGAAACACGCCAAAGCTGCCTCATAGCCTGGCATCGCCAGAATGTTGGGCATCAGCGCGCGAGCCCGACGTGAAAACAACGGAGCGGGGTTCCCTGTCGGCGCGTCGTGCGCGGTGGACGGGGACGTGGAAGACGCCCGGAAATGGGCCCAATGAGCCCCGAACGAGAGCAACACCAGGAGGCTACACAGGAAGCAACTATCGGCGCGCCAACGAGAGTTTTCGTTTGCATAGAGATCTTCTAGCCTTACCTGCATCTCAAGGTAGTTTCCGTAGCAGAAGCTGTCCGAGCCATACTCAAATCCCATTTTAAGTAGATACATGGCCACTCTCTTAGGGGGAAGAGCCTCGGTGGCTCGTTGTAGCGAAGAGTCGTCGATGATGCCCGCGTGGGGACGTCCTGGCTATGAGGATTCAGTCTTCTGTCTCGCATTTCGGAGGGTGCACCTACATCGGTCCTTGAGGTCGCCGAGCCGCAAGAGATACCCTGACTATCCCCAGAAAAGAAATATTCGGGGGAGCCAGGGTAAATGTTTGGATGGTTGAGAATGGTTTGGGCCGCAAGGTCGGCCATGGACCCCAGTGCACAGCCCGAGATATCGTAGCCGCTGACCCTCGACCTATCCCCTGCCTCGGCAAGGACGGATGGGGACGAAGCTAACTCCCTTGGACTTCGATTACCATAGTTAGGTCGGTATCGTAGTCAATGGTTTATGGGTTATTATACCTTAGAGAAGTATGAAATCGCTCGCCGGTGGCCTCGAACACGCAGTCTCTCCGGTCCCGTCTGCACCGCATACATGCGCCAGAGGCCGTCTGGACGCATTTGCTCTTTCGGCTCTTGCAAGTCTCACAACTTCAAGCTGTTAGAGACACATCCTAATGTGCTAGATCTCACTTACGCCCTTCGCGCTCGCTGTTGTCGTGCCACACATTCTGTCGAACTGCTACCCTAACAGCAGGATTAGAATTTCACCGCGGCATAGCTGGCCTTGCTTTAGGGGGGGCTTACAATGCTCTCCGTCCATTTATCGCTCATTTCGAAGACTTGGCTCCCGTAAGTTGCTGTTATAGTAAATCACGTATGTCCGCCGGCATGGATAGGCATGGAGAATTTATCTCTACCCCAACCATAGCGGTCGGTGTTTTCTATCTAACATTTACGAAGTACCCCGCAAAGCTACGTACGGAAAGTCTACCCGGCGTCCCTGTGCTGACTAATCATACATCTCCCACGCTTAATTCATACTGTGAAGATGGACGTATTCTCTCTGATTTAAGTTCCGGTAAGCGGCTACTTTCTACAGCGTCTGTGGCGGCTAGCTTTTGCAAGCAAGCAAAGCCTTCTACAGGATAGACCTGTATTTCTATATCGTGTTCTATTTCTTCTAAGTTATATTCGGCAGAGGAGCAAATGCGTCCTTAACCATATCGCCAAAGCCGACCATGCAGATGGTAGCCCAGGAAGCCACCCCAATCCGCGGTACTACCCCGCGGAAGAATCCCGTGAGCCTAGATGTATGGAAAATATACCTTGCCGTGTTCATCATCGTTGGAGACTCGGGTCTAGACGGGCTTGCCTTCAACGATTGCATCTCAATCCGTACGACCTCGAACGGCTGGTTCCAGCAGGACAAGGCACCGCCAAAGATTGAAGCGTACGTTGCCTGGGCTGTCTTCAAACATTGTGGTTGTGTTAGTTCCCCCCTTCCTCTCTCTCTGTCTGAAATACTAACTGGCGCAGGTTATTTGTGAGCAGTGTGCTGAGCGTCGACTATGTGTGGAGCACCGGAGGTTTGGGCTGCAACAGACGAAGAAACTCCAGGGTGGAACAACATACATAATGTGCAAGACGGATCATGTACTTGGCATGGTCGCTGGCTCCTGTGGTAAGAAAGTCTGATATAGCAAAATATCTGAATTCTAACTTGGGTTAAGGCCATACATTTTGCTGTAAATGCTCTAGGGCAGCCTGCACTAAACTGACATGCCTAAGATGCCGAAAGCTCCTTATACCAGGGGTATACTTCCTTCAATTGACGGAACCTCCTATGACCTTCTACCAACCGCGTACCTCTCTGGTAGGATGCTACACTCATTTCGTGAATTTACTAGAACTACTCTCATGCGTGTATTATGCAGATAGAATTCGCTGCTGTTAAGCAATTGTCAGAAGGTCTGGACCAAGGATTGAAAAAGGTGACTAGGGGCGAAACGGACCAGCCATCATGGCACGTTTCGACTGTCTGCAAATTCGCAAAACCACACCGTAAAAGGAGAGAGGTGTGCCTCCCTGGACAACTTGTTTCAACCACCATTTCTAGTGTTTTCAGTGTGTCTGAACCGTTTCAAGATATTCCAAATAATGGATTCCTAATTCGGAAGGAGCCGCTATAAAAAGACCCAATCTTCCTTAGTATCCTTCACGACTAGACTATGGTATTCGTTAAGACAATGAGCTCCAATCCTAAAGTATTCTGTACAAACAGCGAAATCCCTACGATTGCATACCGCCACATTTGTAGTAAACACCCCACCTTGGAATGTCTCTCGTGCAAACATCGCACCATTCAAGCACCTCATCGTTCTGAAGCGATTCTTTTTCTGTAAATAGTTCATTTCCAACTCTGATCGCGACGTTATTTCTCATTTTGTCAACCAGGAGTTTCACGGTCGCAGCGTCCCCACGCTTGCTGGCCCAGGACAGTGGCGTACGCCCGAAACTATCCTTAGAGGCAAGGTTAACGCAAGCAGTGGCGACGAAGAGTTCCACCACTTGTTCTTGCCCATTAGCTGCTGCTGTCATTAAGGGTGTTACACCGTAATGATCTTGGGAGTCAGGCTCGACCCTAGAATCTGAAAGCAGCAAGCGTAATGGCTGTAGATTTCCGTTCCTTGCTGCATAAAAGGGGCGTCCGGCAGATGTTGTCTTTCGAATTTGGGTTAACTTCGCCGCCCGTAAGAAGGAGCTTCACGATGGGAGCATGCCCGTTTCCAGCAGCATATGAGAGCGGAGTCCGGCCATATTGGGTATCTGCGGTATCCAGGTCAAATTTACCAAGAATATGTAGTAGCTTGACTACTTCCAAGTGCCAATTCGATGCCGCGAGATTCAGTGGTAAGTGATCCTCGTTGTTTGCAAACGATAGGGCGGCTCCGATATTGATAAGTAGCCTTGCCACTTCCACATGACCATTGGATGCGGCCAAACTTAACGGCACCCCTCCGTCGTTGTCAGCTGCGTTGATGTCGGCGCCTGCATTAATTAGAAGCTTGACGACTTCCACGTGTCCATTTAATGAAGCAACGTATAGAGGCGTGACTCCATCCTTGTTAGCTGCGTTGACATCGGCTGCCGCATCAATTAGTAGCTTGACGACTCCCTCGTGTCCATACTGTGCTGCATTGTGTAAAGGTGTGACTCCATCTTCATCTGAAACATTAACCTCAGCCCCCCCGATAACAAAAGCGTACTCCGAGGTTAGTCGATTAACTTCTTCTCCCCCGCTATCTCGAGTCAATGCTAGACAACGTGCCGTGTACTTCAAGCAACGTTCGGCGAGTTGAGCATGTGCCTCCTGAGTACCGATATGAAAGACTGCTAGGCACTCGTGCGCATTTTCCAGGTAAGTCTTCAAGGTTGCGTGAAAGGGCCGAACAACACCTTTCTTTATCGTAAGAAGTCCTCGGCAAGCGTTGGTAATCTCACGCTCCAGCCAAATATGCTCAGAGTCGTTTTCATCAGCGGCGAGACAGTCGTCTAGTTCCTTCAATGTCAACGGAACTGCCGAAGTAATGACGATGCTCAGGATTAATTTAATGCTGGCAACTAGTTTCTCGTTTCTCGAGTCCTCCGTTGCTTGCCTGAGAATTTCCTCGTAGGTTCTCCTCAGCCTCTTGTCTCGGCCCCTGGGGAAAGAGTTAATCGCATTAAGCAAAGTAATACAAACGAGGGGTTTATTCGGAAGATCGGGTGATTGGCAAGACAGCCCGTCTAAGATTTTAGTAAGTATGCCCCATAACTCTTCACAAGAACTCGCTCGAGTTTCAACCGACTGGAGCCTATTCGAGTTGAGAATATCCTCGACCAACGCGCCGGCAAGAGGATATAATTGCATAAGTTGATATATGGCCGCCGACAGGAAGTTTAGAGGAAACTTCGCCTTCTCGTGTTTCCGTGTGAAGAAGAAATAACAGACTGCGTGAGAATTCTTGTGCTTTCTCTTCCAATATTGGAGAGCAAAGGATGCGAGGGTGGTTTTCCCACAACCTGGTGGGCCGCACAGCCACAGAAAACCGTACAGCTGCGGGCATTCCAGCTACTGAAAGTTTCTGACGACTGTTGCAACAAAGCTCTTCGCGGACCAGTTGGATATTTCTGGAAAATTTGAGTTTCCTTTCTCGCCTTCCCAGGTTGAATATGACAGGACAATGAGGAACTTACTGCGTGCACAGGCCGACTTCTGAATCCCCTGCAGCCGGGCTCAAGTGCGGAAGAGAGCGACGCTGAGAGGCCGCCTTACTTGCCGGCCTTGGACGTGCTTCGACCAAACCTGCCCGGATCTCGGGATACATGGCTTCGCTTCTTCCAT
>Ga0164243_10010377_pt1 | contig 13398 bp, 17 predicted proteins | sample OricompcompostOP_FD_108781 | JGI IMG/M metagenome (GOLD analysis project Ga0164243, IMG submission 108781) | Organic Plus compost microbial communities from Emeryville, California, USA - Original compost - Organic plus compost (OP) | ecosystem: Engineered > Solid waste > Mixed feedstock >... | reverse complement strand
CGTGTTGTCGAACGGCAACCGGCAGTTCCTGCGGCAGGTGGCCGCGAGCTCGACGGTGTCGATTCCGGTGCAGGGGATCGCGGCGGGGACGACGGTGCGGCTCGAGGCCACGACGATCGACGGCGTGCGCACGTACAGCCGCGACAACGTCACGCTGAACGGCAATTTCGTCTTTCCACTTCCCTAAGCAGAGATGGGTGCCCGCGCCGGAGCCGGCGCGGGCACCGCTGGTTGCTACAAGTCCGTGAGACGGCTACCTTTACGACCGGAGCAGCGCCGTGGCACCGGTGTGTGACGAGCGTTCTCCGGTCTTGTTGCGCCCCCGCCCCTTCGGAGCCGAATGAAGGTACTCCCGGACTGGCTGAAAAACGGCTACCTCAAAGTCATCGAGCCGGTCGCCAATTGGCTGGTCCGCAGCGGTGTCCACCCCAATACCATCACGATTTTTGGGACGTTGTGCACCGTCGCGGGCGGAGTCATCTACGCGACGGGGCACATCTCGCTGGGCGGGTGGTTTCTCGGGCTGACGGCGCTGTTCGATGTCCTCGACGGCACCGTGGCGCGTCGTACCGGACAGAGCTCGACCTTCGGCGCCTTCCTGGATTCCACGCTCGATCGCGTGGCGGACGGAGCGGTGATGGGCGGGCTCGCCGTGTTCTAAGCCCTGAACCCGGTCCATCACAACGTTCCGATGATGGCGGTGTGCCTGTTGGGGCTCATCGGGGCGTACATGACGTCGTACATCCGGGCGCGTGCCGAAGCGCTCGGGCTGGATGCAAAGGTCGGCATGGTCCAGCGGCCGGAGCGCGTCGTTCTGCTGTCGGCGCCTCAGGCGTTCTTCGGTCTCGCGCTCCACGGGTGGGTGTTGGGCGCGATCGTTGTCTTCCTCACCGTGACGGCGTGGATCACCGTCGTGCAGCGGATGAAGTTCGTGTACGATCAGACGAACGAACGCGCCGGTCAGGCGCCGCTGCCGCTTCCCACCGAAAAGAGCTTCTGGCTGCGTCGGCGCGCGAAGAAGACGGGCACGCGTCCCTAGTTCCTCTCATGAGACCAAATCCGAGCGACGGTGCGCAGCGCCGAAGCGACGAGCCATATAAGTGCTGAAAGGAGAATAATTCGTGGCGTCCCCCAACATTCGCCCCGCCGGCGGCAAGCTCGGCATTCTGACTCCGGGCCTCGGCGCGGTCGCGACGACGTTCATGGCGGGCGTCGAGAGCGTGCGCCGCGGCTATTCCAAGCCGATCGGCTCGCTCACGCAGATGGCGACGATCCGGCTCGGCAAGCGAACGGAGAACCGGTCGCCGCTGATCAAGGACTTCGTGCCGCTCGCGTCGCTCGACGACATCGTGTTCGGCGCGTGGGATCCGATCCCCGATGACGCCTACACCGCCGCGAAGAAGGCGGGCGTGCTCGAGGACCGCGACCTCGAGCCGATCAAGGACTTCCTGTCGGCGATCAAGCCGATGCCGGCGGTGTTCGAGAACAAGTACGTGACGCGCATTCACGGCGAGAACGTGAAGAAGGGCAAGACCAAGCGCGATCTCGCCGAGCAGCTCCGTCAGGACCTGCGCGACTTCAAGGCGAAGAACAAGTGCGACCGGCTGGTCGTGGTGTGGTGTGCGTCGACCGAGATCTTCATCAAGCCCGGTCCGCAGCACGCGACCATCGCGCAGTTCGAGAAGGCGATGGAGAACAACGACGAGATGATCTCGCCGGCGATGCTCTACGCCTGGGCGTGCATCATGGAAGGCGTTCCGTACTGCAACGGCGCGCCGAACCTGGCGGTCGACACGCCGGCGCTCCAGCAGTTGGCGAACGAGAAGGGTGTGCCGATCTCCGGCAAGGACTTCAAGACCGGCCAGACGTGGATGAAGACCGTGATCGCGCCGGGGCTCAAGGCGCGCATGCTCGGGCTCGAGGGCTGGTACTCGACGAACATCCTCGGCAACCGCGACGGCGAAGTGCTGGACGATCCGGCGTCGTTCAAGACGAAGGAAGAGTCGAAGCTGAGCGTCCTGCACACGATCCTGCAGCCGGAAGTCTATCCGGATCTGTACAAGGACTTCTCGCACGTCGTGCGGATCAACTACTACCCGCCGCGCGGGGACAACAAGGAAGGCTGGGACAACATCGACATCAAGGGGTGGATGAACTACCCCATGCAGATCAAGGTGAACTTCCTCTGCCGCGATTCGATTCTGGCCGCGCCGATCGTCCTGGACCTGGCCCTCTTCTCCGACTTCGCGCACCGGGCGGGGATGAAGGGGATTCAGGAATGGTTAAGCTTCTATTACAAGTCGCCGATGGCGGCTCCGGGACTGCAGCCGGAACACGATCTTTTCATCCAGCAGACGAAGCTGAAGAACACGCTTCGGCACCTGATGGGCGAGGATCAGATCACCCATCTCGGGCTGGAGTACTACCAGTCGTAAGCGAGCCAGCCTTCACCGCGGAGACGCAGAGACGCGAAGGCGCGCAGAGAAAAGGAGCCGAGGCCGGCCTTCACGAACGCGTGTCGTGTGTGGCGCCGAGGATGATTGCCTTTGCGTTTCTCCGCGTTTCTGCGCCTTTGCGGTGAGTTCTTTCCGACTTTCGGCGGAACGGGAGATGCGATGCGGCGGTTGATCGGTCTTGCGGGAATTGCAGCAGCCATCGTGACGTTGGCGTCGTGCGACAGTGGACCGCGCCGGCCGCCCTCGTTGCGCCAGTACACCAACTCCTACGATTTCACGATCAGTCCGGATCAGGCGCCTCCGCACGCGCGGGAGGACGTGCACTACTCGATCCGGATCTTCGATCGCAAGACGCGCGAGCCGATCGTGAATGGGGACGGGCAGCTCTTCGCGGGCATCCCCGTGGACGAACAGATCCCGAACGGCGCGCAGTCCAAGACGTGGGACGCGCTGGAGTACGGACCCGAGGCGGGAACGTACAAGGCGAAGCTAAATTTCGTCCGATCCGGCACGTGGGCCGTCGCGATCCGGTTCCGCCGCGACAGCCTGCACCCGCTGGAGCGCACAGACTGGATGCAGGACGTGCTGAACGACCGCGATACGACGATTCCCTGATCTCATCGAACCTTCTCGCGACGCATGCGTCACTTTCATCGCACCCATCTCCAGCTCGCCGAGGTCCTCGCGGCGGCCGACGCGTTCTTTCCGGGCATCGGGCTGGCGCAGAACACCACCGCGCCCAAGACGCGGACGTACTCCGGCGCGCTCGGGTCCCTCAAGCTTTCGGTGAAGGCCGAGGGCGGGCACTACACGTTCGTCGAGGTCAACACGGACCAGATGGGCGAGAGCCGCCTGGATCGGAACGTGAAGAAGTTCTTCGTGTCGCTGCACCGCACCGAAGAGCCGCACTATGCGCTGACGGCGAGCTACTGACCCCGGCCGCCTTCCGGGCGCACTGATGTAGATCTCGATCGCACCGCGCCGCACCGCGCGGTCCGCGCGATGGGAGACGGGCACAAGCGCCGGTCTCCCATTACTTTGCCCAACACCATGTCGCGTTCATCCACTCCGCGGGCCTCGCGTCTGGCGCCTTCGCCAGGCGCGCCACGCAGCTCGCGCTCGTCGCAGCAGTCGGCTCCCAGCGCGCTTCTGTCGCGCGAGCAGATCGTCGATCTGTACTACTGGATGCGCCTCACGCGCACCCTCGAGGAGCGCCTCGTCGCGCTGTACCGGCAGACCAAGGTCGTTGGCGGGCTCTTTCGATCGCTCGGCCAGGAAGCCGACGCGGTCGGCTGCGCCTACGCGCTCGAGCGCCGCGACATCATGTCACCGCTCATTCGCAACATGGGCGCGATGCTCGTGAAAGGCGCGACGCCGGTCGAGATTCTCAAGCAGTACATGGCCAAGGGCGATTCGCCGACGCGCGGCCGCGAGTTGAACATCCACTTCGGCGACACGGACCGCGGCTTCATCGGCCAGATCTCGCCGCTCGGCGACATGATCCCGGTGATGACCGGCGTGACGATGACGTTCAAGATGCGGAAGCAGGACCGCGTCGGGCTCGTCTTCATCGGCGACGGTGCGACATCGACCGGCGCGTTCCACGAGGGGATCAACTTCGCCGCCGTGCAGCGATGCCCGCTCGTGGTGGTGGTGGAGAACAACGGCTACGCCTACTCGACGCCCACGTCGAAGCAGACGGCCGCGAAGCAGTTCGTCGACAAGGCGATCGGCTACGGCGTGCCGGGAGAGCAGGCGGACGGCAACGACGTGCTCGCGGTCTACGACGTCGCAAAACGCGCGGTGGATCGCGCGCGCCGCGGCGAGGGTGTGACGCTCATCGAGCTGATGACGTACCGCCGCAAGGGCCACGCGGAGCACGACAACCAGTCGTACGTGCCCGAAGGCGAGATCGAGCGCTGGGCCGCGGAGAACGATCCGCTCACACGCTATGTCGAGCGGCTGCAGGGCGACTTCGGCGTGACGCCGGCGGAGATCGAGGCGGTCGACGAGCGGGTGCGCCGGGTCGTCGACGAGGCGACCGACGAGGCGGAGAAGTCGGGGCTGCCCGAGGCGCTCGACGCCCTCAACGGCGTCTACGCGGATCCGCCCGCCGAGAAGCCGCTCTGGTTCCGCGAAGGCTCGGGGAGCGTGGTCGACCAGCACGAACGGCCCGCCGGCTGGGGCGTGTTCGAGCATACGCCGGAGAAAGAACACTGATGCACGAACATTCAACCGCCGGCGCGTCGCGCCGCGGCGACACCCAATAGGCCATGGCCGAGATCACCTACCTCGAAGCCATCCGCGAGGCGCTCTTCGAGGAGATGGAGCGCGACGCGAACGTCTTCTGCATGGGCGAAGACATCGGCAAGTTCGGCGGGGCCTTCAAGGTCACCGAAGGGCTGCTCGACCGGTTCGGCGAGGAGCGGGTCATCGACTCGCCGATCTCCGAGATCGCGCTGGTGGGCGCGGCGGCGGGCGCGGGCCACATGGGCATGCGGCCGGTCGTCGAGATGCAGTTCATCGACTTCATCGCGAACGCCTACGATATCCTCACCAACTACGTGGCGACGGCGCGCTATCGCGCGTTTCTCCCGTGTCCGATGGTCGTCCGGGGGCCGAGCGGCGGCTACGTGCGGGGCGGTCCGTTCCACTCGCAGAACCCGGAAGCGGGCTTCGTGCACACGCCCGGCCTCAAAGTCGTCTATCCGGCGACCGCCGAGGACGCGAAGGGCCTCATGAAGGCCGCCATCCGCGACGACGACTGCGTGCTCTTCTTCGAGCACAAGTATCTCTACCGCCGCGTGAAGGCCGAGATGCCGGCGGGCGACCACGTGACGCCGATCGGGAAGGCGCGGCTCGCGCGCGAGGGGAAGCACCTCTCGATCATCACCTACGCGTCGACGGTGTGGAAATCACTCGAGGCGGCCGAGATTCTCGAGAAGGAAGACGGGCTGTCGGTGGAGATCCTCGACCTCCGCACGCTCAATCCCCTCGACGACGACGCGATCCAGGCGACGGTGCGGAAGACCAACCGCGCGCTGATCGTCCACGAGGATACGCGGACGGGCGGGCTCGCGGGCGAGATCACCGCCCGGATCAACGAGAGCTCGTTCGCCTGGCTCGACGCACCCGTGCTGCGCGTGACCGCGCACGACGTGCCGCTGCCGTATGCACCGTCGCTCGAGGACTACGTGCTGCCGCAAACGGCGGACATCGTTCGAGCGGCCCGCACGATCGCCGCGTATTGATCGTGAACGCGTTTTCCTGTGAAGTTCCGAGCGACGGCGCCGTGCGCCGGAGTGAGGAATCATGACGGACCCCGGCTCGGCGGAGACCCGCCGGTGGGAGTATGTTGGAGTCGGCTGTTTTTCGATGTTCGCCGGCCTGGCCGGCGGCGCGATGATCGCCGTTTTGATTGCCAAGATCGTTGGCGCCCTGTCTCGCTGTGCGGCGGATCCGGAGACAGGCGCGCCGTGCAACTGGTTCACATTCATGGTCTTTGGCGCGCTCACCGGCATGGTGGTCGCCCCAACGGTCTCCATCTGGTTCTTCCGACGCGGGCGCGCCCGCGCCAACAACGAACGAGGGTGATGCGGTGGCACGAGTAGACGTAGTCATGCCCCAGATGGGCGAGTCGATCGCCGAGGGCACGCTGTCGAAGTGGCTGAAGAAAGTCGGTGATCAGGTCAAGCGCGACGAGCCGATCTTCGAGATCTCCACCGACAAGGTGGACGCGGAGATCCCGTCGCCGTCGAATGGCGTCATCGCCGAAATTCTGGTGACCGAAGGCCAGACGGTTCCGGTGCAGACGGTGGTTGCGCGTCTCGAGACTGACGTCAATGCGTCGATCTCCGCGCCCGCCGAAGCTCCGGCGCCCGCCGCGAGCGCTCCCGCCGCGGTCGCTCCGGCCGCCCCCGCTGCTTCCGCGCCGTCGGCCCCCGCCGCGCCGGTCGCCGCGAGTGCGTCGCCCGCCGCGCCGGCAAACGGCGGCTCGTTCGAGGATCGCGTGCGCACCAAGTCGTCGCCGCTCGTCCGCCGCATGGCCGCCGAGCATGGCGTGGAGATCAGTGCGCTGCAGGGCAGTGGGGTCGCCGGCCGCGTGACCAAGCGGGATCTGGTCGATTTCCTCGAGTCGGGCGCCAAGGCGCCGGCCGCGCCCGCGCCCGCGGTGGCCACGGGCGGGAACGGCGGCGGTGGTCGCGTGGTGCACGAGGGACCGCTCCCCGAGCCCTGGGCCGGCGACCGCGTCGAACCGATGTCGAAGATGCGCGCGCTCATCAGCGAGCACATGGTGATGTCGAAGCACACCTCGGCGCACGTGAGCTCGATCTTCGAGGTGGACTTCACGCGCATCGCGCGCATCCGCCAGAAGCAGCGTGCGGCGTTCGAGCAGCAGACGGGCGAGAAGCTGACGTTCATGCCGTTCGTCATCAAGGCCGTGACGGACGCCCTTCGCGCGGTGCCGGTGCTCAACGCGTCCGTGCGCGGGAACGACATCATCTATCGCAAGCCGATCAACATCGGCGTCGCGGTGGCGCTGGACTGGGGGCTCATCGTCCCGGTGATCAAGAACGCCGACAACCTGTCGCTGGTCGGTCTCACCCGGTCGCTCAACGATCTCGCGAACCGCGCGCGCACCAAGAAGCTCGACCCGCGCGAGGTGCAGGACGGCACCTTCACGATCACCAACCCGGGCGTCTTCGGCTCGCTGGTCGGCACGCCGATCATCAACCAGCCGCAGGTGGGCATCCTCTGCCTGGGCACGATCGAGAAGCGTCCGAAGGTGATCACCGGCGCGGACGGCGAGGACACCATCGCCATCCGCACGTGCTCGTACATCTCGCTGTCGTTCGATCACCGCATCGTCGACGGCGCGGACGCCGACCGGTTCATGTCGCTCGTCAAGAAGGGCCTGGAAACCTTCCCCGAAACGGTGCTCTGATCGCCATGGCTCGGGCTCTGACGATTCAACGCACGCTCGTCACCCCGGGCGAACGCGAGCGGTTCCAGGAAAAGTTGCGGCGCAAGCAGGCGTACTACTCCCAGGCCAAGGTTCGCTTCTGGGTGTTCGAGGAAGCGAGCCTGCCCGGCGCGTTTTTGGAATTCTTTGAAGCGGATGATCCGGCGACGCTGGCGAAGGCGCATGCGGGCGCGCCCGACCTGGTGCTCGACCCGAACCGCGTGTACACGGAAGTGGAGCTGCGATAGCAATGCCCTCACGCACGATCGTCGCCGGCGGAACGACCTGGCAGGTGTTCCCGTCCGGCCGCATCACCCAGTACGACCGCGACGAGTTCGGCCTCGTGTTCGTCGCCGGCAGCGGTGCCGACCGTCAGGTGCGCGTGACGCGCTACTCGCCGGTCGGCTCGCGGTCGCGCGAGCGGTCGCTCGTCGAGATGAGCGACGCCGAGCTCCTGCGGCTCTTCGGCTTCTCCCAGCCGAGCGATACGTCGCCCGAAGTCGATTACGCGAAGTGACGGCGAGCCCCGGCGCCCCCGCTGACGCCTACGTCGACCTGCACATGCACTCGACGGCGTCCGACGGTTCCCGCGCGCCGGGCGACGTCGTGCGCGAGGCGAAGCGCGTCGGGCTCGCGGCCATCGCGCTCACCGATCACGATACCCTGGCCGGCCTGCCCGAGGCGGAACAGGTCGGACGCGAGATCGGCGTCCGCGTCGTCCGTGGCATCGAGCTCAGCGCCGTGGAAGGCGACGTCGAGACGCACATTCTCGGACTCCATCTCGCCGACACGACGGCGATGGAAGCCCAGCTCATCGCCCTCCGCGAGATGCGCCGGACCCGCGCCGAGCGCATGGTGGTCAAGCTCAATGACCTCGGCGTGCGCGTCGAGATGGCGGCCGTGCTCGAGCAGTCCGCCGGTGGCGCGATCGGGCGGCCGCACGTCGCCCGTGCGCTCATCGCCGAGGGGTGGGCGGTCGACTTCCGCGACGCGTTCGAGCGCTATCTCGGCAATGGAAAGCCGGCGTACGTCGCCAAGGATCGCCTCGCCGCGCGCGATGCGATCGATCTCATCCACGGCGCCGGCGGCATCGCCGTTCTGGCGCACCCGGCACAGGGCGGAACCCGCGAGCGCATCGAGGCGTTCGTCCGCGACGGGTTGGACGGCGTCGAGGTGCGGCACCCGAGCCACTCCTCCGAAGACATCGCGCGACTCGGCGCCCTCGTCGAGCACTTCGGCCTGGTGCCGAGCGGCGGATCGGACTGGCACGGCGCGTCGGAAGGGGCGCGCACACTCGGCATGATGCGGGTGCCCGCGGCCTGGCTCGCGCGGCAGGACGATCTCGTCGCCGTTCGCGCGGCGTGACCGTGCCCCGCGCATAGCGCCTGCAACGCGAGGGTCGCCGGCGGCGCCCGTCGGCACGACCGTGAACCTGGGATGCGCGCCTCCGAGCGCGCCGGAGGCAGCATGGACCTGCGTGGACGGACAGCGCTCGTCACGGGTGCAGGGCATCGCGTGGGGCGCGCGATCGCCGTCGCGCTCGGCTCGCGCGGCATGCGCGTGGCCGTGCACTACAACGCGACGGCCGACGGGGCGCGCGAGACCGCGGCGCAGATCGAAGCGAGCGGCGGCGAAGCACACACCTTCGCCGGCGACCTGACCGACGCGTCGCGCGCGCCGGAGCTCATCGAGGCCGTGGTGGGCCGCTTCGGCCAGCTCGACGTTCTGGTCAACTCGGCGGCGGTGATGGTCAGGACCCCGTTCGGCGAAATCACGCCGAAGGCGTGGGATGACGTGATGGCGCTCAACACGCGGGCGCCGTTCTTTCTCGCGCAGGCAGCCGCCCCGCATCTGCGCCGCGCAAAGGGGGCGATCGTCAACATCGCCGACCTCGCGGCGTTCGAGACCTGGCCGGCGTACATCCCGCACGGTCTGTCGAAGGCCGGCGTCGTCTATCTCACAAGAGCGCTGGCCCGCGTGCTCGCGCCGGAGGTGCGCGTCGGCGGAATCGCCCCGGGCGTCGTGCTGCTGCCGGACGACTGGAGTGAACGCGACGCGGAGCACCTGCGCGAGACGACGCCGCTGCACCACGACGGTTCGCCGGAAGACGTGACGCGCACGGTGCTGTTCATTCTCGACTCGGACTATCTCACGGGCGAGACGATCATCGTGGACGGCGGACGGCATGTCCGGACGTGAACCACGCGTGCCGCCGGCGCAGAACACGATCGTCGTGGTCGGCGGCGGGTGTTACGGCAGCTACTACGTGCGCCAACTGCGGCGAGCCGCGGCGGCCGGCGGACTTCGCGCGGAGCGGATCCTGGTGGTCGACCGCGATCCGGCGTGCATGGTGGCCACGCAGGTGGACGCGTCGTCCGCGCTGCGCGTCGACGTCGTCGTGCGCGAGTGGGCGGACTTCTTCGACGAGTATCTCACCGCCGCCGTGGACTCTCCGGCGACCTTCGGGCGCGATGCGATCGTGCCGTCGCCGCTCATGCCGCATCTGATGGGCGAGTGGCTCGTGACGCGTGCGCGCCGGCGCTACGGCGGCCGCGTGTCGATGCTCCCCCTCGACGCGATCCCACCGGTCCCGTGGGAGCGGGCGGGCGCCGACGGAACACACTACGCGAGCTTCGCGACGTGGATGTGTCCCGTGAACTGCATCGAGCCGAGGACGTGCCCGCACACGCGTGGCGCGCGGACGTGGAGCATGCCAGAGACGATCATGCGCCATTCGGCGGAGCGCAGCGAGGCGTCGCGGCAGGTGCTCAGCGCGGTGATGTTCTGCCGCCATCGCACGTTCGGCGTCGGGATGTTCGATACGGCCGAAGTGGTCGACGCGGACGCGCGAATCGCCGGTGCCGCCGGGCGCAATGCCGTCGACGTCATCATCGGCACGGTGTCGCACTGTCACGGCGCGTTGACCCGCCTCCACATCGACGCCGCGCCCATCCCCGCCCGCGCGACGGCTGGTTCCCGGCTCGGCTAGATTTTACGATCTGTGAAACGCGGCGCGGGCCCATGCGGCGGCGCCGAAGCACTCGAGGATTTTCGGAACGTGGCCACTACCTACAACTACGACGTCGTCATCGTCGGCGCCGGACCGGCGGGCATGTGCGCCGGCATGTACGCCGGCCGTTCGATGCTCAAGACGGTCGTGCTCGAGCGCGGCTTTCCGGGCGGCGAACTGCTCAACACCGAACTGATCGAGGACTATCCGGGGTTCGAGCACGTCCTCGGCCACGAGCTCGCGCAGAAGTTCGCTGACCACGCGGCAAAGTTCGGCGCGGAGTTCAAGACGGGCATCATCGTCGAATGCGTGCGCAAGCTCGACGACGGGACCTTCGAGACGCGGACCGAGTCGGGCGACCTCTATCTGTCGCCGGCCGTGATCGTCACCGCCGGCGGCACGCCGATCAAGCTCGGCATTCCGGGCGAAGCGGAGTACGCGGGGAAGGGCGTGTCGTACTGCGCGATCTGCGACGGCGCGTTCTTCCGCGAGCAGGTGATCGCCGTCGTCGGCGGCGGCGACGCGGCCGTCGAGGAGGCCGATTTCCTCACGCGCTACGGCAGCAAGGTCGTGCTCATCCATCGCCGGAACGAGCTCCGTGCATCCAAGATCCTGCAGCAACGGCTGTTCGCGAATCCGAAGGTCGAGGTCATCTGGAACACGGTGGTCGACGAGGTGAAGGCCGACGAGCAGGGGCTCGTGAACCGGCTGATCCTGCGCGACGTGGAGACCAACGCGACGCACGATCTCGCGGCTCAGGCGATGTTCGTGTTCATCGGTTTCCGGCCGAACACCGGCATCATCGAGGGGCACGTCGACCACGACGAGATGGGCTATCTGCGGACCGACGCGAACATGCAGACCAGCATGCGCGGGCTGTTCGCGGCCGGCGACGTTCGCGCGCAGCTCACGCGGCAGGTCACCACGGCCGTCGGCGACGCGACGACCGCGGCGATCGCCGCCGAGAAGTATCTCAAGGCGCTGGCGGACGGAGACAGTCTCGAGCCGATCACGGGGAGCGGCGGCTACGCGGTCTGACGGGCGTTCACCGATGCCATCGGTTCGCCCGGCGTGGTACGTTTCGATCATGTTCGCACGCATTGCCGCACGTCGCTCGGCGGGCCGAGCGTGAAGTTCGCGACGCTCACCGTCGGCCCCTTTCGTGAAAACAGCTACGTGGTCGTCGACGACACGACGAACCGGGCCGTTCTCATCGATCCGGGGGACGAGCCGGAGCGCCTGATCGCCCTGGTGGAAAAGTCGGGCGCGACGCTCGACGCGATCTGGCTCACGCACGGCCATCTCGATCACATCGGCGGAATCGCCGGCGCGCGACGCCGGTGGCCGGTGCCGGTCTACCTCCACGCCGAAGACCTGCCGCTCTACGAACGCGCCGAACAGCAGGCCGCGATGTACGGTGTGTCGTTCGAGCAGCCCGAACCGCCGGAGCACACGATCGTCGAAGGGGACGTGATGCGCGTCGGCGAGCTCGAGTTCGACGTGCTGCACACGCCGGGACACTCGCCGGGCCACGTGATCTTCAAGCGCGGCGACATCGTATTCGGCGGGGATCTGCTCTTCGCCGGCTCGATCGGCCGCACCGATCTTCCTCTCTCCGACGCGGCCCGCATGGAAGAATCGCTCGCCCGCATCTGCGAGTTCGACGACGCGACGGTGTTCCATCCCGGCCACGGTCCGCGCACGACGCTCGGGCAGGAGCGCGCGACGAACGGCTTTCTGAACGGCGCTGCCAGGATCCTTCGCCGATGAGTCGCCCGACCTCCACCCTCGTCGAGATCGTGCTCGCGACGCTCTGGCTCGGCGGGACGATCCTGTTCGCGAGCGTCGTCGCTCCGGCGGTGTTCGCGGTCCTGCCGACGCGGACACTCGCCGGCGCCGTCGTCGGCCGCGTTCTTCCCTCGATCTTCTATTCAGGCATCGTCGTCGCGCTGGTCGTCATCGGGCTCGAGCTGCGTTCGAACGCCGGCTGGAGCTGGCGCGGTCGTGAGACCGCGGCGGCCGTCATGTTGATCGCGTGCGGCATCGCGCAATTCGTGATCGGACCGCGCATCGAGCGCCTTCGCGGGGAGATCGGCGGGGCGCTCGAGAGCCTGTCTCCGACCGATCCGCGCCGCGCGGCGTTCGGCCGGCTGCATGGCGCGAGCGTGGCCTGGATGGGGCTCGCGATGGTGTGCTCGGCGATCGTGGTGCTCATGGCGGCCCGCGCCGTACGGTCCGCGGCGCTGCCTCGCGCGAGCGACGTCCCCGGCGTTCACGACTGATCACTGCTTCTGATAATTCCAACCACACTTCTCCAATGACCGATACTCGTCGCGAAAAGGATCCTCTCGGCACGCTCGACGTGCCCGTCGACGCGCTCTACGGCGTGCAGACCCTGCGGGCCAAGCAGAACTTCCCGATCAGCGGCCTCCGTCCGCTCGACGCCTTCGTCACGGCGCAGGTGCAGATCAAGAAGGCCGCGGCGCAGACGCACAAGGAGACGGGCCGTCTCGACGCGAAGCTGGCCGACGCGATCATCCAGGCCGCGGACGAGGTCCTGGCCGGCCAGCATCGCGAGCACTTCATCGTCGACCCGTATCAGGCCGGCGCCGGCACGTCGCACAACATGAACGCGAACGAAGTGCTGGCCAATCGCGCGAACGAGATCCTCGGCGGCAAGCGCGGCGAGTATTCGCCCGTGCATCCGAACGATCACGTCAACATGGCGCAGTCGACCAACGACACCATTCCGACGAACATCCGTCTGGCGTGTCTCGCGGAGCTCGGTGCGTTCAACACGTCGTTCGAGGCGCTGCGCGACGCGCTGGCGGCGAAGGGCAAACAGTTCGACGGCGTCGTGAAGGCCGGCCGCACCCATCTCCAGGACGCGATGCCCATTCGCCTCGGCCAGGAGTTCACGGCGTACGCGGGATCGATGACCCGCGGGCTCAAGCGCGTGAACCAGGCCG
>Ga0164243_10010376_pt1 | contig 13398 bp, 2 predicted proteins | sample OricompcompostOP_FD_108781 | JGI IMG/M metagenome (GOLD analysis project Ga0164243, IMG submission 108781) | Organic Plus compost microbial communities from Emeryville, California, USA - Original compost - Organic plus compost (OP) | ecosystem: Engineered > Solid waste > Mixed feedstock >... | reverse complement strand
GCCTCATCCCCATGTCCATCTCGTTGTGAAGGCGGTGAGCGAGCAGGGGGTCAGGCTGAACATCCGCAAGGATACATTGCGCAGATGGCGGGCGGAGTTCGCAAGTCATTTGCGCAAACTCGGCGTTGCGGCAAATGCGACTGAACGGGCGGTGCGCGGCGAGAATCGTCCCCCGCTTCGGGATCCAATCTATCGCGCCGGACGGCGGGGCGATTCGCGGGTGCTCAATGGCCGCTCGGTCGGTAATGCGGAAGAGGGGCAGCCGCGCTCGGAAGGCGATACGTTGCGGGCTACGCGAGAACTCGTGAGTCGCGGGTGGTACGGAGTACAGGAGCTTCTGCGTGAATCTGGTCGAGCTGACCTAGCTGCGCAGGTCGTCGCTTTTCTAAGTCGAATGCCGATCTCTCGAAGTGCAAACGAGCTGTCGATCGACGAACTCGTTCAACGTCGAGTCGCACGGACAGCGGAGGTGTATCCCGAACGATGACTTCTGAGCCGGAGTCGCAACTATCGCATGTGAGCTGGAGGCGGCTGATCTGTGTGCTTAGACATCCGCAATGACGGCTCTGGGGAAAAATCGCCCTACTTGGGCAGTCCGGTTTGCGTTCCGCTTGCCCGTCATTCGGCGCAGGATGAGGTCAGAGCAAAGAGATGAAGTGGCTGTTACGGCGGGGATAGCCGGTCCGGGGCAGCCGTCAGCAATGTTCTTCACTGCCTCCGGCAGCCCGTCAAATCGAGATCGCGTGTTTCCACACGATCGCGAGAACAGTGAGTGCCTGAACCCGAAAACGATCGGAGCCGAGCAGCTTACGAAAATCGTCTCCGGTTTACGATCACTGCGCCGATTGACTTCTCAATCGATGCTGGCAGCCTCATCCGCTCGGCAGGTTATATCTCGCCTGCGCAGCGGCGGCGGGAGTACTACGCGGTCACCGAACAGTGCGCAGCCTAAGAAGCACGATTTACCGCGACCGAGTATCCAGTAGGGACATGGTCGCTACACGAGCTGTTTGACAAAGAGCTGTCTAACGAACACGAATGGCGTCAGCCCAGGGCCCAACAGGACCGCTACCCCGCACTACGCTTAACAACACCGGTCTGTGCCGTCTAGACGAGTTGTTTGGTCTTCGAACCATTTCGTAAGTGCAGCAGTGTTTCTGCTCGCTTTTGGGATAGTTATACAGTACACAGTGTGTACCAGTTAAAGGCGTTGGGTTGCGCCGAGGTACGCACGGTGTACACTCTTGCGCACAAATAATAACTCTCTAGTTCAGGGGGGAGGCTTGTCAGGGCCGTCACAGAAGGGATTTCTGCAGGACGCGAAGGCTCGATTGTTGAGCCGTTACCCTGATCTCACTTGGGATGGTCTTGCGAGGCTCGCAGGTATAGAGCCGCGCGCGCTCAAGTCATACCGGCTACCCGAAGCTTCACCAAACTACCGCGAGATGCCGCCGCTGGTCCGTGCGGCGATTCAGGATCTCGTGCGTGAGGTGGAATCCCATACGCCGAGAGCGTCAGAGGAAGCGAGGGCCCAAGTTGACGGTTTTCGCGCTTCCTCATTCGAAGCTGTGCTCCCTGCGGCACTTGCTGCTCTGGTCGTGCGGCAAGCGCGAATGGCCGTAATGGAGGGTCGGCCCATCTCGGGCGTCGATCGGCTCGCGGGAGACCAGGTCGGTCTCAACCGCGAGGACCGCCACGCTATGGCGCTGGTCTCTCGCGCGCGATTGCGTCTTGGCCTGAGTGACGTCGGAGCAGAGATCCACGAGTTGCTCTTCCATTGCACGCGCCCCCTCGGTGAATGGTTGCCGCTACCGAGCATCCATGCTGATCGGTTAAGCGACGTGGTGCTTCTCGATTCGGACGAAGGTGTACCCACGCGTGAAGCGGAGGAGCTTGCCCAACGATTCGTGTCTGCGACGGCAAGTATCGAAGAGTTAATCTTCGGCCGCTTTCGCGAACAACTGACAAAGAGCTCGCGTCTGGCAGCAAGCTCTTACTACACCCGCGTGCGGGAGTTCGTCGTGCGACACCCGGTAGCCACGGGCGATCAACTGGCGAAGATTGCCGCGGAAGTGCCCTCCGCAATCGGCATTCTGATTAACCAGCAGTTCTATGAGCCGGTTCCGCAGGGGTGGGCGGTTGAAGGCAAGCTGCCGATTTGCGGCCACTGCGCAAATGCGCTTGAGGCGAACGACACAGGGTATACCTGTCGCACCCGTGCGTGCGCGGACACATTGCCGTCGAGCCAAGGGGCGCTCTACGCGCTGGAGGATAGCCTGCGGCTGACGCGTGGCCTTCGCCAGTACTGGCAAGAACCAGGTTTTGATGAAGTGCGAGTCTTTGATGCACTCATCGCAGCGGGATTCAATCCAGTGCTCTATCCCCAGTTTGATCGCGTGGATATCGAAGTCGGGGACGTAGGGATCGACCTCAAAGCCTACGTCTCACCGGAACTACTCGCCTCGCGTCTTGAGCGCAACATCGGAGGCCTGGCTCATTACCGGCATAAGTTGCTCGTCGTTCCAGACCGTCTTATCAGGAGAGTGCCTGCCTATCTTGAGCGGCTGCAGGTTGCGATGCCTTCGTCATCGGTGCGGGCGGTTCCGGCGAGTGGTGTTATCGGCGTTATAAAGGAACTTGCCTTTGCGTGAATCGCTTGAGCCGTATCGAGGGGCGGATGCGATCAACTATCTGTGCATCCTAGCGACCGAGCTTCTCGGTGAATCGAGCCTGCGGAAAATTCCCTCATTCATTGCAGGGTTCGATAGCGTTCTCGCAACATTGAAGCCCGCTGCGGAGCGCGCAGTGCGCAATCTACGATTGTCGGGATACGCACCGACGACATTGCGCGAGCTGCATCTCATGGTGGACGAGTACTTGCAGCACCATGAGCGGCGAGAGCGTCGGCGTCGACAAGAAGTAGGCGCACGGGACGCTGGACGCGAAGGCGCAGAGTCAAAGGAGGGTACAGCAGAGTTCGATCAGCGTTTCCTTATTGCGGAGGACCTTACGATCCAGAAGCGCTGGTCACACATCGTGCCCGAGGATGTGCGTCAGGCCTTGCAGTCCCTGACGAATCGGCTGGCGCCCCGCGAGATGTCTGCACTGGCTCCTCACGATCCGACCCGGGACGCCGCCATTCGACAGAAGAGCAGCGGATTTGAAGCGTATGTGCACCCCTTTGAGTTCACACCGCCACCGCCGCCTCGGTACGATCTTAGCCGTCGTTCGCGGGCGCTGTCTCCGATCCGCTGGCAGGACCTGGTAAGTATTGCGGATCGATTCGACGCGGCCGACGTTGTACACAATCGTCAGTCCCCTGGTCAGCGTAGCTGGTACAGCCGTCTCTACGACATCGACGGTCAGCAGACTGTTCGCCTTTACGAGACGAGCGCAAACGGCCTTACTCCAGCCGATGCTCTTGATCTCTCGGGCATGCGGCACCTCGTCGGCCTGCCCGGGGCGGGCAAGACAACACTGCTGTATCTGCTCGCCGCCTATCTTTGGGAGCGCGGATACCGCGTGTGCTTCCTTTTCCCATCAATTGAGGTATCGACGGCCTTCATTGAAAAGTTGGGCCAATATGACGTGCCGGCCGCGTTGCTATTCGGGCAGAGTGTCAGGACGAGAAGCCGCCATGTCGCGAACTTCGCGGCCGCCCTTGCCGGTCAGAATCACGGCCTTGGCGTAACGCGACCCGTGGCGCCGTTCTTCGCAACGAACTGCGCGCTCGCGGCGTACTCAAGTGATGAGGAGGAAGCATTCCCACACGCGGAGCCGCCGTGCCGGTCGCTGGAGCAGGCCGACGGCGAGAGCGGTCGACGTCGACCTCGACAGTGCGCACTGGCTTCGGTATGCGGTCGTCAGAGGTCTGAACGTGCCCTTGCGCATGCACCGGTGTGGGTTGGGCACGTACTGTCTATGGACCGACGTGTATCGCCGCTTTTCAGCGATCGACAGATCAATCATTTTGAGCTAATCGCGCGAACCTTCGATCTGCTCGTTATTGACGAATGCGACAGCGCGCAAAGCACGCTCGATGGACGCGGCACTCCACTCATGAAGCTCTCCGGCGACAACACTTCGGTGTGGAGTCAGTTGATCGAGGATCTACACGGCCGCGCTGCGCGAGGACGCAACGCGTTTGTCTCGCGCACGAAGATGCCGGCAATGCTGGAGATGACGGGGCGCTTTGGCCGGGCTGCCGAGCGTCTCACGGCGCGCATCATGCACTGCAGCGAGCACTTTCGTAAGACCCACGAGAGGATGCTTCTCACGGCGGTCTCCATTCTCGCCGACATGTTCGATGAGGAGGACGAGCGGATGCTCGCCGCACGCAGTGCGCTCGAGCGAGTATGGGATTTTGCGGCGAAGTCTGTTGCGTTTCGATTCGCTCCACTGGGCGAACCTGATGAGGCGGAAGAAGAGCCGAACGAGGCAGCCGATCTCGAACGGACCCTCCAGGAGGCCGCTGCGCTAGCCGCGGTGGATACGCGGGTAATGCGCACGTTTTACGAGCAGTTGCAGCGTGCGCTTGACATATGGGATCGGGACGGGAGCGACAATGCGCTTCGCGAACTTGCGGGCGTTTTGAAGAAGGCGCCTGGGTTGAGATCGTTGCACGACGATCAGACTTTCTTCGAGTACACGGGGCTGCTGACGACAGTGTCCCTATTGGTCCTGCAGCACTTCGGGCTTGCTCCGCACCTGAGAATGCTGAACGCACAGGGCTTGGTAGGCGATGACGTCTTCGAGGAGCGTACGTCACGGGATGCCCTTGCGATCCTGCCCGAATCCCTTGCTGGGCGCTTAAGTGGGGTTCGATACACGCTGAGCGATGAGGGCGATGTGGACATCTCGCATGTCGGTTTTGCAGGCACGCCTCGGCTGCTTGCGCAACGCATGCACGCACTCGGGCGAGAGGAGGGCGAAGGTCCTGCAGTGCTGCTCACCAGCGCGACCTCGATGCTCGCCAAGAGCCCGAGCTTTCACGTGAACATCGGCCCGCACTACGTCCTGCAGCGGCCAAATGCGGGCACCGGCTGGAGCAGATCGCAGTATCGATTCCTCCCGCAACGCGATCCACAGGACGAACGTCGCTTCCTTCGTTTCAGCGGTGCCCGAATGTCACAGCGAGAGAGAGTACTGAAGGCGATGGTCGATCAGCTCTTTCGTGGCGGCGCTCTGAGCGAGGTTGAGGCGGCGCTCACCTCGAACGATGTCGTCGAGGGCGTAGGACGCAAAGTCGGCTTCGTGCTGAACAGTTACGAGCAGTGCCAGATGTTATTTGATCACATCACGGCGTTCTATCCTCACTGGCGCGGCCGCGTTCGCTATCTCGCCCGTGGCGGTACGCACGGCGCCATGCCAGAGGGCGCGCTGACCGCGGCCGAAATCGAGAGCCTCGGGAGTGATCGCAACTGGGACTTGCTGCTTTTTCCGATGAATGCGATCGGACGAGGCGTCAATATCGTCTATCGGTTCGGCCAGCGGACAGACAAAGCGATGCTCGGATCGCTCTTCTTCCTGACCCGACCTCATCCGAGAGCGGAGAGTCTGCAGCTAATACAGGGGCTCATTGGCCGCGAGTCCGAGCGGTTCGACGCACAACGCTTCTCGAGCACTGCTGAAGCACTCGAGGCGCTCCGAGAGGCCAGAAGAAGCGCCACAGTGATGATCAGGCAGATACTGCGCCTGCCGCTCTCCGCGCAGCGTCTGGCGGATTACGCGGAGCCCTTCGTCGCAGATCAGATGATCATGATTCTTCAGACTATTGGTCGGGCAATGCGTGGGGATTGTCCCGCCTTCGTTTACTTTGTCGATGAGGCGTGGGCGCCCCGATCCGCTCGTGGGCAGGCGGATGACCGGCACAGCTCGATGCTCGTGATGATGCGCGCGATCCTTCACGACTGCCTCAATCATCCTGATCGCGCCCAGCGAGAGTGCTACGTCAATCTGTACACCTCGTTTTACGAACCCTTGAGTAATGTGGAAGGGTTGATCACAGCATGAATGCGCAGCCATCAGAAAAGCGAGCGGAATGGACGCGTAGTGAGGGGCGTCGAGCACCGCGCCTGAAGCTCATTGGAGCCCGGTTCAAACAGTCGTGGCTCGAGCAGACCCAGGTGGAGACGGCGGAGATCCACTTCGAGGGCGAGTTGGCGCGGGTCGTAACGGATCTATTGCAGAGTGCGCGCGAGCGCTCGACCGGACACGCAATGGCGCTTCCGATCATGCGCCTTCGCGCTTCGCTTCTTGCTCAGATCCCAAGTGTGATCGGGCTCGATCGGGACCTCGGTATCGGACGAAACGATCAGTCACGACGCGCGGCGCTCACGGTCAGTCGGTGGGCAGAGCGACGGGGTGTTTCTATTCCAGAGACAGTGTCGGCCTGTCTCAAGCGTTGGTACTACGACGTATTGGATGCTTGGGCAGAGCGGAACGCGAGTGCCCGCTTGGCCGAACGATTGCTTGTGGCAGCGGTGCCAGAGAATGTGCGGGTGGTACCGGCACAGCGGGCGTTGGTCAGCAGCTCCGGCTCTAAGACGCGGGTGGATTTCCCGCTTATCGTCCGTGAGGTGGCCGAACGACTGATCGGCGAGGAACTCTTCCCAAAGTTGGGGCCGTGCGAGCTTGTCATGGATGCGCTGTTCCGCGATCCGGGACGCAGTAATTCCATCGAGCTCATGACTGCGCCGATCCGTCTCGATGGACGAGGTGAGTCGTTCTCCATGGTGGCACGTCTTGCCGCCGTGACGGTGCCCTACAGCCGTGAGGTGCTGCTCCGCATCAGTGCCTCGAAGCGTACATGGGCGGCGAAAGAGCCGGGGCCCAAACGCAATGCGCCTCTCGGTGTGCGAGCCTACGTTATGGGGCCCGAGCGTCCGTTCTTTACGGTCTCGCTATCGCGCTCCGAGCAGGGGTGGAGCTTCGGCGAGGACTATGCGGAGTGGATGCAGCTCTCGGGTCGGAATTTACCGAAGTCGCTAGCCGATGCGGTCAGCCAACGTGCCCCGACCCAGGATGGCTGGTGGGCGGGGCTGCCTGTCCTGACGACGCTATTCGACACCGTGCCACAGCGCACGGTGTTTGAAGGGGATGAGGTTGAGCTCTGCGAAGAGGTCGTCGGCCGATTGCCGGACGTTCTGGATCCAGACATCCCGTTTCGCGCGCTGCGACTGGCTCGTCGCAAGAGGATGAAAGATGTCGCGATGCTCAAGGTCTCCGACCTCGCGGATGACCTAGGGCTTGCAGGTCAAGCGCTCGATGAGCCGGATGAAGAGCTCGCGAGCGATGATGATTTCGACAGCGAGATGGATCTGGAAGCCCGTGCGGAAAAGCGCCGTGCATTACTGCAGAGGCAGCGCGAGCAGAACATCAGGGCTTTGCGAGAGATCCATCGCGACACGCAACCCGTGCTCTGGTCGTTCTGTTCCAACGAGGAAGAGCGTGGGCTCATCGCAAGAAGTGTCGAACAGCTCTTCGGGGACGCAGTGCAGCTGCGCACTGAGTTTCTTCCGCAGGGCACGCACGGACTGCGCGAGAACCTTCCCGGTAGCACGCGTAGGGCACGTGAGCGATTTGATCTGAGAGTGGACGCCTGGAAGCGCGCCGCAGAGGCGGTCAGAGCCGGTCCCGCACCGCGGTATGTACTCATCTGCGCATCTGATCGCGACAACGGACGCGTGGAAGATCCCGTGAACTACTACGCGGGTATTCATGCGATGTGCAAATTTGGTGACGCCAACGTTCACCACGTCCTGCCGATCGGCGGCGGAGACGCTGAGAAGGCACGCCAGAACTTTGTGCATCGGCTGCAAAGCGCCTTGCTCGATGTGTTCTTTGCCCACTCCGGCGTCGTCTTTGGAACCCACGATTTCCTCACGTCGCTGTTCGGTGAACGAACTCCAGCATACATCTACGGCGTCCAGGCGGCGCGATCGCAGGCGCGGGCCTTTTCGGGCGAGATCGGCGTTAGCTTTCTTCTTTTCACGCGGTTGGATGTTCAGCGAGGAAGGACGGATGTGCGCTTCGTCTATCGCACCAAGCGTACCGACAGGACCGATTGGATGGCGCTCAACGATGGCGTGCGTTGGCTCGGTAGCCAACGAGCACTCGAGAGCAACGAGTCGTGGCTGAAGGAAATCGCGACGCAGGAGGTGCGTGACTTTTTGGGATCGCTCAAGGCGACCGACCCTCGCGCGATCGTGCTCGTGGATTGGTCCACCATGGCAAGTCTTTGGAAGGGGCTTTCCGATGAAGATCTGACGCGCGACGGTATCGCGCGTATTGATGGAAAGGATATCGCTGCGGCGTGTCCGCAAATGACGCTCGTTCGGTTGCGTAGAGGTGAGCATACGATCGCCTTGCGTACGCAAAGTACGACGCTATTTCAGCGTTCCGGTCCGCGTCAGGAGTTTGGCGGGCTCGATGTGACCGGGGAGATATACACGGAGACCTATACGACTACGACCAATAAGGTCGTAGCCCTCGGGTCCTTTGACCCATCGGGATCCACACCTAAGGCCCGTGGACATTACATTCAATCAATGGGGTATCGGAATACCGCGCGCCCTTTGCGTGGGCAGTCCTGCTACCGCGCTAAGCATCGGATGCGCCAAAGGAAGGGCTCAGAAGATACCTATCAGCTCGATGTCATCGAGCCGAGCAAGGAGGATGCCGCGATCCCGGCACCGCTCGAAGTGACCGTCATGGCGTGCCCCCCCGGCGTCAATCCTGATGACGTGGCCATCGCCGTCTTCGGGCTTCGACTCGGATACGTTCACTATTCGGAGTGGACAGGGTTGCCCGCTCCGCTTTTCTTCAAGCGTAAGGTCGACGATCACATCATCCGCTATCGCTCGCCGGCGAGTAGCGCAGCACCGGAAGAGGTGGAGGAAGATGTGGTCGCTTCTCTGGCGGAAACGCTTGATGAAGGCGTGGAGCTGGATGGGTTTGACACGGCGGTTGTGGAGGCGACGCAGCCAAACGATCCGCCCAAGAGCGAGTACCTCCTGCAAGCCACCGAAGAAGTTGCGCCAAGTGAGGACGCGACACCTCAGGAAGCGGTGGATGAAGCGGTGGATAATGAATCGCAATCAGCGCGCGGTCCTGCAGACAGCGGCAACGAGGTAGCAGTCACTGAGATGCTCGTGAGTGACGAAGAGCTCGCCGAGATCGCTGAAAGCGGTAGCATCTCAGATGGAAAGCTTATCGAGGTGATCGGCCGGCTGTCTCGGGAGGATTTCGCGGTGTGTGATCCCGCGACCTTCAATCGGCGGCAACTTTATGGCCGTATGGTGCGCGGTGAGATTCGCGTCCATGTCCCAACTCCCTATTTTGTGACTGCAGAGGGGATCTTTGGCGACCGACGTCCCACTGACAAAGAAGCGCTCCGTCGCTTCTGGAGGAGTCAGGAGCATCAAAGGTGGATCAAGCATGGCGATGTCAAGCCGAGCCTTGCGCGGGTTCCGTTGTGGATCTACCGTCGCCTTCAGATTCCGCAGGGCGGTTACAGTGTCTTCAGTCCCCATCTTTTCGTAGGGCGTCCACTTTTCCACGTCATTCATGAAAGGTGGTGCCAGTATCTCGCCGAGCGCAAGGCCAATGCGACGGCAGACGACGAAGAGGTCAATGAGTTCAGTGAGGCATCGCTTCGACTCGATCTTCTGACCCAATGGGCCGTCGCACGCAGGGATGACGAGCTCACCGGATGGCTGGTGGTGGGGTGTGCGCACTTTCCGTTCGTAGATAGCGTATTACAGAAAGTCCTTCCCTTCCTTGCAGAGCCGCTCGGAGAGGCAACGCGTGCCGCGGTTCGCTACTTCATCGACTGCGTCCGCGCTTGTAGGGCGGTGTTGAGCGGCGCGGTGCGATCGGGCAGCAGCTTTGTCATTCCGATGCGCCCCCGCGTGGCGGCAGTGGGCGTTCCGGCCACGATTAATGCACCCCTGGCTTCCGTTGACGTACCCAAAGCAGCGCGCACTACGCTTGAGGGGGCGAGGACAATGTCTGTCGAGAAGCACGAGGCCATTGCGGTCTCAACAGCAGCGGAGCAATCGTATCCCGCCCCCGTAACATATGCAGCACCGCTCATCGTGGACCTTATCCGACGCATCATCCCTGGGGAGGTGACGTTTGAGGCCCACATGGCGGAGCTTAGAACGCACCTCGATGCGCTTGAACGAGAGCACCGGGAGATTATTGCGGCGCGCGAGGCAGCCGTAAGAGAGGCTGCCGAGCTCGCCGAGAGAGAAGCCCGCGAGCGGGCGGCGAGAGTCGCGCGCTGGAACGAGTTGCGCGCGCACGCAGCGGTCGTGCTCAGTGATATGCGCGCGGCGCTACCGGACATGCAAACTCTGAATGTGGAGCCAGCGAGCGATGAGCCGGAGTCTCTCGATTTGGCATACCAGTCGTTGCAGGAGATACGTGGCCAAATCGAGTCCGCGAAACGTGCGCAGGACGAGTACGAGCTCGTCGCCGATCGGGCAACGCCGCGAAATATGACCCCTCGGGATGCAGCCAGGCATCGCATGGAGTGGCAAGGGGCGCTTCAGAGAGCCGTTGAGACGCTGGAGTCAGCCTTGAATTCATTGATGGCAGGTATACGCGCTTCGCCGCTGTTCGTCGAAATCACGAGCCCTCTTGAGATAAGCGAGCCGGCGGCGCTGGCGAACGACGTCGCAGTGGATGCGCCGGCCGATGAGGGTAGTTCGGCGGTGGAGCCTGCTCGGCCGCCAGCGTTGGCGATCGAGCACGCGTCGACGCCGCCTGCTGATAGCGTCGAGAAGGTGCCGTCGGCTCCCGCGAACGAGGGGGGTGCGGAGGCACGTGTTTCGAGCGATGCACCCGAACAGGCATCACTGCTAACTGACGAGTCGGTGCAGGATGCTGACGAGCCAGATGATGCACTTGAATTGCCGATAATCGTTGAGCCTCTCGCCGAACGGTCGCGCGCGCAAGTCGTTGTGGACTTGCTTCAAGCGCGGGCCTACGCCGCGGCAGCCATCTACGTCCAGGCTATCCAGCGCGAGGTCAGTACGGAAAGCATAGGCGATCACGCGACGGTCGCCGCAGCGGCGATCGAATCGATTCGGCGCCTGCGCAACGATACGGAAGGGGAGCTTGTCGAGAGTGCCAGGCTTCGCGCACGCATGCAGGACGCCGTGCACATGCCCAACTGCGATCCACTGGCAGCGAGCCTTGGGGTGCTCGCTGCTGGTCTCTGGGAGATGCTTTTTCCTGCGCACCAGGGAGGTGCGCGTTGGATTTATATCGATTACTTGCAACATCGCTTCACAGGAAACGCGGGGCTGAACGCCTTTGTCCAGCGTATTGGGGAGCTTGAGGGAATCTATCTTGCGCAAGACTTGCTGATCGAGGCGAGTATCGGGGCACAAGATGCGGCACAGAGTCAGGTTCGACGCATGCGCGAGCGCGCCAAGCGTTGGTATGCAGATGACGCGCTCTATACAAACTGGTCAGGTACCGACTACCGCAAGATCCACGAGATTCTGTTCCGTAACGAGGACTTTCCGATCGGGCGATGCTTGGCGCTCATTGCTCGTGGCGAGGATCAGGAGATCACGAGTGCTTTCCGGGAGGCGAGCAAACGCATGGCGAAGCCCTCCGTCACGATCAATGATCTGGCGAAACGGATCGGGCGCAGGCGCCCCATCGATGGAGTGGCACGTGGGCACATCAGCGCCAATATCGAACGAACCAAGAAGTTTATCGAGGAGTATCAGGAAGCGGTACGCCGAGCAAGCGGGTTGCAGGGTCCGGTGGCGACCAAAGCACGCAGTGTACTGCAGACGCTGTATGAGAGCCTTCAAGGCGCGGTCGCGGCGGTGACGTGCCTTCACTTCGATGACGCATTGGCGCAGATGTATCGTGAGCTTGCGCTTACGGCACTGCTTGAGCTCAAATGCATGTTTGATTGCACGGAGCCACTCCGTTCGATGACTGATCGGGAGCAGATGTTGCTCCTGCGGTTGCCCATAGGCCTCGATGTGAAGCCATCCATGTGGCCACAGGAGGATGCGTCAGGGGAGATACTGCCGGCTGCCGTCGATCCGTTGACTGTGATCGAGGAGATCGAGAGTCTGGCACGCAGGCTCAAGGATGCCGGGGAGAGTTGCGCCTCGGAGGCATGGATTAAAGAGCAGCTCGAGCGCGCCTGCGAGGAGCACATTACACAGCATCGGTTATTGCCTGCGCGGTTGATTGATCAGCATCTCTCACGCAGTGGGTCGCGTCAAAGCGATCACACCCGGTTTCTCAATACCTTCCGGGCAAGTCTTCAGTACGAGCGCCAGCGCGTGACGCACGCGATGGCCCTCGGTGCCCTCACGCAATCCGAAGCCACTCGCATGCTGCGGCTGGTGGAAGAGCTGTTTCAGGCAGGCAAGACACTGGGAGACCCCAATTTGGCACTGCGTGCCATACCGGACTTCCCTCATGCGATGGAGGCACTTCGCCGGCGGGTCACGCAGCCGCTCGAAGAGCATCTGGCAGAGAGCAGACGTCGGTTCTTTGAGGAACTTGACGCGCATAAAGCAGAGAAGGCTTCAGTGCCAAGCGTCGCCGCCGACATCGAGCGCATTCGTGCCTTTGCCATGGGTAGCGCGTCGAGCATCCGGGCCGCACGCGACATGTTTAGCCTTCTGAAGGACGGGGCGCTGCCAAGAAAGCTGCTAGCACATACAAAAACGCCCGCAGATGCGTACAAGGAGTTCATCCAAGACGTGCGGCAGACGCTGCGCGGGAATCGCCCGCTCATTGAATGGCTCATCCGGCGCCTGTGCGAGCAGCCTCAGGACGATGCGCCTGTGTGGCTGAAGAGCCTTGATGAAAGGTCGCGACTCGAGGCGGCCCTCTGGCTCGAGTCTTGGGAGAAAGCCTGTGCAGCCAAGACACCTCAGGAGTGTGAGAAGCCGCTCACGCATTTCTTCGTAGGGTTGAAGCCGCTCGAGCCGACTGTTGGGTTGTCGGCTGCGGTCAGTCACGCGCACCGTACAGAATTCTTCCTGGAGAACTCTCCGTTTGCAGGGCTGGATCGCACGACGACGGGTCTCTTCATCCCGCCGATGCTGGGATCCTGCGCCCAGTACGTACAGGGCATCGTGATTCGGCAGACGGCTCCCGAGAATGCGGTTACGCACGCGATTGATGAGCGATGCCAGGCAGTACCGACGCTGCTGTTGAGCCGAGCCTCGTGGTCATTGGAGAAGCGAGCCGCTTTGACTCGGCACTATCCCGTATTGCTGATTGATGACTATCTCGTCGCGTACGCGGCACTACATCCGCAGGAGCGCTTGCAAAAACTCATGCAGGTGGCGCTCCTGACCTTCAACGGCAATCCATACGATGACTATGGTGGGCGTCCCGTACCGCCCG
>Ga0164243_10010375_pt1 | contig 13401 bp, 14 predicted proteins | sample OricompcompostOP_FD_108781 | JGI IMG/M metagenome (GOLD analysis project Ga0164243, IMG submission 108781) | Organic Plus compost microbial communities from Emeryville, California, USA - Original compost - Organic plus compost (OP) | ecosystem: Engineered > Solid waste > Mixed feedstock >... | reverse complement strand
TCTGGTCCATGAACTGCGACAACTGCGAGGTGCCGAAGAACTCCTTGATCGCGGCCACCACCGGGCGGATGTTGATCAGGGTCTGCGGCGTGATCGCCTCGACGTCCTGCGTGGTCATCCGCTCGCGAACCACCCGCTCCATGCGGGACAGGCCGACCCGGACCTGGTTCTGGATCAGCTCGCCGACCGTACGCAGGCGGCGGTTGCCGAAGTGGTCGATGTCGTCGGGCTCGTAGCCCTCCTCACCCACGTGCAGGCGGCACAGGTACTCGACCGTGGCGACGATGTCGTCGACGGTCAGCACACCGGTGGTGATCGGCAGGTCGAGGTTCAGCTTCTTGTTGAACTTGTACCGGCCGACCCGCGCCACGTCGTACCGCTTGGGGTTGAAGAACAGGTTGTCCAGCAGCGTCTGCGCGTTCTCCCGCGTCGGCGGCTCACCGGGGCGCAGCTTGCGGTAGATGTCGAGCAGGGCCTCGTCCTGGCTGGCGATGTGGTCCTTCTCCAGGGTGGTCATCATCAGCTCCGACCACCCGAAGCGCTCGCGGATCTGGTCGTTGGTCCAGCCGATCGCCTTCAGCAGGACGGTCACGGCCTGGCGACGCTTGCGGTCGATGCGCACGCCGACGGTGTCGCGCTTGTCCACGTCGAACTCGAGCCAGGCGCCACGGCTCGGGATCACCTTGACCGAGGTCAGGTCGCGGTCAGAGGTCTTGTCCGGCTCCTTGGCGAAGTAGACACCCGGCGACCGGACCAGCTGGCTGACCACGACGCGCTCGGTGCCGTTGATGATGAACGTGCCCTTCGGTGTCATGATCGGGAAGTCACCCATGAACACCGTCTGGCTCTTGATCTCGCCGGTCGAGTGGTTGGTGAACTCCGCGGTCACGAACAGCGGGGCACAGTACGTGAGGTCCTTCTCCTTGCACTCCTCGATCGAGGCCTTCACCTCGTCGAAGCGCGGTGCCGAGAACGACAGCGACATCGTGCTGGAGAAGTCTTCGATGGGACTGATTTCGTCGAGGATCTCAGCCAACCCGCTGCGCGCGTGCGGGTCATCGACCCACCGGGACGCCCAAGCCTCGTTGCCGACCAGCCAGTCGAAGGACTCGGTCTGCAGGGCGAGGAGGTTGGGCACTTCGAGGTGTTCGGTGATCCGACCGAAGGAGATTCGGCGGGGAGCAAATGCGCTCGACGAGTGACTGGTCTTCGCAGGGCGGGATGCTGCCAAGATGCGTCCTTCCGAGGACCTGGTGGTGCGGCGGCCGGTTGTGCGCAGCTCGACACATCCCTATCGGATACGGCTGAAGCGCGCTCGCCGGGGCGCGGCGAGGGCGGCAGAGCCGAGCATCGCAGACAGGGATGAAGTCAGAAGGCAGCGCAAACTAGCAGTGTAGCCATGAAGCTACCCGCACGCAAGCCCCCCACTTGGGCCGGCCGCCCAGGGGACCACCGCACGGTGCGAAGGGGCCCGGACCGAAAGCCCGGTGCGCGGGGCGGACGCATCTGGGGATGACCCTTTCGGGTGACCCTGGCGATCGCCTGCCCTCGGCGAGCCGTCGCCACCGCTCTCCGCGATGACCCGCTCACCAGATCGCAACGTCGTGCTGATTCAGCGTGCCTGTCGGTGCGCGGTGAGTCAAGCCCTTGCCAGATCCACCCCCGGGAGGCAGATCACAAAAAAGACCAAACACCCCAATCCACGCTGGTCGCGCGGACGACGGCCGCCTTCACCGCGCCGCTTGTCTAGACTCTCCCGCTTAGCGACTAATGTTCTGTTTTGCCCATCGCGACAAAGCCGGACACGCAGCGGCGCCGGCCACGCCCCCGCAGCGGGAGGGTGGCCGGCGCCGCCGGCACTGCCTTACTTGAGGGTGACCTTGGCGCCCTCGGCCTCGAGCTTGGCCTTGGCCTTGTCGGCGTTCTCCTTGTTGACCTTCTCGAGGACGGGCTTGGGAGCGGCCTCGACCAGGTCCTTGGCCTCCTTGAGACCCAGGCCCGTGAGCTCGCGGACCACCTTGATGACCTGGATCTTCTTGCCGCCGTCGTTCTCGAGGATGACGTCGAACTCGTCCTGCTCCTCGGCGGCCTCGGCCGGGGCACCGCCCGCGGCGGCCGGGGCGAACCCGCCGGCCACGACCGGGGCGGCGGCCTTGACGTCGAAGGTCTCCTCGAACTGCTTCACGAACTCGGAGAGCTCGATCAGCGTCATCTCCTTGAACGCGTCGAGCAGCTGGTCGGTGCTGAGCTTCGCCATGGTGGCGTGTCCTTTCACGAATGGCGTACGGAACGGTGCGCCGTACGAGGTCTGTTGTCCCGTACCCGCGAACGCCGTACGGGTTGTTGTCTGCTCGGGAGCGACGCTCGTCGCGCCCTGGTGCGGCGCGCCTGACCACGCGCCTCGGATCGCGGCTGGTGCCGCGGGGAACTACGCGCCCTGCTCCTCGCGCTTGGCCTGCAGCGCGGCGGCCAGGCGTACGGCCTGGGACAGCGGCGCCTGGAAGGTCGCCGCGGCCTTGCTGAGGTTCGCCTTCAGCGCGCCGGCCAGCTTGGCCAGCAGCACCTCACGGGACTCGAGGTCGGCAAGCTTGGTGACCTCGGCCGCCGAGAGCGGCTTGCCCTCGAAGACACCGCCCTTGATGACCAGCAGCGGGTTCGCCTTGGCGAACTCGCGCAGGCCCTTGGCTGCCTCGACGACGTCGCCGGAGACGAAAGCGAGCGCGGTAGGACCGGTGAACAGGTCGTCGAGACCGGTGATGCCCGCCTGCGCCGCGGCACGCTTGGCCAGCGTGTTCTTGGCGACCGCGTAGGTGGCCTGGGGGCCCAGGGCCCGGCGCAGGCTCTTCAGCTGCGCGACGGTCAGGCCGCGGTACTCGGTGAGCACCGTGGCGGTGGATGACCGGAAGTGGTCGGTGAGCTCGGCGACGGCGCTGGCCTTGTCGGTCCGAACCGGCTTGTCCGCCATGTCCCTCCTCTCATGCGTCTGGCTGATCCGCCGAGGCCGGACATGAGAAACGTCCCGGGCGCAGGCCACGGGACGCGGGACGCCCTGATCGGGCGCGTGACGTTGACCGTCCAACCTGCGCGGGCCGCCTGCATGGCAGGACCTTCGACACCGTCCGTCCCAGGAGACGACACGGGTGACCAGCGGTCTTTGGTGGAACTTTCGGTGAACCAGCCTACGCGACGCCCCGGTAACCGGGCAAATTCGCCAAGCCCGCGCGGTGAAGATCAGCGTCGGTCGGCTTCGCGAGCAGCGACAGGGGACCGAAATTCGGGCAGCGCGCCCACCACCGGCGCGCGGCGCGACCGGATGATCGCGACCGGCCCACGAGGCCCCCGGCAGCCGGGATAGTGTGCCCGCGTGAGCGACGTGACCCACGCCTCCCCCGCCGTCGCGCCGGCCCACACGGCGCGTCCGTGGCGCCGGGCGATCACGAACGGTCTGTGGATCTGGGCCATCGCCAACGTCGCCTACCTGCTCGTCAACGTCGTCTTCTGGGCGCTGCGCAGCGAGGCCGGCCCGAGCGCCGGGGACTTCCTCGCCGTCTGGAACCGCTGGGACACCGGCCACTACATCTACATCGCCACCAACGGCTACAACCCCAACACCGAGAACCCCGCCTTCTTCCCGCTCTATCCGGCGCTCATGGCCGGCCTGGATCCGCTGCTGCCCGGCGACATGCTCGCCGCCGGCCTGATGATCTCGTCGCTGGCGACCCTCATCGCGCTGGTCGTCATCTTCCGGCTGGTCGACGACCTGTTCGACGCCGCGACGGCGGAGCGCACGATCGTGTCCCTGGTGGCGTTCCCGTTCGCGTTCTTCCTGGTGGCCGCCTACAACGAGAGCCTGCTGGTGGCGCTCACGGCAGGCGCGCTCTACTGCATGCGGCGGGGACTCTGGTGGGGAGCCGGCCTGCTCGGCGCACTGGCCAGCGGCGCGCGGATGGCGGGCCTGCTGCTCGCCCTGGCCTTCGCGGTGGAGTACCTGCGGCAGCGGCAGTGGCGGGTCTCCCGCATCCGCTGGGACGCGCTGGCGATCCTGCTCACCCCGCTCGGCCTGATCGGGTTCATGATCTACGACGCCCAGACCTTGGGCGACCCACTGCGGTTCATGCAGCAGCAGAGCACCTGGGGACGCGACCTCAGCGGCCCCTGGGAGGGCATCGCGGGGGCGATCGCCCAGATGCAGGAGCCGTTGGCGGAGCACCGCCCCTTCCACCCGGCCGTGGTCCTCAACGCGATCGACCTGGCGACGGTCCCGTTCGTCATCGTGCTGCTCGTGCTGGCCATCTGGGGCCCGTGGCGGCTCGGGGCGGAGTCGGCGTACCTCATCACCTACGGCATCGCCAGCTTCGTCCTGATCATCATCATCCCGATGAGCGCGCCCCTGCCGCCGCTGCACGGCCTGCCCCGCTTCACTCTGGAGAACCTGGTCGTCTTCATCATGCTCGGGCGCATCGCCCGCAGCCGGCGCTTCGAACGCGCCTATCTGATACCCGCCGTCGCGTTGCAGGGGGCGCTGCTGCTCGGCTTCTTCGCCAACGTCTGGCTCGCCTGACGGCTGACCTCCGCGACGACTCCGCTCCTGGCCGTACGAGCTCGCCGCCGGCGGGGCCGGAGCCAGCTGACCGGGCCCTCGCCGCTGGCGGGGCCGGAGCCGGGCCGGACGAGACGGAGCCCGCGGCGAGTGCCGCGGGCTCCGCTGGAGTCTTCGAAGGCCTACGCCCCGGTGCTCGTGGTCTCGTGCAGGTTACGGGTGATGTTCGGGTCGACGGGCACGGCCGGGCCCATGGTGGTCGTGATGAACACCTTGCGCAGGTAGCGACCCTTCGCCGCGGAGGGCTTGGCCCGCAGCACCTCGTCCAGCACCGCGGCGTAGTTGTCGATCAGCGCCTCGGTGGAGAACGAGACCCGCCCGATGATCAGGTGCAGGTTGGAGTGCTTGTCCACCCGGAAAGTGATCTTGCCGCCCTTGATGTCGTTCACGGCCTTGGACACGTCCATCGTGACCGTGCCGGTCTTCGGGTTCGGCATGAGACCGCGGGGGCCGAGGATCCGCGCGATACGACCGATCTTGGCCATCTGGTCGGGGGTGGCGATCGCGGCGTCGAAGTCGAGCCAGCCGCCCTGGATGCGGGCGACGAGGTCGTCGCTGCCGACCGCGTCGGCGCCGGCGGCCTCCGCCTCAGCGGCCTTGTCACCAGCGGCGAAGACGATCACGCGCGCGGTCTTGCCGGTGCCGTGCGGCAGGTTGACCACGCCGCGGACCATCTGGTCCGCCTTGCGCGGGTCGACGCCCAGGCGCATGGCGACCTCGACGGTCGCGTCGAACTTCACCGTGCTGGTCTGCTGGGCGAGCTTGATCGCCTCGGCCGGCGTGTAGAGCTTGCTGCGGTCGATCTGCGTCGCCGCGTTGCGGTACGACTTGCTGCGGTGCATCTGTGTCTCCTCGTGGTCATGGGGCCGCAGCGGCCCTCCCACCTCCGGCGACTGCCTCGCCGGAGACCCGGCCCGGCGCGGTGCCGGGCACGGAAAGTCAGTCCTTGATCGTGATGCCCATCGACCGGGCGGTGCCGGCGATGATCTTCTCGGCGGCCTCGACGTCGTTGGCGTTGAGGTCGGCCATCTTCTTCTGGGCGATCTCGCGCAGCTGGGCACGGGTGATCGCGCCGACCTTCGCGCTGTGCGGCGTGCCGGAGCCCTTCGCGATCGCGGCGGCCTTGATCAGCAGCCGCGCCGCCGGCGGGGTCTTCAGCACGAACGAGAACGTCCGGTCCTCGTAGACGCTGATCTCGGCCGGCACGATGTCGCCGCGCTGGCTCTCGGTGGCGGCGTTGTACTGCTTGACGAACTCCATGATGTTCACGCCGTGCTGGCCGAGCGCGGGGCCGACCGGCGGCGCCGGGGTGGCCTGACCCGCCGGCAGCTGAAGCGTGAAGGTCTTGACGAGCTTCTTCTTCTTCGGAGGCATGACTCTTCCTACGTCTGTGCGTCTTGCCCGGCTAGGCGAGCCGTCGCCGGGGCGTGGGCGTGCTGGTGCGGTACTGCGGTGCGAACGTGCTACCCGGTCGAGGTCGGACTAGACCTTGGAGACCTGGTTGAAGTTGAGCTCGACGGGTGTCTCCCGGCCGAAGATCGAGACCAGTGCCTTGAGCTTCTGCTGGTCGGCATTGATCTCGCTGATGGTGGCCGGCAGCGAGGCGAACGGCCCGTCGATCACGGTCACCGAGTTGCCCACCTCGAAGTCAAGCACCTTCACCTCGGGCTTGACCTTCTTGTCGGTCGGCGCTGCCGGGGCCAGCCACTTGAGGACCTCGTCCAGGGACAGCGGCGCCGGGCGGTCGGCCCGGTCCGTCGACCCGACGAAGCCCGTGACCCCCGGGGTGTTGCGCACGCAGGAGTACGACTCCGGCGTCAGCTCCATCCGAACCAGGATGTAGCCGGGGAAGACCTTGTTCTGCACCTGCTGACGCTTGCCGTTGCGGACCTCGACCTCTTCCCGGGTCGGCACCTCGACCTGGTAGATGTACTCCTCCATGTCGAGGGTCGCGATCCGGGTCTCGAGGTTGGTCTTGACCTTGTTCTCATACCCCGCGTAGGAGTGCACGACGTACCAGTCGCCCGGCGCGTAGCGCAGGCTCTGGCGCAGTGCGGCGACCGGGTCGATCTCCTCGTCGTCGTCCGCGACCGAGGCCGCGGCATCCACCTCGCGGACCGCCGTGGCGAGCGCCTCCTCGGGCTCGCCGGTCTCGTCGTACTCGGGCACGATGCTCTCTTCTCCTGCCTCCGGCCGCGGCCGGAGCCCCTGCTAGTTCGCCGCGGTCGAGGCGGCGTTGTTCGAGCTGCCGAAGATGACGAACATCAGCTTCGCAAACCCGACGTCGAGGCCGGCCACATAGCTCATCACGAGCGTCACGAAAACAATCACGACAGCCGTGTAGGTGAGCAGCTCCTTGCGGGTCGGCCAGATGACCTTCTGCAACTCGGCCACGATCTCGCGGATGTAACGCGCGATCCGGCCGAAGAATCCGGGGCGGTCCGCCGAGACCTTGGCGCGGGCACGCTGGGTCGTCCGCTCACGGGTCGCCGCAGCGGCACGTCCACGGCGCGCGGGGGCAGCCTCGGACTCCTCCTCGTCGGCGTCCTCGAGGTCCTCGTCGTCGAACTCTTCCAGCTCGTCGTCGAACTCGTCCTCGAGCGGCTCGTCGACGGAGTCGTCGCCGCGGCGTCCGCCACGGTTCCTATCGGCCACTGTTGCCCTCTCTTATCCCGATCGCTCGGCAGTTCCGGTGATCGCGTCGCTGCTGTCCCTCGTCCGCCGACGGCACGACACCCCGGAGCCCTTCCCGCCTCGGCTCCGACGGTTCGCTGCCCGGATGACCGTGGCAGGGGCGACAGGACTCGAACCTGCAACCTGCGGTTTTGGAGACCGCTGCGCTACCAATTGCGCCACACCCCTACGTGGGCTCGGTCACCCTATCGAGGCGACCCGATGGGCACACCGCGACAGGGGTAACTTGACCCCACGGGCGACCAGTGTACGGGCACTGTCGCCGATTCACCTAACGAGGGGGTCCGCCACTACCGCTCACGGCGGAGGGTGGCCCTCGCCTGCGCCAGGACCTTCTCACCGCCGCAGGTCACGGTCAGGTCGACTTCGACCCGATCATCGCCGACCGTACGCACGGTGCCGCCCACGACGACCTGCGCTCCGGCGTCGTCGTCGGGCACGGGAACGGGACGCGCGAACCGCACCCCGTACTCGATCACCGAGCCGGTGCGGCCGGCCCAGGTGTCCAACGCGCGGCCGGCCAGCGCCATGGTGAACATGCCGTGGGCGATCACGCCGGGCAGCCCGACCGACTGGGCGACCCGGTCGCTCCAGTGGATCGGGTTGAAGTCACCGGACGCGCCCGCATAGCGGACCAGATCCGCCCGGGTCACCCGGTACGTCTGCGCCGGCAGGTCCTGGCCGACCTGCCAGTCCCGCGTGCTCACGCGCCACCTCCGGTGCCCCGTGCCACCAGCCGGCTCCACGCCGTGACGACGGGTTGGCCCGCGGCGTCGGTCACGTCGGTCCGTAGGGTCACGAAGTCGTTGCCCGCGCGCGACATGACCTCTTCGATGGTGCAGACGCAGGTGAGCTCGTCGCCGGCGTGGATCGGGCGTGTGTAGGAGAAGCGCTGGTCGCCGTGGACCACCCGCGAGTAGTCCAGGCCCAACGCCGGATCCTCGATCGCCACCTGGCCGGCTGCCATGGTCAACAGCACCGGAAACGTGGGCGGAGCCACGACGTCGGGATGGCCCTGGGCACGCGCGGCATCGACATCGCGATGCGCCGGGTCCGTGGCCCCGATGGCGTCGGCGAACTCGCGGATCTTCTCGCGACCGACCCGGTACGGCTGGCTCGGCGGGTAGCTACGCCCGGTGAAGGAGGGATCGACTGGCACGAGGGGTGCTCACGATGCCAGGGTCAGCGGGTCTCGCGGTGCGCCTGGTGCTTGCCGCAGTGCGGGCAGAACTTGCGCAGCTCGATCCGGTCCGGGTCGTTGCGCCGGTTCTTCTTGGTGATGTAGTTGCGGTTCTTGCACTCCGCACACGCCATCGTGATCTTGGGACGGATGTCAGTCGCCTTAGCCACGGCCGTGCGCCTTCCTCGGTGAATCGACGAGTGGATGGTGGTGATCGGTAGCGGTGGCCGGACTTGAACCGGCGACACAGCGATTATGAGCCGCTTGCTCTGCCAACTGAGCTACACCGCCAGGACCTGCAACCGGCGGCCAGATCGCCCGCCACCTGCACAGGTGCGGCCAGGTGGTTGCGCACCCCGCCTCGCGATGCTGCCAGGGTGCGGCCACAAGCCGCACAGAGCCCCCTTACGGAATCGAACCGTAGACCTTCTCCTTACCATGGAGACGCTCTGCCGACTGAGCTAAGGGGGCGTGGTTCTGACGCCTGGGTAAGAGTACACGGCCCCCGGCGACAGGTGAAATCGGTTCCCTCCTGTCCGCCCGACCGCCTGCTACACCGCCCTCAGCCGGCGCCCGTCCGGCGGCGGCTCGTCGGTCTCGGGATGCTGCAGGTCGCCCGGTGAGCCGGGGTTCGGCACCGCCAGGCCCGCCGTCGCCGCCTCGCGCTGCCCGGCCAGCCAGGCCTCCAGTCGCTCGTAGGGCAACGGCCGGCTGAACAGGAAGCCCTGTCCCACGCCGCAGCCGAGGTCTTCGAGCAGGTTCACGGTGCGTTCGTTCTCGACGCCCTCCGCGACCGCGACCAGCCCGAAGTGGCGGGCCAGACCGACCACCGCGGTGACGATGGCCAGGTCGTCGGCGTCGGTCGCCATGCCCTGCACGAACGAACGGTCGATCTTGACCTCGTGGAACGGCAGCCGCCGCAGCGACGAGAGCGAGGTGGAGCCGATGCCGAAGTCGTCGACCGCGAGGCGCACGCCCATGTCGGCGAGCCGGCGCAGGTTCACGGTCGTGCGCTCGGAGTCGCCGACCACCCCGTCCTCGCTGATCTCCAGGGTGAGCAGCGACGCCGGCACCCCGGCCTCGGCCAGCAGGTCGGCCACATGGCCGGGGAACGTGGGGTCCACCAGGGTGCGCGAGGAGAGGTTGACCGAGACCGGCAGCTCACGCCCCGAGTCGAGCCAGCCCCGGGCACGTCGCAGGCCCTCCCGCAGCACCACGTCCGTGAGGCGGCCCAACTGCCCGGTGTGCTCGGCGACGGCGACGAAGTCCTCGGGCGGCACGTCTCCCCGCACCTGGTGCTGCCAGCGGGCCAGGCACTCCACCCCGACCACCTGCCGGCCGGGCAACGAGAGCTTGGGCTGGAAGTAGACCTCCACGCCGCCGTTTTCGAGTGCCCGGCGCATGTCGCCGGCCAGGCCCCGCCGGTGGGACGAGCGTGACCGCAGGTTCGGGTGGAACAGGTGCACCGGCGTGGTGAACTGCTTGGCGGTCTGCGCGGCCAGGTCCGCGTGCCGGATCAGCGTCTCGGGATCGGTGGCATGGTCGGGGTGCACCGCGATGCCCACGGCCACGTGGACGTCGAGCGCGATCTCGCCCAGCTGCAGCGGCTGCTGCACCGCGGTGCGCAGCTCCCGGCCGAGCGCGAGCGCCGCGTCGGTGTCGGGCAGCCGCAGGGTGACCAGGAACTCGTCGCTGCCGCTGCGACCGACGAACGCCGCGGCCGGGGCCGAGGTCCTCAGCCGGATCCCGACCTCACGGACCATGCGGTCGCCCGCGTCGTGGCCGAGCGAGTCGTTGACGTCGCGCAGGTCACCGATGTCAAAGGCCAGTACGGCGACCACCTCGCCGGGCGCCCGGACCTTCAGCGCCTCTTCCAGCATCGCCACCACCCGACGGCGGTTGGGCAGGCCGGTCAGCACGTCGTGATAGGCGTCGAAGCGCAGCCGCTCGACCAGCCGGTCGTTCTCGACCGCGACCGCGGTGTGCGCGGCGAGGGTCTCCAGCAGGCGGATGTCGGCCGGGCGGAAGGACGAGCGGGGAGCGAGCTTGCCCGACACCTCCAGGCAGCCGATCACCACCGACCCGGAGCGCAACGGCACCACGATCGCGTCGTTGACCCCGCTGCCGCGCAGCAGCGCGCGCATGCCGGAGTCGCCGAGCTTCGGCCCGACCGCGATCGTGACGCCCTCGCTCATCGCCCGCTCGCGCAGCACCGGCGGGGTGGGCGTCTGGTCGAGCAGGCCCTGCGCGTCCACCCGGGCACTGAGCAGCACCTCCGGATGCCGACCCTTCGCGGGGATCCAGAGCGTGGCGTACTCGGCCTGCAGCAGCTCGCGCACCCGGCCGAGCAGCACATCGGGCAGCGCGTTGTCCTTGCGGTCGCGCCCGGCAGCCGTCATGGCCTGGGTCAACTCGTACAGCTCGGTCAGGCTGCGGTGCTGCAGGTGGAACTGCGCGTACGACCGGTAGACGAGGGCGAGCAGGCCGACCAGGCCGAGCAGCAGCGGGACCGCCCACTTCTGGCCCTGCACCACCTGCAGGATGACCAGGCCGATCATGATGTTGACGGCGGTGACGGCGAGCACCGAGGTCGAGGCGCGGGCGAGGCTACGCAGCGGCGGGATGCCCTGCACGATGCAGATGACGCCGAGCACCGCGACGAGCGAGGTCGCCGACGAGGCGAACGTGGCGGCGGCGAGCACCAGCCAGGTCATCGGCGTCACGTCGCCCGGGACGAACGGATAGGAGCTGGCGACCCACCCCGCGACCGTGGTCGCCAGGCTGACCCCGACAACGTTGAAGAAGACCTTGACCGGCGGGTTGCGCTGGATCACCTGCACGACCAGGCAGGCGACCGCCCGCAGCAGGATCACCCACGGTGGGGAGAGATAGAACAGGGCCAGCAGCAGCGGGATCTCGCCGATCGTGACGCTCACCGACTGCTGGCGGAGCTCGAAGCGCAGGACGATGGCCTGCGAAACCAGGATGAGCGCCAGGTACAGCAGCGCGGCCGGGAGTTGCCGGACCGGGACCTCGTAGCGGGTGGCGAGCGGGATGATCAGCGCGACGGTCAGCAACGCCAGCGGCGCGGCCAGGTAGTAGGCATACCACTGGGGCCGGCCAGCGACCGACCTCAATCGCGACACGACGATTCACCCACCCTTACGGCGCCGCGACGGCCGCCGTCGGGTCGACGTCAGCGACCCACGAAGGTCCACGTCACCTCGGACAGCGCCGGCAGCTGGCCAACCCAGATGACACCGGCGACTACCGAGGCCACGACCACCATCGCGACCGCGGCGCGGGCGACCACTCGACGCCTCGAACCCTTACGCATGGCTGCGGCTCCCATCGACATACCTTTAAACGCTCGCACGGGGTATCTGGGATGCTGCCACACCCGGCCCCGCACGGACACCCGGGGAATCCGGTTGGGCACGCCCGGTCGGGCAAGTCTGACCGTTCGACCCACTCGGCCATCAACCCCCACGACCACGAACCCGCGATTCATGTCTGATTCGTCAAGATGCCGACAGAATTTACGGTTCGCGAACTATTTGCCCTAAGGCTTCGTCAATGTCCACATGATGCCCGGCACCGGAGCGGCCGAGCTCTCGGTCGCGATGCCCGGGTCGCAGTAGGGGTAGACCTCCACGCGCGTGGCGTCGAGGTCGGGGGACAACTCCGGCAGGCTGACGTGCGCGGTGGCGGGGGTGGCAGGACACCGGATCGGGGACTGCGGGTCGCGGCTGCCGCCGATCAGGGTGCCGTCGTGGTCGCGGTAGAGAGTGGCGACGCCGTGGCTGGGCAGGTCGGTACAGGCGCCCGACTGCAGGGTGAAGGTCACGCCGCCGTACGGCTGGGTCCCCTCGGTGACGCGCACCCGCAGGTCGCTGACGCTCGGCGCGGTGTGGCCGCCCGGCGCCCAGAACGAGGGGCCGATCTCGACGGTCAGGTAGGCCGGTGGCGTGGTGCTCAGCGGGGGTTGGCCGATCGAGGCGCCGAACCCGACCCGCGCGCCGGGACCGATGGCCGGGATGGTCTGGGTCTGCTGGCTCTCGCTGCCCGGCGCGAGCAACACGCTGCCGTCGGCCGCGTGGACGGTCACGCTGACGCTCGTCGCGTACGCCACCTCCGTGCTGGGGTTTTCGATCAGCAGGCCCACCTGCACGAAGGCCGCGTACGGCAGCCGTGCGAAGCCGCTCTCGACGACCCGCAGCGAGTGACCGTCACCGGCGGTGGTCGCCGGTGGCCGTACGGTCGGCACCGCGGCGGGCACGCAGGTCGGTTCGGGCGTCGCGTTGGTGCCCAGCCCGCAGCCGGCGGACGCCGCGACGACCGCCAGTGCCACCCCGGCGGCCATCCGCGACCAGCCGCCGGCGGAGATCACCATACGGGCAGCCTCTCCGGTGGCGGGAAGCATTCGTGGCGCAGCCGCAGGACCATCTCCTGATTGGCGTGCATCAGTTCGCGGGCGGTGTGCCGGACGGCTTCGACGAACTGCTCCTCGCTCAGCGCGACGAGGGTGCCTTCCTGGATGGTCACTGGGCACGATGGCACTGACCCGCAGGTGCGTCAGGCGTCGGACCTTGTCCAGCGAGAACGAGGTGGTTCACGGTGTCATCGACCGCGCTGATGGCGTTGGCGAACTCGGCCACCACCGTCCCGATGTTCTGGTTCGCCACCGCCAGAAGATCACGCAGGTCGGACTCGCATGAACCGCGCCGATCAGCGCCCGCCGGCACACAGACCCATTCAGATGTCCAGCAAATGGACGCCGTCGTGGTGGCGGACGGCGACGCCGGATGGTTCGAGGGCGTCGAGGACCCGGACCGCGTGCACGGGCGCCATCCGCGCGCGTACCTCGTCCACCGTCCACCAGGCCACGGCCGCCGACTCCTCCGACGGGCCGGGCTCGCCACCCGTA
>Ga0164243_10010374_pt1 | contig 13401 bp, 10 predicted proteins | sample OricompcompostOP_FD_108781 | JGI IMG/M metagenome (GOLD analysis project Ga0164243, IMG submission 108781) | Organic Plus compost microbial communities from Emeryville, California, USA - Original compost - Organic plus compost (OP) | ecosystem: Engineered > Solid waste > Mixed feedstock >... | reverse complement strand
CTTCGGCGCCGAGGCGAGCGACGCGGACGACCTGGTGCAGGAGGTCTTCCTCGTCCTCCGGGCCCGCCTCGGTGAGGTCCGCCCCGGTGAGGAGCGCGGCTTCCTCTTTCGAACGGCCGGGTATCTCGCCAGCAACGCGCGACGCAACGCCCAGCGACGAAGCGCGAAGGTCGCAGAGAACTTGAGAGCATCGATGCTCCAGGACGCCGAGGACCGCCTCGCCAAGCGCGACGAGCTCGCGCAGCTTCAATCGATCTTGAACGCGATGCCCGACGATCTCCGCGACGTCTTCGTGCTCTTCGAAATCGAGGAAATGACATTTCCGGAGATCAGCAAGATCGTCGGTCTTCCAATCGGCACGGCGAAGTCCCGACTTCTTCGCGCGCGGCAGGTCTTCCACGAAGAAGCTCGCAAGCGCGGGTTGGGACAGCCAGAGCCGGCCGATCCGAAGATGCCGCAACGCCGAGCCCCATCATGAGCGAACTTCGTCGATGGACGGATCAGCCGTCCGAACACCCACTGGCGAGCATGCTCCGCGCCGCGCGGAGCGAGCGACTCTCCGACGCGAAGCGCGTCAGCGTCCTCGCGGCGATCACCGCGCCGACGCCGGCGCTGGCGCGCCGCTCGAGCGGCCTCAAGATCGTTCTCGGGCTCGGCGCGCTCACGATCGCGGGCGGCGTGTTCTTGCATCGCTCGGCGCCGGCGCCTGCCGAGCCGAAGCCCGATTCTCCCCCCGCGCTCGTCGCAACCGCGGTGCAGTCGCCCGCGCCGATCGTCGTCGCGCCTTCGAATGCAGTCGCGGTCGAAGACCTCCCGTCCGTCGCTGTCCCTGCGCGAACCGCGTCGCGCGGCGAGCGCCCCGCTCGCGCGGCTTCGAGCACGCCGGCGCCGGCCGTCGAGGTCGCGCCGCCGAGCGATGATCTCTCCGCCGAGACCGCACTGCTCCGCGCCGTCCGCGACGACCTCCGCGCGAACCGCACGGCCTCCGCGCTCCAGCGCCTCGACGACTACGACGCTCGATTCCCGCGCGGCCTCATGCGCGAGGAGGCGAGCGTCGAGCGTGTCGAAGCACTCGTCCGAGCTGGCGATCGAGCGAGCGCGCGCGCGCTCGGGCAGCGCATGCTCGTGGAGCGCCCGGCAGGTCCGTTCGCGCGCAAGCTCCGATCACTCGTCGGTGACGGCGGGACATGATCCAAACGAGCTTGCCGGGACATTCTACTTCGATGAACGCTCGGCTCGACTCGTCGTCGGTTCGCGGGTGAACAGATGACGCCTACTCGTACAACCGCGGGCGCGATCGCCGTCGTCGCGCTCGGGCTCGTGCTCCCTCACTGCGCGCGGAACTCCGCGCTTGACGACGCGCCGTACACGCCCGACGCGGGCGTCGCGCCGCCGTTCATTTCGATCGACACGCCGGAAGGCGGGGACGCCGTCTCCCACGAAACGCCGATGTGCGTCGCCACCGAGTGCCCGGAGCTGACGGGGACTTGCAGCAATGCGCCTTATAAGTGTCAGAGCAAGCTGGATGCCGACCCGAACAACTGCGGAGCGTGCGGCCGCTCCTGCCCGAACGATCTCGAGGCCTACGGACTGGCTGCGAGGTGCGAGCGAGGCAAATGCATCACGAAGTGCATGGTAGACGACGTCGGTGACTGCAATGGCAGCCCCGAGGACGGATGCGAGACGGTGCTGCATTGCCCCTCCTTCCCGATCGACATGACCATCGATCCGAAGAACTGCGGGCATTGCGGGATCGCGTGCCCTGAAGGAGTCGAGTGCATCGGCTCGACGGGGCAATGCGGCTGTGGCGCGGGCCTCACCCAGTGTGGACACAATTGCCTGGCCATATGTGTCGACACCCAGATCGACGACCTCCATTGCGGTGGTTGCGATAGGGCGTGTCCCACGGAAGCCACGCCGGTCGCCAATGCCATGGTCGGTTGTGGGGATGGCGAGTGCGGGAAGCTGAAGTGCAGGCCCCTATGGGGAGATTGCAACGGCGATCTCGCCAAGCCGACGACCGACGGCTGCGAGACCCTGCTCACCGAAGACAACATGAACTGCGGCGCGTGCGGGAACGTCTGCCCGGCCGGAAGCGAATGCGACTCCGGAACGTGCACGACGCCATGGGGCTGCGCGCCCGGCCTCGTGCGGTGCAGCACGCTCGAGCAGAAGTGCACGGACCTCCAGACGGACGTGGAGAATTGTGGCGGATGCGGACGCTCATGCGGACAGCATCCGAACGTGCGTTCGCGCTGCAGCGCCGGCGAGTGCGTCTTCGAGTGCCCGGCAGGAAGGGCGGACTGCGACGGCCGACTCGACAACGGATGTGAAATCGACGTCGAGCACGATCCTCTCAACTGCGGCGGGTGCGGAGTCATGTGCGATGTCTCGGTCGGCCAGCCCTGCGTCAGCGGCAAGTGCCTCATGCGCGAGTGCGACGCTGGAGAGAGGCCCGTTCAATGAAGCGCCGTCTGGTGCGTCTCCTCGTCGTGCTCGGCGTGCCGTCCGTCCTTCTCCTCGCCGGCGCGTGCGCGGCCGACGGCGCGCCCGACCACCTCGTCCTCGATGACGACGACGCCCAGAGCATCCTGCCGGACAGCGGAGCGCTCGGCGCCGACGCGGACGCGCAGCCGGATCCGTGCAGCGCCGACGGCTGGTGCAGTTTCGAAAATCCGGCGCCGAAGGCGAACCTCGTCGCGCTCTGGGGCAGCGCTGCGAACGACCTCTGGGCGGTGGGCTCCTTCGAGACGATCTTGCATTGGGACGGCATGTCGTGGAAGACGGTCCGCACGGGCGGCCCGCGGACGTACTTCGGAGTCTGGGGCACCGGCGACGCCGTCTGGGTCGTCCATTCGACGGACGTCTCGTATCGACTCCGTCGCGACGGCAGCGACTTCGAGGTGGAGGGATTCGACGCGTCCGTGAGCGCGGCGCCGACGGGGCGACCGCTCTCGGCCGTCTGGGGCAATGCGCCTGACGCGCTCTACGCCGTCGGCATCGGGCAAGCGTACACGTGCAACCCCGGCTGCGACTATCACGATACAGGCGGGATCTTCGTCAGCACGGGCTTCGCCGACGGCGGCATCGGCTGGGCGTCGGCCGGCGACGTCCTGAATCCCGCGGCCGGCACCGGTGGACTGCTCGCGATTCACGGCGTTGGCGAGAAGGCTTGGACAGTCGGCAACAACGGGATGATCGCGTCGCTCGAACGCGCCGACGGCGGCGTGACGACGACGCAGGAGAACAGCGGCACGCGCTCGCGCCTCTTCGCGGTCTGGACCGACGGCGACGACGTCTGGGCGTTCGGGGCCGCAGGCATTGCGCTCCACCGCGAGCTCGTCAAAGGCATGACCATGTGGGTCGAGAAGGAAACGGGCACGAAAGCGGATCTGCGCGGCGTCTGGGGAACGTCGCGCACGAACCTCTGGATCGTGGGAGCAAACGGCACGGTCCTCCACTTCGACGGAGCAGAGTTTCGTCCCGGCGCAGCGCCGCTCCTGAACGGGAAGACGGCCGACTATCACGCTGTCTGGGGGACGGGCGAAGACGATATTTGGGCCGTCGGCGAAGGTGTCATTGCCCATTACGGCGCGCGCCCGGCGGGTGCACCATGAAGCTCCCTTTGCGAGCCCTGCTCGGTCTCGGCGCGGCGGCGCTCGCCGTCATCGCGGCGTGCAGCGACGACGCTGTGCTCGGGCAGCTCGGCGCCGACGTCGATGCCGGCCCCTCCGACGCCGACGTCGATGCGCCCGTCGCCGATGCAGCCGACGCGGGGGAGGCGACGGACGCCGACGCGGGGCAGACGACGGACGCCGACGCGGCCCCGGCATGCAGCGCCGACGGCTTTTGCCGCGAGGGCTTCGCCGGGGGCAAGGTCTTCGTAACGGCCCTCTATGGGCGCGCGAGCGATGATGTCTGGGGCGTCGGTCACCCGACCGACAATGCGAAGCTGCCCGCGCTCGTTCATTACGACGGCAACGCGTGGGCGGAGATCAGCGTCGACAGCACGACGCCCTTCGTCGGTATCCACGGCGGCGACCGCGGCGATCTCTGGATCGTCGGCGACAACCTCTTCTTGCATGGCGTGCCCGGGAGCGGAGGCGTGATGCACTGGGAGGAGGAGACGCCTCCGACGTTCGTTCCGAGCCCGGGCGCGGGACCTTCGAGCGTCTGGGCGAGCTCGTCGGACGACGTCTGGTTTGCCACCGCGCAAGGCCTCTACCATCGCGAAGAGACCGGCGACGGCGTCGTCTGGACGGTCGAGAATCCGTGGCCAACTCCGAACGACTTCTTCGTGAGCGAGACCCCCTTCTTCGTCACTGGCTCTGGGCCGGACGACGTGTGGTGCCTCGGCAGCCTTCGACCCGCGCGCAGGACGAAGGTGGGGAGCGACATCGTCTGGGTATCGAGCCCCATCGACCCGAGCGGCGGCCCCTACCTGGACATCTGGGGGCGAACGCCGATGGCGCTCGCGAGCGCTGGCCCTGGAAGCATTTGGTTCGCGTTCAAGTACTTCGGTCAGGCGAACAGCACCATCTATCAATCGACGTATCCGTCGGATGCAGGAGACCCGGACTTCGTCGTCGCGACGCAGCTCGTGATGGCCCAAGTCCGGGCCATCACGAATGCCGGCTCGGCGAATCCGTGGGTCGCCGGGGACTACGGCGGAATTGCAGAGTTCACCGGCACGCATTGGCAACTGCAGCGAACGACGATCGACGGCAATCTGTTCCTCGCGCAGATGGGACCCATCTGGGTTTCTTCGTCGGGTGAAGTCTGGGTCGGCGCGGCGGAGCAAGGCGTTGATGCGCCGCAAATATTTTTGCATCGACGCGCCGGAGTCGGACCTTGATTCAAAATCGACTGATTCCCATCTTTGTCGCCGGCCTCTCTTCGTTCGCGCTCGTCGCCGTGGGCGAAGGGTGCAGCGACGACCGCGAGTCGTGGCCTTCCGGAGAGGACGCCGCCGATGACGCAACCGCCCCGCTCGACGGCGAAGCCCTGGACGTCTCGAGCGACGCGCTCGATGCGGGCACGGCGGACGCCGCGGACGTTCGCGACGCTGCGATCGTCGACATTGGCTCCGACGTCGCCTGCGACGCGTCTCCGTGCGCGAAGGCGATCGCGTCCGGCGTCCATCATCACTGCGCGCTCCTCGACGACGGGACGGTCCGCTGCTGGGGCCTGAACGATCGCGGCCAGCTCGGACGCGCGAGCGTCGACCTCGACGCGGGCATCCCGCCGGTCACCGGTCTCACCGACGCGGTCGCGATCGCCGCCTCCGGCTGGTCGACGTGCGCCCTCCGCGGGAACGGCGAGATCGTGTGCTGGGGTGACAACGCCGCAGGCCAGCTCCAGATCGCGTGCGACGAGACCGGGCACACCGATGCAGGGCCCGGAGCTCAATGCGCGGGGACGATCGAATACGACACGCTCGTCCACGATACTCCGGTGACGATCGCGCTCCCGGCGCCCGCTGCCGGCGTTCGCGTCGTCGGCGACGGCGTCTGCGCGATCTCCGCGGACTCGAAGCTGACGTGCTGGGGAGGCAACGCGTCCGACAATCTCACCGTCGGCGCCGATTGCAGCATCTGCCCGCCGCGACGCGCGCTCGCCTTCACCGACGGGATCGGCGTGCGTGACATCCGAAGCTCGGGTCGCCAACTCTACCTGTCGCTCGCGCTCCTCGAAGACGGGTCCCTGCTCTCGTGGGGGTCTCTTCCAGCGCCACAGATCGGTCGCTTGTGGTCGTACGCGCCCGACAAGCCAGGCCTCGTGACCGCGGTGCCCGCCGCTCGGTCGTTCGCCACGTTCCGTCAGGGTGGCTGCGCGACGCCTGCGGACGGGGGCGTGTGGTGCTGGGGCACGACAGCGCTGGGTCGCGACGCCGCCAATTCGCTGGCCGACGACCTTCCGGGACCCGCCTTCGTCCCGGCAGGTCTCGTCTTCAGCCGCGTCGTCACCAGCGGATCCGTCTGCGCGCGCTCGACCGACGGCACGCTCTACGGATGGGGAAATAATTACTACGGAGAGCTCGCCACATCCACGCTTCAGGTCGGCCTCCCCGTGCGCATCGAGGGCCTCGACGGCCCTGCCGCCGACGTGACGATGACAGGGAGCGACGGTGACGTCGCCTCGACGTGCGCGCTCCTCATGTCCGGTGAAGTCGAGTGTTGGGGAAATAACTCCTACGGCGAAATTGGGGCTCCCGGCCCGGATCGCCAATACCAACCCAAGAAGGTCGTTTTCGAGTGAACGCCATGAAGACCAGATCGCAGCGATGGCGCTATGCGCTCGGGTGTGCGGCCACGCTCGTCTTCGCTTGCTCGTCGTCGGACCGCAGGTTCGGGCCCGGGCCCCCGTCCTTCGAGGTCGACGCGCCGCAGCCGGAGGCCGGCGCCGAGACCGGCTGCTCCGTCGCGTGCTCGCGCGATCTCCACGCCGTCGTCTGCGGTGACGAGGTCCGCCAGCAGTGCCCGCCGGATCAAGGCTGCGCGCACGGGGCCTGCGTTCCCGCGTGCGAGAGCGCGGCGGCGAACCCCGGCACGCTCGGCTGCGCGTTCTGGACGACGCCACCGCCCGAGTACGTCTACTCGTACCCCGACAAAGTCGTGATCTCCGGACCCGGCGGGTGCCACGCGGTGGTCCTCGCGAACTCGTGGGACACCGACGTCGAGGTCGCGGTCGAATACGGCGGCGCCGCGATGGACGTGAAGACCTTCGGCTATGTCCTCGACGAGCAGGACGGGCGCGCCGTCTACCAACCTTTCGACGGCAAGCTCGCGCCGTCGAAGGCGCTTGTCCTCTTCTTCTCCGACGGGCTTCCGCCGTACTGGGCGACGAACAGCGCGTATGTCCCCTGTCCGACCGGAGTCACGGCGCTGGGTACCGCGTATGGCCGAACGTTTCGGAACGGTCGAAGCAAGGCATTTCGTGTTGCGACGACGGCGCCGACCAGCGCGTATTCGATATATCCGTACGGCGGCGCGGCGACGTACATCCCGAGCGCGACAGGCCTGTTTCCGTCGACGGCATTGGGGACCGATTACCTCGGTGTCGGCGCGTGGGACATTGGTTCGCTCCAGCTCGTCGCGACCGAAGACGGGACGAACGTCTCGATCCGCGATATCGGCGACTACGCCCTCGCCAAGGGCGAGATGGTACAGATCACCGACGTCCTCTTGCACGGCAACCCCATTCACGCAGATCGCCCGATTGCCGTCTTCGGCGGCGCGTCGAACCTCTTCGTGCCCGATCGTGGACGCTGCTGCGGAGAGAGCGCACAGCAGCAACTCCCGCCGCTCTCGGCGTTGGGCAGCGCGTACGCCGCCGTCGGTTACCGCGAGCGCTACGGCTCGCCGGCTACCCAAGAGGACGTGCCGTGGCGCATCGTCGGCGCGAGCGACGGGACCGAGCTCCATTACGAGCCCGAACCGCCGCCGGGTGCGCCCTCGTTCATCGGCCCGAATCAGGCCGTGACCTTCTACTCGAAGGAGCCGTTCGTCGTTCGTAGCCAGGGGCTCGATCATCCCTTCTACCTCGCCGGCCACATGACCGGATCGGGCGGCACCGCGGACGGCGATGCCGAGTACGTCAACGTCGTGCCATTGGAGCAATACCTCGACTCGTACATTTTCTTCGTCGACTACAGCTTCGACAACTCGAGCCTCGTCATCGTTCGGACGCCGACGGAGAGCGGGTTCAAGGATGTCACTCTCGATTGCGCCGGCAAGCTCGACGGCTTTCGCCCGATCGGCGATGGTAAGGTCGAATACCTGCGCCTCGATGTGACGCGAGACTTCCAAAATCAATCGACAGGAAGCGGCAAGTGCGGAGCCGGCAGGCACCTCATCCAGAGCGACGGCCCGTTCGGAATCACGGTCTGGGGTACCGGGACAGACGCGAGCTACGGTTATCCCGGCGGCGCCGGGCTCCGGCCGATCAACGCCGTCAAACCACCGCATTGAGCCCCCGAGCGGGAGGTCGCCGCGGCTCGACGCGGTGCTGCTCGACGAGGTAGGCGGTCTGACCTTGCTCGGATCGGAGGAGCGCCGATGGCGAAGCGTCGGCGCGATCTTCGTGGACGTGCACATGTTCCGTCTTTCATCGTCGTCCTCGTTGCTCTCGTGCTCACGCTCGCGCACAACGCTGCGGCGACCGAGTTGAACTACGGCCGACATGGCCGCGTCTCGCAGGACGGTCGACGGCTCAAGTACTTCAGACGATCATGCGATGGCCTACTTTGGTTCCAATGCGACGGTGAGCATGTGCCTCGCGCCGGGAGACAGCCGGTCCCGACGGGGTCCAATCACGACGGGGACCATGACGACGAGGACAACTGCTCCTGACCACCGAGTCCTCGAGGTGGCCCGGAGGGCATCAAGCTCACGAAAAGGAGAGGCGCATCTGCGCGTCAGGCAAGCGTGGTGCTCACTCCACCGCCGGACGTCCCGTGGGGCGCTCCTTCCTGATTGAGAGCCAATTGCGTGGCGCGCCAACGAGCGTCCGCGCGAACCAGGTTCGGCTCGCCGGAGCGACCGTCACGTTCATCACCACGACGCCGAGACCGATGAGGCGATGGAGGGCATGAACGCACGGATCTCGACGCGGATCGAATGTCGCTTCGATGTTTGAGGCGCGTACGATCGAATCTTGCTTTCGATGTTCGCGTGATGGAGGTAGAGGCGCGTAACGAGTGCATCGACGAAAAAGGCGAAGGGGAGAGCCGATCGGCTGCGGGCGCCGCTCCTCGCGGCCGCGTCGCTCGCCCCGACGACGGTCGAGACGAGGGCAGAGAGCGGCGTGACGAGCGCGAACGGAGCGCGCCCGGATGCGGGGTGGCCGCATGATCGACCTCTGAAAGGACTGGGCCCTGCGGAGGGCTCGAGCGAGGCGCCGCTCTCCGCGGTCGTGAAGCTACAGCGCGAAGGCAAGATCGGTCACATCGGTCTCAGCAACGTCATCCCGAAGCAGGTGCAAGAGGCGCGCGCGATGACCGAGGTCGCGTGCGTGCAAAACCTGTACGACCCCACGCACCGTCAGGACGACGCGCTGATCGACGAGCTCGCCGCGGCGGGCATCGCGTACCTGCCGCTCTTTCCGTTCGGCGGGCTTCTCGCGGCTTCAGTCTTCGACCCTCTCCGAGGTCGCGCTCAGCTAGGCGCGACGCCGATGCAGGTCGCGCTCGCGTGGCTTCTCCGGCGCGCGCCGAACGTCCTTCTCGTTGCCGGGACGTCGAGCATCGGGCACCGCCGCGAGGATTTCGCGGCGGCAGATCTCGAGCTGTCCGACGACACGATGAAGGCGCTCGACAGCATGTAGCTCACTCGTTCTTCGCGCCTCGCAGGCTCGCGTCGTACCAGCGCTCCCGGCTCGCGCTTCGAGACCACGCACCGCGGAGCAGCTCGAGGGCGCCGTGCCGACGAGATCGAGCTCTGACCCGGGCTGCTCTTGCTCGCGAGTGAGACGCGGGGCGCGCCGTACGACAACAAGATCAACGAAGCATACGATCGCGTGGTGAGGAGCGACGTGCGCTACCGCTTCGTGATCGACGTCGCGAGCCTGCGCGGACAGCCGGCGTGAGCCGAAGCGGCGGTCGGCGGTCGATCCTCACGGGCGCGGACGGCTCAGCGCTTCGGCCGCGAGAGAGCCTCGGTCGCCGCGGTGCGCACGCGCTCGTCGCGATCGTTCTGCGCCACCCAGGCGAGGACGCTCTCGGCGGGCGCAGCGGCGTCGAGGCTGCGCGCGAGGACGCGGACCGCGAGCAGGCGGACCTCGACGTCCGCGTCCTTCTGGAACAGCAGCTGGAGCGCGTCGATGAACGCGCTGACGTCCTGCTGCCCGACCGCGGAAAGGCTCGCGCGGCGCGCGCCCGGGTCCGGGTCGAACATGCCGTTGACGAGCGCCTTCGTCGCGCGCTCGTCGTTCTGGAACTTGAGCGCGCCGAGCGCGGCCGCGCGGACCGTCGACGAGGGGTGTCCGACGTGCGCGAGGATCGCGTCGAGCGCGCGCGGGCTGCCGCTGTTGCCGAGCGCGTCGAGCACGAGCGCCTTCTCCGCGGGAGTGGAGGCGGCCTCGAGCTTCGCGAGCAGGTCCGTCACGAGGTCCTGCGCGCCGTCGCCGCCGCCTCGCGCGGCGGAGCCGAGCGCCAGCGTCGCGGTGCTCGCGACGTCCACCTCCGGCGAGCGCGACGCCTCGCGGAGCGCGTGCTTGCCCTCGGCCGAGATCGGCTTGTTCTGTCCGAGCGACATCGCGGCGTCCATCTTCACCGAGGTCGAGACCTCCGCCGAACGCAGGGTCTCGGCGAGGACGTGCTGCGCCTCCGCCGAGGGCGCGCTCCCGAGCGCGCCGGCGATGGCCTTCTTCGTCCTCTCGTCGGTGCCCTTCGCGAGGAGCTTCGCGCGCGCGTCGCGGAGCGATTCGGGGTTCGAGCGGAACAGCGCGCTCATGCGCGCGACCGCGCGGTTTCGGCCGCGTGTGTCGGGCGACGACTCGAGGTCGCTCGTGAGCGACGCGAACGTCGCGCCGTTCACGAGGCCGAGATCGGCGTTCCGGCTTGCGAGCTGCGCGGCCTCGGCGATCGCCTCGACGTCGGGATCGAAGCCGGGCTCCGCCGCGTCGAAGCTGCCGGCGAACCGCCCGTCATCGCCCTTCGCGGCGAGCCTCGCGGTCGTGCTCGCGGTCATCGTCATGCGCCCGGCCGAGAACACGGCGGCGACCGTCTCGCGCTCGTCCAGCGAGGCGGGCCAGCCGGAGGCGTCCACGGTGAATGCGCCCTTCGACGCGACGGTGTACTCGCCGCCGATCGCGCCGGGCGAGACGAGGCCGGCGGGGGTGCGCACGCGCTCGTAGCGGCTCTTCGTGCGAAGGACCGAGCTGCCCTGCTTCACATACGACGCGACCGCCTCGCCGGAGACGTCGCCCTCGACGCGCTCGATCGAGCGCGGGGCGAGCTGCAGCGAGGCGACGATCGCGATGAGCTGGCGGCGCGCGTCGCCGGGGATCGCCTTTTCGAAGCCGTAGCGCGTGACGCGGCCGTCTTCGGCCAGCACGAAGAAGAACGGCGCCGAGAGGTCCTTCGCGCTCGCGTCCTCGAGCACCGCGCGTACGGCGGCGCCGCCGTCCTTCGAGCCGACCACGGTGAGGCTCAGCCGGCCGCTCACGCTCGTCTTGCCGAGCGCCGCGCCCGACGCGTCGGCGTAGACGCGCTCGGTCTTCACCTCGTAGGTGAAGGACGCGCCGGGGTGGAAGTCACGGTCCGACGCGACCGCCGCGCTGCCGTGCCCTCCGGCGCTCTCGGCGACGGCGCTCGGCGACGTTGCCTGGGAGGAGGAGGAGCTGGACGCCACCGTCGAGGAGCGGAGCGTGGTGACGCCGAGGGCTCCGGCGGCGAGGACGACGACGAGGGCGAGCGAGGCGGTCTTCTTGTTCATCGGTCTTGCGTGAAGCGACGAGCGTGCCAGGGGTGGTCGGGGCGAGCCGCGGCGATCAGAGAGAGAACGTGCCCGTCGAGCGCCCGAGGTCCTTGGTGTAGGTGAGGCCGTCCCACGAGAAGATCTCCCAGGTCTTCTTGTAGGGGCCGGCCTCGCCGTACAGGCTGATCGCGCCGTCGAGCGAGTCGATCTGCAGATCGAGGCTCGCGTCGTAGCCGAACGCCTTGCCGCCCTGCCACGTCAGCGACGCGGTGGCGGGCGTCGAGAGCTTCACGAGGAGCAGATCGCCCTGGACGCCCGCGCTGAGGCCCTTCGTGCCGAGGCCGGCGGAGAACTCGCCGTCAACCGCGACCCAAGGCGTGACGGTGCCGGACGCCTTCGAGCTCCCGAGCTCGAGGCCGGCGTCGATGCCCATGCTCCCGACCGCCGCCGCCTCGACCTTGATCGGGATCGGGCCGAGCATGAACGTCGACGTGGCGCTCACGAGCGTGCGCTCGCCCGCGGTCCACGACTTCGTGAAGCCGGCCGGCTGGCTGTAGCCGCCGAGGCTCACGCCGGCCACCTTCACGTGCCACTCCGCGAGCGACGAGTCGGGCTCCACCTTCGCGGACGCGCCGATGTCGAAGAGGTCGAAGTCCTCGCCGAAGAGCGTGAGGTCCGCCGCGGCCTTTCCCTCGGCGCCATAGCCGACGCCCGTGCCGTAGTTCTGCGCACATACCATGTCGTTCGTGTACCCGTAGACCATCTCGCAGATCGTCTTCGCGAAGCCGGCGAGGCCCGCGCACTGCTGGCTCGGCTGGGTGCTCTCGCAGAGCTGCTCGTACTGGCTGGCGTACCCGCGCGCGAAGATCTCGAAGCCAGCGCCGAAGTCGCCGCTCGAGATGTCCTTGGAGTAGCTCGGACCGACGTTCTTCGTGCCGGTGATCGGCTGGAACGCGGCGGCGGGGCGGGCGGTGGCGACGATGGCGAGCGAGGCGACGGCGCTGGCGACGATGGTTCGAACGACGGACATGGTTGGACGATGGCTCCTGATCGCCGACCGGGCGCCCTCCACCGAGACCGCTCGGCTCCGGGGCCCCCGATCCTGTCGTCGGCGACACGGACCACCAATGCAGCGGCCGGGCCAACGCCTCGCTGCGCAGCGGACGCCGGAAAAGCAGCCCTCAGCCGCCGACGATGACGGCGGCGGCCGCTCGAGACGAGGGGGTGTATCCGGTGACGTACCGCGCCTGTATCAGTGGCCGGAAGGCGATCGCGGGGGCGTGCGGAAGCGCCTCCCGGGGGCTCCGGTGTGGAGATGTCGAGGACGGACGCGGCGGACAGCCGGTCTGCATCTCGGGTCGATGCGGCTTGCGGCGCTCGGTCGTATTCGTCGACACGTCGAAGAGGGCTGTTGGCCGGCGTGCGTCACTTCACGATCGCGTCGACGCTGTTGAGCGTGCGAAGCGCGGCGCCGCCCGCATAGGCATAGCTCGCGAACTGGCCCGTGCCCCAGACGCTCACGGCGATCGGGCCCTTGCTCTCGATCATGAAGCGGCCGCCGCCGCACGTGTTCGCGCCGAACTTCTGAGGCTCCCCTTGCCGCGTCAACCTCACCCGCGTGAATTCGTGCTTCCCGGAGGTACCGATGGGCGACCAGCCCTCGAGCGTTCCGACACATTCGAGGGTGACGGGCTCGAAGTCCTTGCCTTCGTCGCGGGAGCGCACGACGACGAGCTGCGAGTTCGGAGCCTTGGGATCGACGAAGAACACATACTTCGACAGATACTGTTCGGCCGGGACGACGGGGAGGAACTCGGGATCGCCGTCGTAGCCGAGGGCGTTCACGTACGAGTAGCCGGTCATGTATGCGAAAGCGGCGAAGGGATGGTCCGCGTCCTGGCTCTTGACCACGAACGGCTCCCGGGAGGAGAACAGGACCGACTCGCCTGCCGAGAGCGAGGCCGGCGCATCCGTCGGGCGGCCG
>Ga0164243_10010373_pt1 | contig 13402 bp, 8 predicted proteins | sample OricompcompostOP_FD_108781 | JGI IMG/M metagenome (GOLD analysis project Ga0164243, IMG submission 108781) | Organic Plus compost microbial communities from Emeryville, California, USA - Original compost - Organic plus compost (OP) | ecosystem: Engineered > Solid waste > Mixed feedstock >... | reverse complement strand
GCGGCACCGGCAGCGCGAGCGGGCGTGAACATAGCGATGGCGGGAGCGTAAACCAGAAAAGGGGTCAGACCTTGCGATCTGACCCCTCATATATGGCGCGGCTGGCAGGAATCGAACCCACGACCCCTTGGTTCGTAGCCAAGTACTCTATCCAGCTGAGCTACAGCCGCGAAAGACAAAATTATAGCACCGGTTTCGTTTGATTTGGAAGCCCCCGTCGAAGGATTTTTTCCTGGGCGCCACCTCACCGCAACCGGGCAAGGCTACAAGTCGGTCTCGCGCGCCTGATGGCTTGGATGCCGGGCATCCGCATCGTCCCGGGCTGCGGCATGTCGCAGTGCCGCTTCCGATCTTTGGAAAATTGATTCAGATCATCAAAATTCGCGTTCCGGCCGCCTATGCTGGCCGCCGGCATCCCATTCTCCGAAAAGAATCCAGTGCAATGAATTCCCACCGCCTTCGCTTACAGACGGAAGACACGCCCGACAGCCTGTGCCGGATCATGGCCAACACGACGCTTTATCGCATGCTCGACGAGGCACAGCTTGAACAGGTGGCGGCGGCGACCTGGGCGGCCCGCCTGCCCGGCAATCGCTGGGTGGTCGGCCAGGGGGAAGCGGCCAAGGGCATTTACCTTGTGGCCTACGGCCGGGTCCGCCTCGGATTCCAGCGCACGCAGGGCAGCGAAAAGACCTTGGCAATACTGAGCCAGGGCAACTGCTTCGGGCTGATCGAAACCATGCTCGGCCGGACGTTCCTCGCTGGCGCCAGGACGGTCGGCGACACGATGCTGTTGTATACGGCGAGCGAGGCGATCAAGGATGCGGCAAATGTCAATCCTGCATTCTCCCGGGCGCTGACGGTGTGCGTCAGCCGTCAGTCCTACGTGATGATGCGTGACATCAAGGATTATTCGCTGCATACGGCGCGCCAGCGCGTGGCCGGTTATCTGCTGCGGCACCGGTCCGAGGACGAAGGCGGGTCGGTGGAACTGGCGATCGGCAAGAACGTGGTCGCCTCGTGCCTGAACCTGACACCGGAGACGTTTTCGCGCCTGCTGCGTGAATTGGCGGAGCAGGGGGCGATCAGCGTGATCGGACGCCGCGTCCGGATTCTCGACGCCGGCAAGCTGCTGGCCGAGGCGGGCTGAGCCCGCGTTGGGCCTCCGTGGCCGCAGCGGATAGGGGCTGGGGATGCAATTCCCTGTTTCCCATTTCCCGGAAAATGAACGGGACCGCTCTCATTGCCGGGAATCGATATGCGTAGCGAGCCCGATCGGGCGCGATTGATTGCCTGGAACCGAATTTGCTTGTTGAATGGTGGCAACTTGCGGCGAGCGCCGCGCTGAGCGACGGCAAGAGGAGACAGGTGCAAGAATCGGAATCGTTGGGACGTGCCCCGCAGGGCATCGGACGGCTGTCGGGAGTGACTGCGCGCGGACTATCGATGCGTACCAAGGGCCGTGTCATGTTCGGCGCCGTGGTCTGCTATGCCTTGCTGATCGCGGTGTTCGTGTTTCATCAAAAGAACGTGCTGCTGCGCGAATTCGATGTCATCCAGCAGGCGCCGGAGGCGAATGCGCTGTTGATGCAGGCCGAGGTGGCGGCGCAGCATGCGGCGGCGGCGGTGGCGGAGAACGCCGAGGCGGCGGAGCGGACCGCCGGGTTGCGCCGCATCGCGGAGCACCAAGCGCTGCTGCAGGCACGGCTCGACGCGCTGCGGCCGCTACGGCCCGATATCGCGCTTGCAACGGCGCGCGCGCGGCAGTTGCTGGAGCAGGCGGCCGTGCGCCCGGCAGTCGCCCGCCTGGATCTGCTGGGAGCCGAACTGACGCGTATACGGGACGTGCTGGCCGAAGCGTCGGCAAGAGCGCGCCGCGAGCGCGCGGAGGCGGCATCGGAGTACCGCAGCAAGACCGACACGCTGGCGGTGATGACGCTGGTGCTCGGCATGGCCAGTCTGGGCTTGCTGGGGGCGATTCCCGGCGTGTTCTTCAAGCGCCTGACCGCCGACCTGCATGCGCTGCAGGCGCGCGCGCTGGAAATCATGCGTGGCTATCGCGGTGCGCCGCTGCCGACGAGACGGCGCGACGAAGTGGGGCAACTGATGGAGGCGGTCAACAGCATGGCGTCCACGCTGGAGCAGCGCGAAAAGGAACTGGCGGTGGAGCGCCAGAAAGTCTTCCACCAGGAGAAGATGGCCGCGATCGGCACGTTGGCGGCAGGCGTCGCACACGAAATCGGCAATCCGATCGCGGCCATGTCCGGCGTGCTCCAGGAACTGGCCGAACGGCACCATACCTGTACTGAAGGCGAGGCCTGCGATCGCTGTCGCTTCGACCTGATCCAGGCCCAGATCGAGCGACTGGCGGCGATCACGCGCGACATTGCGGGATTCGCTGCGCCCGGCGCCGCCGAGCCGCAGTTGCTCGATCTGAATGCGCAAGTGGCGGTCACCGCCGGCCTGCTGCGCTATGACCGGCGCATGCAGCAGGTCCGGCTGGACCTGGACCTGGACCCGCAGCTGCCGGCCGTGCACGGCATTCCCGATCAGTTGGTCCAGGTCGTCATGAATCTGTTGATCAATGCCGTCGACGCGCTGGAAGACAGCCCGCAGCCGCGGGTGCTGTTGCGCACGCGGCTGGAAGGCGGCCAGGCCTGCCTCCACGTGATCGACAACGGTTCGGGCATGACGCCCGAAGTGCGCGCCCAGGCCTTCGAAGCCTTCTTCACCACCAAACCGGCCGGCAAGGGCACCGGGCTCGGCCTGTCGCTATGCTATTCGATCATGCAGGCGCATGGCGGCGGCATCGAGATCGAAGCGGCCGAAGGCGGCGGCACGCAGGTGCGGGTGGCATTGCCGACGGCGGCGTAAGGTCGCGCAAGGCGCCGGCTGCGCTTGTCCGTCTTCGGCGCGCGCAGCGATCTGGTACATTCGCCGGATGGCAAAACCGAGTCTGGATCGCATCCTGCAAGCGCAGGGCTTCGGCACCCGCAAGTGGTGCCGGCAACTGATCGCCGACGGCGACGTCATGGTCGACGGCGAAGTCGTCGATGACTACCGCCGTACATTCGAACCCGAGGGGCTGCGCCTGACCGTGTTCGGCGAGGAATGGCTGGCGCGCGAGAAGGTGTATGTCGCGCTCAACAAGCCGCCCGGATACGAATGCTCGCGCAAGCCAAGTCACCATCCGAGTGTGCTGACCCTGCTGCCCGAGCAGTTCTCCTGGCGCGGCGTGCAGCCGGTCGGCCGGCTCGATCATGACACCACCGGCTTGCTGCTGCTGTCGGACGACGGCGCCTTCATCCACGCCCAGACCTCGCCGCGCCGCCATGTGCCCAAGCGCTATGTGGCGGACACCGCCGATCCGGTCGAGGACGCGCTCGTCGCACGCCTGCTGGCCGGCGTGCAATTGCACGACGAGCCGGCGCCGCTGGCGGTGCAGGCGTGTCGTAGGCTGGACGAGCGCCGTATCGAGGTCGTGCTGGAGCAGGGCAAGTACCACCAGGTCAAGCGCATGCTGGCGGCCGCCGGCAATCACTGCACGGCGTTGCATCGCTGCGCGATCGGGAGCCTGACGCTGGAGGCGCTCGGACTGGCGTTGGGAGAGTGGCGCTATCTGGAGGCGGCCGAGCTGCCCTTGCTGGCGCCTGACCGGGACGGCGCTTCAGAGGCGGCATGAAAGACCCGGCACGACCTTGTTCCTGCGGCGCAAGTTGTTGCTGCGGGGGGAGGGGATTGCGCGTAACATTGCTTTCCATCGCGATCCAATCGATGCAAGCATGGCCGAAACAGAATACCGAAGGCTGCTTCAGGCGGCGCAGGACAAGGCGCTGTTCGGGTATCTTGCGGTCGTGCAGCGGGCCATGCAGGACGCCGACAGGAATGTGGCCGAGCTCATGGTCACGGCAAAATCCTCCAACCGCCACGCCGCACTGACGGGCATCCGGCATTTCCTGCGCCAGGACGGCAATGCTTTCCTGCGCGCGCTCGAGACTTCCTACCGCAGCCAGCTTGAACGCGCGATGCAGACGATGTATCGGGATCTGCGCGCGGAGCTGCGCAAGGTTTCGCTGGACGAGCTGTCGCTGATCGACGATGAAGTCGTCAGCCAGCAGATCGAGGTCGGGCGGCTGGTGCAGCGCATGCGCGACGCCAACGAGGAAAGCCTCGGACGCCTGAATGTGATCATCGCCAGGATGCACGGCCAGGTCGAGGCGCGCGAGCGTGAGAATCCGTTCCGCCCCTATCTGCTGTCGCGTGCGCTGTACGATGCGGTGCGCCAGACGATGCCGGAAGAGACCAAGGCGCGGTTGCTGTTCGAACACCTGTCGGATGCGCTGATTCCGCACCTGACCGGATTCTACGGCGCGCTGCGCGAGGTATTCGAATCTTCCGGCGTGCACGGTACCTTCGTGGCCCAGCGTTCGCGCGCGGCGCACAATCAGCGCTATTTCGGGGCCCCTGCCATGCCGGGCGGCGCAGCGCCCGGCGCGGACACCGCTTCGTCGCGCATCGCGCCGGGACTGGAACGCCTGATCGCCGCGCTGGGCCAGTTGAATGCCGCGCAGGGGGCATCGCTCGCAACAGGGAGCGGCGGTGCGGCGCCGTCGCTGCAGGAATTCATCCGCGGCATGGTCAGTCCGGCACGGCGCCAGACGCTGCTGCCGCCGCAAGCGGAGCAGGACGTCAGCCCGTTGCTGCGTCGTATCGGCGCACTCCAGAAACAGATGGCGCAGGAGGCGCCGGGGGCAGTCGCGGCGGCGCCGGTGCGACTGGCAACGCTGCGCGAACGGTTCGGCCTGGAGCAGGCCAGCGTGGCCGAGCGCATGACGGTCGAAGTGGTGACGATGCTGTTCGACATCATCCTCGACGACGAACAGATTCCGACCCCGTTGCGCTCCGAAATCGCGCGCTTGCAGATTCCCGTTCTGAAGGCAGCATTGCTCGATTCGTCGCTGCTGCATGACGAGTCGCATCCGGCGCGTCGCCTGCTCAACCGTATGAGCAGCACCGCACTCGGCGCCGATCCGGGCAGCGATGCCGGACGTGCGCTGGGCGCCGAGATCGAACGCGCCGCCCGTCAAGTGCTGACGCATTTCGAGACCGACAGCCAGGCGTTTGTCGATGCGCTCGCCGATTTCGAAGCCTTCCTCCAGGATCAACTGCGCGGGGACGACGACGGCACCGCCCACGCAATCGAGGCGGTCGAAGCGGCCGAACGCTACAGCGTGCTGCTGACCAACATCGGTCGTGCGCTGTGCGATGCGCTGCTGCCGCTGAACCTGGACAAGATCGTTTCCGACTTCATCATCGCCGTCTGGCCGCACGTGCTGGTGCGCGCCGCCTGGCTGGACAGGCTGGACGGCGGCAATCTGCTGGGCCAGTACGTGGCGGTTCTGCCGGAGCTGGTGTGGAGCGTGCAGGACAAGCCGGATGCGCAGGAACGGACGGCGCTGATCAGGCTGCTGCCGGGACTGGTGCGGCGCCTGCGCTCCGGTTTCGAGCTGATCCAGTTACCGGAGGAGGATTCGCGGCCGCTGCTCGACCACCTGGTCGCGCGCCATACCGGCGTGCTGCGCGCCGGCGCCAGCGGGAAACGCGGACCGGACCTGGATGCGTTGCGCCAGGCGTTTGCTGGGGTGGCGGTCAATTGGGAACGTGCTTCCTGGGGCTTGAGTGAACCGCCGCAAGTACGGGAGGAAGTGGTCGAGGAGGCGCTGACCCGCATCGGCGCCACGGCCGACCTGCGGCTGGCGGCCGGCGCCCCGGCCGCTGCCGCCGATCGCGAATTTCTGGCCCAGACCTATCTGCTCGGCACCCGCGTGTCCGTGAGAGAGGAAGCGACTCCGCGCCCTGCGCAACTGGTATGGGTCTCCACGCACCGCTCGCTGTACCTGTTCCGGCGCGAGGATGCGCGCCTGCTGCTGTATTCGGCATCCGCGCTGCTGGAAGCGCTCAACGGCCAAACCGTCGCCCCGCTCGAATATGCACCGGTGTTCGAGCGCGCGGTCGAGTCGCTGCTGTTCGGCGCCGAGAAGCTCGACGCCTGATTCCGTTCCCCGCTCCGGCTTTTACTTCACGATCCGGTAGCACGGATGGTAGACCGTGCCCGGCAGCTTCATCCGGTGCTGGGCCACGAACGAGGCGAGCAGCGTGTCCATCTGCTCCATCACGCCGCGGTCGCCGTGGATTTCGAAGCGGCCGTGCTGTTCGACCGCGCGTATGCCGCGTTCCTTCACGTTGCCGGCCACCACGCCGGAAAACGCGCGCCGCAGGTTGGCCGCCAGCAGATGCGGCTCCTGGTCCTGCTTCAGGTTCAGGCTGCGCATGTTTTCGTGGGTCGGCTCGAACGGGCGCTGGAATTCGTGGTCGACCTTTAGCAGCCAGTTGAAGTAATAGGCGTCGCTTCTCGATTTGCGGAATTCGCGCACCTGCCGGATGCCGGCCTGCATTTCCTGCGCCACCAGTTCCGGATCGTCGATGATGATCCGGTAGCGCTTCTGCGCCTGCGGCCCGATCGTCTCGCCGATGAAATGGTCGATCTGGCGGAAGTACTCCTGCGACGATTCCGGGCCGGTGAAGATCAGCGGGAACGGCAGCCCGGCATTGTCCGGATGCAGCAGGATGCCTAGGATGTACAGGATTTCCTCGGCGGTTCCGGCGCCGCCGGGAAACACGATGATGCCGTGGCCGGCACGCACGAAGGCTTCCAGGCGCTTCTCGATGTCCGGCATGATCACCAGGTCGTTGACGATCGGATTCGGCGATTCGGCGGCGATGATGCCCGGCTCGGAAATGCCGAGATAACGTCCGCCGATGCGCTGCTTCGAATGCGCGATCGCCGCGCCCTTCATCGGTCCTTTCATCGCGCCGGGGCCGCAGCCGGTGCAGATGTCCAGCGCGCGCAGGCCGAGCTGATAGCCGACTCTTTTCGAATAGTCGTATTCCTCGCGCGAAATCGAATGCCCGCCCCAGCATACGACCAGGTTCGGCGTCGTCTGCGGGCGCAGCACGCCGGCATTGCGCAGGATGTGAAACACCGAATCGGTCACGCCTTCGGACGTCGTCAGGTCGAACATCGGGTTGCCGATGACTTCGTCGGCGACGTAGATCACGTCGCGCAGGACCGCGAACAGGTGTTCGTGGATGCCCTTGATCATCTTGCCGTCGACGAAGGCATGCGCCGGCGCACCCTTGATGTCGAGCTTGATGCCGCGCTCGCGCTGGACGATCGCGATGTCGAAGGACGGGTAGCGTTCCAGCAGTTCCTTGCCGTCGTCCAGCGGGCTGCCGCAGTTCAGGACCGCGAGCGAGCAGTTGCGGAAGGTCTGGTACAGGCCGCCCTGGCTGGTATCGAGAAGCTTGGCGACTTCGGCCTTGGAGAGGATTTCCAGGCGGCCTTCGGGAGAAATCAGTGCGTCGACGACGAGATGATCCATGGATGATGATGATTGATACGAGTGACGGCAGCTTAACAAATTCGGCACACGGCAGGTGGATTGATGTCAGTCGGCATGGAAGAACGTTTGCGCCGGCCGTGCGTCGAAGCGGTGCGCATGCGCCGCACGGCGCCAATTCCCTCGTTACCATCCATGCACGACAGCAATCTGGGCAGGCGCACCGACGAACACCTGCGCCTGCAGGCGCTTGAGCGTTATCACGTGCTCGATACCGCGCCGGAATCCCAATTCGATGACTTGGTGCAGCTTGCGGCAGCATTGTGCAAGATGCCGATGGCGATCATTTCATTGCTGGACGATGAGCGCCAGTGGTTCAAGGCGAGTGTCGGCCTTGACCTGAAGCAGACTTCGCGCGATATCGCCTTCTGCGAATACGTGCTCAGGGAGCACAGATTTGTTGTCGTGCCGGACACGTACGCCGACCCGCGCTTTGCCGACAATCCGCTGGTCCGCGGCGAACCCGGGATCCGTTTCTATGCAGGTGCGCCGCTGGAGACGGCGGACGGCTATGTGCTCGGCAGCCTCGGCGTGTTCGATCGGGTGCCGCGCCGGCTCACCGCCTTGCAGAAGCGTGCGCTGCAGGTGCTGGCCCATCAGGTGGTGGCGCAACTGGAGCTGCGCCGCAATCTGGTCCGCTTGCACGGCCTGCTTGCCGAACGCGACCGCGCGCGCGCCACCCTGCAACGCTCCCACCGGGAACTGGAATCCACGGTGCGCAGGCGTACCGCCGACCTGCGGCGGGCGAACGAGAATCTGATGAGCGAGATCGGACGTACCGCGCGCGAGGCGTCATTTTCCCAGGCGCTGATCGACAGCCTGCCGGGCATCGTCTACGTGGTCGACGAGAAGCAGCGTCTGTTGCGCTGGAACCGCGCACTCGAATCCGTCTGCGGCGTGCCGGCGGAGCGGATGCTGCACAGGAAGCTGGAGCGTTTTCTCGCTACCGCGGAAGACCGCGACACGCTGGAGGCGGGAATGGCGCGCGCATTCGATGGCGCGGACGTCGCGTTCGAAGTCGATGTCGCGGCCAAGGACGGGCGCACCATCCCGTACTACTTCACCGGCGCGCGCATTGTGTCCGGCGAACAGGTGCTGGTATGCGGGATGGGGGTCGACGTGACCGAGCGGCAGCGCGCGGAAGAAGCGCTGCGCCTGCGCGACCGCGCGGTGCAGGCGAGCGTGAACGCGATCATCATCACCGATCTGTCGGGCAACATCGAGTTCGCGAATCCCGCCTTCGAACGCATCACCGGCTACAGCGCGGCCGAGGCGATCGGCCGCAACTGCCGCTTCCTGCAAGGCGCGGACCGGATGCAGGCAGGCGTTGTTGCGTTGCGCGAAGCCATTGCCGGACGCCACGAATGCAAGGTGTTGCTGCGCAACTATCGCAAGAATGGCGATCTGTTCTGGAACGACGTGCACGTCGCACCGGTGCGCGGGCCGGACGGCGGCGTCACGCATTTCGTCGGCGTGCTCAACGACGTCACCGCGCTGAAGTACTACGAACGGGAGCTCGAATGGCATGCGAAGGTGGACGCGCTGACTGCGCTGGCCAATCGGAGCGTGTTGCAGGACCGCCTGTTCAGCGCAATCGCGCGCGCGCAGCGCCAGGGCACGACGCTGGCGGTCGGCTTCATCGATCTCGACAACTTCAAGTTCATCAACGAAAGCCTCGGCCACAAGGTCGGCGACGAATTGCTCAAGCGTATCGCGGAGCGCCTGTTGGGCTGTCTCGACGCCGAGGATACGGTCGCGCGTTACGGCGGCGACGAATTCGCCGTGGTGCTGGTCGGCCACGAGAACGAACAGGCGGTTGCAGCCCGCGTCGAACGCATTCTCCAGACCGTGGACCGTCCGATCCCGGTGGAGGAACACACTTTCCACATCAGTTGCAGCATCGGGCTCGCATTCTTCCCGCGCGACGGCGGCGATGTCGACACCCTGCTCAAGAACGCCGATGCAGCGATGCACCGCGCCAAGGAGCGCGGGCGCAACAACTTCCAGATCTATACGCCGGCCATGCACAAGCGGGTGAGCGAGAGGTTGTCGCTGGAAGGGAAGCTGCGCCGCGCGCTGGCGCGCAAGGAATTCACATTGCATTACCAACCGAAGCTGGACCTGCGCAGCGGAGCGGTGATCGGTGCTGAAGCATTGCTGCGCTGGCCGTCGGCCGGCGCCCGCGGCGCATCGGTTCCGCCTTCGGTATTCATTCCTCTGGCCGAGGAGACCGGCCTGATCAACGCGATCGGCGAGTGGGTATTGAACACCGCCTGCATGCAGAACAAGGCGATGCAGGACATGGGAGTACCGCCGCTGCGCGTGGCGGTCAACATCTCGGCGCGCCAGTTCGAGCCGCACGCGATCGCGGCGATGGTGCAGAAGGCGCTGACCGATGCGGACCTGGAGGCGCGCTATCTGGAGCTGGAATTGACCGAAAGCATGGTCATGGACAGTCCGGACGAGGCGATCGAGGTGCTGAGACACTTGAAGGACATGGGATTGAGCCTGGCGATCGACGATTTCGGCACCGGCTATTCGAGCCTGAGCTACCTGCAGCGGTTTCCGGTGGATCTGCTGAAGATCGACCAGTCGTTCGTGCGCGACATCGGCGCCGATCCCAACGATGCAGTCATCGCCCGCGCCGTCATTTCGCTTGGACACAGTCTCGGTCTGCAGGTGATCGCGGAAGGCGTGTCGAGCCCGAAGCAACTCGCGTTCCTGCGTGCCAACGACTGCGACGAGATCCAGGGTTATCTGTTCAGCCGGCCGCTGCCGTTCGAGGAACTAGTGCACTTCCTGCGCCGCCACACGCCGACGCTGCAGCAGTAAGCAGTAGTTACATCGCGCCGTGCTCACGCCGTGCGTGCCGGGCGAGCATCAGCAGCAACAGCACCATGCCGATGGCGAGCACTGCCACGCCGATCCAGGCCGCGTTCAGGCCGCCCAGGCGCTGGCTGTAGACATAGGACAGGCTCGACCACAGCATGTACGCGCACATCATGCAGAACAGCAGCGGCAGCAGCGGATACAGCGGCACCCTGAACGGGCGTTCGTGCTGCGGTTCGCGCACGCGCAGCACGAACAGCGAGATCCCGACCAGCAGGAAGAACAGCCAGAACACCGGCGCGGTGAATTCGACCATCGCACGAAAACCTGCGCCGGTCCACGCTCCGACCAGCACCAGCAGCAACGCAGCAGCGCTTTGCACGCGCAAGGCGTTCAGCGGCGCATCGCGTTCGCCGTCCCAGCGCGCGAGCGCCGCCAGGCCGTGCCAATCCTGTCCGAGCGCGTGGTTGGTGCGGGCGCCTACGATCATCGTCGCGTTCATCGACGTCAGCGCCGCAACGGCCACCATCAGCGAGATCGCGGCGCCCGCGGCCGGTCCGAAGGCGATGCCGAACACGTCGGCCGCCATGGCCTGCGATTGCGCCATGCCTTCGATGCCAAGGCCGCGCCAGTAGGCCCAGGTGACCATCAGATACAGGACGGTAATGATGATGATCGACCATACCAGCGCCTTGACCATGTCGCGCCGGCCGTTCTTCAGTTCCGCGCTGATGTACGCCGCCTCGTTCCAGCCGCCGTAGGTCAGCAGCACGAATACCATGGCCATCCCGAATCCGGCCGCGCCCGGCGGGCCGTCGGAACCGCCGGAGGTGGAGACCGTGGCCGGGTCGATGCCGCGCCCGGCAAGGTAGATGGCCGCGCCGACGATGACCAGCAGGCCGCCCACTTCGAATGCCGTCAGCCAGGTCTGGGTAAAGGTGCCGCTGCGGGTGCTGCGCATGTTGATGGCGGACAGCACCAGGATCGCCAGCAGTGCATACAGCGTCGAGCCGGACAGCGTGCCGACGCCGCCGAGCGGCCAGATGGCATTCATGTAGTCGCCGAACACGAAGGCGAGCAGGGCGATGGAGCCGGTGGTGATCACCGAAAACCGGGCCCAGGCGAACAGGAAGGCGACCGAGCGGCCGTAGGCGCGGCGCAGGAAGTGATAGTCGCCGCCGGTGTGCGCGTAGGCCGTCGCCAGTTCCGCGTAGCACAGGGCGCCGGCCAGCGAAATCAGGCCGCCCAGCAGCCACGCGCCGAACATCCACACCGGATTGCCGGTCATCGCCGCCACCATGGACGGCGCCTTGAAAATCCCGGCCCCGACCACGATGCCGACGATCAAGGCGATTGCCTCGCGCAGCCCGATCGCAGGCTGGGGCAGGGAGGATGTCGCCCGAGGCAGGCTGCCGGCGACGCGTTTCTCTTGGCTCATGCGGATTGGGACGGAAGCGGGTTGGACGTCGCAGGTTCGATCCGGTTGCGGCCGGATCTGTCATCCACGTGCGCGCATGCCGCGCATGTCCGACGAGCGTGCATCAACCGGTGCGCCGGCGCGTTGACGGCGGTCTAACGCAGGGGCCGGAGGATCGGCTCGCCTGCGCGCCGCGCCTGCACCGAGGCATTCATTCCGTTGACCGCCGTCATCATCCGGATGCACGCGTTCGGTTTCAATAAGGTTTTGCGCAAGGCGCGTCGCGCCTCGGAGATGATGCATGCAGAACCTCTGCTATGACATTGGATGCTGGCACGCCGACGCCGTCCTGGAACAGGTTGGGAGCGGAAAGTTGATGGCGGTCATCTCGCTGCGTAACGGCAACACCGGGCAGGGCCACTCGCGCCACACCATCGTTTTCGATCATGCCGACGGGCAGGACATCGGCGCTGCGGCAGAGCGCCTGATCCGACGCCTCGTGCGTGAATGTTACGGGGCATGACCCGCAGCGATACGCGCGGAACTATCGCCTGTATCTGTAATCTTTTGTTAATCGCTGTTTGCGGAGCCGGTCAGGATACGTCCGGTCCCGGTATTCGGTATGCGCACTGCCGTACGCCCCGGGCGTCCGCGCACTTGTCCGAACCGGCCGGCTTCGCGCGCGCAAGGGACTATGCCACCTAGATTACTCCGTCTGTCGTTACGTTTTGTACTGCCGCTCGCACTGGTGCTCGCATTGATTGCATACGCGGTCGTGCCGCTGGCCGACAGTTTCACCCAACGCTGGTTCGTACGCGATCTCGAAGCCCGTTCACAATCTCTTGCCGCAGCCTTGCACGGACCGTTGCGCGAGTACGTCCCGCAGCAGGCGGGACAGCGCATCGCCCAGTTGTTTACGCAAGCGCTGCGTGACGGACATCTGTATGCGCTGGCCTTCTGTACGCCGGACGGCAGCATACGCTACGGAACCGCATCCTACCCCGCTGCGCTCGGCTGCCGTTCGGGCAACGCGTCCGAACTGGTCGCGCTGCCGCAGGGACGCTTTCACGTCTGGCGCAGCGCGCTGGAACAAGACGGGCGCGCTCTCGGCCGGCTGATCCTGGTGCAGGATGCCGGCTACATTGCCAGCCGCAGTGCCGATACGCGTCGCTACATGATCGTGCTGTTCCTGCTGCTGGCGGTGGTGACCTCTGCCATTACCGTGCTCATCGCACAGTGGAGCTGGCGCAACTGGACCGCGGCCGTCAAGCGCCTGCTGCGCGGCGGCATGGACCGCCGGACCCAGGCCCAGGCGATGCCGCCCGAGGTGCAACCGCTGGCCAGCGATCTGCGCAGCATGCTGCGCGACTACAGCCTGGAGCATCGCAATCGCGACGATGCCGCGCACATGTGGACGCCCGAGAAGCTGCGTGTGCTGCTGCGCGAGGAACTGGCCGGCGACGAAGTGCTGGTGGTGTCGAATCGCGAGCCATACATGCATGCGCGCACGCGCAACGGCATCGAGGTGCAGCGGCCGGCGAGCGGCCTGGTGACCGCGGTCGAGCCGGTCATGCGCGCGTGCTCGGGCACATGGATCGCGCACGGCAGCGGTTCGGCCGACCGCGAGACGGTGGATCGCAACGATTGCGTCGCAGTGCCGCCTTCCAGTCCGGCCTACACGCTACGCCGGGTCTGG
>Ga0164243_10010372_pt1 | contig 13402 bp, 13 predicted proteins | sample OricompcompostOP_FD_108781 | JGI IMG/M metagenome (GOLD analysis project Ga0164243, IMG submission 108781) | Organic Plus compost microbial communities from Emeryville, California, USA - Original compost - Organic plus compost (OP) | ecosystem: Engineered > Solid waste > Mixed feedstock >... | reverse complement strand
GGTGACGCCGGCCTTCAACGCCGACTTCGACGGCGACCAGATGGCGGTTCACGTTCCGCTCTCCAAGGCGGCACAGGAAGAGGCCCGCGAGCGCATGCTTTCGGTCCGCAACCTGCTCTCGCCGTCGAGTGGTGACCCGATCGTGTCGCCGACGCAGGACATCGTGCTCGGCTGCTACTACATCACTTCGGAGCGGGACTACGAGTCCGACCTCGCCAACGGCACGGTGCCGAAGGGCTGGGGCAAGGTCTTCGGCTCGCTCGAGGAAGTGCAGCTGGCCTACGATGCCGGTGCGGTGGACATCCAGGCCGCGATCACGGTCCGCACGGACCGCGACGGTGGCGTGACGAAGCGCATCCCGACCACGGTGGGACGGGCGCTCTTCAACCTGATCCTGCCGCCGGTGCTGGGCAAGTACTACAACGAGACGATGACCAAGAAGCAGCTCCAGAACGTCGTTTCGGACTGCTACCGGGCCTTCCCGGATACCGCCGATACGGCGGAAGTCGTCAACGACATCAAGAAGCTGGGCTTCAAGTTCTCGACCAAGGGCGGGCTCTCCATCGCGCTGGCCGACGTGACGCTCTCCAAGAAGAAGGCGGAGCTGATCGCGGCGGCTGACGAGAAGGCGGCCTTCGTCGAGCGGCAGTACCGCCGCGGTCTCGCCACCGAGGACGAGCGCCTCAGCGAGATCGAACGGATCTGGAACGAGGCGCGCGACGAGGTGCGCGATGACGTGGAGGAACAGCTCCGCGGACAGAACTCGGTCTACATGATGTCCCACTCGGGAGCGAAGGGGAACATCAACCAGATCTCGCAGATGGCCGGCATGCGCGGCCTGGTGCTCGACCCGCAAGGGAAGATCATCGATGTGCCGATCAAGTCGAACTTCCGCGAAGGCCTCACCGTGCTCGAGTACTTCCTCTCGACGCACGGCACCCGGAAGGGCCTAGCCGACACGGCACTCCGCACGGCGGACTCCGGCTACCTCACCCGGCGTCTGGTCGACGTGGCCCAGGACGTGATCATCACGGTCGAGGACTGCGGCACCGATCACGGCATCTGGATGGAGCGGATCGACGCCGATGGCGAGCCGGTGGATGAGTTCCGCTCCCGCGTGACGGGCCGCGTGCTGGCGGAAGATGTCGTGGACCCGGCCACCGGCGAGATCATCCTCGCCCGGGGGCAGGAAGTCGGCGACTTCGTGAAGCTGGAGGACGGGACCGCCATCGACTACGTGCAGGCGATCATCGATGCCGGCGTGGAGAAGGTGAAGGTCCGCACGGTCATGTCCTGCGAGGCGACGCACGGCGTCTGCCAGAAGTGCTATGGCCGGAACATGGCCAGCGGCCAGCTCGTGAAGCTGGGCGAGGCGGTGGGCATCATCGCCGCGCAGTCGATCGGCGAGCCGGGCACACAGCTGACGATGCGCACCTTCCACTCCGGTGGTGTGGCCCGCGCCGACATCACCAGCGGTCTTCCGCGCGTGGAGGAGCTGTTCGAGGGACGCCAGCCCAAGGCGGCCGCGCTGCTGGCGCACAAGCCGGGCAAGGTCTCCATCGAGCAGACCGACAACGGCCGCCTGCTGGTCATCACGTCGGTCGAGCACGAATCGTGGCGGCATCTGCTGGCCGAGGGCTGGGAGACGGTGATTCCGGAGGGCGTGCAGGTCGTCAAGGACAAGACGCTCATCGCCACGGGCCCGGACGGCGAGAAGCTGCAGTCCGGGATCGACGGCACGGTGATCTTCGATGGCCGCACGATCTATGTCCGGCACGAGCGCGAGGAGCGCGAGGAGCACCAGATCAACGTCGGCGACCAGCTGCTGGTCGAGGACGGCGAGACGGTGAAGCCGGGCGATCGGTTGACGATGGGTCCGCTGGACCCGCATCAGGTCCTGCACACGCTGGGCGCGGATGCGGCGCAGCGCTACATCATCGACGAGGTGCAGAAGGTGTACCGCTCGCAGGGCGTGAACACCAACGACAAGCACATCGAGGTGATCTGCCGCCAGATGCTGCGGAAGGTCCAGGTGCAGTACCCGGGCGACACCGACCTGCTGGAAGGCGATACGGTGGACCGCTTCGACTTCAACGCGAAGAACCAGGGCGTGCTGGCCCAGGGCGGCGAGCCGGCGACGGCCATGCCGCTGCTGCTGGGGATCACGAAGGCGTCGCTGGAGACCGATTCGTTCCTCTCGGCGGCCTCCTTCCAGGAGACCACGCGGGTGCTGACCGAGGCCGCGATCAACGGCAAGGTCGATCACCTGCGGGCGCTGAAGGAGAACGTGATCATCGGCAAGCTCATCCCGGCGGGCACCGGCTTCGGTGCCGAGGAGCGGCGGAAGGCGCAGCTCGATGCCGCGCAGGAAGCCAACCTGGAGGCGCTGGGCGCCGGCCGCGAGGCCGTGGAGCCGGCCGAGGACGAGGACTATGCCGAGCTGATGCAGTCGGGCGACCTGCCGCCGGTGGCGGTGATGGAGCGCGACGACGAGGACGGCTTCTCCACGCTCGCCCCGGAGGACATCGACGAGGTGAACACCGGCGACCTGAGCGCCGAGGAGTAGTCGCAGCTCGCGGCACGCTCCGGGAAGCGCCGAGACCCCGATGGCATTTGCCATCGGGGTCTCGGCGTCTCGTGACGTTCGCTTCTCACAAGGAGGCGAGGACCGCCTTGCCGGGCAGGGCGGAGTCCAGAACAGCCGGCGTGAAGACCTGTCCCCGGGGCGCGCTACGCCGTCGCGGTCACGGCGAACGGGTTGAAGTTCGTGTCGTGGTCGAAGACATCCACCCCTTCCAGCCGCTTCAGCCGGTTGACCACGAAATAGGTGACGGGCGTGAACATCGCCTCATAGCCGGTCTTCAGGATCCAGTTCGTGTAGATCATCTGCCAGAGGATGCCGCCGCTCATGGTGCCGCCGAAGGCGATCAGGACGAAGAGCAGCGAATCCAGCCCCTCCGCCACGATGGTCGAACCGATCGTGCGTGTCCAGAGATAGCGGCCGTTCGTCGCGACCTTCATCCGGGCCAGCACGTAGGAGTTGACGAACTCGCCGACGATATAGGCGACGCAGGAGGCCAGCAGGATGCGGGGCGTGGAGCCGAAGATGCGCTGGTAGGCCTCGCCGCCATCCCACGACGGGTCGGCGGGCATCACGCCGGCAAGCTGGATCATCCCGACCGCCAGCAGGTTGCACAGGAAGCCCAACCAGATCACGCGGCGGGCGATGGAGTAGCCGTAGACCTCCGTCAGGATGTCTCCGACGATATAGGCGACCGGGAAAGTGAGCGTGCCGGCATCGGCAACCCACGGGCCGACGTGAAGGATCTTCACGGCGAGGATGTTCGCCATGATGAGGCACGTGACATAGAGGGCGACGATCACCAGGAAGTATGGTGAGCCGATGACCTGGCCGCGGACGTATTGCTCGCGGGTCTCGCCGGGTCGGGCGCCCTCCGCGTGCGGGGCAGCGTTGGTGGTACGAGTGGACATGGACATGAGGACGCGAACTCCGGGGGTGCGTAGATGCGCGCGATGTTGGCACCATGGTAACGAGCGAAGACGCCGTCGGCCACATTGCTGGGGGCGGAGAGACGCGGCGTGAGGCGCTCGCGGTATACCAGTCGGCCATGCGCCGCTGCGTGCGGTGCGTCGTGGCCGGGTATCTGAAGGAGGCGCATCCGGTTTTCCGGGGAAGCGCCAATCAGCGCCTGATGATCGTCGGACAGGCGCCGGGTGCTCGTGCCCACCACCGCGGTGTGCCCTGGAGCGGCCCCGGTGGGGATGCGCTGAAGGGCTGGTTGGCCCAGGCAGGATTTCCGGCCGAAACGTTCCTCGACACCTGGTATCTCACGAGTCTGACGAAGTGCTTCCCCGGTCCCGCCAGGAGCGGCAAAGGGGATCGGGCGCCATCGGCTGCCGAGATCCGGCTCTGCGCGGACCACATTTCGACGGAGATCGACCTGGTGCGTCCGGAGATCGTGGTGACGCTGGGGAGGCTGGCGGCGGTGGCGCTCATTCCCGGCGTGCGCCCATTGGCTCTGCGCGACCTGGTGGGACGCGCGTTCGCCGTCGATCTCGGGTATGGGGAGGTGCCTGTTGTGCCATTGCCCCATCCGTCCGGGGTGTCGCGCTGGCGGAACGACCCGGAGAACCGCGATCTGACCGATCAAGGTCTGGCGCTCTTGGCGGAGATGGCACGCGAGCGCGGGCTTCTTCCGGGGCCATCCCCCGACTGATCGTTCGTCCGGAAGCGACGAATCCGGCTGGCAGGGCCATAATGGACCCATTGTCGATGAAGCCGGGCGAAGTCTATCGCCCGTGATCCACCTGGAGGACATCATGATCCCGCATGAGCTCGAAGGGCCGCTGACGTTGGTCGAGGACGTATTGGCCGCGGCGCCGGTCGTGCCGGGGCGCGTCACGCCGTCATCGGTCCTGAAGATCGGGCCATTCAGCGTCATCGTGTTCGCGTTCGACGCCGGGGTCGAGCTGCGCGAGCACCATGCGCCCGTGCCGGTGCTGTTGCAGGTGCTGGATGGGCAGGTTCGCGTCGAGGCGGAAGGGAATGAGGTCGCGCTGCGGCCGGGCGATCTGCTGCATATTGCACCGGAGGTAACGCATCGCGTCGTGGCCGATGAGCCGTCTCGCTTGCAGCTCACGGTGCTGGGAACGGGGCACGATCCGATCGGCTGATCGAACTGGGCGCAGAGGTCGGCTATGGCCTGTCCTCTGCGCCCTCGTGCGCTACGGCGAGCACGGCCAGGTACTCATGGTGCCGCCAGAGCGGATGATCCGGTTCGAGCACGCCTGCAACACCGAGCATGAACGGGGTGCCGCCCGCCTCGAAGACCAGCGCATGGAACCCCGTTCCCTCCAGGAGCAGCAGCAGGTCGGCCGGGGAATAGCAGCGCAAGCTCTGGGAGATTGGTGCATCCGGATGGCCGGCCTCCCACCAGGTATCGATGAAGCGGTTGCTCGCCGGATCGAAATCGGTGCGCTCGTGGACGCTGTAGGGATAGCCTGCGTCCGGGCGGGCATCGCGAATCTCCTCGTCGCCGACCCACTGGGCACAGCGGACAGGGTTGAAGACATCGAGCAGCACGAGGCCCCCCGGGCGCAGCCATCGCTCGGCCATCCGTCGCAGCAGGCGTCGCTGGTCCGCATCGCTACCGATGCCAAAGCCGTTCCAGTAGGTAATGACATCGAAGCGGATATCGTCCTCGAAGGTATAGAAGTCCGCCTGGACGAACCGGAGCGCGCCAGTGATGGCGGTGCGGTCGAGTCGTTCGGTAAAGGCGATGCGCTCGCTCAGTTCCACCCCGGTAACGTCGTGCCCGGCCTGCGCCATCACGAACGCTGTGCTGCCGTAGGATGAGCCAAGGTCGAGGATCCGTAGCGGCGATGCATGATCGTGGGCCAAGCGGTTGGTGTGCCGTTCGAGGACGGCAAGGCGGTCCGTATCGCGCGCGGAGACGGCCGACTCCGCCTGGCCCCACCAGGCTCCGGTGCGGGAGTAGAAGCCTTCGACCCAATCCATTACGGCAGCCGCTCCTGATGGTGACGGTAGTCCTGGTCGCGAGGAGACGAGATGCCCCACGATACCTCACCGGATCGACGCAGTCTGCGCCAGTTTCCGGATGAGGGCCTGGCGGCGGTGTCGATTCGAGGCGGCGTGATCGACCCCGTCATATGTGTTGACGTTGCGGGCATCGGGAAGGCGCGGGGCGATTCGCCACCGGCGACAGCGGGGCCGCCGTGGCACATTGCCGTGAACGAAGCGCGGCCCTGGTGTCGATACGAGGCGGGAGGCCTTCACATGCACCAGGGCCGTGTTCCGTTGTCGAACGTCAAATCTCGCCGCTAGACGACCTTGCAGAAGTCGAATGCGACCCAGCCATCCACCAGCAGGTTACCGTGGATCTTCACCCAGGTGTATCCATTGGCACTCGTTGGACCCGCCGTGACCGTCGCCACGGCGCCCGTCGCCGCCACGTCGACGACGCTGTAGCCGGTGCCGGCCCCGGAGCGGATGTTCAGCGGACCGTCGACGACCTTGATCGTGTCTCCAACGGATACGCCGCCGCTCGGCGGGGGATCGCCGGCGCTGAGGAAGTCCTGGACGACCCAGCCGAGCTCGCCGGTGATGATCTCGATCTGATACCAGATGTAGCCGTTTGCCGAGGTCGGGCCGCCCGCCACCTGCCCGATGTCGTTCGTGGAGAGCGTCTTGATGACGCTCCCGTTGAGACCGGGTGATGAGCGGAAGTTGAGCGGTCCAGAGTTGACGTAAACCCAATCGCCGGGGCTGAAATTGCCTCCGGACGGCGTTCCAAGCGTCAGGAACTCCCCGGCAAGATACCCTGTCGGGCTGGGGCCGCCGGTGGAGGTCCTGACCAGATACCAGGTGTAGCCGTCCTTGTAGGTTCCGTTGTTCTGGACGACGGCATAGCTGCCCTGTGGCAGGACGATGTAGACCGAAGAGCTGAGCCCCGGGGCGCTCCGGTAGTTCACGGCGGTGGTGGTCAGCACCCCATCACCGGGGGAGAACTTGTTGCCGCCGCTCGCCAGCGCAAGGAAATCGCCGGCCACATAGCCGGTCGGGTTGTCGCCGCCAGTTGCAATGCGGATCAGATACCAGGTGTAGCCATCCAGGTCGGTACCGGTATCCTGCACCACGGCAGCGTGTCCCGCGGCCAGCACCGCGAGCACGGTGGAGCCCAGCCCTGGAGCATTGCGATAGTTTACGGCCGATGTCGTCACCACCTGATCGCCCGGGCCGAAGCCGGCAGCCCGGACGGTGGTCGCGCGATGCACGCCTGCGGCGAGCAGGCCCCCGCTGACAAGGACACCGGCCGCAAACGCCCGGCGACTCAGACGACCTGCCGGAAGCACCCCGTTCCGTGCGCTGCTCATGGCAGCTTCCCTCCCCGACGTTGGTTCGCCGGCGTCCGGGTGTGATCGTTCGGCCACCCATCAGCCAGTACCAGCGCCCACGTTCCGCTGGAAAGACTGGTTGCGCACTGCGCTCCCCGCCCAGCGTCCAGATCGCCGAGCGTCCGATAACCGATGATGGCGAACGGACGAAGGCCGCTTGCCCCCGTTCATCCGGTTCTCTGAGGCCGAAATGGGTCCCTTGGGTCCCCATTCCCGCCGACCGCGCGATATCGCTCCCGCTTTTTGCTGCGCTACCTGTTCGCATCTTAGCGAGCGGCCGGCTTTATGGCAAGAGCGTTTCCGGCTGGGAACATTCCGTGGATCGAGGCACATTACGCCTCGTCTGTCACAAAGCGGCGCCAGGGCAGCAGGATGCGCTCCAGCAGCGAGACGAGGGCGAAGAGTCCAACACCCAGGGCGGACAGGATGACGATCGCGGCAAACAGGCGAGCGGTCTGGAACTGTGCGGCGGAGCGTTGCATCAGGTAGCCGAGCCCGGCACTGGCGCCGACCAGCTCTCCGAACACAGCGCCGATTACGCTGAAGGCGATGGCGATGCGGGCGCCGGTGAAGATGGATGGAAGCGACGCGGGGCATTTCACGAGGCGGAACTGCTGCCAACTGGAAGCGCCCATCGATTTCAGCAGCGACAGCATCTCCCGGTCGGCAACACGCAGGCCGTCGACGGTGTTCACGGCGATCGGGAAGAAGCAGACGAGCGCCGTCACCAGCACCTTCGGCAGCAAGCCGTAGCCGAACCAGATCAGCAGCAACGGCGCGAGCGCGACCATCGGGATCGTCTGGCTGGCGATGATGAGCGGGTAGATGGCCCGTTCGAGGATCGGCGAGGCATCGATGGCGATGCCGACGAGCAGGCCGGCGACGAGCGCCAGGCTGAAGCCGAGCGCCACCTCCTTCAGCGTCACGATGGTGTGCTTCCAGAGCAGGGCGTGGTCGCTGACGAACGACCGGGCGATCGCGGAGGGCGGTGGCAGCTGCCAGGCGGGCACGTTGGTCAGCCGCACGGCGACCTCCCAGCCGATCAGCAGCAGGGCGAGGATCGCCGCCGGCCACACCCAGCGGGCCAGGGTCCTCCCCCAAGGGGATGCGTTCATGCAGTCCCTCCGGTCGCCGGCGCGAGCAGGCCGAGGGCGTCGAGCAGGGCCGCGCGATGCTGGAGGAAGGCCGCGGAGGTGACGATCTCCCGGTGACGCGGACGCGGGAGGGCGATCGCTTCGATGTGGGCGATTCGGCCTGGGCGGGGTGTGAGGACGACGACCCGATCGGCCAGGAAGATCGCCTCGTCGACGTCGTGCGTGACGAGCAGCACGGCCTGGCGCTCCCGCTCCCAGAGATCGAGCAGCCATGATTGTAGCGCCACGCGGCTCAGGGCATCGAGCGCGCCGAAGGGCTCGTCCAGCAGGAGTAGCGGGCGCTCGGTGAGGACGGTGCGCAGGAACGCGACACGCTGGCGCATGCCGCCGGAGAGTTGCGCGGGCCAGGCGCGTTCGAAGCCGGCCAGCCCGAACTCCGGAAACCGGTCGAGTGCCAGCTGCCGGGCCTCGCGCCGGTCATGGCCATGAACCTCCAGCGCCAGCGCCGCGTTGTCCAGCGCGGTGCGCCAGGGGAGGAGCAGATCGCGCTGGCGCATGTAGGCGGCGGCGCCCAACCGCTCGCGCGTCGCGACGACGGCGCCATCGAGGGCAACGTCCCCGCCGGTCTGCGCGAAGAGTCCCGCAACGATATCGAGCAACGTGCTCTTGCCGGAGCCGGATGGCCCGATGAGCGCGACAAACTCGCCGTCCGCGATGTCGAAGGAGATGTCCTGGAGTGCCTGGACCGAGTGGCCGCGTTCGGTGTAGGTGGAGTCGATGTGGCGGAGCGTCAGGCGCGGCGGGGCGGATGAGGCCGCCCGCGGGGTTCGATCGTTATGGAGACGTGGAGGGACGACCACGCACATGCCTTCCTACGCCGGTACGACCCGGATCAGGTTCAGCGGTCTGCGACGGCGGACCGGTCGCACTCTCAGCCCGGCATGCCCCGGGCTCCCGCAGCTGCATCGTTCTGCGCATGATGCCATAACGGGCCGGCCAAACCGCCTGCCAGAAGGGCGAGTCGGGAACGATTGCGATGATTCCACGGCGAAGTCCCGCACCGGGGTCGTTCGGGATCGCACGGGATCAGCGGCGGCTTGGTTCCCATCCCGGCGGGATGCGTGGATACTCCCATTCCGGATTGGGTCGCCAGTGGGCGATATCGGGGGAGAAGGGCCAATCCGCGCACTCGATCCGCGGGACGATCGATTCTCCGGTGGCCCGGATCCTGGCCGCTTCCTGAGCCGAAAGGCGTCCGATGCGCGTTGCCTCGGACAGTTCGTCCTCGTCCTTCCATGCCCAGGTCCGGTCGGGCCGAACGATGATGTCGAGAAACTGGTCCTCGGTGATCCAGCGGTCGGGTTGGACGATCATTCGGTCCTGAAGGTTGACATACCACCCGTGGAAGGCCCAATCCGACGACCAGCGCGCGTGAATTGCATAGCGGGCGTCCCGGGGGACCATATAGAGGACGTTCTTTCCTCGCCAGACTTGCGGCGACAGGTGTAACGCCGACGCCTCGATCTGACGTGGCGACATCACCCGGGGAAGGGACGCCTCCGACGATGGCAGAAGGCGCAGCATGGTTACGCCATCCGGGACGAAGCATGTGAGGATGTCGGGCGCGTCTTCGACCACCGTGGCCGGAATCACCAACCCCGTTCTCGGGCCGATCATGCCTTCCAGTACGATCGTCTCGCCCGGACGGTGCATCGTGGAATCGTCCCCATTCTCAGTGCCTGCATGTGCTGGTCCCGGAGAGGCACACCTCCAATATGCGGACGACGAACGCATGATGCCATAGCCCGGGGAGGGACGCGATCGCATCGCGGATCGGGTATGACGTCGCGAGATTGCCGGATGCCGTTGTTGCGGTCATGGCATCATGAGGGCATGGAACGAGGTCTGCCGCGTCGGCATTACCCACTCCCACCTTGGCGGCCCGTACCGCCCCTCCTGAGCATCGCGATCGCCCTGATAGCGATCGTCGCGCTTCCCTTGTGCCTGCCTCATGGGCAAGCACGCGAGTTCGACGCCGATGTGCGCACGATCACGGAATCGCGCTCCGTCGTGGAGGTCGTCAGCACCCCTGGCGTCCATCTTCTGCATCATGCACAGACCGCGCAGATCGTTGGTCCCTGTGCGGAATGTCCGCGCGGGCTTGGCATCAGCGCGCCGGTCGACGCGGCTGACGCATCGACGCCGACCGAGCCCGCCAACCGGGCCGACGACCTCAGCCCACGTGTGGCCGTCCTGCCGCCGCCGATCTCGTTGGACCGCGTGGCTGCGTCCGACAGACTCGATCCCGCTGATGCAGCCTGGCCGGAGCCATCTCTCCCCGACCCGTCGCCGCCACCGCGCCGCACCGGCTGACCACCGGCGTCGTGCCTTCCGAACTGATCGTCCGGGGCGCCATCACATGCCCCGAGGAGTTCCACGTCCGACATGAATGCATCCAGACGCACGCTCGCCATCGTGGCGGGGTTGGCTGTGCTCGTCCTCGTGGCGGGCGGGGCGGCGTTCGCGTTTGCCCTGCAGGGCAGGGGTGACGCCGACACGTACGAGTTCAAGGGCGGATACTGGAAGCCGCCCCGCCCGGCGGCCGACCTTGCCCTGACCGACCAGCATGGCCAGCCATTCTCGCTGGAGGATCACCGGGGGAAGGTGATCTTGCTCTACTTCGGCTACACCTATTGCCCGGACTTCTGCCCCACAACATTGACCGATTTCCTGCAGGTGAAACAGGACCTGGGCGATCGGGCCGATGAGGTGGAGGTCGTCTTCGTTTCCGTCGACCCGGCCCGAGACACCCCCGAGCGCATGGGAGAGTTCCTCGACTTCTTCGACCCCTCGTTCATCGGCCTCACCGGCAGCGAAGACCAGTTGCGGCCGATCGAACGAGACTACGCGATTCAGGTGAGCGTAGACCCGGCGACTCCGGGATCGTCGTACTACCTGGTCAACCATTCGACATCGCTCTATGCCATCGATCAGGCCGGCAATCTCCGCCTGACCTGGCCCTACGGCACCAGCCCGGCGGATATCACCGCCGATGTCAGCTACCTGCTCGACCATCCCATATCGTCCTGATCGAAAGGACAACGCCTCATGACCCGATCCACTATCTCCCGCCGCCAGATTGCTGCACTCGGCCTTGGCATGCCGCTCGTGGCGCTGGCGGGGCGATCTGCCGCCGCCCATGAGGGCCATGATGCAGCCACGCCATCCACGATGCAGGCCACGCCGGGAGCGACCCCGGCGATGGGCAACACCGGGACGGCCGCGGCCTACATGACGATCCAGGGCACCGGCGCGCACAACGAGACGCTGCTCGGCGCCCGCACTGATGTCGCACGGACGGTGGAACTCCACACGATGGCCGTTGACGACAGCGGCGTGATGCAGATGCAGCCTCTTCCGGCCGGCCTCGAAATCCCGGCCGGCGAGAGCGTGCAGCTCGCGCCGCAGGGCTATCATTTCATGCTCATCGACCTCACCCGCGATCTGATGCCCGGCTCGACGTACGACCTGGTCCTCAGGTTCGCACGGGCGGGCGAGGTGCCGGTGACGGTCTCGGTGCAGATGATCGAGCCGGAGGATGCGGGGACGGTCTCCGGCACCGGCGAAGACGTCTCGATTCTTGCCGCATGGAGCCGGCCTGCACCGCGGATCGACGGCGACCCGGCGACCCCTTCGGCCACGCCCTCGGGGCATCACGGTTAGGGAGCCCGCATGACACATCCATCGTTCGAGCCGGCATCGACGGACGGGGCGGGAACCGCGGCCCGGCGCAATCAGGCGCGGGCGCGGGTCTACCGGCGCGGCGGCTACCTGATGGCCGGGATGATCCTGATCACCGCGATCCTCAGCGTCGTCTACGTCGTGGTGAACCGGCACGAGGTGGAGGTGGCTGCGGAGGGGCTGGAGTTCGTGATTCCGAAGGGCGCCTCGGAGACGCTCGACGTGCCGACCATCGATTCGGCCATCGTCATCCCGACGCAGATCACCTTCGCGAAGGGCGAGCCGGCGGTGCTCTCGATCCGCAACGAGGACAGCGTGGCGAATCGGGCCGGGCCGTGGGTGATCGGGCCGGGGCAGACCTACACCGCGAAATTCGATGCCCCGGGGACATACGAATACGTCTGCACCGTTGACGCATCGGAGTCGGTGACGATCGTGGTGGAGGGCGACTGAGCGCGCCGCCGGCGATCCGGAGGTTCAACGCAGGCGCGCTAGAATGGGCACGCATCCCGGATCATGCGGGATGCGTGCCCATTCTGCTGTCCAGCGAGCTCTCGTGCCTGAAACGTCCATACCTCCCGATCCAAACGTCCCGGAATCACACCCAGCGCCGGTTCTGCCGAAACCCGTCGCCGGGCGGATTGTCGTGCCCGGCGCAGTGCCGATCGAGGGGCCGGAGGCGCCCGCCGGGTCCGGCAAGGCTGCGCAAGCAGGCCCACGGGTCCGCTGGTCGCCGGTCGCGACGGTATGTCTGGTCCTGGCCATCGGCGTGCTGGTCGCCGTGGAGCGGATCGGGGCGGAATCGGGATTCCGGACGTTCCGATTCGGGGTGTGGCTGGCGGTATCGGTCCTGACGCTCGCCGTTCTCGCCAGCCTGCTTCCCTGGCTCCTGCGGCGGGAAGGGGCGCTGCTGGCGTGGAACGGGCTGGGGCTGACCGTAGGCGTACTCGGGCTCGGCGTCCTCGGGGTGAGTTCGATGCTGGCGCTGCCGCCAGTCCTCGTGGGTGTCGCGCTGACCTCCTGGCCCCGTTCGCCGGATGACGCCGATCCTGTCGGGGATACCACAGCGCCCGATGCCATGCGGCTGGCTGCGTTCGTCAGCGGGCTGTTGGTGGTGCCCATGCTCGCCGTGGCGGAGTGGCTCTGGCTGCGTGGCGGGTAGGTGATCGCCGCTGGAGGCGCGATGTGCGATGATGCGGGAGAATCACAACCACGACTCCCTACGCGATCGCTGTGCCGCCCGTCGTGCAGCCAGGACCGAAGACTGAGCGCAGCACCCCCTGTCGCGCCGAGGTGCGGGGAATGGCCCTCCCGTCCAGCCAACCGTCCCCTCATGACAAAGGCCTCCCGGCACCGCGCGGGGCCGGTCCTCAGCCGTTGCGGTTCTGGCGGGCAAACGAGATCACGCCGACCCACCTGAGCGTGTTTCGCACCTGTCCCTACCAGTTCCGATTGCAGTACATCGAGCGGGTGACGACCCCGTGGCGGTACGAGCACACGCTTTCCCAGGGCCGGATTGCCCACGGGCTGCTGGCCGATGCCGGACGGCGGTTGCAGCATGGCGCGACGCTGCTGCGCGATATCCAGTTGGAGGAACGGGAGCGGCGGGCGGTCCCGGTCCGGGAGATGCC
>Ga0164243_10010371_pt1 | contig 13402 bp, 11 predicted proteins | sample OricompcompostOP_FD_108781 | JGI IMG/M metagenome (GOLD analysis project Ga0164243, IMG submission 108781) | Organic Plus compost microbial communities from Emeryville, California, USA - Original compost - Organic plus compost (OP) | ecosystem: Engineered > Solid waste > Mixed feedstock >... | reverse complement strand
GCCTGCTCGAGGAAGTCCTGCAGGGCGAGGGCGTTCATCACGGTGCCGAGCATGCCCATGTAGTCGGCCCGGCCGCGGTCCATGCCGCGCTGGCTGAGCTCGGCGCCGCGGAAGAAGTTGCCGCCGCCGACCACGATCGCGACCTCGATGCCCTCGGCGGATGCCGCCGCGATCTCCTTGGCGAGCGAGGAGACCACGTCGGGGTTGACCCCGAGCGAGCCGCCGCCGAAGGCCTCTCCGGAGAGCTTGAGGAGGACCCTGCGCTTCGTGTCTGACAATCTGGCTCCCTCGTGTCTGGCTGGGTACAGGCTACCGGTGGAGCGGATGCCGCCGCCGTCCGGCCGGAACCGCTCGGCGCGTCCCGTGTCCCGTGCGCGCGCTCCGCCGCGCCGCCGGCGGTTAAACAGTCACGGTTGACAGTCGGACTCAGACAGGCCGATCATTGCCGCATGGAACCCGCCGTCGCGTCCCTCCGCCCACCCGCCGGCCAGCCCGAGACGGCCACCGCGTCGGCTCCGCACCCGCACCGGGCGGTCGGGATCGTGCGCGGCACCGCGGAGCGCGCACGAGCGTGAGCGACGACCCGGAGGCGGGATTCCGCGAGGCGGAGTCCGCCCTGTACGAGCGCTACGGTCTGCCGCACTCCGAGCACGTCGTCCGGATCCCCGAGCCCGGCCAGAGCATCAGGGTGGTGGAGATCGGGGAGGACGGCTCCCTGCCGCCGGTCCTCCTCCTGCACGGCATCGCCTCGGTCACCGCCGCCGCCATCCCGCTCATTCCGCAGCTCGGTGCGCGACGGGTCCTCGCCGTCGACTGGCCGGGGCACGGGCTGTCCGACCCGATCGACGTCGGCCCCCGCACGGATCTCCGCGCCCACGCCGTCGCGGTGATCGACGCCGTCCTCGACGCCTTCGCCGTCGAGGAGGCGGACATCGTCGCGCACTCGCTCGGCGGCCAGTTCGCGCTCTACTACTCCCTCGCCTCTCCCGGCCGGGTGAGGCGTCTCGTGCTGCTCGGCGCCCCCGGCGCCGGCTTCGCCGGAGTGCGGCCGATGCCAGCGATGCGCCTGATGGCGACCCCGGGGATGGGCCGCATGATCCTCGCGCTGCCGACCTCGCGTGCCGCGTACCTGAAGAACTCCGACGGCATGCTGGGCGCTGGCGCGCTCGACGGCTACCCGGAGCAGATCGCCGAGGCGGGCTACCTGGCGTCGCGGCGACCGGGCTTCGCACCGAGTCTGGCCGGCTTCTTCCGCGCCCTGATCACGCCGTTCTCGGTGCGTTCCGGGGTGGCCGTCCCGCTCGAGCGGCTGGCGACGCTGCGCACGCCGACGCTCATGGTCTGGGGCGACCAGGACGCCTTCCTCACCCCGGAGCACGGCCGGGCGAGCATCGACGCCATCCCCGGTGCCCGACTGCTGCTCGTGGAGGGCGGGCACGCGCCGTGGCTGGACGAGCTCGAGCTGACCGGGTCCACGGTGCGCGCCTTCCTCCCGGCGTGAGCCGACGCTCGGCGGCCGAGACGGGAGAAGCGGCGACTCACCGAGCCCGGCGAGCCGCCACTTCTCCCGCTTCGCGAGCGGCTAGGCGCCGACCTTGAAGCGGGCGAAGCCGCTCACGGTGAGACCGGCATCCGCCAGCACCTTGGCGACGGACTGCTTGTTGTCGCGGGCGTACTCCTGCTCGGGCAGCACCACCTGCTTGAAGAAGGCGTTCACCCTGCCCTCGATGATCTTCGGCAGCGCAGCCTCGGGCTTGCCCTCGTTGCGGCTGATCTCCTCGACGATGCGGCGCTCGTTCTCGACCACGTCGGCCGGGACGTCCTCGCGGCTGAGGTACTGCGGGTCGGCGAAGGAGATGTGCTGGGCGATGCTGCGCGCGGTCTCCGCGTCGTCGCCCGAGTAGCCGAGGACCACGCCGACCTGCGGGGGCAGGTCCTTGTTGGTCTTGTGCAGGTAGATCGCGAACCTGTCGCCGGTCACCACCGCGATGCGGCGCAGCTCGAGCTTCTCCCCGAGGATCGCTGCCTCGTCGGAGATCGCCTCGGCGACCGTCTTGCCGTCGAGCGGGGCGGCGAGCGCCTCGTCCAGCGACGTCGCGCCGGCGGCGACCACCGCGTCGAGCACCCTGTCGCCCAGGGTCACGAACTTCTCGTTCTTGGCGACGAAGTCGGTCTCGCTGGCCAGCTCGATGAGGGTGGTGGTCGCGCCGTTCTCCTTGGCGGCGATCAGGCCCTCGCTGGTCGAGCGGTCGCTGCGCTTCGCGTTGCTCTTCGCGCCGCGGAGCCGGAGCAGCTCCGTGGCCTTCTCCAGGTCGCCGCCCGCCTCGACGAGGGCGTTCTTGGTCTCGACCATGCCGGTGCCGAGGCGCTCGCGCAGGGTCTTCAGGTCGTCCAGGCTGAACTCTGCCATGACGGTTTCCTTACTTCTCGGCGGCAGCCGTGGCTGCCTTGTCTGCGGGGGTCGCCTTCTCCTCGGCGGTCGCCTCCGCCTCGAGGCGGGCCTCGGCCTCGGCGTCGGTCTCCTGCTGCGGAGCGGCGACCAGCGTCGGGTCGGCGGCGGCCTCGTGCTCGGCGACGACGGCATCCGCGTCGTTCTCCTCGACCGGGACCTCGGCGGCGATGACCTCGGCGACTGCCTCGGCGTCCGGCGCGCCGGCGACCTCGCCGTCGACCGCCTCGATCTTCTCGGCCTCGCTGACCGGAGTGGTGGATGCGCCGAGCAGCTCGGCCTCCCACTCGGCGAGGGGCTCGACGGCGGAGACGTTGCCCTCGGCCTCGGGCTTCTGGTGGCGCTGGATCAGGCCCTCGGCTGCGGCATCCGCGATGATGCGGGTGAGCAGCCCGACGGAGCGGATCGCGTCGTCGTTGCCCGGGATCGGGTACTGGACCTCGTCCGGGTCGCAGTTGGTGTCGAGGATCGCGATGACCGGGATGCCGAGCTTCTTCGCCTCGTCAATGGCGAGGTGCTCCTTCTTGGTGTCCACGATCCAGATCGCCGACGGCGTCTTGGTGAGGTTGCGGATGCCGCCGAGGGAGCGCTGCAGCTTGGTCAGCTCGCGCTTCTGGATCAGCAGCTCCTTCTTGGTGTAGCCCTTGGTGGTGTCGTCGAAGTCGCTCTCCTCCAGCTCCTTCATGCGGGCGAGCCGCTTGGAGACCGTCTGGAAGTTGGTGAGGAGCCCGCCGAGCCAGCGCTGGTTGACGTAGGGCTGGCCGACGCGCTGGGCCTGCTCCGCGATGGAGAGCTGGGCCTGCTTCTTGGTGCCGACGAAGAGGATGGTGCCGCCGTGGGCGACGGTCTCCTTGACGTAGTCGTAGGTCTTGTCGATGTACTGCAGCGACTGCTGCAGGTCGATGATGTGGCTGCCGCTTCTCTCGGTCAGGATGAAGCGCTTCATCTTCGGGTTCCAGCGACGGGTCTGGTGTCCGAAGTGGACGCCGCTGTCGAGCAGCTGGCGAATGGTGACGACGGCCATGGCCGATTCCTTCTCCGCGCGCAGACCTCGTGTCGTGCGCGCTTATCTCAGTTGTCTGCTCGCCGCCGGTCGGCGGCTCGCCCTGGTGCCCGGCACACTCCCGCCCCGCTTTCGTGGGGACCGATGGAAGGATGTGCGACGCGTCCGAGTGCGGACGCCAAGGGCACGCGTAGTCGTCGCGCGAGCGCAACGCTCCGCAGAGTCTAGCACCTGCGGGCTTCCCGGGCCCGGCCGGCGCCTTTCCCTGCCCTGCCACTCTGCCGCACCAGCCGCCTCCTCCGCCCTGCCGTGTTCCCGCACCCGCCCGCCTCCACCGCCCTGCCGTGTTCCCGCACCCGCCGCCTCCCCGCCCTGCCGTGTTCCCGGGCCAGGACGCCCTAGCTCGCGCTGCCGCTCTCCAGCACTCCGCCGCCTCCCCTCCACTCCGCCGCCTCTCCTCCACCCATCACCCTGCCGGTTGGCCGTCCACCGACCCGCGGGTTCCTGCTTCGTTCCCGAGTCCGTCCCGCGATGGTGGGTGGATGCTCCGCCTCCCCCTTCTCGTCATGTCAGTCGCACTGCTCGCCTTCGCCGTCACGGCTTCGACGCCGGCCGGAGCGGCGGCGACCTTATCGGCGACGGGACCGGCAGGCGCTTCGGCCACGCTCGGAGCAGCAGCCGCATCCGCATTTCCGGAACGGACACGTGCTTCATCGCCGGCCGGAGCGGCGGCCGCCTCCGCCTCGCCCGCGCCGAGAGTCGCCGACTCCGAACGCTGGGACTGGCCGATCCCACCGCCCCGGGTGATCGAGCGGCCATTCGTGGCCCCGCAGAGCGAGTACTCGGCCGGACACCGCGGCATCGACCTGCGGGCGTCGCCGGGGCTGACCGTGACCGCGCCGGCCGCGGGGACCGTGCACTTCGTCGGGACCGTGGTCGATCGCCCGGTGCTGACGCTGCGTCATCCCGGCGGCCTGCTCTCCAGCTACGAACCGCTCGACAGCGGCCTGGCCGAGGGCGCCGTCGTGGCACGGGGCGAGGCTATCGGCACCGTCGGCCGCGGCGGGCACTGTGACGGCTCGTGCCTCCACCTCGGCGTGCGGCTGGACGGCAGCTACGTCTCGCCCCTCGCCTACCTCGGCGGCATCCCGCGCGCAGTGCTGCTGCCGAGGTGGCGGTCGCCGTGACCGGGCGACTCCCTGCCGCGCGGCCCTCCCCGCAGCTTGCCGCTGGCGCCGCCCATCGAGCTGACGCACATCGACCTATCGGGAGAGGAGAGAGTCGAAGTGCGTCAACTCGGTGCCGAAACAGAGCACCATGCGTCGTCCCCGCCGGAGGAGCTCGTGCGGCAGCCGATCCCCGGCCTGCGCAGGCCCGCCGCTGGCACGGACCACTGCCTCGCGTTCAGCGACCGATCCTCAGGCCGTACGCAGGCCCGCCGCTGGACACCGACCCCTGCCTCGCATTCACCGACCGATCCCGCCGCGCCTGTCGCGTCCGCCGCGCTTGTCGCGTCCGCCGCGCTCGTCGATCCCGCCGCGCTCGTCGATCCCGCCACGCTTGTCGAGCCCGCTCCATCCTCAGGCCCGTGCCTCAGGCACGCGGATGCGCCGACCGGTAGCTCTGGGTGAGGCGCTCGGTGGAGACATGAGTGTAGATCTGGGTGGTCGCGAGGCTGGAGTGGCCGAGCAGCTCCTGCTCCGCGCGCAGATCGGCGCCGCCGTCGAGCAGGTGGGTGGCCGCGGTGTGCCTGAGGGCGTGCGGCCCCGCCGAGCCTCCGGGCAGCGCCGAGAGCAGGGACGAGACCGTGCCGTAGATCGCTCGGGTGCCGATCCGCCCGCCGAGCGCACCGAGGAACACGGCCGGGGTGTCGCCGACCGCCAGAGCGGGCCTGCCCCGGTCGAGGTAGTCCGAGAGGGCGCGCTGCGCGGGAACGCCGAACGGCACCACGCGCTCCTTCGATCCCTTCCCGAGCACCCTGACCGTCAGCCGCCCGAGGTCGAGGCCTGGCAGGTCGAGGCCGGCGACCTCGCTCACCCTGAGCGCTGAGGCGTAGAGCAGCTCGACGATCGCGAGATCGCGGAGCGCGACCGGGTCGCCTGTTGACGCACGGCCGGCGACGGAACCGAGGATGCCGTCCATCTCGGCCCGGCTGAGCACCCGGGGCAGGTGCTTCTCCGCCTTCGGGGACTTGAGCCGGGCCGCGCCGTCCGAGACCACGACCCCGGTGCGGCGCAACCAGGCGCCGAAGGCCCGCGCGGCCGCGGAGCGGCGCGCCAGGGTGGACTTGGCGAGGCCGGACTGCGAGCCGTCCCACAGCCAGTCGCGCAGCAGCTCGAGGTCGATGGCCTCGGCGTCCGCTATCCCCCTGGAGCGCGCGAAGACGGCCAGCCTGGTGAGATCGGAACGATAGGAGCGGACCGTGTGCGCGCTGAAGCCGCGCTCAGCCTCCAGGTGGCCGGCGAAGTCCTCGACCGCACGCTCCAGTTGCACGGTTCTATGCTCGCCCCGCCGCGGGCGCGGACCGCGCAGGCGCGGCGCGTTCCGTCGGCCTGCAGCGCTGCAGCGCTACGGCGCGCGGCATCTCGCGCGGGCGCCGGCCCGGGAACCACGCGCGGCCGATGGACCGCGGTCAGCCGATCGCGCCTCGAAGCGCCTCCATCTCGGCGGGCGTGGCCACGGGAACCTTGGACGAGAAGATCTCCAGCCGCCGCTCCGGCGTCATCGCGCCGAGCGCCTCGAGGAACCGCTCGTCGAAGCCGGTCACCTGGGCGTGGTCGCCGACCGGGACGACGGAGTGCACGATGCGGTCCTCGTAGACGTGCACGAGGTTGAAGGCCTGCGCGCCGTCGACGCCGGAGAGCGACGCGGCGGGGGCGCTGAGGTCCATCGTGTAGCAGGTGGCAGCGGCGACGGAGACCGGGATGCCGGCGAACAGGCCGTGCGTCGCGTAGTGCAGGTGACCTCCGAGGATGCCGCGGACGTCGCTTCCCCGCAGGACCGGCTCGAGACGGTCCTGCCGCTGCAGCTCGATCAGGGCCATGACCCCGAGCGGCGTCGGGATCGGCGGATGGTGCATGGCCAGCAGGCTGCCGTGCGGAGCGGGGTCGGCGAGCACGTCGCGGAGCCACTCGAGCTGGCCGTCGCTGAGCGCGCCGTGGTGATAACCGGGCACCGTGCTGTCGAGCGCGATGATGCGCAGGCCGTTGACGTCGTAGACCCGGTCCTGCGGCCGGTCGCTCTCCGGCTCGTCCAGAAGATCCGCGGCGAATCGGTTGCGCTCGTCGTGGTTGCCCATGACCCAGACGACCCGGGATCCCATGCGCTCGGCCGCGGGCTCGACCAGCTCCCGGAGGCGACGGTATGCGTCCTGTTCGCCGAGGTCGGTCAGGTCGCCCGTGAGGACTATCGCCTCCGGCCTGGTGCCCGAGCGCTCCAGCTGCTCCAGCGCCCTGAGCAGGTTGGCGCCGGTCGGCACCGTGCCGTACAGCGGGCTGTCGCCGGCGAGGAAGTGGGTGTCGCTGATGTGCGCGATCACGTGAGCTGGGTCCGGATACTGGCCGAATTGGGTCACCTCAGAAGCCTACGGCGCGTAGGATCTGCCGAGCATTCGAAACGAGGATCCCTAGGGACCAGGCCAGGAGGATCGATGACGATCACGTTCCCGGAGCGGAGCGGACGCGCCGCCCCGCCGCAGGTGCTCCAGCTGCGCGAGTACACCGCCACCCGCTTCGCCGATCGGCCCGATGCCGCCGGCGTCAGAGTCTCCGAGCTCGATCTGAACGGCGTTCCCGCGCTGGAGTTCGAACCGCCGGATCCTCGGCTGACGATCCTGTACTTCCATGGCGGCGGATATCGCGGCGGCTCCCCTCGCGGCCTCTCGCCCTATCTGTCCGGGCTCGCCTCGCTGACCTCGACCCGCGTGGTCGCGGTCGCCTATCGACTGGCCCCGGAGAACCCGTACCCCGCGGCCCTCAACGACGCCCTGACCGCGTGGGCCTCCCTCCGCACCGCCGATCCGTCGAGGGAACTCGTCGTGGCCGGCGACTCGGCAGGAGGAGGCCTCGCGACAAGCCTCATGGTCACCCTGCGCACCCGGGGCGAGTCCCTGCCCGCCGGCGCGGTGCTCCTGTGCCCGTGGGTCGACCTGCGGCTGGTCGCGGCCAGCTTCGAGGAGTGCGCCGAGGACGACCAGATCTACTCGTTGGAGCTCGCCCGCGATGCGACCGACATGTACCTGCAAGGGCACGCGGCCGACGATCCCCGACTGTCCACGGTGCTCGCCGACTGGACCGGCATGCCGCCCCTGCTGATCCAGGCCAGCAGCCATGAGGTCCTGCGCGACGACGCACGGACCCTCGCGACCGCGGCGATCGCGAGCGGGGTGCGGGTGTGGTTCTCCGAGTTCCCCGGCCTGAGGCATGTCTGGCAGAACGACTATCCCCTGACCCCCGAGTCCGTGGTCGCGATCGAGCAGGTCCGCGCCTTCCTGGAGAACGCGCTCGACAGGTCGGCGAGCGCCGCCTGATCGCCTCGTCGCTCAGCGCTTGACCCACCCCCTTTCGCGCTCCTGCACCGCGCCCTCCAGTTCGAGTGCGCCGAGCGCGCCCTGCACCTCGACGACCGCGAGCCCGGAGCGGGCGGCGAGCTCCTCCACCCGGCGAGGAGCGCGGGAGCTCAGCGCATCGAGCAGCCGCACCTGATGAGGGGGCCGGCGACCGCCGGCCGCGTGCGCCTGTACCGGGCCGCGTGCTTCCATCGCGGCCGAGCCGCCCGTCCTCGTCACCCAGCCGCCCGTCCTCGTCGCCGAGCCGCCCGTCCTCGTCGCCGAGCCGCCCGTCCTCGTCGCCGAGCCGCCCGTCCTCGTCGCCGAGCCGCCCGTCCTCGTCGCCGAGACGGAGCTCTCGGCCGTCTGTGCCGATGCCGAGCCGTCGACCGCTCCCGCCGCGGCCGGGGGAAGCGGGGCCAACTCGGCCATCTCGTCCGGCGTGCTCACCAGGACGGCGCCGCGGTCGCGGATCAGCAGGTGGCATCCGGCCGAGGCGGCGCTGCTCACCGGGCCGGGCACGGCCCCCAACGGACGGCCGATGGACGCGGCGTGACCCGCGGTGTTGAGCGAGCCGGAGCGCCAGCCCGCCTCGATGACCACTGTCGCGAGGGATGACGCGGCGATCAGCCTGTTCCGCTGCAGGAAGCGCCATCGGGTCGGCGACGAACCGCACGGCAGCTCCGAGACCACGGCGCCGGTCTCGACGATCCGGGTCAGGAGGGACTCATGGCCGCTCGGGTAGAAGCGGTCGACCCCGCCGGCGAGGAAGGCGATGGTACTTCCGGAGCTCGCGAGCGCCGCCCGATGCGCCATCCCGTCGATGCCATATGCGGCCCCGGAGACTATCGCGTAGCCGCGATCCACGAGACCGGCCGAGGCCTCCATCGTGACGTGCTCGCCGTAGCCGGTGGCCGCCCTCGCCCCGACCAGCGCGATCGAGCGGTCGAGAGCTCGAAGCGCGGCGGTGGCCCCGCGCACCCAGAGCGCCAGCGGCGCGTTGTCCCCCAGTCCGGCCAGGCCCGATGGCCAGTCGGCGTCGCCCGGGACCGTGAGCCTGGCGCCGAACCTCGCGGCCTGGGCCAGCGCGCGCAGCGCAGCGGCCGAATCGATCCGCGGCCGCCACCGGCCGAGCGCCGCGCCGAGCTCGTCGACGCTGAGCTCGTCGGCCTCGGCCTGCAGTCGTGACGGCTCCCAGCGATCGATGACCGCACGCAGCGCCTCCGGCGCCCCCATCCCGGCGACCAGGGCTCCCGCGACCCGGTCGCCCGGCTCGACGATGCAGCTCCATGCCGCCCGAGCGAAGCCTTCCGCGGGGTCGAGCCCGTCCGCCACCGCGGCGACCAGGGGCCTGATGACCGCATCATCGACTCCGAGGATGCTCATGCCGACCTCCTGAGGTAGAGCGCCCGGTCGAGATGCTCGGCGTTCGGGCTCTCGCTGCCGTCGAGGTCCGCAACGGTCCAGCCGAGCCTGAGCACGCGATCGTATCCGCGCATGGTGAGCCCTCCGCGCTCCAGCGCCCGGTCGATGGCTGCGGTGGTCCCCCGCTTCAGCCCGGGCGCGCGACTGCGCAGCCACGACCCCGGAACCTCCGAGTTGAGCCGCCACGGCGTGCCGGCGAGCCTCGCCACGGCCGCCGCCCTCGCGCCCTCGACGCGCGCCCGCGCCTGTGCGGTGCTGATCCGTGGGCCCTCGTCGGCCATGCGCAGCCGGGCGGAGGTGATCCGCGAGAGCCGCAGCCGGATGTCGATCCGATCGAGCAGCGGACCGGAGAGGCGGGCGAGGTATCGGCGTCGCGCGTTCGGCGAGCAGCTGCACTCCTGATCCGCCGCGCCGTACTGCCCGCACGGGCAGGGGTTTGCCGCAAGGACAAGCTGGAACCTCCCGGGAAAGGTGGCCACCGCGTTCGCGCGGTGGATGACGATCGTCCCCGACTCGAGCGGCTGGCGGAGCGCGTCGAGCACCGCCCGCGGATACTCGGGGGCCTCGTCGAGGAACAGGACGCCGTGGGATGCCCTGGCCGCCGCCCCGGGACGGATCACCCCGCTGCCTCCGCCGATCAGCGCGGCGGCGCTCGCCGTGTGGTGCGGCGCCTCGAAGGGCGGCCTGGCCTCGAGGGCGCGGCCCACCGGCAGACCGGAGAGCGACCGCAGCGAGCTCACCTCCAGCGCCGACTCGGTGTCGAGATCCGGGAGCAGCCCGGGCAGCCGTGCTGCGAGCATCGACTTGCCGGCGCCGGGAGGCCCGAGCATGAGCAGATGATGGCCGCCGGCGGCCGCGACCTGCACGGCCTCGACCGCGTCCTCGTTGCCGACCACGTCCGCGAGGTCGGCGTCATCGGCCGGCGCCGGCTCCTCGGCCGGCCACAGCACCGGATCGACCGGGAAAGGGTCGAACTTCCCGTCGTGCCAGATCGCCGCGTCCCGCAGGGAGGCGGCCGCGACGACTCGCACGCCGGGCACCAGCTCGGCCTCGTCGAGATTGCCCGCCGGCACCATCACCGTCGACGCCCCGGCCCTGGCCGCCGCGAGCACCGCCGGCAGGATGCCCCGCACCGGCCTGATCCTGCCATCCAGCCCCAGCTCGCCGAGGTGCACGACCGCCGCGACCGACTCGGCGGAGACCGAACCGGCCGCGGCGAGCGCCGCTAGCGCGATGCCGAGGTCGAAGGCCGAGCCGTGCTTGGGCAGCGCCGCGGGCGAGAGGTTCACGGTCAGCTTGCGGTTCGGCAGCGGACATCCCGAGTTGGTCGCCGCGGAACGCACCCGGTCACGCGCCTCGCCGAGGGCGGCGTCGGGCAGCCCGATCAGCACGAAGCCAGGCAGGTTGCTCGACAGGTCAGCCTCGATCTCGACCAGTGACCCGCTGAGCCCGAGCAGGGCCACCGATGCGGTGCGACCGATCGTCATCAGAACACCCGCTCCAGGTGCTCCACGGTCGGCTCGCCGCGCGGGGGCAGCAGCACGGCGATCGCATCGATCCGGATTCGGTCGTGATCGCCGGGGTGCGCCTCGCACCAGGCCGCGGCGAGACGGCGCAGCCGCGCCAGCTTGACCGGGGTCACCGCCTCGAAGGGATGGCCGAAGCCCGCCCCGGAGCGCGTCTTGACCTCCACGAAGACGGTCTCCGCGCCATCCACCGCCACGATGTCGAGCTCGCCGAGGGAGCAGCGCCAATTGCGGTCGACGATGAGGTAGCCCCTGGCCACCAGCGCCGCCGCCGCGAGCTCTTCGCCGCGAGCCCCGAGGATGTCTTTGTCCGCCACGCGAAAAGGATCACCGCCGGGAATCCGGCGCCGACCGGAATCGGCGAAATCGGTGATCGGCGAAGGTCGAAGGCGACTGTGAAGGAGAAGTCGTCTGGAGGGGCCCCGTGCTTGTCCCGCGTCCGGTCCCGCGCGAGACTGATCAGCGACGGCACCGGAACGCGGCCGAACGAGAGGAACGGCCGAACAAGAGGAACGGCCAAACGGCTGCCGCGGCCGAACGAGAGACCCAGCCGAACGAGAGACCCAGCCGAACGAGAGGCACGGCCGAACGAGAGGCACGGCCGAACGGCTGCCGTGGCCGAACGGGAGTCGCCGGCGAACGACCGCCGCGTCCGAACCACCGGCAGGCGGCGCAACCGCCGCGCAAGGCTTCAGAGCACGCCAGACGAGACACCGAACGGAGGACCGATGAACCGCACCGGACAGTTCTCGGAGAATGCCGACTTCGACTTCGAGATCCGCACCGTCATCGGCTCGGCATCCGCCGGAGCGGCTGAGGTCGGCGAGGTCCTGGCCGCCGTCGCCGGGATCGGCAGGAAGGACCACGCGGCCTGGTACCAGGCATGGCGCGGGCTGGCCGATCGGGTGCGGACACAGGCCGACGCCTCGGCGGACGGCGGGCACCCGGTCAGCGCCGCCGCGGCCTACCTGCGCGCCTCCCACTACTACGCCGTCGCGGTGAACGCCGCCTCGTCCCTGGACCGGCCGGACGACCTGCTGGAGGTGTTCCGGCTGCACCGCTCGGCGTGGGACCGCTTCGTCGACACCACCGAGGTGCGAGCGGAGCGCGTCTCGATCCCCTACGAGGGCGGCGCGCTGCCCGGATACCTCTTCAGGCCGGCCGGCGAGCGGACGACCACGCCGGTCCTCGTCGCCGTCAACGGCAGCGACGGGTCGCTGACCAGCCTCTGGGCGGACTGCGTGGTCGGGGCGCTGCGGCGCGGATACTCCGCACTCGTGTTCGACGGGCCCGGCCAGCAGTCGATGCTGTTCGAGCACGGTTCGCACTTCCGCCCGGACTGGGAGCACGTCCTCACGCCGGTGTACGACTTCGTGTCGACGCTGCCGGGAGCGGATGCACAGCGCATCGCGCTGTACGGCATCAGCCAGGGCGGATACTGGGTGCCCCGTGCCCTCTCCTTCGAGCACCGCTACGCCGCGGCGGTCCTCGATCCCGGCGTCACCGACGTCTCCGCCTCCTGGAAGTCGCAGCTCCCGCACAGCCTGCTGCGCCTGCTGGAGAACGGCGAGGACGAGAAGTTCGATCGGGACATGGCCATCGGGATGCGGTTCACGCCCGACACGACGAGCACCTGGGCCTTCCGCGCCCGCCCCTTCGGCACCACCGGCTACGCCCAGACGCTGCGCGCCGTCGAGGAGTACAACCTCGAATCCATCGCGCATCAGATCACCACGCCCCTGTTCATCACCGAGCCCGAGAACGAGCAGTTCTGGCCCGGGCAGTCGCAGCGGCTCGCCGATCTCGCCCCGACGGTGTCCGCCCTCGCCAGGTTCACCGCGGCTGAAGGTGCCGACTCGCACTGCGAGCCCCTCGCCCGCGCCCTGGTCGAGCAGCGCATGTTCGACTGGCTCGACCAGCAGCTCGGCCGCTGACCCGCCGGGAGGCGACGACCGCTCTAGGGAGGCGGTGACAGCTCCGGGGGCCGCCCCGCCCGGAACGGCGAGACGGGTTCGATACCATCCGGTGTGACCGAAACCCCGGCATCCGCTCCCCGCACCTGGCGTCACCGGACCTGGCGGCACTGGGCCTCGCTCGTCCTGGTCGGAGCGCTCGGCGGTCTGCTCTCCGGCGCCTTCGGGGTGGGCGGCGGCATCGTGATGGTGCCGCTGCTGATCTGGCTGACCGGGATGGACCAGCGCCGGGCATCCGCCACCTCCCTGCTCGCGATCCTGCCGAGCGCGATCTGCGGCGCGATCCAGTACGGGGTGCGCGGCGAGATCCACCTGCTGGCCGCGGTGCTGCTCGCTGCCGGCGGCATCGTCGGCGCGATCCTGGGGGCGCGTCTGCTCCAGCGGCTGCCGCTGGCCCTGGTGCGCTGGCTGTTCATCGCGCTGCTGGTGGCGGTCGCGGCGCGCCTCATGCTCGTCCCCCCGCTGCGCGGCGGGGAGGTC
>Ga0164243_10010370_pt1 | contig 13403 bp, 17 predicted proteins | sample OricompcompostOP_FD_108781 | JGI IMG/M metagenome (GOLD analysis project Ga0164243, IMG submission 108781) | Organic Plus compost microbial communities from Emeryville, California, USA - Original compost - Organic plus compost (OP) | ecosystem: Engineered > Solid waste > Mixed feedstock >... | reverse complement strand
GAATGGTCAATGACAGAAGCTAAGGGGAGACAGACGTACGTTCTTCACTTCTCCGCACCTCACACAACCACAAGTCGATCGATAATCGTGAAATAATGCATGGGGCAGCTCATCCACCTCCAGACCCCTAATTTCCGTCCCCGCGCTCAGGGTGCCACTCCCCGTTTTTCTCCATACACTCCATCTCCGCATACGGGCCCCGTGGGGTCTCATCCGATGCTCGATTTAGCTAACATTCAAGTCCAATGAGGAAAGGGCTCGAATACTCCTTGTTCTACACTAGTCTCACGCAGGTGTCTCCTGTCAGGAAGGCGAAACTGAAGCGAATCCCTGTCAACACCATCACATCGCCTGTGAGAAGCGTTGTTGTTGGACATACGAATATATATATTGGTCGAGTCTGTACGTTTCCCTCGGAGCGCTCTCAACGCCTGACGGAAAAAGGGTTTATCGGGAGCTCCCATTTACACATTGTTCTTTCAAATTCCTTCCCAAGCATCCATTCGCAAGGGCACATCTCTTCTATTAGCCGCAATTGCCACCATGCTCAGGCTCAGCGAACGCTTCAGCGGCACGGCTCTGATCGTGCTCATTACCTTGGTGAATGCCAGTACGTTTCAAATTTCATGCCCTGCGAGCACCAGGTCTCCACAACAACCTGTTGAGTGCCCGACTAACTTCTCAACTCTTCTTAGCTTCCATGTCATGGTTCGGTTACGATCAGGGAGTGTTCTCGGGCGTCCTGATCTCCAAGGACTTTAAAAAATGGTTCCCAGAGACAAGCAAGGCGAATGTATCGGGTATCACGTCCAGCTGCTTCGCTGTAAGTAGTAGCACAGTCCAACACCTTTGCCCCAGAGTGGGCTTCGCAACGATCATCTCGCTAATTGGCCCTATCCTCATTAGCTTGGAGCCTTTTTCGGGGCCATTTTTGCCTTTACGCTGGGAGATAAACTCGGAAGGCGCAAGACAATCGCGGTGGGATTGACGACCAACTTCATCGGCGCCCTTCTACAGATCGTTTCCTGGCACCTCCCCCAGATGATTATCGGCCGAATAATCAACGGATTCGGAATGGGTAAGCTAGTTTCTTATAACCTCGACTACCATCTGTGAATTTCATCGTCGCGAAAGCATACTAATACTTGTAATCCCGACCTACATAGGCGTCTCTTCGTCCACATGCCCGGTATTTCAAGCCGAATGCTCCAAGCCTCGCATCCGAGGCAAGCTCGTCGTTGTCGGCTCTCTCTGCAACACTGCCGCCTTTTGCCTCGCGAATTGGATGAACTATGGACTCTTTTTCCATTCCGGGCCCCTGCAATGGCGGTTCCCCCTTGGATTTCAGCTTCTTTTCCCCATCGTCGTTGCGTCCGCCCTCTTATGCGTCCCAGAATCTCCTAGGTGGCTTATGCTCAAGGACCGCCATGAAGCCGCTCGCAAGGTAATTGCTCGTCTTCATGGAAAGGACACGCCCCTTGATCATCCGGAAGTTTCGGCCGAGTTCCTCTCCATTCAAGGTACTATCGAGCTCGAAAGGAAGGATCGGGTCCCGGTCATGGATGTTCTCCGGGGCCGAGACAAGACGCAGACCTTCCGCCGATTGTTGCTCTCTTGCGGTACCCAGTTTATGCAGCAATTCAGCGGTGTGAACGCTCTCGGATACTACCTTCCTACCCTTCTCCAGCAGAGCGTTGGCTATGATGAGCAGACAAGCCGACTCTTGACTGGCGTTAATGGAACCATTTACCTAGGTGCTGCATTCTGCTGTTTGCTCCTTATTGACAACTTTGGCCGCCGCAAGTAAGTGAAACCGCATTGCTGAGAGACTTCCTGAAGGTAGATATGGTACTAACCGCTACATTCCAGGATGATGCTGTACGGTGCTTCGACAATGGGCTCTTGTTATCTTATTGCATCTCTCTGCCTCAAGGCTGCCCAGAGCGATGAATCTAAGGAGGCAACTGTAGGTGCCCTTTCACTGAAATCACGCATCCTATGATAGTCCTACAATACTAACACCATCACAGCTGGGCCGAGTTGTAACGGCAATGTTCTTCCTCTACTACTTCTTCTACGGAACTAGTTTCGCCAAGGTCGCTTGGGTCTATAACTCCGAAATCAACTCCATCGGCTGGCGAACTAGGGGTGCGGCGGCGGCCACAGCCACCAACTGGATGGGCGGCTTTATTGTCACACAGTTCACCAAAGTTGGCGTTGACAACCTCAAATGGGGATTCTATCTTAGTAAGTTGTCCCCTCCCTCGGAATAAGATTCTCTAAGGAAAGGAAGCAGAATAGTATTTGTGTCTAACTGCAGTAGTCTTCGCTGTCATCTGCTGGGCGTACTTCCCTGTTGTCTACCTCCTTTACCCAGAGACCACTCGTCGAACCCTGGAGGATATGGACCAGATTTTCATCCAGAACCCCTCCATCTTCGTCTGTGGCAAGCCTGATCTTACGCAGCGTGAAAGACCTCTTGCCTTCATCGAGGCTGAAGAGCGAAGGATTGCCGAAGCTGCTGAAGGCAAGCAGAGTGAGAGCTCTGAGCATGTTGAAGGGCGTGTCTAAATGACCCATGGAATAGGAAATTAAGGTCGGAATAGTTTATGACCACCCAGCTCCACTTTTCGTTCTCAGAGGGGCAGACCGAGCCAACAAGGTTTTCTTTTTAATTTCGAGTTTTTCTTCTCCATAAGTCCGGTACAAAAGCCCGGCAACCAGATATCAATACCCAGGGCTTTTCAAGCTTGTCTTCCGTATTCTATGTACAATTTTTAACATGGTTCGAGAGGTTATAACTAGCACGAGAGATACGAAAAAATTGCGTCTGCAGACTCGCCCCCCAATCATCGGCTGATGGCACTAGATTCATTGTAGACCCGCACACACCGTGGGAGTGTAAATCGGGGCGGTCAGGCCTCAGGAGGGTCTAGCTTAGGTCCAGCTCTAACCAAATGCGGGTTCGGGTGAACCTAACCGAATCAATGCAGATTTACATGTAACCCCCCAGATCCTGCATCCCCCAACGCCCCAGGTTTCTCTTCCTCCTCCCCCCGACGGCTTCTCTTGCCGCCTGAGACCTTGCATCTCACTATCTCTTATCTTCAGTCGCTGCGAAAGACTTGTAGCCATGAGCTTTAATCGGAAAAGAGTAGCTCTGGCTTGCTCGTTTTGCCGTCACCGGTAAGCGATCCCCACTCGGCGGGTAACCGGGTCTTTTTGGATTGGGTGTATTGTTCAATGCCCCTGCCCTCTCTCTAGTGCTAACTTGAAACCCGAAGGAAACGCCGCTGCGATGCTGGAAAGCCAAGATGCAGGAATTGTCTCGAGGCCGAGGTGGAGTGTCACTATGATGAGATGCCCTCCCAGAGGTATGTGCAGTACATTTCCAGTACATTCTACGAGCCAGAGATGGTAGATATCAACCATCAAGATATTTCTTATTTAGGATTGATACATCTGGAGGCACGAGAGAGATCCTGCATAAACTTCGACACATTGAGTCCGCACTAGACCTCCACACCCGTGCCGTGGACGCCCTATCGTCCGAACTTCAACTTCGATCCGCTCAAGAAGATGTTCAAGGCACTTCGCCAAACAGCCACACCTCCTCCGTACCTGGGGTCGGCAACCGCCTCAATGTTCCACTTACGCCATGGCCCTCCCAGGCCTGCGACCGACAGCCAGACGTCTCCGCACTACCTCCCCTTGAGATCCCACACAAACACAAGACTTCGTCTAGCTACCTTCTGGGCCTTCCAGCCATGAAAGCCCTTGTGGGTGACTACCCAAATGACCTATTCTTCCTCCTCGAATCGAAGAATCCGCTCCCACCCCAATTATCCTTCGAATCTCTTCCTTCTCCAGCGCCACCGATCCGCGTTGATCGGGAAACCGCCGACTGCCTCGTCGACAGCTTTTTCGCCACGGCACACGCCAACCACCCGGTTCTAGACGAGGAGTCATTCCGCAGGATATATCTCGCATTCCTTGATCGTGGTGTAGATTCGAGCGTCGAGTCTGCCATGTGCCTCTCCGTCCTCGCCGTCGGCGCAGCTTCGATGGCGTCACCTGAGACGAGGGACTTTTCTGCGTCGCCTCCCGGAATGGAATTCATACAGCACGCCATGCCGACATTGCTATCGCTATCGTCTTGGTCGGTTTCGTACAGTGTTCCTTTAGCCCAAACTTTAGTGCTCGCGAGCATTTATTTTGCCTACATCGTTAGGCCACTGCAAAGTTGGAGGTTGATCCATTCAGCTTGTACATTTCTACAGTTCAAGCTGTCAGGGTACGCCGGATTTTCTCCTTGTGATGCCCTCGCTTTAATTTTTTTTCTCCTTTCTTTTTCGCTCCCGGGATGGGGGCTAACATTATAACCTAGTTTTGATGCCCGTAATGAAAGCGCCGAATCCCGTGAAAGCACCCTCCGGTTAGTCTGGTCCTCATTTCTCGTCGAATGCGACCGTCTCGCCGAGCTCGAACTTCCTCGGAGCGGCTTGCAACAGCTGATCGACGAGACGCCATTGCCCTCCTGCAGTAACCTCGGCGGGATGATACACACCTGTTTCTTGGCCGAAACTTCCATCCGCCGGCTCCTAAATCGTATCCATAACTCCCTCTACCCTAGCCGAAAGAGGTACGACCTAACTCTGTCATCCACATCCCTCATGGCGCCTGAAGAGTTTTCGACTCAAGAGATATCTTCCATGATGGGCGTATGTGACGAGCTCCAAAGGCAGCTCAATTTGTGGTACGCGTCCATACCAGAGGCCTATCGACCCTCCTTGGTCGTGGGTCCGGCAGCGAATGATCGTGAGGCGGTTTTGAGGATTCGTTACTTTGCTGCGCGGCACATCATCTATCGTCCATTTGTGCTGAATATTTCCATGAATCCCGGGCCGCATCCGGAGTCAATCATAGAAAAGGCGGCGCTGAGTATCGAAAGCTGTCGGTTGTATCTGCAGCATGCAACGGTTGTCCTCAAAAAACCAAGCCCGTACACGTGGACGTTTTCTCTGTCGTAAGTTTCACTCGCACGAGTAACAAGATATTACAGACACAAAAATCGAAGAATGCTAATGCGGGAAGTGTAGATCCCTCGGCGCCGTCATTGTCCTGACTCTTTCGTCGTTTAGTCCAGTCTTGAAGCACCTAGTTCCAGACATTGATGAATTACAAACTTTGGCCATTCAAAACATACGGCCCTGGGCGATCTCCAGTCTAGGCACAGTCGTCACAATCCTAGAAGACATGCAGAGAAAGCAAAGAATCTTGTCATGTATCTAATACTCTGTAAATTATCCCCAATATCATAATGAAACAACAAGTCTAGAAGTTGCAAGGATACACGCGTTGAATCTGGCCTGTGTACGAAGTATCTTCTAAAACATCCTCCCTATAGCTCCCCGCCGGTAGGCTGATTGATAATATTCAAACCAGCCTCAGACTTCCAAAAGCTCCCAGTAGGATATATGTACCTCTCCAACGCCTCGTCAGTGTACCCAATAGAGTATCCGGGAGCCAGGGGAGTTTCGTAATGAGCATCGATGATCCTACTTGGATGACGAAGGTTTTCACGGAAGCTGTCGGCATACTCAAGCATGGACTTGCGGCCGGTGATCGCCACGTAGTCGATAAGGCTGAGATGCGAAGTAAGCTCGGTAAGGCCCATGGCGCCATTATGTGGAACACAGGGGACGTCGAACTTGGAGGCCATGAGCATGACGGCCTGCATTAGGATACCGTTAGTGTGCTGGAGGCTCTAGGTGGGTTGGCTTTCCAAGTCTGCGCTATCCGAAGTCCTTACCAAGCATTCGTTAACACTTCCAAGTCTGACAGCATCGATTTGGCAGACGTCAATGGCGTCAGCCTGAAGAAGTTGCTTGAATGTGACGCGATTCTGGGCTGCCTCTCCAGTTGCGACACCAACGCCGAAAGGCTTGAGAGCCTTCCGGATGGCAGCGTGGCCAAGGACATCGTCAGGATTGGTTGGTTCTGTTAATCGTATAAAAGTCAGCTACTGCATTTCCGCTGATTGGGTTCCTCAATATCCACTCCCTTACCCTCAATGAATACCGGCTGAAACTCGACCAGCTGCTTCATGTACTCGATAGCTTCGGGAACGCTCCATACCTACTCCAGCTATATTAATATCAGTTCATCTTCAATACGGGAAAACTCAGAAACGTACCTGATTTGCATCAATCATCAACTGAAACCCCTTATCATACCCTATCACCGACCGCACAGTCGCCAACTTGGCTCTATCCGCCTCCACACCCGACCCGACCTTGAACTTAAAAACCTTATACCCCATCTTAATCTCCTCATCTAGCACCTCTCGCATCTTATCTCCCGACAGCGCCATCCAGCCGGGGCTGGTCGAGTATGCGGGAACGGCGACGTTCCCAAACGCTTCCCCCAACCTCTGCTCCTTCCCCACCTGCGCCTTCTTCAGCATCTCGACAGCTTCCTCAGGGGTGATGACATCGGTGATGTACCGGAAGTCAATGCACCGCACTATCTCTTCGGGTGACATGTCACAGACAATCTGCCACACGGGCTTGCGAAGAATCTTGCCCCAGAGGTCCCACACGCCGTTCATGACTCCAGCCATGGAGAGGTGGGTTACGCTCTTTTCGGGACCAACCCACCGATATTGGGAATCGGAAACCATGTAACGCCAAGTCTTGCCCATGTTGCGGGTCAGCTCGTGCATAGTCTTACCGACGACACGCTTGGCAAAGGTTTCGAGGCACATGCAGATAAGCTCGTTGCCTCGGCCGTTGCTGAACGCCTGTTCGTCGAAGACATGATTTTGTTAGTTCCGGGACTTTGGGGAATGTCAGGTGAAATGGGATTCTAGCAAAAAACGTACAATCCCCTCCCCTATGAGGCCGGGATGGTCTGTGATGAGCTGGATATAAGGTTGGGATCCATTGGTGCCGACGTGCATCGCGTCGGAGCCGACACCGTTCAAGCTTGTCGGGAAGCGAAGGTCGAATACCTTGAAGTCAACAATCTTGACATCTTCGACCGTGGGGCCTGGCACCGTCATCTTGGCTGTAACTATTTTAAGAATGGGAAAGGGGGAGGTGGAGGTGAATTTGAAAATGAAAAGGAATCAATGTTGTAAAGGCCGCCTGGAGGATTAGAGGTCACTGAGGGTGATGGCTTCTCCGGGACACACGACGCAACGTTTATGACAGTGACAAGAAGAGTAGGTTTAAAAGCAGCAAGCTTGCCAAATTTAAGCTGTTGTCCAGAGAATCCACCGGGTCGGAACATCCGTTGAAGGATAAGCTCCAAAACCATAAGGGTTGCTCTGGGGTACCGGATTACAAGCCTTGGAAAGCGAAGGCTCCACCGGTCAAACTAAGGACGAAGTGCATCTCTCATAAAGAGACCTCATTATCTGCATCTAGACTCATGAGCTAACAGAAGTCGATACTGGGGTAGGCTACCGGGATCTCTCATTCCCACCTCCCCCCGCGTGGTAATCAAAACGGGGAACGGGGGTTATTGGGTATTCGTCCCTGCTCCGCCAGGGAAAGTAAACCAAGTGGAGGTCATCCCCGAATTCCCGATTTGGAAAAGCTAGCAAAATGTGGGAGGGGGCCGTTTCCAGGGTCTTTTGGTGTCCGGAAGTCCTGCCGCCTACCCCCGCTAGCTGGTCGAAATTTAGTCTTGGCGATGTGCCAACTTTGCCGCTTTTCCCCATGGAGCCCCATCTACTAAGTAGGTGAATGTGGGCCGGTCTGCTAGATTTAGAGCCGAATGGCGGTTTAATGCCCCGTGGAAGCACGCTCCACTTCCATCATACGATGAATATAGTTCTATGCAGGATCATGGCCGAGGGTTGCCACCGGCTTGGGGGTAAGCGGATGAGGCACCCAGGCCAAAGGCCCCTCACGGAGCTTCGAAAGGTTAGGAGGCTTCAGAGCTCAGGAGCTTTCCGAGAGAAGGGAAGCTGTTTGCCAGTTTTGCTCCTACACAAGTTTACCGCGATTTTCAGGATCTTTCACTGAGGTGAAGCTCAGCAACTACAAGCATTGCACTCGCAATTCAATCGTCATCATCTCATATCCTGAACCTCGACCATGCCACAACAGCTCCTCCCCGGTATATACGCACCTACACAGGTCTTTTACCACCCCGAGACCCAAGACCTCGACACGGACACCATCGCAAAGCACGCCGTCCGTCTCGCACGTGCTGGCGTGGTGGGCATCGTCACGAATGGTTCGAACGGCGAAGCCGTCTACCTCACTCCCGAAGAGCGGGCTCAAGTTACCCGCGTCACTCGCAATGCTCTCGATGCCGCAGGCTTCACCAAAACATGCCTCATTGTCGGAGCATCAGATCAATCCGTCAGAGGTACTCTGAGGCTATGTGAAGCTGCTGCAAGGGAGGGAGGCGATGCCGTGCTACTCATGGTACCGTCATTCTTCAAATGGGCGATGGATACGCCGACGATCGAGCGCTACTTTACCAAAGTCGCCGACGGGAGCCCTCTACCTGTTATCATCTACAATTACCCCGGCGCCGTGTCGGGAATTGACATTGATTCGGATACTCTCACCAGGCTGGCGGAACATCCAAATATAGTTGGTACGAAATTCACCTGCGGAAACGTCGGGAAGCTCGCTCGTGTCGCCAGCGTAACTCAATCTGTATCGGAGATCTTTCTCAAGCGCGAGGCTGAGGCGTCGTCGTCCCTATATTTCTCTTTCGCCGGCGTCGCGGATTTCATTTCCTCGTCCGTTTGGGTCGGCGGCAGCGGTGCAATAGTAGGGGCAGCAAATGTATTCCCTAGGGCCTGCGTGAACGTGTATAACCTCGCGGTGGCCGGAATGTCCAAGGAGGCGATGAAGGCTCAGCAGGATCTTGCGAGGGCCGATTGGTCACTGACGAAGCGGGCGATTCCGGGATTCAAGGCGATCTTGGACAAGTTTTACGGGTACGGTGGGAAGCCGAGGGAGCCAATGCAAGGTCTTTCTGAGGAAGAGGCAGGGATTCTTTGTGAGGAGATTGCGTGGATGATGGATATTGAGAACAGTCTTGGCGATATTAGCAACCAGTAACAATCCCTGCGCAGGAGAGTAGAGTGATGGACGGCTAGGAGCGCATCACAATACCAGGCAAAATTCGAAAAAGAAAGACTCTTTTCACCCTCCCCTGAGCTGATATGCCGACTTGGCCTGACTACTATTGGGTTTGAGTGCCGAATTGCCCATTGGGCGACGAGGTGCCCATGACTGGTTGTCAAGAAACAAAGGTGTATTGCATTCCCCCATACCTATATAGCATTGGGTCCCCTTCGCGTTATTAGACTAATTCTCCCGCTTTCCCTCCCTCCCTCTTTTTTTATTTTATTTTATTTTTTAAATCAATAATTCTAGCAGCTTGAGAACAAGATGGCCGAGCCGGGCATTGGTGCTGCTTCATCTCGTCCATAGCTGGACCCTTGGATCACGATCCCAATGCGTATATTGCTTTGGCTTCTCGAACCCGGTAACAATATTGAAAGCCAGTTTATGTGTGGCACTGTTCTAATGTTGATTGGGCTGTTGCGCAATCAGTCCCGATATCCCAAACGCGCTCAGCGACCGACAGCCTGGCTTTGGAGGTTCTCGTTCCTCAGTACTTGCCAAACTACACCCAGCATTAGCGTTAGTGACCTGAGCTCCAAGGTTCTGACATGAGCCGTAGACCATGCAACACTTTTTTTTTTATTCTAAATATCTAAATAGTATCTACTGATGCTTCTGGATATGCAGTTAAAAAGTCAAAGTCGCAGCCCTTTTCGGCTTGGTTAACGTTCCTTTCGTAAAGCCCTAGGTATCCGCGCTGGGTTTTTCTCGCTTGCCAAGAATCTCGGCCTTTGCCTCCCGCCAAGTTCTTCTTCCTATTTTCTATTCTCTTTTTAACCTTGCTCTCTTCGACTTCCAACTGAAGCAGCCTCTCGGCTACATTGCAAGAGATGAAGTCGCCATCTTGAACGATGCCAAAGACTGAGTCAGGGTCCACCAACTCAGGCGAAATATATAGCACAATTATGCCTCCAGCTATACCGCTCATCATTCCATCACTAATTCTAAGCATATCCGTGACTCCCTTCTTAGCGAGCTTCCAGGGGATGGGGATAAGCCCAGCTTCTGGCATGCCAGGGTTCCCCACCAGCCCAATACCCTGCAATACCAGAACCGAATCTTCCATAACGTCCAGGTCATCCAAGTCAATGCGCAAGGCGAGGTCTCTGCTGTTTTTAAACACGCATACCTTGCCGCAATGCTGAAGCAGGCGAGTGTCTTTCAACGCACTAGCTTTCATCACCACTCCTTAGGGCACCAGATTGCCACACAGCACAACTAAACTAGAAGATAGATGGATAAGATCATCCAACAACTATACAATATACCTGGAAGAGCCGAATAGGTGGAAAGGTGTTTAATCAAGTAATTCTCCAAGTGTCTAACCTATATATACCTACACATTAAGGTAGAGGAGAGGCCGGAGTATATGCATGAGAGCTAACATGCCTCCTGGGTTATGGAAATCAGTTATATAGTTTTCGCCGCTAGGCTTCAAATCGACAAGTAGGGGAGTCTTTCTACTTATTTCATCAAACATTTAAATTGTAATTCGACCCCTAACAGTTAGATGCCAATTGACCAAAGCCATGAGATGCACGATAGTATTAGTACTCCCTCTAATAGCCTACAGTACAATTATAGTATTTAAGAAATTCTCATACACAAGGAGACCCTAGGGCCTAAACCACCCTTTATCTTAGAGGATTACTACTGCATTCTTACCCATTTCCTCAGCTACACATAGTGTGACGGTGAAAAAGGGGACTTTGGTGAAAAGGGGGACGTTCTCGAGATACGGCGCGAGAATGGGGGCGGAAGAACTTTGTTCCTTGCCGTGGCCCAGGGCCATAGTTATTTCTTTTCTTTCCCTTCCTCCCGAGAGAAGGAAGAACAAGTTTCTCAAGTTCTTCAAGTATTCCAGTCATTAGTTCTTCTTTTAATTGACTTTATTGTTATTAGTTCTCATGGATCATCTTGTGTGGTGACTCCGGACAGTTCTTCTATTGTTTTGTGTGCTTGAGTGTCCCCTATTTGACACTCTTATGATCTTTGGCTTCCCCCTATTTGGAAGCCTCATTTGGTTGTGATACGGCCCTATTCCCGTTGATCAACTATTTCCGACATCCCTTTTCCATTCCTGCAGGCAGAATTGCAGCAGCTTCTTGCAGGAACCGCTCTAGACCTATTTGACCAACTGTTTCTTTTACTTTGTTCTTGTGGTGTTCGGGCAGGCTGCACTGCTCCGTCTCAATAGCTTCATCGAAGACACTGTAGGGCTTATAGTACTAGCTTTAAGATTAATAAGACCTAGAGCAGCAGTAATATATGCTATAGTGCTCGCAGTTCCCATAACACTACATATCCTGGCCGTTGGCGTAAGTTCTTTATTGATATCCATGATGTCCTCAATGTCGACCTCGCCTACACAAAACTTATCCCAGCTATTTCTGTAGTCTATACAAGCTCTGACTCTAATCCCTTTTACAGATCCAGGTATTATCAGCTTAGTTAACTGAGGTAAGAAGGGAACGTTGGTAGAGATTCCGCCTATGAGCTGCGCTAGAACAGTCTTATCGCAACCCCCAATCATCACCACCATGTCTACTAGTTGCACCTTGACTATTTCCTCAGTACCCACGCTCATGAGATTTCTGAGATTTATACTGGTCAGGTTGGAGAAACTTTCGTGGATGCTGATGGTAGGGAATTCCATAGGTAGACCACCAGCTAGCAGAATCCCGCGCTTCGCAGATTTGATGAGTTGAGGGACTTGACTATGGTATGGATTGAAGGAAGAGAAAGTGTTGATGATGCTGATAATGGGTTTGCTTAAAGACTCGTCGGTGTAGCCTAGCGCATTGATGAAGACTTTCCAGAGGAACAGGCTGAAATGGACATCGCCATATCCGGGTAGGTTCGATCGCAACCCACCTTGGTCTGCCGAGATAGGACTGTCGAGGTCGTAATCAGAAGGAATTGCCGACCTGAGCTTGCCTCCATCATCACCATCAGCAGGATTTGGTTCTGTCATGTCTAGTTCTCTGATGTTGGCGGATTTCAGCAGACGGATCTCCTAAGCGCTTGACTTGGGCTTCTGGAGGCGGACACCTTTTCTAACGAGTATGGTTGTGAGATAAGAGATGACCATAACCCTTGCGTCAATTGGTCCGATTGGTGAGTATTTTGCGAGAGAAGGAGGAGGTAGGCGAGGGAAAGCTTATTCATTCTCATGTACACAGGTAGGGACTTGACCAATTGCTAGGAAGCGGGGCAGCAATGTCCATGATTCGCAAGAAAAGAAGGCGATGACGCTATACCTTAGTCCTCTTCTGTAAATGGCTACAACATCTAGCATATCTGTATATCTTATACCATTATTGCTTACCGCACCTGAATTCTCGTAAACAACAACCAGTATCCTCATAATCAGGTCTTGCAAGTCAATTTGCAAGGGAGTTGAATTCATCAACGGGTCTGGGTTTCCCTGAGAGTCTTGCGATACAACCACTTTGCTCTCAGACTGGAATATAACCCAAAAATCGCGATCGCCCCAATAACAACAAAAGCCGTAATAGCGACAGCCGACTGGTACGCCCTAATCACTTCAGCGGAAGCCACGAATGCCCCCAGCAGAAAACCACCTCGGAGAATGCGCCATTTGAAGAGCGCATGGATGACAGCGCCCTCCCGCATTGCCTGAACAGAATTCACAAAGCTCGCCAGCAAGATTGCAAGCACAAAAAGCAACCACGCCACAGCCAAAGACGTTTTGACGTGTTCCTTCGAGATCCCCGCCGTATTTGGCTCAGACACGTCCGAAAAGATGACGGTGAACGTGAACCCCGCGCCAAGCGCCGAGATCGTCACTACTGCCGAGTTGATCTGACGATATGTCTCCCGCGATTGTCGGCTGAGCAGCGTGTAGACGTTGGTTCGCCTTTCTTGCTGCACCGCCCGCTTGCGGGTGTCGATGGCGCGCTTCATCTGCTCCTGCACGAGTTTGGCCAGCTCGCCTTGGTCGGCCTCGGTGAACTTGGCGTTTGGGGCCGGCGGATCGGACAGGACGTGGTCGATCTGCGCGTTGACCATGGACAGAAACATGTCGTGGATATCGTCGTGTGTGAAAAGCTCATTGCCAATGTCATGCAGCTTTGGCAGCGAGGCTGACCTCTTCTTACCGAAGTTGAGAAACATTCCAGACATGATGAAATTTTGGGGGGTAAGAATGACCAAAATAATGACTCAAGGTCCTCACAGAGAGGTTGTAGAATGGAAATATGGCTCGAATAGTCGTGAAAATGG
>Ga0164243_10010369_pt1 | contig 13403 bp, 11 predicted proteins | sample OricompcompostOP_FD_108781 | JGI IMG/M metagenome (GOLD analysis project Ga0164243, IMG submission 108781) | Organic Plus compost microbial communities from Emeryville, California, USA - Original compost - Organic plus compost (OP) | ecosystem: Engineered > Solid waste > Mixed feedstock >... | reverse complement strand
TCAAAAACGAGGCGATCGTCGCATAACGCAACACGCAGGCTCGTGACTCGGCTCCCAAAAGACGAAGCCCCTCCGGGGGAGGGGCTTCGCTCGATTTCGAAGCAAATGCTTCGACCGTCGATGGCTTACTGACGGCAGGAGGCCGGCAGGTACTTCGCGGTGACGTCGGTGGTGACCGATGCGGCGGCACCCGAAGTCGGATCGCTACCCACAGTCGCCTTGTAACCGCAGTTCCAGATCACGTCGCCATTGGCGCTGACCGTCGGGCGCAGGGCGAGATGCTTGCCAGAGATGTTGCTGTTGGCCTGCGTGCCGCCATACGTGATGTCGATCGTGCCGGTGTTCACCGAAACGTCCGTCACGTACTTGCCAGACTTCACGCCGTCCATGCCGATCGCGGCGTTGTCCGCCGGCCAACGGCCCGTCTGCGCGAAGGTCTCAGCCACTGCAGCCTTCAGGTCGCTGGCCAGGTTCAGACCTTCCGTGACCTGCGAACGGATCGTGTAGTCCTGATATGCCGGGATCGCGATCGCGGCGAGAATGCCGATGATCGCCACGACGATCATCAGCTCGATGAGCGTAAAGCCCTTCTGGACAGACTTCATGGATATCTCCTGAGCGGAACGTTTGATATTCGGGTCAGCGACGCGAGGCGTCGGCCGCAGCAGTTTTGCAAGGCATGTGCCAAGGCACTGAATGAATATAACTTACTGAAAAGAAATAACTTTGTGTCAAGTTGCCGGAGCGCCTATTTGACTTAGCCTCGTCCGCCCCTGACGACATGGGGCACGCGCATTGTCAGTTGCTGACGAGAATTGTCATCCCGGTCAGACAGGCCCGTCACGCCGGATTTGCCGCCGCCTCCTCGTGATACTCATCTTCGACGTTGACCGACCACACCGCGCGCTTGTCGGACGCGCCCTGAACGATGCAGTCCACAGCCGCCTTCGCAGCGAGCATGGAGTGATCCTGATTGTTGTAGCGATGCATGCCATTGCGGCCAACCGGAAACAGGTTCGGGAAGCGATCCAGAAATGCCCGGACGTGCCCGATGCCTCGATACTCGCCGAAGTAAGCCGGGTAAGCCTTGGGGACCCGAACAACGGTGCCATCCAGCACATCGTCGAGCGCGATGAGGCCCAGCTTGGCCAGCTCGCCACTGGCAAACTCGAGGAACGCCGAATCCGACATTGACCACAGCGCGTCCCCTTCGGTGCAGAAGTACTCGAGCCCGAGCCAGATGGTCGACGCATCGGCGACCAGGTACGGGCTCCAGTTGTTGAAGATCTGCAGTCGCCCGATCTTCACGTCCGGCTCCTGCACGTAAATCCAGTTGTCCGGTGGCATTCCGTTTTCGCTGTGAGTGGCACCGGTGCCGCGCATCCGTTTGACCAGAAGACCTGCGGTCATGAAATCGCGATAGGGAAGTGCGGCCGCGATGCGTGCGACCTCCGCGTCTTCGGGCTGCAGGAGGTGCGCGAGCTCCTTCACGGGCATCGTCGAGATGAGGTAATCGCACGGGATTCGACGCACCAACCCGCTCTTCTCGTCACGCACATCGACGGCGGTGATGCGCTCTCCCTGGCGATGAATTCCGGTCACACGATGATGCAGCACCACCTGCCCGCCCGCTGCCAGGAGCCGCTGTGCGGCCACTTCCCACATCTGCCCCGGACCGTACTTCGGGTAGAGAAAACGCTCGATGAGACTCGTAGCCGTGCCCTTCTGGCGCGTGTCCTTCGAGGAGCGAAACGGCTTGGCGAGTGCATGCATCAATGCTTTCGTAATGGACAAGCCCTTGATGCGCTGTGCGCCCCATTCCGCCGAAATCTCGGAGCAGCGGACGCCCCAGACCTTCTCGGTATAGTCCTTGAAGAACGTGCGGTAGAGCCTGTCGCCGAAGCGGTTGTAGAGGAAATCTTCCAGCGTCACTTCGGGTGACCGGGGCGCCAGGCGTGAGTGCAGGTAACTCACGCCTACGCCGGCGGCATATGCCGGACCCAGATTCCTGAACGTATTCCAGTTGAGCTTCAGGGGGTAATCGAAAAAGCGCCGCCGGTAAAAGATTCGCGACAGCCGCGAGCGCACGAGCATGACGGCATCGGCGTCTGCGGCAGCGGCGTGCCTGGCCGCGAAGTCGCGCCGTTGCCCGTGATAGTTGAGCTGCGTGGGCGTCTCGGCTCCCACCACGGGTAGCAGGGACTGCCACCAGTCCATCACCCAGTCCGATTTCGAGAAGAAGCGGTGTCCGCCGAGATCCATGCGGTTGCCGCGATACTGAATCGTCTTGGAGATGCCGCCGACCTGGCTGTCCGCTTCGAACACGATGGGTTTCACGTTCGAGTGACGCAGCAGCTCCAGGCCCGCAGTGAGGCCTGCCGGACCTGCACCGATGATCACTGCGGTCCTGCTCACTGGTATCTCCTCACGAACAGCAATTGACGCCGCAGCAGAAAGTTCGTGACGAGCGTGCAGCCCGCCGCAACAAGCTTGGCACCCAGGAAGTGAATCGCGAGCCCTTCGACGAGGGCGTACATGATGATCATGTTGACGATGAGGCCGATCGATCCCAGCGCAACGAAATAGGAGAGCTCAAGCGCCCGGTTCCCGATCCGCCGGTGCCGGAAGATAAACCGGACAGATACGAGATAAAGGAACAGACCGCCCGTGATGAACGAAATGGCCGCGGCGGCGAGATAGTGCCAGCCGAGTGCATCCACCAGCAGCGCGAGAAGTGCCACGTCCAGCACGAACGCAGCGGCGGATGCAGCCCCATAGCCGCTGAACTCGACGATCAACGCTCGCATCGGAAGAGCCTCAGGCCACGAAACTTCAACGATGCTCCGGCGGGCGCCAGCGCCAATGGCTTCGCCGCCAGATCCGAGCGCGTCACGATGAATCGCGCGCTGATGGCCTCGCACAAGGCCGTGAGTGTAAGCGGTCCGGTGTCTCTGACGAGGTCGCGATCCGTGCTCCAGAAGAGGAGCGCTTCGTCGGTTGCAAGTGGTGCGAGACGCAGCGCGCGTTGCCTCATCTCGATCGCAGCTTCGCGAGAGAACAGCATCGAGGCCATCTGGTTCGTTGTGAGATACCGTGGGCGCTCGAGCAAAGCCCATGTCTCCACCGCGCCATCAATCCACATCACCTCTTCGCCAGGCGGGATGTATTGGCGCCACTCGGCGAACGCCTCGAAGTCACGCGTGTACTCGCTTCGATTCCATTCGGCGGCCGACGCGGGCAGCAAGATTGCGCAGCCCACGACGGTAGCTGTCACGGTAATCGGCCGCAACACTCGCCCTCGGGGCCGTGTGCAAAGCAGCCATATCCCGCCGAAAATCAATGCCGGGATCACCCCATCCTGCGACAGGGACCTGAACTCGCGAACCCACGCCGGCATGAGGCTCTGGTCGGGCATTGCCTGTGCGAAGAGGATCGTGTTCGCGATATTACGGATGAGTACCAGTACGAGTACCGCACAGCTGCCCGCGAAAATCAGACGCTTCAAGCTCGGCGCAAGCTCCCTGCGCGAGCAGAGTGCGGCGGCGCTGCCCAGGGCGACGACTCCGAACGCGGCCGTGTACGGTTCGTCGATTGACATCCATGCGACAAGGATCAGAAAGAGCGTGCTCTGACCCAAAGGTCCTCGTTGCCAGCATTCCCGGCCAATGACTGGCAGGAGCAGCAGCGCCACGACCGCACTCAGCCACAGGGCGCGCCACGGTTGCGCCTGAACGACCAGTGCGATCTCGAGCCAATCGCCACCCAGCCCACTGACGATGAGTCCGGAAGTCGCTGTGACCAACGCAGCAATGCTGAGCCTGCGTGACGCCGACGCGTGCGGCAAAACGAGCGCGCCGAGAAGCAATGTGCTGAGGTGTATGCCGGCACGTGCCCAGTCCTGGATGTCCCACAGCGAGAGAAACAGAAAGTCCTGCCGATTCTTGATCAGGGAGAGCCAGGTTGCATCGAAGCGGAGGGGCGAGGCCGCCGGTAGCAGCAAGTCTGCCAGGAGAGTCGCGCCCGCAGCCAACAGGCACGCACCGAGTACATATCCCGCTCGCTCCGGCAGGTATCTCACGAAGAGCGCGCACCCGATTCCCACTGCCGCCATGATGGGATGGAGCAGCAGTGCGAGCGCGAGGCACAGGATGGCCGGCAGATGACGCTTTTCCAGTACGGCTGCCAGAGCAAGGAGTACGAGTGACTCCGCGGCGAGTCGAGGCGTGACGAAACCCTCGAAGAAACTCCAGATACCGGAAGCGCCGTACACTGTGGGCAACGTAAGCAGCAGGCCTACGCTGAGCCACGCAAGCCGCGGCGGCATGAGCCTTCGCGCGAGAACCCATGCCGCCACAACGAACGCCGCATGTGAAACGAGTGTCAGCAGGGCGGATGCTGGCTCGAAACCGACCCAGCGGATCAACGCTGCGTACACCGCGCTGAAGATCGTGTAATCGTCCTGCGAGCCGAAACGCAGGTAAATGTCGTTCCCAAGCAAGTCGGGCTTGACACGAGCCATTGCTTGAAACGAGTAGAGTCTGGCGTCGTGCGTGATGCCTTCGTAACCGTGGAGCAGCAGCCAAAGGAGCAGGCCAACGCCCGAGAGGCCGGTCCACTCCGTCAACTCTGAGAGACGGGCGCGTTGCAGATCCTGGCCGTCTCGGCTTCCCAGGGCTACCTGCATCACCGTCACTCGATGGCGAACAGCCGCGCGTAGGTAACGTGCTGCGGCTTTTCAAAAGCCAGTTCCTGCACGATGCGGAATCCGGGCGGAAGAAGCTCGGGTGATGCTGCGAGAAGCTCGTTCACCAACGGATAGTCCAATTCCGGTACCCCGCCGGGCACAAACGCGATACCACCCTGCGTCGGCTGAAACAGTGTGCTGCGCCTCGCCAGCACGTAGCGCACATGCGGTGCGCGCTGCCTGAGTTCGGCGGCAGAAAGCGACATCAGTTCCCGCACTTCGCGGACCTTGGCTTCATGTTGCGGCGTCAGCAGGAAGTTGTTCGCAATGATCTGGCAGTCAGTGTGATAGCGGAGATAGTTGCCATCGTCGAGCGTCGCGAGCGCAATACCCGGGTGTTTGGCGCATTCCTCGCCGAGGCGCTCGTACAACTCGTGCGCGAGGGCATAGTAGGGGTCGTTGCTTTGTGTTTTGCGGCCTGTGAACGTGCTCTGTAATCCGGGAACGTATGCGATCAGCAGAATGAGACCCAGCCCCAGCAAGGCTGGCCGCGCCTGCCACTTGCCTGCGCGAACGCGCTCATCGACAAGCACGACCCACGTCATGTAGAGCGCAAACGACCCGAATGGGTGCATTCTGATCATGCTGGCGAGCAATGTCAGACCAAGGGCCGTCGCAATCCAGAAGAGGATCTCGTGGGGTTCACGCCCTCGCCACGCGCGCCATGCGGCCACAATCAGTGCTGCCGGCAGAAGGACGACGAGGTAGGTGTACATCCCGAACATGCCGCGCAGGCCGCCCAGGTCGCCGGCGAGGTCCCACACCGACTGCTGTTCATTGATCCGTTCTGCACCTTCGATCGAGACGCTGAGAAAGCGACCCGCCAACAGCGTCTGGCTGAGAACCGGCAACGCCATCAGGGCGACTGTGAGCCCCACGATGACGACCCCTTTCCGGGACAAGGTCGTCTTCTGCAGGAGTACAGACCCGACGCCGACGCAGGCTGCGAAATAGACGTGAAACCAGGAGAGCGCAAAGAAATCGAAGCGACCCAGGCGCAGAGCCGTCGAGGGCAATGCCACAGCGAGAGTGGACGCGCCCAGCGCCACAGCGAACTTCCACGTCGTTGCCGGTCTCGGGATGCCCCCGATCCACATAAGCAGCAACGCCAGGGCAATCGGCAGTTGCAGGATAAACAGTCCGTTGTGAATGCAATGCGCGACTCCCAACAGCGAGCCCAACCCTACGGCGCGGAACGCGGAGTCGGGGTTGCGCAGCCAGCCCATGCCGAGCGCGAGGGTCGAGAGCACGAACAATTGCTCGGCGAAGTGGTGATCCACATTGCCGACCGCGTATAGACGTTCGTTCAGAGGGAACAGTGCGGTGGCAAAAAGCGCGGTCGCGGTAGCTCCCAGACTCAATCCGAGCTGCCGGCACACGACGAGCACCAGCGCCAGGCACATTGGAAAGGCAAAAACGGGAACGTGATCGAGCACAGCCATGGGATCTGCACTTACACCAAGGGCGAGCCCAAGGCGCACGAGCATGCTCATCGCATAGTCGTATCCCCACGGCCAGATCAGCAGACTGCCTTCGGGGGCGTGGATGTGCGTATCGAATTCGTGAAGGCTCGTCGGGTCTGCGAGCAAGTCGAGGATGCGCCGAGCGTGATAAAACGAGTCGTTCCCGACCGGGATGTAGTGTCCATTGACAAGCGCTGCGTAAACCGGCAGCAGCGCCACGATCAAGGCGGCCACGCTCGCGGCGAACCACACCAGTAGCCAATGGATGTTCTTGGTCATCGACGATTTCGGAACGCGATGCCGCTTCCGCTCCATGGGGGTGACGGATTATGTCCGGCTACATGCCGTACAGGCGTGACACACCGCACGGAGATCGGGGTTCCACGCGAGCCGGGCGGCCTCAGTGACGATTCGAATCCCCGGCGACCGGGTATCCCCAGATCGAGCCCCGGCGATTGCGTTCCAGCTGCACCAGATCCGGGAAGTGTTCGGCAAGCATCCGCTCGTCATCGACCCGCCCGTGCGTGACGAGCCGGATGGGACGTTCGCGTAAAAAGGGGTCGTTCTGTACGAGATCCTGGTTGTAGTAGCCCGTATAGACGTTGATGAGCATGACTTCCGCTCGCCCCGAGTTCGCGCGAGGCAGCTGTGCCAGATGAGCATCCATGAAGCGATGAACCTGCCACGCGAAGTACGGGACCATGATGAGTGCACCTCCGAGTGCCCCTGCCAGCGCCCACGGAACGCACGGGCTCGGTTCCGAAGGGGCTCCGTTCCGTGAGGGTACGAACGCCGCCGCCGCGAGTACTGGCACGGCGAACCACACAGAGTGAAGGTACCGGAACCCCCAGCCATGTCCCTGATTGAGGGGCACCAGCAGGTAACCGACAAACGTCAGCACGAATGAAGCGAGCAGAAGCTGGATGCGGTGATCGCGCCGGTGACGCCAGAAACCCACCGCTGCGAGCACGATGCTGAGCGGAGCGGCCCAGAGCCAGAATTTTGAAAGACCGATCGCACGCGCCCAAAGCAGATTCTCGTCGGGCGCACGGAACGCGCTCGTAACCAAAGACAGAATCGCGTCCAGATAACCGCCGGTGCCAGATGCGATGCCGCTTGTCTCACCCGCGGCGAGACTTCGCAGCAGGAAGTACCACCCGAATCCCACGACGACGATCCAAGGCAGGTAACCGGCTACGAGTGCCGCTAGTAGTACCCATCTGTTCTTGTGAGCCATGAGCCAGCCGATCCACACCACGGCGAACAGCATGTGCGGAACCGGGTTGTGAAGCGTCAGGGCAAGCCCGCCGACCAGCCCCGCAAGAAAGGCTCGACGCGGAGTTGGCGTCAACAGCAGAAGGAGGAAGACGGCATTGCACAGCAGGTGTGCGGTCATCGAGTAGAAGCTGATCGAATTCAGGACGAATGCAGCTGACGCGAAGGAAATCAGTGCCGCTGCGCCTGCAGCCTCCGCGGAATTCGTCAGTCGAAGAGCCAATCTGTGCGTAACCCACACAGAACATGCGCCAAGCACCGGATTGCAGAGCCACGGCACGCCCAGGAACATGAATGGCGTCAGAAGCATGGCGAAGCCAGGCCAGTAGGAGGATGCGATCTCTCCCGTTTCGCGCGAGACGCCGATGAAATAGTTCTGGAACGAGGGGGGAACGAGCCAATCGATCAGCTCGGGAGGGTAGCTGCCCACCAACCGGCCCGCTGCAAAGATCTTGCTTTGCATGTACGGCGCGGCTTCATCCATCGAAAGAGGATGTGCGTGGTAGACCCAAACTGATCCGGCTGCAAAGACAGCGAGCGCTACTAGCGAGACGAGCACCGGATGCTTTCCCATCAGTGTTGCCGTCAGCACGGCTGCGCGCTGCACAGCCGGCACACCCGCGAGCACCAGTGCACCCAGGAACAGGTAAGAGGCGGGGTAATCCTCGAACAAGAACAAGCGATAGAAGATCGGAACGGCGTCGGGTTCGTATTGCCCGGTCCTGAATTTCAACTGCAGAAGAATCACGCCGGCCGTGACAAGCAGGGCAAGGGTTGCGCCGAGAATGGCGGACGATTCGAGCCCGAGCACTCGGCGCCGCATCGGGGAGATCGATGAATTGACCATTTCGAGCATCGAGAACTCCGTCAGTCGCGAACCTGCCGCGGCCTGTCCGTCCGCGCTCAATGGCCATGTCAGAGCGAGTCTGCGTTCGCTGTGCCATTATGTTCTCTCGATTCCGGCAGAAAACGTGATGGGCTTCAATAACTCTCAGCGCCAGCGGTTTCAGTCATCGTGAGCGAGCCCCGAAACATCGTTGTCGTCACGCATTACTACCCGAGCCATGGCGGCGGCGTGGAACTGGTCGCGTTTGAGCTCGCCAGAAGACTGTCGGCTACGTCGGGCCTTCGCGTGGTCTGGTTCGCGAGTGACACGGACGTGGCTCCGCAAAGTCCGGCGCTGGACTGCGAACCCGTTCCTGCATGGAATTTCCTCGAGCGTCGTTTAGGCGTCCCGTGGCCGATATGGAGCCCCTTTCGTCTGCGCGCCATGTGGCGCGCCATCGGCGCGTCACGTGGGGTGCACATCCACGACACGCTCTACATGGGTAACGTGCTGGCTGCACTCATGGCGAGAATCAGGCGCAAGCCGTTGGTCGTTACCCAGCATATCGGCCTCGTTCCTTACAAGAGCCGCGTTCTGCGAGGAATCATGGCGGCCGCCAACCGGCTTGTTGCACTACCGGTTCTGCGCCGCGCGACCAAGGTTGTTTTCATCAGTCATGCGGTTCGCGCGTATTTCGAAGCGATGGGCCGAATGGGCACGACGCACCTCGTCCCCAACGGCGTCGACACAGATCTTTACCGGCCGCCAACATCAAGAGAACGTGCGGCTGCGCGCGCCTCATTTGGACTGCGCCAAGGCGATATCGCATTGGTGTTCGTCGGCAGGTTCGTCGAGAAGAAGGGCCTGGCGTTGATGGAGCGGTTGGCGCGGCAGATGAGCAATGTCCAGTGGCTGCTCGCTGGCGACGGACCCATCGATCCGGATGAGTGGAAGCTACCCAACGTGCGCTGTTTTCGCGGTCGCCGCCGCGAAACCCTGCGTGAGTTGCTCTGGGCCGGTAACTTGCTCGTGTTGCCGAGCACGGGCGAAGGGTTTCCGCTCGTTGTTCAGGAGGCGATGGCAACGGGACTGGCCTGCATCGTGAGCGAGGAAACCCTCGAGGGCTATCCCGCCGCCCGCGGCCTGGTGCTCTCCGAGCCTCTGGGCGAGGGGGCGTTCGAACGCTGGCTTGTCCGCTTGCAGGCCATTTCGGAGCGTTCGGTCGCGCTCCCGGAACCGGATGTGCTCGCCGATTTCGCGAAGAAGCACTGGTGCTGGAACCGGGCGTCGGCCTTCTACGAGAAACAGTTCACTTCTTTGGCCGATACCGGACGTTAGCATTACGTCAAACACGTCATTGCGCACGGTTTCATGACCTCCACCCCTCGCACGAGGATCCGGATCGCGGCAGTTGGTCTGGGTTGGGTCTCGCAGAACAGGCATTTGCCCGCGATCAGCCGCTCTCCGGAGTTCGAGCTGACCGGCGTGATCGACTCTCGTCCCGAGCGTGCCGCCGCCATTGCCGCGAAGTATCGTACGCGCCACGTCGTGGCGCGCAGGGTCGAGGACGTGCCGTGGCTCGAAAACGTAGACGCGGTAGTGATCGGCGCGCCGCCGGGCGCGCATGCAGAGCTCATTCGTGCGGCTCTTCTGTCCGGCAAGCATGTCATCACGGAGAAGCCCTTCGTCCTGGACGCAGCAGATGCCCGGCCGCTCTCCCGCCTGGCGCATGAACGGGGTTGTGTGCTTGCCATCGTGCACAACTTCCAGTTCGCTCGCTCGTTCCTGCGGCTGCAAGCAGACATCGCCGCAGGCCGCCTCGGCGCGATTCGCAACATCTGGGCACTGCAGTTGAGCAATCCGGCGCGACGACTGCCGGCATGGTACGGCGAGCTCCCGGGCGGACTGTTCTTCGACGAAAGTCCACACCTGCTCTACCTCGTGAGACGTCTGCTTCCGGACATGGTGCTTGCACATGCACGTCGCACACCATCGAGCAATGGAGCGACGACGCCAGCCGAGGTGTACGTGCAACTGCGCAACGACGCCGGCCAGACCGCCACGCTGCTCATGAACTTCGAAGCTGCGCTGAGCGAGTGGCACGTCGTGGTGAGCGGAGAGCGCGGCACAGCGGACGTGGATATTTTTCGGGACATCTACCACTTCGCTCCGAACGACGGAGTGCACACCGCGCGAGACATCTTGCGTACCAGTTTCTCTGCGGCGACGTCACACCTGTTCGGCACGGTCGCGAGCGGCTGGTTGCACGTGCGCTCGCGGCTGGACTACGGGAACCGCGAAATTTTCAGGCGCTTCGCCGATGCCATTCGCACGCGCACGCTTCAGCCCGAATACATAGGGTCTCACGAAGCGGTGGCTGTGCGGGAGCTGCAGCAGGAGATCCTCGAGGCATGAAGCCCGACGTTACCGAACGCGACCTGCTCACGCGCTTCGTTGCCGAGTATCCGTTTCAACCGGCGACGGCCTTCTGGCGCGCCATCGAGATCGCAGTGGTGCTGTCACGAACACCGCTGGAGGGCCGCGTACTGGATCTGGGGTGCGGAGATGGGCGCCTCACTCAAATTCTGGACTCGCACTGGGCGGGAACACGTTCCTGGATCGGTGCCGATCCCGATCCGCTGGAGATCGAGGCGGCGCGGCTTCGAAATCTCTACGTCGAGTTGCTCACGTGTCCGGGGGACGCCATCGCTATGCCCGATGCGTCCGTCGACGGTGTGTTCTCGAATTCCGTACTGGAGCACATCCCGGATCTGGAGCCCGTGATCGTGGAGTCGGCCCGACTGCTGCGCCCGGGCGGTCGGTTCATCGTAACGGTTCCGAGCGATACGTTTCGCGAATGTCTGGCGGGGTCCTGGCTACCGTGGGTCGGGCGGGGACGCTATGAGAAAGTGATCGACCGGCGTTTGGCCCATATCAACTATCTGTCCGAGCATGATTGGCGGGCGATGCTGGGCCGACACGGACTGACGGTGCGCAGCGTCGTTCCGTTTCTTTCGCTGCGTCAGGTCAGGCGTTGGGAAAACTTGTCGCGTGTCACTGGCGGCCTGCTGCATACGCTCTTCGCAGGAAGCACCCATCCGATACGCATTCAGCGGAAGTTGCATATGCGTACGGGCAAGGAACGCTGGCCGACTTCAATCGCCAAGGCCCTGAGCGCTGTGATCTCGCTCAGGCCGCAGCCACGTGAGGCATCCAGCGTTTTCGGATGCCTGCTCATTGAGGCGGAGCGGGTGTGAGCGATCCGCCTGTACGCGAACGTGCACGGTCGCTCGAGAGTGCAGCGATGCGCTTTGCGCTGGTTGGTTGTGCGTGTATTGGTCTCAACGTTCTGCTCTTCGGATTGCTCGTTGACAGGGCAGGGTGGAACTTCGCTCTGGTGACAGTAATCGCGTTTCTGCTGGCGAACGCACTCTCCTTCCTGCTCAATCGTAATTGGACGTTTGCGTCTCGCGACGGCCGCGTCTTGCGGCAGATCGCCCGCTTTTCGGCAATCCAGATCGGCAATCTGCTCGTGAATCTTCTGTTGATGTGGCTTTTGGTGGGTTGGCTTCAGCTCCGCGCGTTTGTCGCCAGCATCGTCATATCGGCGCTTCTGGCGTTGGGTAACTTCCTGGCCCAACGGAGCTGGGCTTTCGCGCGCGATGAGGTGACAGCATGAGCTCCCCCGTGATTTCCGCAGTGATGCCGTGCCTCAACGAGGAGCGCACACTTGCTACGTGCATCCGCAAGGCGCAACAGTGCTTTCGGGACATGGGAGTCGTCGGAGAGGTGATCGTGGCAGACAACGGCTCCACAGACCGATCTGTCGCCATCGCTACGGACCTCGGCGCACGCGTGGTGCACGTTTCCGCACGGGGCTATGGTGCGGCGCTCATGGGAGGAATCGAAGCCGCACAAGGCGAGTTCATCGTCATGGCCGATGCAGACGACTCCTACGACTGGCTCGGCATGCAGCCCTTCATTTCCAAGCTGCGAGAAGGGTTCGATCTGGTTGTAGGGAATCGATTCAAGGGGGGAATAGCCCCCGGCGCGATGCCGCCCTTGCATCGGTATCTGGGCAACCCGGTGCTCTCCACGCTGGCCCGCATCGTTTACCGTGCGCCGCTGGGAGATTTCCACTGTGGCATGCGGGCGTTCACGCGGTCAGCGTACGAGCGCATGCGTTTGCGCACTCCCGGGATGGAGTTCGCGACGGAGATGATCGTGAACGCTGTGCGTGCCGGGCTCGCGGTGGCGGAGGTGCCTACGCGGCTATGCAAGGACGGGCGGGATCGCCCGCCTCACCTCCGATCGTTTCGGGATGGCTGGCGACATCTCCGGTTCATCTTCACGTATGCGCCCAATTATCTCTACCTCGCGCCCGGCATATTGATGCTGTGTGCCGGTCTCGCGCTCGTTCTCGCGTTAGCGCGCGGCCCCATCGTGATCGGTGAACGATACCTGGGCATTCACTTCCTGGCGCTCGGGTCAGTGCTCACACTGGCTGGATTCAACGTCGTCCATCTGGGTGTGCTCGCCAAGATGATCGCGACGGCACAGCTCCCGCACTTGCGGTCGCGTATCCACGATTGGGTGCTGGCAAAGTTCACTCTCGAGGGCGGCCTGGTTGCCGGCGCGCTCCTTTTGTTGATTGGACTCGGAATCGACGCAGCGATCCTGTGGAAGTGGCTCGCGAGTTCCGGCGGTCCTCAGGAGCAGACCGTGCATGTTGCATTTGTTGCGGCTGTATCCATCGTGCTTGGCCTGAACATCGTGTTCAGCTCATTCCTGCTCAGCATGTTCGCCACGGATCACCGCGCACGCGCAATCGACGCCGGTGCCACGGACCGGCAATACCGAGACCCGGCAACGTCGCGCTATCCGGTCACCTGATTTCCGAGTCCGGCGCGGATCGGCCCCGATACCCGCGGGCTCACTCGATCCCCAGCTTCTTCACGCGATAGCGAAGAGACCGAAAGCTCATCCCCAGCAGCTTCGCCGCCGCCGTCTTGTTGTACCGCGTCTGCTCGAGCGCCTTGATGATCGCCGCGCGCTCGATGTCCTCGAGCTGCCCGCCGAGCCCGCTGCTGGTGAT
>Ga0164243_10010368_pt1 | contig 13404 bp, 12 predicted proteins | sample OricompcompostOP_FD_108781 | JGI IMG/M metagenome (GOLD analysis project Ga0164243, IMG submission 108781) | Organic Plus compost microbial communities from Emeryville, California, USA - Original compost - Organic plus compost (OP) | ecosystem: Engineered > Solid waste > Mixed feedstock >... | reverse complement strand
CGGCGACGCCGCGCAGGTCCACTTCGTCGCGCTCCAGCGCTCGATCGCCGACTTCGAGGCGACCCGCCGGGCGATGAACGCCACCGCCGCGGTGAACGAGCAGGCCGGCGTCGGCGTCCAGGTCAACAACGGGATCAACGAATGGATCACGGTCACCGCGCGCGGCAACTACCTGGTCCCGTCGCGGGCCGAGCGGGTCTGCCCGGGCCTGCCGGGGTGGCCGGCGTGAGCGGCGTGCCCCCGGTCGGGGCGCGTCCCGATCGCCCGACGCCGGCGGTCCAGGACAGGACGCGCGGATCGCACCGTCGGAGGGCGCACCGGGTCGGCGTGCGCGAGGTCCGGCGGTGGACGGCCGCCGCCTGCGCGGCGACGCTCGCGCTCGCGCCGGGCGCCGCGGCGCACGGCGGGACGCTGCTGGGCAGCGCGGTGACCGGGCCGTACCGGACCCAGGTCACCGCCGCTCCCCTGCACGAGCCCGGGCGGGGGCCGCAGATCGACGTCACCGTCTACGTGTCGGACGCGGCCTCCGGTACCCCGGCGAGCGGCCTGCGCGTCCGCACCGCCGTCGAGGTCGACGGCCACGTCCTGCGCCCGCCGGTGCGCGAGATCGCCGGCGGCTACGAGGCGATCGTCCCCGTCCCCGGCGACGCCCGCGTCGGCGACCAGCGGATCGACGTGACCATCGACGGCCCGCGCGGCAGCGGACGCCTGACGATCGAGCCGACCGAGGACGGCGGCCCGCCGACCGCCCTGCTGGCCGGCACCGCCGTCGCGCTCGCGGCGCTCGTCGCCCTGGCCCTCCGCGCCCGCCGCCGACGCGACCAGGCCGGTGAGGAGCACCGTGTCCCCGACGAGGCGGACGCGACGACGTGACGTGCACCAGATCGAGCTGATCGTCGAACGACCGGGGCTTCGGATTCCAGGTTCCTGCACCGCCACGGCATCCTGCGTCAGGTGACGGTCGGGAGCCGCAACCGCGCGTTCGAGGCTCCGGAGCTGCTCGACGCGTGCACCACGCTCGAGCGCCAGCTCGCGAGCCCCGAGCGAGACACCGTGGTCTCACCACCGGCGCGGGCCGCGCCGCAGCGCCCGGCCTGACCGCTGCCGTCAGGCGGTCGCGGCGGCGGCCTCGGCCCGCTCGCCGAGCCGGCGGCGCAGCGGGCTGCGGGGCCCGAGCGCGTAGGCGGCGAGGAACTGCAGCGTCAGCACGCAGACGATCGCCCCGCCGGTGGAGGCGTCGGCGTAGTAGCTGGCGTAGACGCCGGCGACGCAGGCCAGGACGCTGCCGCCGACCGCGATCGCGAGCATCCGGTCGAAGCGGTCGGTCAGCAGGTAGGCGGTCGCGCCCGGGGTGATCAGCATCGCGACCACGAGCACGATCCCGACCGCCTGCAGGGCGACGATCACCGTCAGCGCCAGGGCGCCCAGCAGCAGCGCCTCCAGCCGCCGCGGCGAGATCCCGATCGCGTGCGCGTGGGTCGGGTCGAACGCGTAGAGGACGAGGTCCCGCCGGCGCAGCAGCAGCACCGCGATCACCACGATCCCCAGGCCGACCGCCTGGGCGATGTCGCCGTCGCTGACGCCGAGCACGTTGCCGAAGAGGATGTGGAAGAGGTCGATCTCCGACGGGATCACGCTGACGAGCACGAGGCCGACGGCGAACAGCCCGGTGAAGACGATCCCGATCGCGGCGTCCTCCTTCACCCGGCTCGTCCGGTTGAGCCCGCCGATCATCGCCACCGCGGCGGACCCGAAGAGGAACGCGCCGATCGCGAACGGCAGCCCGGCGACGTACGACAGGACGACCCCCGGCAGGACGGCGTGGGAGACGGCGTCGCCCATCAGCGACCAGCCGAGCAGGGTCAGCCAGCAGGAGAGGACCGCGCAGGCGATCCCGCAGGCGAGCGCGACGATCAGCGCGCGCTGGATGAAGGCGTACTCGAGCGGATCGGCGATCCAGGTGACGACGTCGGTCATGCGGCGGCTCCGGATTCGATCGGGATCAGTGCCTCGGCGGGCACGAAGCCGCCGAAGGCCTCGGCGAGTGGCCCGGGTCGGAGGGCGTGGGTGGGCGGGCCCTGGATCACGACGCGCCGGTTCAGCAGCGCGACCTCGTCGCAGAGCGCAGGGACGGCGACGAGGTCGTGGGTGGAGACGAGGATCGTCCGGCCCTCGGCGGCGAGCTCGCGCAGCAGCGCGGTGATCGTCGCCTCGCTGCGCTTGTCGACGCCGGCGAACGGCTCGTCGAGCAGCAGCAGCTCGGCCCCCTGGGCCAGGCCGCGGGCGACGAACGCGCGCTTGCGCTGGCCGCCGGAGAGCGCGCCGATCTGGCGGTCGGCCAGGTCGGTCAGCTCGACCCGCTCCAGCGCCGCCGCGACTGCCGCGCGATCCTCGTCCCGCAGCCGGCGCTGGACCCCGAGCCGCCCGTAGCGGCCCATCGCGACGACGTCGCGGACGGAGACGGGGAACTGCCAGTCGACGTCCTCGCTCTGCGGCGCGTAGGCGACCCGGCCGGCGCGGCGGGCCGCCTCCGGCGGGGCGCCGAACAGCTCGACCGCGCCGCGCTGGGGGCGGACGAGGCCCATCACCGCCTTGAAGAGCGTCGACTTGCCGGAGCCGTTCATGCCGATCAGGCCGTGGACGCGGCCGGGCGCGATCTCCAGCTCGACGCCCTCGAGCGCGGGGGCGCGGCCATAGCGGACGTGGACGTCGTGGATCCGCAGGGCGGGGGTGGTCGTCATCGGGTCGCCTCTCTGGGTGCCAGGCCGGCGGCGATCGTCTCCGCGTTGCGCCGCAGCATGTCGAGGTAGGTGGGGACGGGGCCGTCGGGGCCCGAGAGCGAGTCGACGTAGAGCGTCCCGGCCAGCCGCGAGCCGCCCTCGCGGGCGACCTGCCGCTGGCCCTCGTCGCTGACGGTCGACTCGCAGAAGATCCCGGGCACGCCGGTGCGCCGGACGGTCCGGATCGTCGCGGCGATCTGCTGCGGCGTGGACTGCTGCTCGGCGTTGACCGGCCAGATGTAGGCCTCGCGCAGCCCCAGGTCGCGCGCCATGTACGAGAAGGCGCCCTCGCAGGTCACCAGCACGCGCTGGCGCTTTGGCAGGCCGGCGAGCGCCCGGCGCACGCCGTCGCCGACCGCGCGGATCCGCGCCTTGTAGCGCGCCGCGTTGCGCCGGTAGGTCGCCGCGCCGGCGGGATCGAGGTCGATCAACGCGTCGCGGATGTTGTCGACGTAGACCGCGCCGTTGGCGATCGAGGTCCACGCGTGCGGGTTCGGCTTGCCGGCGTAGGCGTCGCCGGCGATCGGGATCGGCTCGATCCCCTCGCTGACGGTCACGTGCCGGGTGCGCGCGGGGGCGATGAACCGCTCGAACCAGCGCTCCAGGTTGAGGCCGTTCTCGAGCACCAGGTCGGCGCTCGCCGCCCGGCGCAGGTCGCGCGGCGTCGGCTCGTAGCCGTGGATCTCCGCGCCGGGCTTGGTGATCGAGGCGACCTCGACGCGGTCGCCGGCCACCTGGCGCGCCATGTCGGCGATCACGGTGAAGGTCGTCAGGACCTTCAGCTCGCCGTCGTCGCGCGGATCGCCGCAGCCGCCGATCGCCAGCGCGACCGTCACCGCGAGCGCGGCGGCCAGCAGCGAGGGCGGGCGAAGTTGATGCATGCCAAAATCGTAGCAGACTGGCATCGAAACTTTCACGTGAGGCCAGCGGGCAGTCGTTTCGCCGCGTCGCGGGTCGCTCGAGGCGTCCGTCGGGCGGCCGCGCGACGGGGCGCGCGCTGGACGACCTTGCTGGACTACGAGTATTGACACCAAATAGAAATACGTACATACTGTCCACGGAGGAGCCCGACCCCGGAGATCGCTGACCCGATGAGTACGCCCACCGCAGAGCGGCCGACGCTGTCCTTCGACCACCACTCGCCCGTCGTGTCGCGGGACCGGCGGTCCGTGATCGACGAGGTCCGGCAGGAGCCGGTCTTCTTCACCGAGGCCCACGGCGGCTACTGGGTCGTCACGAGCCACGCGCTGGCCAAGCAGGTGCTGCGGGACAGCGCGACCTTCTCCTCGCAGAAGCACGAGGACGGCTCGGGCGGCGTGACCGTGCCGACCGTCGTCGGTCCGCGGCTGATCCCGGCCGAGGTCGACCCGCCGTACCACCGCGCGCTGCGCAAGGTCCTGGCCCCGAAGTTCAACATCGGCGCCGTGGACCGGATGCGCCCGGCGCTGGAGGCGCTGGTCCGCCGGACGATCGACCGGGTGATCGAGAAGGGCAGCTTCGACGTCGTCCACGACATCGCCGACGTGATCCCGGCCGGCTTCGTCGTCGACCTGCTCGGCTTCTCCGAGGAGGAGCGCGTCCCCTTCATCCGCTCGGTCCAGAGCGCGCTGGCGGTGATGCCGCAGGCGGCGTCGGGCGAGATGACCGCCGAGCTGCAGGAGGGCATGGCCCACTTCGCCCGCGCCGTCGAGACGATCAACGCCCTCGTCGCCGATCGGCGCAGCGCGCCCCAGGACGACCTCGTCAGCTACCTCGCCCAGCCCGAGCACGAGCTCAGCGACGAGGAGCTGCTCTGGCTCTCCTTCACCCTGATCGTCGGCGGCGCGGAGAACCCCGCGGCGCTGATCGCCAACTCGCTGCTGTTCCTCCAGGAGCACCCCGACCTGCGCTCGCGCCTGGCCGCCGACCCGGACCCGGAGAAGCTGCGCCCCGTGATCGAGGAGCTGCTGCGCGACGTCACCGCCGGCGTCTCGCTGGCGCGCAACGTCACCGCCGACGTCGAGCTCGGTGGCCAGCGGCTGAAGGCCGGCGAGCGGATCGTCGTCTGGCTGCCGGCGGTCAACCACGACCCCGAGGTCTTCGAGGATCCCGACCGGTTCGACGAGACCCGCCCGAAGTGCCCCCACATGGCCTTCGGCGACGGTCCGCACTTCTGCATCGGCGCGACGCTCGCCCGGCTGCAGATGACCCTGCTGCTGACCGAGGTCCTCACGCGGATGCCGAACTACGTGATCGACGTCGAGGCGTCCGAGCGCTTCGACGACGCCGCGACGATGTACGGCTTCCGGACGATGCCGGCGATCACCGGCCTCTGAGCGATGTCGGCCGACGACAGCGCCCCGGACGTCGGGCCGGCCGGACGCCCCGGACGCCGCCGCGGTCGGCTGGCGTCGCTGCTGCGCGGGGGGCGCGGCGAGGGGTCGGCGGCCGAGCAGCACGCCCCGGCCGCGACGCCGGTCGTCGCGCCGGTCCACGGCGCCCTCGCCGGCGCGATCGCGGGCCGGCGGGTCGAGGTCGTGGTCGGCGGCCACGAGCGCGCCTACGCCGACGGCCAGGCGATCCACCTGCCGCCCGGCGTCGAGGGGCGCCGCGCGCTGGCGCTCGTCGCCGTCCAGGCGGCGCTGATCGCGGCCGGCAGCCTCGACGAGCGCGTCCTGCGCCGGCTCGTCGGCCGCCGCCGCGCCGCGTCCCGCTACCTGACGCTCGAGGCGCTGCGCGCCGTCGCCGTCCTGGAGGACGTGCTGCCGCCGTGGATCGTCGCCGAGGTCCGGGCCGTCGCCGACCTGGCGCCGGCGGAGGATCCGGCCGGGTCGCTGCGCCGCGCCCACGACGACGCCTCCGTGCCCGAGGCGCCGGAGCTCCTGGGCGTGCTGCGGCCCTCGCGCGTGCTGCGCGCCGGCGGCGGCGAGATCGTCGAGGCGCCCGACGCCGGCGGCGCCGATCCGCTCGCGGGCGAGGTCCTGCGCACCCAGCTCGACGAGGTCGAGGACGAGGAGGAGGCCGACGAGTCGAAGATCCTCCGGCTGCTCGAGTCGCCGATCCAGCAGGACAACGTCGTCTCGCGGCTGATGCAGGAGCTGCTCAACGCCGGGCGCTCGCCCGACGCGGGCGAGGCCGACGGCGGATCGGAGGCCCCGGTCGGCTCGATGACGACGACCGACCGGATCGGCGAGCACGGCCAGCTCGTCGACGGGCCGCCCGAGGGGCTGCGCGACGCCCCGCCGCCGGAGCGGCCGTGGATGTCGGTCTACCCCGAGTGGGACCACCGCCGCGGCACGTACCGGCCCGATCACTGCCACGTCGTCGAGATGGACCCCGCCCCGGCCGACGAGGAGGACCGCCGCCGGCTGGAGATGCCCCCCGACGTCGCGCTGCAGCGCCGGCTCGCCCGGCTGACGATGCGCGTCGAGCGCCACGACCGCCGCGGCGACGGGGAGTCGCTGGACCTGCGCGCGCTCGTCGACTTCGGCGTCGCCCGCGCGGCCGGCGTCACCCCGGACGAGCGGATCTACAGCACGCGCGCCCGGACCGGCCGCGACCTCGGCGTCGTCGTCCTGCTCGACGCCTCGGGCTCGACGGCGGAGGGCACGGCGAGCGGCGCCTCGGTCTGGGACGAGCAGCGACGCCTGGCGGCGAGCCTCGTCGAGGGCCTCGAGGCGGTCGGCGACCGCGTCGCCGCCTACGCGTTCCGCTCCCACGGGCGCCACGACGTGCGGTTCCTCCGGCTGAAGGAGTTCGACGCCCGCTTCGGCGGCGCGGCGCGCCGGCGTCTGGAGGACCTGGAGCCGTCCGGGTTCACCCGGCTCGGGGCGGCGATCCGCCACGGCGCCCACCTGGCGCGGACCGGATCGGGCACGAGCCGCACCCTGCTGGTGGTCGTCTCCGACGGCCTGCCGTACGAGGACGGCTACGACGAGCGCCACGCCGAGGAGGACGTCGCCCGGGCGCTGGCCGAGGCGGCCGACGACGGCGTCGGCTGCGTCTGCCTGAGCGTCGGCTCGGCCGTCGATCCCGAGGCGGTCGGCCGGGCGTGGCGGGACGTGAGCCACCTGTGCATGGAGGAGCCGCGCGCGCTGGCCCGCGAGGTCGAGCCGCTCTTCCGGACCGCGCTGCAGGCGGCGCTCGAGCGATCTCACGGAAGCGTCGCGGCGGCCTGACCGCCCCCGACGACGGACACGAGAGGGAGAGGATGACCACGATCGACGATCTCGCACCGGCGCCGCCGGACCAGGTCGACTACCACGAGGCGGGCAACGAGGTCCGCGTCTTCGAGGCGGCGTTCCGCAACGGGCTGGCGGTGATGCTCAAGGGCCCGACCGGCTGCGGCAAGACGCGGCTGGTGGAGCACATGGCCGGCCGGCTCGGCGTGCCGCTCTACACGGTGTCCTGCCACGAGGACATCACCGCCGCGGACCTGATCGGCAAGCACGTGCTCGAGGGGGCGGAGACCCGCTGGCTCGACGGGCCGCTGACGCGGGCCGTCCGCGACGGCGGCATCTGCTACCTCGACGAGGTCGTCGAGGCGCGGCAGGACGCGACCGTCGCGATCCACTCGCTGACCGACCACCGGCGGGAGCTCTTCGTCGAGCGGCTCGGCGGCCTGCGGCTGCAGGCCCACCCCGAGTTCCAGCTCGTCGTCTCGTTCAACCCGGGCTACCAGTCGATCCTCAAGGACCTGAAGGCCTCGACCCGGCAGCGGATGGTCGGCATCGACCTCGGCTACCCGCCGCCGGAGATCGAGCGTCGGCTGCTGGTCTCGCAGGCCGGCCTGGACGAGGCCCGCGCCGACGAGGTCGTCCGGCTGGGCCAGGCGCTGCGCCGGCTGGAGGACTCGGGCCTGCGCGAGGTCCCGTCGACCCGGCTGCTGATCGAGACCGGCCGCCTGATCGCCGCCGGCCTGGAGCCGCGCGAGGCGGCGCTCGCGGCGATCGTCGCCCCCCTCACCGACGACCTCGGCCTGCGCGACGGTCTGGCGCAGGTCATCGACGCCTACCTGTAATCCCGCACATCCGTTCCAAAGGAGAGGACCGATGGCAACCCATGCTCCCTCGCCAACGCCGCCGCTCGCGCTCGGTCGCGAGCGGCCGGTCGAGGACGCCGCGAGCGCGACTCGCAAGCTCCAGCCCGTCCACTACTGGGGGATCGCCGGCGGCCTGCTGGTCGCGTTCATGGCGTTCATCCTCGTCAAGTGGGTGACCGGCGAGAACTTCGAGCGCGTCCAGCCCGGACCGACCGACGCCCCGTCGTGGCAGGGCCCCGCCCAGACCGTCTTCCAGGCGGCGCTGATCACCGCCGTGCTGATCACCGGCTTCTTCATGATCGTCCGCCCGTGGGTGCGCGAGCGGCGCATGACGACCGACGGCGCGCTGTTCATCGCCTTCCTGACGATGTTCTTCCAGGACCAGTTCACGAACTTCGGCGGCTACTGGTTCACCTACAACGCCCACGTCTTCAACATGGGCTCCTGGTTCCCGGAGATCCCGGGCTGGGAGGCCTACGCCGGGCCCGGCCAGACGGCGGGCGAGCCCATCTTCATGATGAGCGCGGGCTACATCTACTTCTTCCTCGTCTCGATGTTCGCCGGCCTGGCGCTGATGCGGAAGCTGAAGGCGGTCCGGCCGGGGATCAAGAACTGGCAGCTGCTGGCCTCGGTCTGGGCGATGATGGCGGTCGTCGACTTCGTCATCGAGGTCTTCATCTGGATCCCGATGGGCTTCTACACCTACACGTGGGCGCCCGGGCCGATGGTCAACGCCGGCAGCGACCACCAGTTCCCGCTGCTGGAGGCGTTCGCCGTCGGGTTCCTCTCGATGGTGATCGTCGCCCTGCGCTTCTACACCGACGACAAGGGCCACACGATCGTCGAGCGCGGCCTGGAGAAGGTGAGGACGAGCCCCGGCAAGAAGGCCCTGCTGCGGCTGCTGGCGATGATCGCCGCGATCCAGGCGATCTTCTTCTTCGCCTACAACGTCCCGATGTACCAGGTCGGCGCGCACACGAAGGACTGGCCGGAGAAGACGCAGCAGCTGTCGTACTTCACCAACGGCATCTGCGGCGCCGACACGCCCCGCGCCTGCCCGACGAAGACGCTGCCGGAGACGCGCGACGACGACCGCGCCGTCTCGGTCACCCCGGCCGGCGGCCTGGCCACCGGCGACGGGCGCCAGCTGGCGCCCGACGGCACGGTGCCCGGCGTGAAGCTGGTCCCGTTCGTCGAGAAGCGTCCGTAGCGGACGCCCGAGAACGCCGTCGTCCGCGCCGGTCGCGCGCGGACGGCGGCGTCGCGGCGTGCCCGCACGCCGCCGGACGCCCGGCTCGGCGCGCGAGCGCGCCTTGTCGGCGCCGTCCACCATGAGGTAGCGTTGCCAACGACTACCAGTATGGACTACCTATCTGGTCGTCAAACGAAAGCTAGGACGAGGAAGATGGAGAACGCCGCCGTGGCCTCGCGGCCCCCGTGGTTGACCGACGCCGACGAGCTGCCGCACGAGATCGACGGCGCGCCCGACGGCTGGGCGGAGAACTACCTCAGCTACCTCTGGGCGCCGGAGGCCGGCATCGGCATCTACGTCCACCTGTCGCGGCGCAGCGACCCGTTCCCGCTGTGGGACGAGCAGGTCGCCGTCGCGCTCCCGGGCGACCGCTACCTGACGTCGAAGGCGTTCAGCGTCGGCAGCGAGGACCAGGGCCCGTCCGTGGCCGGGATCAGCTTCCGCTGCGACGAGCCCTACGCGCGCTGGACCAAGCGCTTCCGCGGTGCGGCGCGGCTGCTGGACGGCGCGGCCTACCGCAGCGCGCCCGTCTCCGACGGCGCCCACGTCTTCGTCGAGTGGGAGCTGGAGTACCAGCCGCTGAGCCCGCCCTTCGACTTCGGCCACGAGCCGCTGGACCAGGCCTGGGCGTCGCGCCACTACGAGCAGCACCACCACGTGCGCGGATGGCTGACCGTCGGCGACGGCGAGCGGTACGAGCTCGTCGGCACCGGCCTGCGCGACCACTCCTGGGGCGTGCGCGACTACCGCGAGATCGGCACGACCACCTGGCTGCACGCCCAGTTCCCCGAGAGCGGGCGCCACCTGATGGTCGTGAACGTCTCCAGCCCGTCGCGGCCGCCGTTCGTCCTCGGCGTCACCGGCGACGGCGCCACCACCGGCCCGATCGCGCCGGTCGACGTGCCGCTGGCCGGCTCGCTGGAGGAGGCGATCGCCGACTACCGGCTGACCTTCGACCGCGACGGCGAGCGCCAGGTCGTCGAGGCGGAGATCCTGAACCCCCTGCACGCCGGCTTCCCCGGCCCGGCCGAGATCGGCCTCGGGCGCTTCGCACCGGAGCAGGCGAGCCATCACTACATCGACGCGTTCACCCGCTTCCGCTGGGACGGCGAGGTGGGCTTCGGCATCACCGAGCGGACCGTCGACCTGCAGTCCAAGAGCTGACCAGAGGAGCAACGACGATGACCACGGAGGCGGCGGCCCTGACCGCCGAGACGCTCCAGCGGTTCCTCGAGCGGCGCGCGCCCGAGGGCGCCGTCGTCGCGGTCCGCGACGTGGAGCCCATGACCGGCGGCTACAGCTGCATCATGACCCGCTTCACCGCCGAGATCGACGGCGAGGCGCGCCAGCTGGTGGCCCGCCAGGACGCGCCGGCCGAGACGGCGGTCCTGAAGACCGACCGGCTGCTGGAGTGGCGCGTCCTCGACGCGCTGACGCGCCAGGGCACGGTCCCGATGCCGGCCGCGCTCCACGCCGACGAGGACGGATCCGAGCTGGGCGCTCGCACGATCGTGCTCGAGCTCGCCGCGGGCGGCTCGTTCCTGACCCGCGTGCGCGACGCCGACGAGCCGGCCCGGCGCGAGGCCGCGCTGCAGCTGGCCGACCTCGCCGCGGCCGTCCACGCCGCCGACGTCTCGGCGCTGCCCGCCGAGCTCGAGCGGCCGGAGAGCTGGGACGCCTACCTCGACGGCCTGGCCGCCGAGTGGCGGGCGCTCGAGGAGCGGCTGGAGGACTCGTACCCGATGCTGCGGTACATGGCCGCGTGGCTCGAGGCCAACCGGCCGGCGCCGGCGCCGCTCGGGCTCGTCCACGGGGAGTTCCAGCCGTCCAACCAGGTCCTCGACGGCGAGGGGCACCTGCAGGCCGTCGACTGGGAGTTCGCCCACGTCGGCGACCCGCGCGAGGATCTCGGCTGGTGCCAGTGGGTCGAGGCGGTCCAGCCGCCGGTCCTGATCGGGCTGGACCCGGCCGCCTTCTGCGCCCGCTACCGCGAGCGCTCGGGTCTCGGCGAGGACGTCGTCAACCCGCTGTCGCTGGCGTACTTCTCGATCCTGCCCGCCGTGCGGGTCTTCGCCGGCGTGCTCGAGGGCCAGCAGGCGTTCTCGGACGGCGAGGCGTCGGGCTTCCGCACGGCGTACCTCGTCGGCGCGGTCGCCACGGCGTTCGAGGGGTGGTTCGGCGCCGCGGCGCAGATCGAGCAGGCCGCCGGAGCGGCCCAGGAGGTGGCGGCATGATCGTCCGACCGAGCTCCCGGCAGCTGCTGGAGAGCGTCCGCGAGGAGCTGCGCACGACGATCGCCGACGCGGTCGCCGACGCCGAGGCGCAGGCCCGCCTGGCGATGATCGACTCGGTGCTGGCGAGCGTCGCCGTGCGCAGCGAGCACGAGGTCGCCTGGATCCGCGAGGAGATCGCCGAGATCGAGGAGGGCGCCCGCGCGGTGATCGCCGCGGGCGCCGACGGCGGCGACCGCGTCGCCGAGGCGCTCGCCGACCTCGACGGCCGCCGCGCCGCGAGCGACCTGGTCTCGGAGCTGCACGGCGAGTACGACGCCGCCGGCGAGGTCCTCTCGCGGTCGATCGAGGCGGCGCTCCCGGCCGGCGGCGAGCTGCGGCAGCGGATCGAGGGCATCCTCGCTCGGCGCCTCGCCCGCGAGGTCGAGATCCGGGGCGAGTTCTCGCTCGCCGGGAGGGAGTGACCGTGCGCACGCCGCTCGAGGAGATCTCCGCCGACCAGACCGCCGCCTGGATCTTCTTCTCGGTGGCGGCGGCCTACTTCGTCGTCTCGCTGGTCGGCGCCGCTCGCGAGCGGCGCCGGGTCGGCACGGCGGTGCCGCTGCTGGCGCTCGCCGGCGGCGCCGTCGCGTCGCTGGAGGAGTCCTGGATCGACACGCTGATCCAGCTCCACTACCCGGACGACAGCCCGCTCGTCGCGTTCACCGCCTTCGGCAACGCGCAGCCGCTGTACCTCCACATCATCTACCCGGGGTTCATCGGCCTGGGCGCCTACGTGGTCTACCGCGGGCTGGTGAAGGATCCGTCCGGCCGGCGGATCTGGCCGACGTTCGTCGGGATCATGCTGATGGACGTCGCGTTCGAGCTCACGGCGACGGCGGCGAACGTCTACCAGTACTACGGCGACCACCAGCCCTTCCAGCTCTTCGACGGCGGCTGGCCGGCGTGGGTGGCGCCGATCAACGCGGCCGGGCCGGTGCTCGGCGGGGTCCTCATGCATCTGCTGCTGCCCCGGATGCGGGGCGTCCGAGCCGCGCTCGTCGCGCTGCTCGCGCCGCCGTTCGCCTACGCGGCCACCTACGGCCTGACGGCGTGGCCGACGACGACGCTGCTCAACAGCGACGTCTCCGAGCCGGTGGTCTGGCTCGGCGCGCTGGTGACGATCGGGTTCGCCACCGCGATCGTCGCCGTCGTCACGGCCGTGCTCGGCGGCCGTGCCCCGGCGGCGTCGCCCGTCGACGCCGCGGCGTCGACGGACGGCACCGGCGAGCGCGAGGGCGTGCGTCCCGCGCCGCTCGTCTCGGCCTGAGCCCGCCCGCGAGGGGCTCCGCTTCGGACCCCTCGCGGGACCATGCCCGCTCGATCCGTGCACGGACTGTATGGACCAATCGTCCGCACCATGGTTCGCGCCTCGGCCGTCCCCGGCGCCCCTCGTCCTCCTGCCTCGCCCGTCGGCCGAGAACCCCTGTTGCCGACAGGCGATTCGGACGCCGGCGTCGGCGCTGGACATGCGAAAGACCACCTGTCTGAACTACCTGGACACACATGACCAACATCGTGTAGGGTCGTGTCCATGGAAGGAGGGGTCCAGCGACGGCCACGCATGGCCGCGGCGTCCACGGGTGGGCCGCGGCGCGTGGCGTCAACGGCCGAGCGCCTGCTCGACGGCGCGGCGGGTCCGGCGCTCCGCGAGCTCGGCGGGATGTTCCACCTGGCGCTCCAGGCGCTGTCGCGGGGGGCGCGTGCCCCCTACGACTACGGCCCGGAGCTCGTGGAGCAGTTCCGCTTCGCGCTGCGGGTCTCGCTCTTCCCGCTGATGATCACCTCGTTCGCCCTGTCCTTCGGGCCGGCCGGCATCCAGGCGGTGAACTTCCTCGGCCTGTTCGGGGCGCTGGACCGCCTCGGCGGCCTCTACGTCCTGATCGTCGTGCGGATGTTCGCGCCGCTGGTCACCGCGATCGTCGTCGCCGGCGTCGCCGGGACGGCCATCTGCGCCGACCTGGGTGCTCGCGAGGTGCGCGAGGAGACCGCGGCGCTCAGCGTGCTCGGGGTCGACCCGGTGAAGTCGCTCGTGGTCCCGCGCTTCATCTCGCTCGTCCTCGTCTGCGTCCTCTGCAACGT
>Ga0164243_10010367_pt1 | contig 13405 bp, 10 predicted proteins | sample OricompcompostOP_FD_108781 | JGI IMG/M metagenome (GOLD analysis project Ga0164243, IMG submission 108781) | Organic Plus compost microbial communities from Emeryville, California, USA - Original compost - Organic plus compost (OP) | ecosystem: Engineered > Solid waste > Mixed feedstock >... | reverse complement strand
GGCGCGGCTCGCGGACTGGCAGATCGACTCGTTCCTGATGGGGCTGACCGAGCCGCCGGAGCCGGGGATGACCCGCAACGAAGTGACCTTCCCGCTGGTGCAGTTGCTGCTGCCCGAGCTGGAGGAGTTCCTGGTCTACGTGTGGCGCCGCCAGCTGGCCGCGGCCACCGGCCGGGTCGTCCAGGTCAAGGACGACGACGAGATGGTCAACCGCCGGCAGGCGATCGGTTTCGCGGACCTGGTCGGTTTCACCCGGCTGACGCGGCGCCTGGAGGAGGAGGAACTCGGCGAGCTGGTGGAGGCGTTCGAGACCACCGCCGCCGATCTGGTGGCCGCGCACGGCGGGCGGCTCATCAAGGCACTGGGGGACGAGGTCCTCTATGTCGCCGAGGACGCGGAGACGGCCGCCGAGATCGGGCTGCGGCTGATCGAGACGATGGCCAACGACGCGACGATGCCCGAGCTGCGGGTCGGTATCGCCTTCGGGACGATGACGACGCGGATGGGCGATGTGTTCGGCAACACCGTGAACCTGGCCAGCCGGCTCACCTCGATAGCGCCGAAGGACACGGTGCTGGTGGACGGGGCGTTCCGTGCGGAGCTGACGGCCTCGGGCGCGGCACCGGAGTCGGAGAAGGAGAGCGAGGACCTGTCCGGCTACCGGTACGCGCTGCAACCGCTCTACCAGCGGCCGGTGCGCGGGCTGGGCGTGGTCGAGCCGTGGCTGCTGCGGCGCCGTACCCCGGAAGGTTAGCGAGCGTTATCGTGACGGCCATGGAGCTGAGCGAGGAGACGACGTTCGGGGAGTGGGTGCGCGTCCGCAAGGACGGGCACGTCGCTGAGCTGGTGATGGACCGGAAGGGGGCGATGAACGCCGTCTCGACGGCGTTCGCCGGTGCGCTCGCCGACGCGTGCGCCGCCCTGGCCCAGGACGGTGACGTACGGGTCACGGTGCTGACCTCGACGCACGAGCGGGCGTTCTGCGTGGGTGCCGACCTCAAGGAGCGCAACGCGCTCAGCGATGCGGAGCTGGGCGCCCAGCGTCCGTACACCAGTGCGGCCTACCGGGGTGTGCTGGAGCTGCCGATGCCGGCCATCGCCGCGGTGCACGGCTACGCGCTGGGCGGCGGGTACGAGCTGGCCCTCTCCTGCGATCTGATCGTCGCGGACCCCAGTGCCGTGGTGGGGCTGCCCGAGGTGTCGGTCGGCGTCGTGCCGGGCGGTGGCGGCACCCAGTTGCTGCCGCGCCGGGTGGGGGCGGCCCGCGCCGCCGAGCTGATCTTCACGGCGCGGCGGGTGGAGGCGGCCGAGGCGTATGCGCTGGGGCTCGTCGACCAGCTCACGGAGCCGGGCCGGGACCGTACGGAGGCGCTGGCACTGGCGTCCCGGATCGCCGCGAACTCGCCGGTCGGGCTGCGGGCGGCCAAGCGGGCGCTGCGCACCGGCTGGGGCATGGATCTGCGCTCGGGGCTGGAGGTGGAGGAGGCCGCGTGGCGCACGGTCGCCTTCTCCGGTGACCGCGCGGAGGGTGTGGCGGCCTTCAACGAGAAGCGGAAGCCGGACTGGCCGGGTAAGTGAGCATGTCCGGCCGCCGTCCCGGATGCGTTCCGGCGGGGCAGCGCCGTACGATCCGGGCGGGCGGGATCTGGACACGGCTTGTACGGAGAGCGAGGCTCTCCGTAGGGGGTCGCGCGGCAGAACGGGGCGAAGCCTCCTAATCTTGGCCGTATGGGCCGAATACGTAAGGACGGGGAGGCGGACGCGCGGCTGAGCGCCGTCGTCGGACTCTCGCAGGCCATGGCCGCCGCACAGACGTCCGTCCCCGAGACGGCCCGTGCCCTCCCGCACACGGAGGACGACCCGGAAGCCGCCGCCGCGCTCGCGCACCGCGACATCGCGCACGCGGCGGCGCTGGGCGCCTGCGAGGCGATGGACGGCGCCTTCGCGGCGATCGCCGTGTGGGAGCGGGGCCGGGGCAGGCTCCGGGTCCTGGCCAACGTCGGCGACCGGACGCCCGAGGAGGACGAGTTCCCCGCCGACGAGTCCTACCCCGTGCAGGACTTCCCGCGGGTCGCCGAACTGCTCCACGAGCGCTGGGCCGGCGGTGGCCGGGCCCAGGCGTGGGTCGAGGAGGAGGGCCCCGGCCCGGACGGGTCGGCGGCACCCAGCTACCGGCGTGTGGCGGCGCTGCGCCGCCGGGGCCGCGGATCCTGCGTGATCGCCCCCATCGTGGTGCACGGCCGAGCCTGGGGCGAGCTGTACGTGGCCCGGGCGCCCGACGCCCCCGCCTTCACCCGGGACGACGCCGACTTCGCCGCCGTGCTGGCCGCGCTCATCGCCTCCGGCATCGCCCAGAACGAGCGGCTCGAAGAGGTCCGCCGTCTGGCCTACACCGACCCCCTCACCGGCCTGGCCAACCGCCGTGCCATCGAGTCGCGGCTGGAGGAGGCCGTCGAGCTCCACCGCGATCTGGGCACCGTCGTCAGCATCGCCGTCTGCGACATCAACGGCCTCAAGAGCGTCAACGATCAGCAGGGGCACGAGGCCGGCGACCGGCTCCTGGAACGGTTCGCCACCGTCCTGGCCGACTGTGCGGCCACCCTGCCGGGCGCGCTGGCCGGCCGGCTCGGCGGTGACGAGTTCTGTCTGCTGGCCGTGGGCCCGACCGCCGACGAGGTGGTACGCGCCGCCGAGGAGCTGTGTCACGGTGCCGCCGCGCTGGAGGCGGGCGAGGGTGTGGCCTGCGGTGTGGCCTCCACGGGTGACCCGGTCGGCGAGGTGCGCACCGCTCACCGGATCTTCCGGCTGGCGGACGCGGCACAGTACCGGGCCAAGGCGCTGCGGCTGGCCAAGCCGGTGGTGGCGGGCCGCGAGGGCGGCCCCGACGATCCCACCCTGCGGCTGGCGGCGACCCCCGCCCCGCCGGCCGCCTCCCCGGAGCGCCGCCGCTTCCGCCGCGGCGGTGGCGGACGCCCTGCCTGACGGCCCGTTAGCGGCCGTCCGTGCCCCGGCTGCCCGCATATGCGCCGGGCTGTCCTTCCGCCGGCCCCGGGCACTTAGATAGGTGTATCACACAAATGATTTGCTGAGAGGTGATGAGAGCCCGGGGACCGCAACCCCGGGAGGCATGCGCTAGCACGAAGAAGGACCATGAATCACGTTACTGCCAGCGAGAATTACACCGTCTCGGTCGTGCGACGGCTCTCGGCGAAAGGCGACCGCGACGCGATCGTCGCGGGGGAGCGGAGAATCACCGGCACCGAGGCCGCCGGCGCGGTCCTGCGTTTCGCCGCGGTCCTGCGGGAGTTCGGGCTGCGGGAGGGCGACGGCGTGGCGCTGTTCGTGGAGAACTTCCCCGAGGCGCTGCTGCTCCAGGTGGCCGTCCACTTCGCGGGCTGCCGGCTGGTCTTCGTGCCGCCGGAGCCGGGCAACTCCGAGCTGGAGGCGCTGATCCGGCGCGCCGACGTCAAGAGGCTGCTGTTCGACCCGGACCTGGAGGAGCGGACCCGGCGGATCGTCGAGGGGACGAACGTCCCGCACGTCCTGGCCATCGGCGCGTCCGCGCTCGCTGACGACTTCCTCTCGGCGGCGTCCGGCGTCGGCGGCCTCTCGCTCGACGAGGCCGCCGACGGCCGCCACCTCGCGACGCTCCTCTACACGGGCGGCACCACCGGGGTGCCGAAGCTGGTCGTCCACCGCAGCAGCTTCTACGGCGACTTCGCGCGGGTCGCCGACACATACGCCGACGAGGCGTCGTCCGGCGCCCTGCTGGTGTGCACGCTGTTGACGCACAGCAGCGGCCACGGCGGCTTCCTCGTCGGCATCCTGAGCGGCCACACCGTCGTGCTGCTGCGGACGTTCGACGCCGGAGAGGCCCTGGCCGCGATGGAGCGCGAGCGCGTCACCAGGGTGGTCCTGGTGACGCCCATGCTCTACGAACTGCTCGACCACCCGGACTGCGTCCCCGGCCGTTTCCCCGCGCTGACGACCCTCACCTACACCGGCGCAGCCGCCTCCCCGGAGCGCCTCAAGCAGGCGCTGGCCTGTTTCGGCCCCGTGCTGCACCAGATATACGGGGCGACGGAGGACGGGCGCGTCACCCAGCTCGACCCCGAGGAGCACGACCCGCGGCGGCCCGGGACCCTGACCAGTTGCGGGCGTCCGGCGCCCGGGGTCGAGGTGGAACTGCGGGACGAGGAGGGCAAGCCGGTGCCCGTGGGGGAGCCCGGCGAGCTGTACGTCCGCAGCTCCACGGTGATGCAGGGCTACTGGAACGACCCGGAGCGCACCGCCGAAGTGCTCGACGACGAGGGCTGGTTCCGCACCGGGGACATCGCCCGCCGGGATGAGGACGGCTATCTGTACCTGGTGGACCGGGCGCGGGACATCATCGTGACGGGCACCACCGCCGACAACGTCTACTCGCGGCTGCTGGACGACTTCCTCGCCGCGCAGCCCGGCATCAAGGAGGCCGCCGCCATCGGCCTGCCGGGGGATGAACAAGGAGACCGTCAACGTGGTCCTGGTGCCCCAGGACCCCGACGACGTACCGGACCTCAAAGGACTGACGCGGCAGATCGTCGACGCGCTGGGGGATCTCTACGAGCCCGCCTCCTACGTGGTGACCGACGCCCTCCCGCGCACCGTCGTCGGCAAGACCGACAAGAAGGCGCTGCGGGCGTCCCTGCTGAAGGCCGGGTAGGCGGCCCGGCGGTCCCGTCGGCGCAGCCGTCCCCTGCCGTCATGCGGGGGCGGGGGTGCCGACGGGACGCGCGCCCGGCCTAGCGCGCTGCCGGCCCGGCCGCGAGCAGCGCCTCCTCCAGCACCCGGGCGAACGCGGACGGGTGCTCGACACTGCCGAGGTGTCCGCCGGGGAACTGCCGGCACTCCGCACCGACCGCCCCGGCCAGCGTGGTGGCGATGGTGTGCTGGAGCTGGCCGCGGGAGGTCCTGCCGACGCCGACGACGAGCCGGTCGGCGACGGCCTTGAGCGCCGCGAGATCCGGCTCGTGGTGGGTGAACGGCCGCAGCACGTGCCGCAGGAAGTGGGCGCTGCTCGCCTCGACGGTCTCGCGGAGCGCGTCGGGCAGGGGAGCGGGCGCGCCCTCGTCCGCGTCCGGCTCCGTGTCCTCCGCCGGGCCGAGGGCGGCGCCCAGCCGCGCGTACCCGGCGCCGGCCCCCTCCCGGGCCGCGGCCCGCGCCGCCTCCGCGAACCCGGCCAGTGCCGCCTGGGGCTCCGGCAGTACGCGGGCCAGCGGCGGCTCGTGCGCGACCGCGAGCCGCACCCGGTCCTGGTGGCGCACCAGCAGCTCCACGGCGGTGATGCCGCCCGAGCTGGTGCCCAGCACGTAGCCGGGCTCGTCGGGGGAGAGCAGGTCGAGCAGACGGGCGGCGTCGGCGGCGTGCACCTCGACCTTCTGGTCCCGGCCGGGAACGTCCAGCGGGCTGCCGCTGATGCCCCGCGGCGCGTAGCTCGCGACGGTGAACCGGGCGGCGAGCGCGGGCGCGACCCCGTGGAAGATCTCCGCGTCGCCGGCCCCGCCCGGTATCAGCAGGACGAGCGGCCCGCTGCCGCGCACCTGGTAGCGGAGGGTGGCGCCCGGAACGGGCAGGCTGCCGGTGCGCGGCGCCGTGCTGTCGTCGAACCGGTCGGTCATGGGTTACTCGTCTCCTTCTCCGGCTGCTGCGGACCGGCCTGCCGCGGCCAGTTCTCCAGCAGGATGTGCAGGGCCTCCAGTGCGCGGTGCCAGGAGGCGTCGAGGGTGCGTGGGTGGCTGAATCCGGCGCGGCTCTCCAGGTCGGCGTAGCCGTGGAAGGTGCTGCGCAGCAGCCGGCCGGCGTCGGTGAGGTCGGGCTCGGCCAGGCCGTAGGCGCGGAGCATCCCGTGGGTGAGCTCCACGCTGCGGCGGTGTCCGGCCGAGGCGGCGGCCAGTTGCGGGTCGATCCGCAGCTGGCCTGCGGCGTAGCGGCCGGGGTGTTCGAGGGCGTAGGCGCGGTAGGCGTCGGCGAACGCGAAGAGCGCCTCCTTGCCGGCCCGGCCTGCGACGGCGAGGGCGATGCGGTCGGTCATCTCGCGGGCGGCCAGGACGCACAGCCGGGTGCGCAGGTCGGCCAGGCCGCGGATGTGGGAGTAGAGGCTGGCGTCCTTGACGCCGAACCGGCGGGCCAGCGCGGAGAGGCTCAGGTGGTCGAGGCCGACCTCGTCCGCCATCTCGGCCGCCGCCGTCACGATCCGCTCCACCGTCAGTCCCGCTCGTGCCATGCACAGGACCGTATTCCTAGAAGTCCTAGGAACAAACCTGTTTACCGTAGGCAGGGTGACGGGGCCGCCGTGACAGACAGCAATTCACTCATTAGGGTTCTTGAATATGACTATGCACACTGTGGTGGTGGGAAGCTCCGGCACCACCCCGGAGGAGGTCCTCGCCGTCGCCCGTGACGGTGCCCGCGTCGAACTGCACCCGGAGGCCGTCGAGGCGCTGCGCACCGCCCGCCGCTTCATCGACGACCTCGCCGCCAAGCCCGAGCCCGTCTACGGCGTCTCCACCGGCTTCGGCGCCCTGGCCGTCCGCCACATCGGCCCCGACCTCCGTGCCCAGCTGCAGCGCAACATCGTCCGCTCGCACGCCGCGGGCATGGGCCCCCGCGTCGAGCGCGAGGTCGTCCGCGCCCTGATGTTCCTGCGCCTGAAGACCCTCGCCTCCGGCCGCACCGGAGTACGCCCGCACGTCGCCCAGACCATGGCCGACGTCCTCAACGCGGGCATCACCCCCGTCGTGCACGAGTACGGCTCCCTCGGCTGCTCCGGCGACCTCGCCCCGCTGTCGCACTGCGCCCTCACCCTCATGGGCGAGGGCGAGGCGGAGGGCCCCGACGGCGTGGTGCGCCCGGCCGGCGAACTCCTCGCCGCGCACGGCATCACCCCCGTCGAGCTGCGCGAGAAGGAGGGCCTCGCCCTCCTCAACGGCACCGACGGGATGCTCGGCATGCTGCTGATGGCCTGCGCCGACCTCGCGCGCCTGTTCACCTCGGCCGACATCGCCGCCGCGCTCACCCTGGAGGCCCTGCTGGGCACCGACCGGGTGCTGGCCCCCGAGCTGCACGCCATCCGCCCGCACCCGGGCCAGGCGGCGAGCGCCGCCAACATGCTCAAGGTGCTGGACGGCTCCGGACTGACCGGGCACCACCAGGACGACGCGCCGCGCGTCCAGGACGCCTACTCGGTGCGCTGCGCCCCGCAGGTCGCCGGCGCGGGCCGGGACACCCTGACGCACGCCCGCACGGTGGCCGAGCGGGAGCTGGCCGCGGCTGTGGACAACCCCGTGGTGCTGCCGGACGGCCGGGTGGAGTCCAACGGCAACTTCCACGGTGCGCCCGTCGCCTACGTCCTCGACTTCCTCGCCGTGGCCTGCGCCGATCTGGCCTCCGTCGCGGAGCGCCGTACCGACCGGCTGCTGGACAAGAACCGCTCGCACGGCCTGCCGCCGTTCCTCGCCCATGACGCGGGGGTGGACTCGGGGCTGATGATCGCCCAGTACACGCAGGCCGCCCTGGTCAGCGAGCTGAAGCGGCTCGCCGTACCCGCGTCGGTGGACTCGATCCCCTCCTCCGCGATGCAGGAGGACCACGTGTCCATGGGCTGGTCGGCGGCGCGCAAGCTGCGGACCGCCGTGGACGGGCTGGCCCGGGTGATCGCGGTGGAGGTGTACGCGGCGGCGCGGGCGGTGGAGCTGCGGTCCACCACGGCGGGGCTGGTGCCGGGCGCGGCGGCCCGGGCCGTGATCGCCGAACTGCGCCGGGCCGGGGTCCAGGGGCCGGGGGAGGACCGCTATCTGGCGCCTGACCTGGGGGCTGCCGAGGCGTTCGTCCGCTCCGGCGCGCTGGTGGCCGCGGCCGAGTCGGTGACCGGGCCGCTGGCGTAGTCACCGGCGGTTTCTAGCGGTCGCCCCTGTCGTCATGTTCCAACCGGGTCACAGAGTCACTGTGGTGGGTGGGATGGTCAGGTTTTTCGGGGGTAGCGTTGGCAGTGGGGACGAACCAGAGGGCGAACAGTACGCCGCCGGCAGCCGCTGCGGTCGCCAGCGGACGGCGATGTGCTGACAGCTTCGAGGGTCCGGCCTCGGACACGAAAAGGCCCTCCTGAGTTGCGTGGGTACGGCGTACGGCTCGGGGTTTCAGCGTGAACTGACCGTACGCAGGCCGATGTTACTGACTGGTGGAGGCGAGGGGGAAGGCATGCTTCCGCTCTTCCGGGGAACCGGGATGGATCTGTCCCGAAGAACCGGGACGGTTCGTGAATGGGTCGGATACGTGTCCTAGACCACAGTTTTACCGAAAGTGGAACCGGTCATAGTCCCCTGTGCGTTCATATGCGTGGAGCTGGGGCGCACATGTCCGTTTTCGGGCGCTGTGGGGGCTACGCAGCTATACCGGGGAGACATGGGGTTCCGAAGGCAAATGGAGAAGCCAGTGATGACGGTGGGGAAGCACCGCAGGGGGCTCGCGGTCACGGCCGTGCTCCTCGGTGGGGTGCTGACACTGAGCGGGTGTGGTGGCGACGACGGCGGCGACGCCGAGAAGTCGGCCGCGAAGAACGACATATCCGCCGAGAAGGACAGCTCGCAGGCCCGAATAAAGATCACCGCCAAGGACGGCGCCACCAACGCGAGCATCAACACCGGGGGCAACGTCTCGGTCAAGGGCGGCAAGCTGACCAAGGTCACCATGAAGGCGGCCCAGAACGGCACCCCCGTTGAAGGAACCCTCTCCGCGGACGGCACGAGCTGGAAGCCCAAGAGCCAGCTGGAGCGCGCCACCAAGTACGAGATCACCGCGACGGCCAAGGACAGCGAGGGCCGCAAGGCGGTGGAGAACCGCACGTTCACCACCGTCTCGCCCGAGAACAGCTTCATCGGCACCTACGCCGGTGAGGACGGCGCCACGGTCGGTGTCGGCATGCCGGTCTCGATCACCTTCGACAAGCAGATCCAGAACAAGAAGGCCGTCCAGTCCGCGATCAAGGTCAGCTCGACCAGCGGCCAGGAGATCGTCGGCCACTGGTTCGGCAACGACCGCCTCGACTTCCGTCCCGAGGACTACTGGAAGCCGAACTCCAAGGTCACCGTCGACCTCGACCTGGACGGTGTGAACGCCGGCAACGGCAACACCGGCGTCCAGGACAAGAAGGTCACCTTCAACATCGGCCGCAAGCAGGTCAGCACGGTCGACGTGAAGAACTACCAGATGAAGGTCGTCCGCGACGACAAGGTCATCAAGACCATCCCGATCTCCGCGGGCAGCCCGAGCAACCCGACGTACAACGGCAAGATGGTGATCTCCGAGAAGCACAAGGAGACCCGGATGGACGGGAACACCGTCGGGTTCGGCCGCAAGGGCGCCGAGGGGTACGACATCCCCGACGTCCCGCACGCCATGCGGCTGTCCACCTCCGGCACCTTCATCCACGGCAACTACTGGGGCGCCCCCTTCGGGTCGGGCAACACCAGCCACGGCTGCGTGGGCCTGCGGGACAGCCAGGGTGCGGGCAACCCGGGCACCGACGGCGCCTGGTTCTACGAGAACTCGCTGATCGGCGACATCGTCGAGGTCAAGGGTTCCCCCGACAAGACGATCCAGCCGGACAACGGCCTCAACGGCTGGAACATGAGCTGGTCGGAGTGGAAGGCGGGCTCCGCGATCTGACCTCGCGGTCCGGCACGGACACATGACAGGAGGGTGGCTCCCGCTCGGGGAGCCGCCCTCCTGGCGTTTGCGGACCTTCGACGCCGGGAGCTTGCCGGCTACTGGCTGTTGTCGCGCGGCCGACGATCGGTGGCCGTCTCCGAGGGCGCTTGCGGCTTCTGCGCCGTCCCGACGGGCCTGCCGGGGCTGCGGCGCCCTGACCCGCCCTGACCCGGGGCCTGCCCGGCCTCCGAGGGCGTTCTACGGCCCCTGCCGGGCTTTGGGGGCGCCTGCGGGCTTCCGTGGGCTTGTGGGTCTGCCGGCCTCCGCGCGGGCCTTCTGCCGGCCTCCGCTGGCCTGCCCCGGGAATCGGACGACCCCGACAGGTATCAGGCCGCCGCTCGCCGCCCCAGGGCGTCAGCCTCCCCGGCCGTCGGGGCTCGGCCCCGGCCGTCCGGCGGAAGCCCGGCGGCGGGAGCCGCCCGTGCCGCGCTCTAGTCGAGGCCCATCGCCTCGGGCGCCGTGGCCAGTTTCCGCAGGGCCGCGCGGGCGTCCGGCACCAGGCGGCGGGCATCCAGATCGATCACCCCGCCCACGCCGGTCACCTCCGCGGCGAGTGTGCCGTCCGTCGTGCGGATCTCCTGGTGGACGTGGAACACCTTGCCCTCGCCCCATTCGAAGGCGCAGCTGACCGTCACCTCGTCACCCGCGCGCAGCTCACGGCGGTAGCGCACCGTCTGCTCCAGTACGACCGGGCCGACGCGTTCGGCCAGCAGATGCTTCTGCTCGATGCCCGCCGCGTGCAACACCGACCAGCGGGCGTGCTCGGCGTACTGGAGGTACACCGCCTGGTTCAGATGCCCCTGGACGTCGGTCTCGTATCCCCGGACCGTCACGGGAACGGTGAACGGGCCGCCCGTCTCCTGTGGTTGTGCCACCGTGCTCCTCCGTCTCACCGGTCCGCCCCGGCGGGGCGGCCTTCACCGGCGGGGACAATCGTCCCCTGCCCTCGGCGCGGCAACACGGGCCGGGGCACCGGGCATTCCCGTATTCCGCGCCGACAGCCCCCGCCGCGCGCCGCTGCGACGGTGAGAACCGGCGTGCGCCCTGCGGCGTACAGGGCGGTGGCCCGGAGCGCATCGGTGGGCGGACCGGCGTGCGGTGTGGCAACCACGGCTCGCGCGGGCGGGGTTGGCGCCGCCGTCGGCCACCGTCGGCGTGGTGCGGCAGGGCTCCGCCGGCTCCCGGGCGCCGTCCGCGGGGCGGGAGCGGGACACGGCGGGCCCACGCCTGCCGGGGGAATCCGCACCGCGGCGGGAAGATGCCGGGTATGTCGTCTGTCGTACGGAATGCCGCGTCGGAATCCGTCCCGGCGCCCCGGCCGGACCGCTCCTCGCGCAGGACAGGTCGCCCCGCCTGGTGGCGCGACGAACGGTGGTGGCTGGCCGGGGTCTGCGCGCTGTTCGCCACCGTCTCCCTCGTGCTCGTCCACCCCACGCTGGCGCTCGGCTGGGACGAACTCGTCTACGCCAGCCGCTTCGGCCCGCACGGGCCCGACACCCCCTTCAGCGCGCCCCGCACCCGCGGCGTCCCGGCCCTGATCGCGCCCGTCGCCGCGCTGACCGACTCGGTGGTGCTGCTGCGCTGCTATCTGACGGTGGCCGCGGCACTGGCGCTCTACCTGGGCTATCTGCCGTGGCTGGAAGCGGTCGGCCGGCGCGGGGTGGTGACCCTGGCCGCCGGGCTCTACGGCAGCCTGTGGATCGGCCTCTTCTACGCGGGCGCGGCCATGCCCAACCACTATGTGGCGACCGGACTCGCCGGCGCCGTCGGCTGCTTCCTGGCCCGGCCCGCGCGGCGGGGGACGCTCGTGGCCCTCGGCGCGTCGTTCGCCCTCGTCACGCTGATGCGGCCCAACGACGCGGTGTGGCCCGGCCTCGTGCTGCTGCTCGCGGCGGCCTGGGACGGGCGTCGCCGGCGAGACCGCCACCCCGACGGCGAGGCCCCGGCCGGCCCAACGCCCACCGGTGAGGCGGCGACAGGCAGGGTGCTCGCCGTCGTGGGGGGCGTCGCCGCCGGTCTGCTGCCCTGGGTGGCGGAGGCCGTGATCCGGTTCGGCGGCGTACTGGAGAGGCTGCACGCGGCCAGCGAGATCCAGGGCGGGATGAGCCTGCGGCTCTCCTTCGACACCCTGCGGGCGCACGCCGCCGCGCTCGACGGGCCCCTGCTGTGCCGCCCGTGCGACGGGGCGAGCGTCGAGTGGATCAACGTCGGCTGGTGGCTGCTCGTCCCCCCGCTGGTGGGGCTCGGACTGTACGCGGCGCGGCGGCGGGGCCGTACCGCGCTGGGGCTGCTGCCCACCGCGGCGGCCCTCGCCGTGGCCGTGCCGTACCTGTTCCTGATGGGGTACGCCGCCCCGCGCTTCCTGCTGCCCGCCTACGCGCTGCTGGCCCCCGTCGCAGCCCTCGGCATCCGGCAGGCCGCGCAGTGGGCCCGCCGGACGCGGTGTGCGGCAGCGCTGTTGTGCGCCGGTGCCGCCCTCGCCCTCCTCCACCTGGGGGTGCAGATCCAGCAGGTCGACGTCCAGTACGGCATCCAGAAGGCGGCCCGGCAGGACTGGCAGCGCATCGCCCGGGTCCTGCACGCACACGGTGTGCGCCCGCCCTGTGCGCTCGACGGCAACAAGGCGGCCATCCCCATCGCCCACACCGCCGGCTGCCGTGCCGAGCCCGCCCGCACGCCCGACGCGCTCGTCCTGCGCCGGGTACCGCTCCCGGGCTGGGCCGCCCAGGCCGGCTGGCGCACCTACCCGGTCCGGCACACCTACAGCGGCCACTGGTACGTGGCCGTCCCCGTGCGAGCCGCCCTGGCCGCCCCGGGGCAGGCCGTCCCCTGACCGTCGTACGGTGCGGGTCAGGCGGCGGACGGGAGGCGGGCCGCGGCCTGCTCCGCCTGGCGGACGACTTCCCGTTCGTCGACGCCGACCAGGGCGCCGCCGGTCTTGCGCAGCCGTCCGTCCACGTAGATGTCGGTGACGTTCGCGGGCTGGCCGTTGAGGACGATCTGGCTGATCCAGTCGATGCGGGGTGCGAAGTTGAGGGTGCCGGGGTCCAGGACGAGGACGTCGGCGCGTTTGCCGGGGGTGAGGGAGCCGATCAGACCGTCCATGCCGATGGCCTCGGCGCCGCCGAGGGTGGCCATGCGCAGGACCTCGGGGAGAGTGGGGTGGACCTCGGCGTCCTCGTGGACGGCCCGCTGGAGACCGACGGCGGCCTTCATGAGGGCGAACATGTCGGAGGTGTCGTTGGTGCCGCCGTCGTGGCCGAGGCCGGCGGTGACGCCCCGCTTCCACAGCCGAGGCAGCGGCATCACACCCGAGGCGAGGCGCATGTTGCTGAGCGGACAGTGCGCCACCCGCACCCCGTGGTCGCCGGTCAGCGCGATCTCCGCACGGCTGAGGTGGATCGCGTGGTTCATCAGCAGCCGCGGACCGAACGCACCGGCCTCGCGCAGCGAGCGGATCTGCCCCGCCGCACGGTCCGTACGGTGCTCCAGCACGTGCGAGTTGAGCATCGGCCCCAGCTCCCGGGCCACCTTCCAGGAGGCCCGCAGCGCGTCGAGGCCCGCCATCCCGGCGTGCACCGCGACCTGCGCCGAGGCCAGCGGCAGCGGGGCCAGCAGTCTCTCGTGCACCTTGCGCACCAGCCCTTCCTCGCCCGGGGCC
>Ga0164243_10010366_pt1 | contig 13406 bp, 9 predicted proteins | sample OricompcompostOP_FD_108781 | JGI IMG/M metagenome (GOLD analysis project Ga0164243, IMG submission 108781) | Organic Plus compost microbial communities from Emeryville, California, USA - Original compost - Organic plus compost (OP) | ecosystem: Engineered > Solid waste > Mixed feedstock >... | reverse complement strand
GTTCGTGCTCGCGGCCACCCTGCGGCTGGTCACCGTGGCCGTGCTCTGCGGGCTGATCGTGCGCGACGTCCTGCACCCCGAGCGGGACGCGGTCCGGGCGACCTACGCCGACGACCCCGACGGGGGCGTGCTCGACGGCGCTCCGGACGCCCCGTGGTGGGAGCGGTGGCGGCGGCGCTCGGCGCTGCCCGCCGAGTCGGTGCCGACCGAGTCGCTACCGGCCACCGGCTGAGCCGAGCGCGCCGGCGGCCTGCGTCGGCAGGCTCCTGGGCAGGCCGCTGGGGAGGCTGGTCGGCAGTCCACTCGGCAGATCGGTCGGCAGACCGCTGGGGAGACTCGTCGGAAGGCCGGTCGGCAGGCTCGTCGGCAGATCGGTCGGCTGGCCGGACGGCGTCGGCTGCGGACCCGACGACGAGTCGCCGGGCCAGAGCCGGTAGACCACCGCCGAACCGATCTCCTCCCGGGTGATCCCGAGCGAGTCCACCGGCGTGTCCACCGACATCTCCCACGGCGTGCCCGCGATCTGGTCGCGCAGCAGCACCACGTTGCGTACGCCCAGCGTGCGCAGGTAGTCCACGCTGACCTGGTCGGGGAACGTCTGGGTCACCCGACGGACGTCGTCCAGTTGCCGGGGAGTGAAGCCGCTGCCGCCGTTCACCACGTCCTGGAAGTGGGTCGTGGACCAGAGCATGACGTGCTGGTCGAGGCCCTGGTTGCTCGGCAGGACCAGCATCGGGCCGTCGACGACGCGCATGGCCTCGGGCTGCGCCGGGGCGACCGGGTGGGGTGTGGTGTTCAGCCCCTCCGCCGTCACGAGGAGCAACGGCAGCACACTGGCCAGCCGGAGCCACGGGCCGGGCCAGGACGGGATCCGCTGCGCGGCGAGGTCGTGCACCCGGTCGGTGAGCGCGGTGACCGCGCCCGCCGCCAGCAGGCAGAGCAGCCGCGTGACCCAGAGCATGAGCCGGCCGGGGGTGCGCAGGCCGTTCCAGCCGGGCAGGTGCTCGAAGAGGGGCACGTACGTCCAGGTGCCGCCGAAGAAGCGGGTGCCCATGGCCAGCACCATCGTGCCGAGCACACCGGCGAGCAGCAGGAGGCGGTGCCGCAGCCTCCACACGGAGAAGAAGAGGCCGCCGGCGGCCAGGGCGTAGAGCACGAAGCCGGGCAGCAGGGTCATCTCGGGGTGCCACGGCAGGGCCGCCCGGGCGCCCTCGTGCAGTCCGCCCCAGATCCGCGACTCGGCCGGTGCGGTCACGAAGCCGGACGCGGGCGGCGAGAAGAGCGCGATGTCGCCGACCGACCGCTCGGCGTTGGGGTGCAGCTCGGTCACCCTGAAGTACGGGATGGCCATCAGCAGCCCCACGCCGGCGAAGAGCGCGCCACCCACCAGGTCGGCGATGAACAGCCGGACGCCGAACGGCCGCCGTACGCCGCCGAACCAGCGCCGGACGTACCAGGTGACCGCCGCGACGAGCACGGTCGCGCCGAGGAAGTACGCGAACGGCAGGCCGATCCCGAAGCCGAGGCTGAGCTGCCAGGCCGCCACCAGCCAGCCGGCGTACACCCAGCCGTCGTGCCGGCGCTCGGGCCGGTAACCGTGCCGCAGCGACCAGCCGTGGCCCCGCGCCAGCATGGCGAGCGCCAGCGGGATGCCGCCGTTGGAGAGCACGTGGAGGTGCCCGGCCTGCGCCAGCAGCCACGGCGCGTACGCGTAACCGACCCCGGCCACCGCCGCGCCCATCCGTGCCGAGCCGAGTTGCCGTGCCAGCGCGTACGCCCCGAACGTGGCGAGCGCGTGCGCCAGCACGAACATGATGTTGTAGCGGAGGACGGCGGCCTCGGGACCGGTGCCGATCATGCCGGCCGGCGCGTAGCCGAGCAGCGTGTCGGAGAAGGCGAAGCTCCACGCCTCGGGGAAGAACGAGTTGGACTGCCACAGCTGGGCCGGGTTGCTCAGCAGGATGTGCCCCGACCAGGCCATCTGCCAGGACTGCAGGCTCGGGTCCCAGGTGTCCTGCGGCAGCGTGTAGCGCGGGTAGCGCAGCGTCGGCCACGTCATGAGCACCGCGAGCGCGAGGGAGCCGAGCGCCGCGAGCGTCCACTCGTGAACGAGGGACCGGCCGACCGCCCGCCCGACGCGCCGTACGCGACCGGGTACGGGCTCCGGCGCGGGCCCGAAGGCGGCCCAGGGGTCGGCCGTGGCCTCCCCGTCGGTGCTGGTCTCGTCGGTCCCGCCGGCCTTGCCGTCGGCGGTGGTCTTGTCGGTGTCGCCGGGCTTGCCGTCGGTGGCCGTCTTGTCGATGTCGGCGACCGTGCCGTCGGTGGTCTTGCCGGTCTCGGTGGCCTTGTCGTCGCCGGTTCTCTCGTCGGTGCTGCCGGACTTGCCGTCGGTCTGGGCGGCCTCGCCGTCGGCGCTCGTTCCAGCGATCACGTCGGGCTTGCGGCCCGGGGTCGTCTCGCCGCTGTCGTGGGGCTTGCGGGCCGCGGTCGTTCCACCGGCCTCGGCGACGGAGTCCGTGCTCGTCCCACCGTTCTCGCCGGCGTTGCGGCCCGCGGTCGTTCCACCGGCCTCGGCGGGCTCGCCGACGGCGGTCGTGTTGTTCCGGCCGGGCATGCCGGAGTCCGGCCCGTCGGTGGCGGGCTTGTCGGCAGCGGCGGCCTTCCCGGTCACCGCGGTCGCCGCGCCGCTCGTCCCGGCCGCGCCGCTCGTCCCGGCCGCGCCGCTCGTCCCGGCCGTGGGTCCGGCGGCTCGGTCGCCCGTCGCGTCGCTCGCGCGCGGCCCATCGACCGTCGCGTCCGCGGTGCCCGCCCCGCCGCCAGCGGGGGGCGTGGCCCCCTCCCGGCGTTCCTGGCTGTTCCCGGCCGGGGCTGGCGCGCCTCCGGCCTCCGACTGTCCGGTCGTCATGCCGCCGGCCGCTCCGTCCCGAGCTGCTCACGAAGGAAGGCGATGTCGGCGGCCTGACCCGTCGCGCCGCCCGGCGTCTCCACGATGACCGGCGCGCCGGCCGCCCGGATCACGGCCACCACCAGCTCGGGGTCGATCGTGCCGCCGCCGAGGTTGTCGTGCCGGTCCTGCCCGGAGCCGAACGCCCCCTTGGAGTTGTTGGCGTGCACCAGGTCGATGCGACCGGTGATCGCCTTGACCCGGTCGACGAGGCCGAGCAGTTCCTCACCGCCGGCGTGGGCGTGGCAGGTGTCCAGGCAGAAGCCCACCTCGAACTCCCCCACGGCGTCCCAGAGCCGGGCGAGCGCGTCCAGCCGTCGCGCGCAGGCGTTGTCGCCGCCGGCCGTGTTCTCGATGAGGACCGGGACGGCGAAGCCGCCGGACTCGGCCGCGTACGCGAAGGTCTTGCGCCAGTTGTCGAACCCCACCGCCAGGTCGTCACCGGCGTTGACGTGCCCGCCGTGGACGATCAGCCCCTTCGCTCCCACCGTGGCGGCCGCCGTGGCGTGGCTCAGCAGGAGCTTGCGGCTCGGGATCCGGATCCGGTTGTTGAGGGTCGCCACGTTGATGACGTACGGCGCGTGCACATAGATCTCGGTCTCGGCGTCGCGCAGCCGCTCGGCGTCCTCCCGGGGCGCTGGCGCCTTCCATCCCTGCGGGTCGGAGAGGAAGAACTGCACGGCGTCGGCTTCACGAGCGGCCGCCTCCGCGAGCGGGTCGGTCGAATCGACGTGGGCTCCGATACGCATGGAGGCGAGCCTACGTCGCGCCTCCGACGCGCGGAACGACGACGGGAGCGAGTTGTGGCCGCGAACGTCACCCGACCTGTCGGCGGTCGTTGATGAGAGGGGAGTGGAGGCACGTCGTCCCCGGCCCGCTCATCGGCATCGGCGCCGGTCGAGGCTCCGGCCGGGCGGCGGGTGCCATTCCCCGACGCGGGCGCCCTCGTCGTGTGGCCCGACGCGGCGAGGGCCGGCCCGGTACGAACAGGGCGATCACAAAATTCTCAGGAATTTGCGCCATTTCCACCGACAAGTGACGACAGCAGTTGTATCGTCAGGTAACAACACGATAAAGCTCCGCGGGGCGTCTCCGGTCCAACCTCATCGGTGTGGTCGTTCCTCCCCAGGTCCCACCCAAGGAATGCGGACGGGACGCCCCGCGGCCTCGTGGACGGGGGTCCGCTGCCAGCCTGACGGCCGGCGCGGACCCCCGTCGCCGCGTTTCCCGGGGTGTGCCGTGGCTGCGGGCCGGGGACGACGACGCTGTAGAGCCCGGACTGGGAGCGCACCGGCCGGGTCGGTGTGCACGCGACCAGCCGCAGCGTGCACCGGCCCGGGCATGATCGTCCCGACCAGGTATCCTGGCCCGGTTGTCCGCGTCCGGGCGGGTCCCCCCGACCCTGGAGCGGTCCACGACGCACGACCTCCTGCCACGGAAGGACCGTGGCCGCTTAGCCCACAGGAGGTGAGCACGTCTTGCGTCATTACGAAGTCATGGTGATCCTCGACCCCAGCCTCGAGGAGCGCACCGTCGCCCCGTCGCTCGACACGTACCTGAACGTGATCCGGACCGCGGGCGGCTCGGTGGAGAAGACCGACGTGTGGGGCCGCCGGCGCCTCGCGTACGAGATCAACAAGAAGGCCGAGGGCATCTACGCCGTCATCGACCTCCAGGCGACGCCGGAGGCGGTGGCCGAGCTGGACCGTCAGCTGCGACTCAACGAGTCGGTGCTGCGCACCAAGGTCATCCGGCCGGAGATGCGCTGAGGCGCATCCGACCCGGTTCGCCCGGATCAGCCTCATCGACGCTGTCGTACGGCTCTGGGAGCCTGTACGACGAGACGATGAGTGCGCGAGGAGATGGTCATGGCAGGAGACACCACCATCACGGTCATCGGCAACCTCACCGATGACCCCGAGTTGCGGTTCACCCCCTCCGGCGCGGCGGTCGCCAAGTTCCGGGTCGCCTCGACGCCCCGTTTCATGGATCGGGCGTCCGGCGAGTGGAAGGACGGCGAGCCGCTGTTCCTCTCGTGCACCGTCTGGCGCCAGGCCGCCGAGCACGTCGCCGAGTCCCTCCAGCGGGGCACCCGGGTGATCGTGTCCGGCCGGCTGCGGCAGCGGTCCTACGAGACCCGCGAGGGTGAGAAGCGCACCGTCATCGAGCTCGAGGTCGACGAGATCGGCCCGTCGCTGCGCTACGCCACGGCGAAGGTGCAGAAGATGTCCCGCTCCGGCGGCGGTGGCGGCGGCTTCGGTGGCGGTGGTGGCCAGGGCGGCGGAGGCAACTTCGACGACCCGTGGGCCTCGGCCGCGCCCGCCCCCTCGCGTTCCGGTTCGGGCGGCGGAAACTTCGACGACGAGCCCCCGTTCTAATGGCGCCCAGCGCCCGTGATCGCAAACCAGGAGCAAGAGCAATGGCCAAGGCTGCGGCACTTCGCAAGCCGAAGAAGAAGGTGAACCCGCTCGACAAGGACGGGATCACCTACATCGACTACAAGGACACCGCGCTGCTGCGCAAGTTCATCTCCGACCGCGGCAAGATCCGCGCTCGGCGGGTGACCGGCGTGACCTCGCAGCAGCAGCGGCAGATCGCCCGTGCGGTCAAGAACGCCCGCGAGATGGCGCTCCTGCCGTACACGTCCACGACCCGCTGAGAGGAGGCGCCGACATGAAGATCATCCTTACCCAGGAGGTTTCCGGCCTCGGTGCCCCCGGCGACATCGTCGAGGTGAAGGACGGCTACGGCCGTAACTACCTGCTGCCGCAGGGCTTCGCGATCGCCTGGACCAAGGGTGCGGAGAAGCAGGTCAGCCTGATCAAGCGGGCCCGCGCGGCCCGGGAGATCCGCGACCTGGGCCACGCCAACGAGGTGAAGGACCAGCTCGAGGGTCTGAAGGTCAGCCTCAAGGCCCGTGCCGGCGACGGTGGTCGGCTCTTCGGCTCGGTCACCCCGGCCGAGATCGTCGACGCCGTCCGGGCGGCCGGCGGCCCGAGCCTCGACCGGCGTCGGCTGGAGCTGCCCGGTCACATCAAGTCGACCGGTGCCTACCCGGTGCGCATCAAGCTGCACCCCGAGGTGACGGCCTCGTTCAACCTGAACGTCGTCGCCGCCTGACCCGTCACGCACCGACCAGGGCCCGCACCGAGCGATCGGCGCGGGCCCTGGCCGTCTCTGCGGGCGTATGGCCGACCGCCGCTCACCGCCCAGCGCGGCGCGACCTGGGGCGAGCGGCCCCGGGTGCGGTGTGCCGGTGACCGGTGGGCGCTCAGCCCGGCGGTGGCCCGCGCCGTGACGGCCGGCGCGGCAACGATCAACCGATCGGTTGCCCGGTCACCACGCTGATGAGCACGGTGGACAGCCCACCGCCCACCACCGCGGAGGCGAGCGCGATCGTGGTGGCGCGCCAGGTCGTCCCGACCCGGCGCAGCAGCGCCGCCACCACGAGACTGCTCGCCAGGGCCAGAGCGAAGCGGGGCGCGCCGGCGACGAGGGAGCCCAGCGCGTGTGCCCTCGGCGAGTCGCAACCACCCCCGGTGATGTCCGTGACGCAGCCAGCCGGAGGCCGCGCGTCGAGGGTCAGGAGCCACGCGAAGATCAGGACCGCGGGGATCAGGTAGCACGCTGCCGTGTAGAGCAGAGGCCGGAGCGGGCCACCCGGATCCGGGTCGAGCAGGTCGTCCTCCAGGCGCCGGGCCCAGGCGGCCGAGTCCAGCGTGTCGAGCCGTCGCCGGACCGCCGGCCGGCCCGTGCCACGAGGCGCGCCGATCGGATCCGCCGGGCGCCGGCCCGCCCCGTAGCCGGCGGGCCTGCCGCGCGGTGCCGCGTACGTGATCGCGGGCGAGCGGGGCGCCGACGTGGGCGGGTCCATCCAGCGCGGGTCGTCGCCCGCGAGTCGCGTGCCTGACCAGAAGCCCTCGTCCCGCCCGGCCCAGTCCCGGCTCTCGTCCGCCCGGTCCCGCCGCGACCGGGGCGGCTCCGTCCGGTCCCACCGGCCGGCGTCGGCGTACCGCTCCCACTGGCCGGTGCTGTCGGGCCGCTCCCAGGCCCCCGTGTCGTCGGGCCGCTCCCAGCTTCCGGTGTTGTCCGGCTGCTCCCAGGCCCCGGTGGCGTCCCACCGGTCCGTCCCGCCCGCCGCCGGCCAGGCGTGCACCCCGGACGCGTCCCACGGGTCGACCGCCGGCGGGTACGCGGGAGCTGCTTCCTCCGCGGCGGGTCGGGCCGCCCGGTCCCACGGGTCGGCCGCCGGACGGGACCAGGACTCCTCCACGGGACGGAGAGCGCGTCGCGCGCGTCGCTCGGGCTCCCGGCGGGCCGGCCGCTCGTCGGTGGCGGACGACTCCTCGACTCCCGACCAGATCACCTGGGGACGGGATGAGGACGCCCGCCGAGGGCGGGGCACGACGACCGACCCGGAGACCGGCTCGTCCTCCACCGGGTCGGCACGGCGGCTGCCCACGTACCCCTGCTCCTGTGGACGGTCGAACGTCCACTCGCCGGTGTGGTCCGACCCCGGGCCGCCGGCGGCCGGCAGCTCCCGCCAGGCGGTCGCGCGGGCCTCGTCCCCACCGCCGGTCGTCTCGACGGCACGCCGGCCACCACCCGAGCGGGGCCGGACCACCTCGTCGTCGTCATCCGGCGCGGCGTGTCGCCCGCCGCCGCCGTCGGCGCGCCGGACGCCGGACTCCAGCGCCCACCGCGGCAGGTAGGCGTCGACGGGCTCCTCCTGCTCCCGCTCCCACGACCGCCGGCGACCCGGCGCGCGCCGCGGCTCGTCGGGAACCTGGGGGTCGACCGGATCGGCATCGGGCGGGCTCCACGAGACGGTCGACCGACGTGCGCGCGGGCCACCCTCCCCGCGTCCCCAGTCCCGGTAACTCACGGCCGGAGCGTGACCCTTCTCAACCGATGGCGCAATCCGCTGTCCAGGTGTAGCCGTTCGCTGGAGATAGTACGGGACGAAGGACGCGCCGACCCCACCGAAAAGTTTCCCTCCACAGCCTGGGGATCGCGTTATCCCAGCTCAGAGCGGGTGTGCCCGCGAATTCCCCAGTGGTTGTCCACAGCCTGTGCACACCCTGCGCACATCCCTGTGCACCGGCGTCCACAGGTTGTCCCGAGGCTCGTCCACCGCCGATGTTGAGTCCCTGAACTCGGGTTTCGTATGGTGGGCCCCCGACCGCCCGCCGATGACCCCCGATCGACCGGTCCGGTCACCACGAATGTCGCACCCGGACGGTAGAGCTGGGGGCGAGGATCCGACGCATCGGAGGGGGGACCGTGTCGGTCACCGACGACATGCGGGCGGAGCCGCGCGCCGGAGGGCAGCCGCCCGCGCCCGCGCAGCGTGACGGCCAGTTCGAGCGCACCCCACCGCAGGACATCGCCGCCGAGCAGTGCGTGCTCGGAGGCATGCTGCTCTCGAAGGACGCCATCGCCGACGTCGTCGAGATCCTCAAGAGCAACGACTTCTACCGGCCGGTGCACGCCACCATCTTCGACGCCATCCTCGAGATCTACGGCCGGGGCGAACCCGCCGACCCGATCACGGTGGCGGCCGCCCTCGCCGACTCCGGCGACCTGGCGCGCGTCGGCGGCGCGCCCTACCTGCACACCCTCATCGCCAGCGTGCCGACCGCGGCCAACGCCGCGTACTACGCGCGGATCGTGAGCGAGCGCGCGATCCTCCGCCGGCTCGTGGAGGCCGGCACGAAGATCGTGCAGCTCGGCTACGGCACGGCGAACGGCGGCAGCCGCGACGTGGACGACATCGTCGACCTCGCCCAGCAGGCCGTCTACGACGTGACCGAGCGCCGGGTCAGCGAGGACTTCGCCGTCCTGGCCGACATGCTCCAGCCGACCCTCGACGAGATCGAGGCGGTGGGCGCACAGGGCGGCGTGATGACCGGTGTGCCGACCGGCTTCACGGACCTGGACCGTCTGCTCAACGGTCTGCACCCGGGGCAACTGGTGATCGTGGCGGGCCGGCCGGGTCTCGGGAAGGCGCTCGCGCTGGACACCCCTCTCCCGACTCCCGACGGCTGGACCACGATGGGAGAGGTCAAGGTCGGCGACCAGCTGCTGGCGGCGGACGGCACTCCGACGACGGTCACACACGCATTCGACGTCAGGTACGACCGTCCGTGCTACGAGGTCGAGTTCTCGGACGGCACCGTCATCGTGGCGGACGCGGAGCACCTCTGGAAGACGACGACGCGGGCGAGCCGACGGCAGGGCCCAGGGAGGGCACGACGTCACTGGCCCGAGTCGAAGCTGGCCAGGGTCCGAGCGGCGTACGACGCGGCGCTCGACGCCGACGGCGATCAGGCGATCACGTTCGCTCAGGCGCTCGACCGGGTCGGTCCGGAGTTCCGGCACGTCCTGCGCACCGCCGCCACAGGGGTGGGCTCCATCGGCAGGATCAGCCGGCCGGTCATCCGCTCCGGCACGGTGCGGAACTGGACGGCACCCGGATACCCCGAGCGTCCGCTGTTGGCCGCCGTGCTCGAACGGACCGAGCACCACGTGAGCGCGGGCACCCGGGCTGGCCACGACGGCGTCGTCACCACCGCCGAGATCGCCGCCACGCTGCGCACCGACACCGCGGACCGGCGGTTCAACCACGCTGTCCGCAACTGCGCACCGCTGCAACTGCCGGAGCGGGACCTGCCGGTGCCGCCGTACACACTCGGGGTCTGGCTCGGTGACGGGCACACGGGCGCGAGCCGGTTCACCACAGCTGACCCGGAGTTGGTCGCGTACGTGGAGGCGGACGGTTTCACCGTCCGTCCCAGCGGGCCGATGGTCTACACCATCCTGCCGCCCGAGCCGATCACTCCGTCGGCGGCCGGGCGCTGCGTGGACTGCGGTCGCTCCACGCGAGCGTTGCGGGAGAACCGGGCGACACGACGGTGCACAGAGTGTCACGCCCGCAACGGTTCGCTGGTCGGTCTGCTCCGCCAGGCTGGGGTCGCCGACGAGAAGCACATTCCCGCGGTGTACCTACGCGCGTCCGAGGCTCAACGCCGGGCGCTGCTCGCGGGGTTGATGGACACCGACGGAACGGTCGCGCCCACCGGCAACCTGCAGTACACGTCAACCTCCGAGCGACTTGCCAACGACGTACGCGAACTGGTGGTCAGCCTCGGCTACCGCTGTACGGTCACCACGAAGCCGGTGCGGGGGCGGACGGCGAGGTCGTCCACGGCCTACACGCTGAACTTCTCCACGCCGGACCCTGTCTTCCGCCTCGAGCGGAAGCGGGCCGCACACCGTGCACGCCGGCGAACGACGTCTGACGTCCGAACGGCCTCCCGGTTCATCGTCGACGTGCGTCCGGTGCCGAGCGTGCCGGTCCGGTGCGTCACCGTCGACAACCCCGAGCACCTCTACCTGGCCAGTCGCGCGATGATCCCCACCCACAACAGCACGGTGAGCATGGACTTCGCGCGGAACGCGGCGATCCGCGCCAACCAGGCCTCCGCCATCTTCTCCCTGGAGATGAGCAAGGTCGAGATCGTCATGCGTCTGCTCTCGGCCGAGGCGCGGGTCCCGCTGCACGTACTCCGCAGCGGGCAGCTCTCCGACGACGACTGGACGAAGCTGGCCCGCTGCATGGGTGAGATCAGCGAGGCGCCGCTCTTCGTCGACGACACGCCGAGCATGAACCTCATGGAGATCCGGGCGAAGGCGCGCCGGCTCAAGCAGCGGCACGACCTCAAGCTGGTCGTCGTGGACTACCTCCAGCTGATGACCTCGCCGAAGCGCACCGAGAGCCGCCAGCAGGAGGTCGCGGACCTGTCCCGTGGTCTCAAGCTGCTGGCCAAGGAGATCGAGTGCCCGGTGATCGCGGTCAGCCAGCTGAACCGCGGGCCCGAGCAGCGTACGGACAAGCGGCCACAATTGTCTGACCTGCGTGAGTCGGGCTGCCTTACGGCGGAGACGAGGGTGCTGCGTGCTGACAACAACACCGAGGTGACGCTCGGTGAACTACTTGCCAGCGGAGCGAGGGACGTCCCGGTGTGGGCGCTGGACGAGGGGCTGCGTTACACCCCGCGCACGATGACCCATGCCTTCCCCAGCGGTAGGCGCGAGGTCTTCCGGATGACGCTCGCCTCGGGCAAGTGGATCGACGCCACGGCCAATCACCCGTTCCTCACGTTCGCCGGCTGGATGCCTCTGGGGGATCTTGCGCCCGGTGCCAGGATCGCCACACCCCGTCACGTGCCGCCCCCACTGGCTGTCCGGCCGTGGGCGGCGCCGGAGGTCGTGCTGCTGGCGCACCTGCTGGGCGATGGTTCCTTCGTACGGCGACAACCGATCCGGTACGCCAGCCGCGACGAAGCGAACCTCATGGCGGTGACGGAGGCTGCCAAGCACTTCGGAGTTTCGGCGGTACGCGACGAGTACGAGGCTGCGCGGGTGGTCACGCTACGGCTGCCCGCCCCCTATCGGCTCGCCCGGGGTCGCCGAAACCCGATCGCCGAGTGGTTGGACGGCTTGGGGCTCTTCGGTCTCCGCTCACATGAGAAGTTCGTTCCGGCGCCCGTCTTCGCTCTGCCGAAGGAGCAGATCACGCTGTTCCTGCGGCATCTGTGGGCGACCGATGGTTCGGTCCATGTCAACAAGTCGGGGCGCGGTGGGCGAATCTACTACTCGTCCACGAGCCGACGGATGCTGGAGGATGTCTCCCGGCTTCTGTTGAGGTACGGCATCACGGGCCGGCTCAAGACCGTGTGCACGGCCAACCACCGCACGCAGTACACGCTCGACATTTCGGGGCGGGACGACCAGCTGCGGTTCCTGCGGGAGGTCGGAGTGCACGGGGACCGGGCGAGGAACTGTACGGAACTCCTCGCCTCGCTCGAGGGCATGAAGAGCAACCCCAACGTCGACACCGTGCCACGCGAGGTGTGGACCAGGGTCCGGGAGGTTCTGGCAGAGCGTCGCATGAGCCATCGCGAGTTCGCGGCGGCCGTCGACACCCAGTTCTGCGGGAGCGCGCTGTGGAAACACGCTCCGAGTCGGTCGAGGCTGGCCAAGATCGCAGCTGTCCTCGATGAGGCCGATCTTGAGCTGCATGCGACGAACGACATCTTCTGGGACGAGATCGTGTCGATCGAATCGCTTGGCGAGCAGGAAGTCTTCGACGCCACCGTTCTCGGGACACACAATTTCATCGCGAACGGCATCGCCACCCACAACTCGATCGAGCAGGACGCCGACGTCGTCATCCTCCTTCACCGCGACGACTACTACGACAAGGAGTCCCCGCGCGCCGGGGAGGCGGACTTCATCGTCGCCAAGCACCGGAACGGCCCGACCGACACCATCACGGTCGCCGCGCAGCTGCACCTGTCCCGCTTCGTCGACATGGCGGTCGTCTGAGCGCCACGGCGGAACGGCGACCGGCCGGGTGGCGGCCGAGGAGGCTCAGCCGAGCAGCGGGAACCAGCCCGCCGCCTCGCCCAGTTCCCGCCGGTCCCGGTCGGTGAGCGGGAGCCGGCCGGCGGCCTTGAGCAGGAACTCGTGGTCGTCCCAGCCCGACGGGCGTACGGCGTCGTCGCTGAGCAGGCCGTCGACGGTGGCCGTCGCGACGCGGGTGGCCAGCGGGCCGGGGCGCGGCGCGTCGGGCAGGTCCACCACGAGGTCGAGATGGTGGATGACCGCCTCGGTGGTCAGGGTGGCCAGGAAGTCGGGTACCCGCAGCACGTGACCCTGGGTGGCCACGAAGCCGCCGGGATCGCTCGCCGTGGCCGCCCGTACGGCGGCCGGGGCCGTGTCGCACCAGATCCGCACGACCCCGGAGGGGCTGTCGAAGGCGGCGGCGGACCGGCGGACCCAGCGGGCGTGCCGGGCGGCGCCGTCGCCATCGGTCGGTTCGGCACGCCAGTAGCTGACGTCGTCCACATCGGCCGGGCCGGCGGCGGGGGTCGCCAGCGTCACGAGGGCCCGTTGCGCGTCACAGAGCAGGTGGAACAGCAGGTCGTAGACGAGCCAGCCCCGGCACCGGGTCGGTCGTTGCAGGTCGGCGTCGGTCAGGCCGGCGACCGCGGCGGTGACGCCCTCGTACGCCTCGGCCATCGCCTCGTGCTGTGCGACTGCGGTCATGGGATGCAGCTTTGCACGGCCCGGACGCGGCGGCACGACCCCGCGCGCCCCGACGCTGCACGGGGCCCGTGGGCACGGCGCGACGCCCGGACACGACCGGCCCGGCGCGCGACGCCAAGGCCCCGGCGGGGCCGCCGGCACGGCGGGACGCCAGGACCCGACGGACGCGCGCCGTCACCGTACGCCGTGACGGCCGGCCCGGTGGGCGCCGGACCGGCCGTCGGCGTGGTGACGAAGGTCAGCCGAAGAACTCGTCGAGGAAGCTCTTGTGCTTCTTCCGCCGGTAGTGGCCGTGGTAGCCGTGGTGCTGCCCGTGCCCGTAGGCCGGGGCCGGCGGGTAGCCGTGCGC
>Ga0164243_10010364_pt1 | contig 13408 bp, 16 predicted proteins | sample OricompcompostOP_FD_108781 | JGI IMG/M metagenome (GOLD analysis project Ga0164243, IMG submission 108781) | Organic Plus compost microbial communities from Emeryville, California, USA - Original compost - Organic plus compost (OP) | ecosystem: Engineered > Solid waste > Mixed feedstock >... | reverse complement strand
TCGATCAGCCTCGGGGCCGGCGTCGGCTCCTGTTACGCGCTGGTGCCGCGCGCGCTCGACCTCCTGCTCGACAAGGCGCCGAACATCGCGGTGCGGGTGCGCGAGGGCACCATCGATGAACTGCTCGCCGGCTTGCGCGGCGGGCGCTTCGATCTGATTGTCGGCAGGCTCGACGTCACCGGCGCGGAGCGGGCTCTGGCGGTCGAGGAACTGTATAATCCGTCGACCAATATCGTCTGCGGGCCGAGGCACGCGCTGGCCCGCGTGTCGCGGCCGACATGGCCGGATGTTTTTGGCTACGAGTGGATCCTGCCCGAGACGGGCACGCCGATGCGCAGCGGCGTCGAGGCGCTGTTCGGCCGCCTGCATCAGCGCCCCAAACGCACGCTGATCGAGTCGTCCTCGATCCAGACGAATGTCGCCTTGATGGCCGAGCGCGATCTGTTGTGGGTGCTGTCGTCGGATATCGCCGGCTATTTCGCCGAACTCGGCGCGCTGCGCATCCTGCCGTTGCCGCGTCTGGCCGGCCCGTCGCCTCTGGTGCTGGTGCATATGCGCGACCGTGGCCTGTCGCCGGCGTCGCAGCGTCTGGCCGATTGCCTCAAGCGCGCGGCGCGCGATTTGCGCGGCCCCAAAAAATAAGCCGGCCGCGCGGGTCACGCGCGGCCGGCTTTTATCGGTCGATGGCGCTTAGTTGCCGTCGATGGTCTGGATCACGCTGGACATCGGGCGCGCCGTCTCGAGGCCGCCGCCGATCTCCTTCATGACCATGTCGACATATTCCTTCTTCGGCTCGGTCGGCGTCTTGCCGACGATCTGCACGACCTTGTAGCCCTTCTCCTTGAGCTGCTTCAGCAGTTCGGGCGCGGCGTGCGCGGTCGCCTGCTGGAAGTCGTGCATCAGGACGATGCCCTTGCCGTGCTTCTCCAGCTTGCTCATCACCGACTTCACGACCTGGTCGGGCTTGCGCATCTTGAAGTCGAACGAGTCGAGGTCGGTCGAGAAGATGGCGATGTTGCGCTCGCCGAGATACTTCACGAGTTCCGGCGGATGCTTGAGAGCCGGAAAGCGGAAGAACGGCGCGACCGGCTGGTTGCCGAGGCCGATGCTGACGGCGGCGATGCCCTTCTCGATCTCGTCCTTGGCTTCCTGCTCGGAGAGACGGGACAGATCCTTGTGCGACCAGGTGTGCGTGCCAACCGTGTGACCCGCCGCGACGACCTGCTTGAGGATTTCGGGGTACCAGCCGGCATGTTTGCCGATGTTGAAGAACAGCGCCTTGGTGCACTGCTCGGCAAGCGCCTTCAGCACAGCCTGCGTGTGCCCCGGCCACGGACCGTCGTCGAAGGTCAGCACGACTTCCTTGTCGCGCAGGAAGTCGTAAGCCTTGAAGTGCTCGAAGCCGAAGCCGGGGGCGCCGGTCGTGTCGATCTGAACGACGCGCGCAACGCCGAGCGCGTTCGGATTGTCGCACTTGGCCTGCGTCGCGGCGGGAGCTGGTGCATTTTGCGCCCAGGCACTGCCGGCCGCCAACGACAGTGAAATTGCAGCGACCATCGCCATAGCGTTACGCATTACGGTCTCCATGTCGAAATAGACAAAGTTCGGCTTATTGATCGCGACTTTAACCTTTGAGTCAACGCGAGTCCTTGATTCGCCTCAGTTCCATAGCGCTCGATGCCGCAATGGTTAACGGGGCAGCCTGGTAGCGCGGCGAATTGCTTTGGGCGGCAATCGGGCCTATCTCAGCCCTATCGAGTTCGGGTGATGGCATGTCCGCAATCGCTACTCCTGGTGCGAAGGCACGGCCGCTGCTGCTGGCCGTCCTCGCCTGCGTCCTTTTGCTGACTGCCGCGGCGGCGCTGTGGATTTATTATGGAACTGCGGTATTCTTCGAAATCATCCGTGCCGGCTGGATGGCCTGCTTCTGAACGTCACGACGTAGGCCCAGCATGACAGCGCGCGCCAAGCATCTTCTGCTCGTTCTGGGCGCTTTTGCCGCCGGTTTGGCGGTGTTCCTGGCCGTATTTCTATACGCCACGGGGCAGTTGGACGGCGGCCGGGCGCCTGCCGTGAGCGCCATCGGCGGCCCCTTCCAGCTCGTCGATCAGGACGGCAAGCGGGTGACGGAGCAGGACCTCAAGGGCAAACCCTCGCTGATCTTCTTCGGCTACACCCATTGCCCCGACGTCTGCCCGGCTACGCTGTTCGAAGTTTCCGAGGTCTTGCGCGCGCTCGGTCCGGACGCGAGCCGCGCCGGCGCCTACTTCATCACCGTCGATCCCGAGCGCGATACCCCGGCGGCGCTGAAGGACTACCTGTCGAGCTTCGACCCGCATCTGCGCGCTTTGACCGGTGATCGCGCGGCGGTCGACGCCGCCGAGAAGTCATACCGGGTCTATGCCAAAAAAGTCCCGACCGACGGCGGCGACTACACCATGGACCACACCGCGCTCATCTATCTGATGGACAAGCAGGGGCGCTTTGTCGCTCCCTTCAGCTTGAAGCGCACCCCGGCAGAGGCCGCGGCCGAACTGAAGCGTTACATGTAACGGCGGCTCTGTCGCACGAACTCAAGTCTGCCGCAGATAGCGCTTCAACCGGTATGCAACCGTAAGTTACATAATCGCCCAAATAAACATACGTCCGATGGGTAACATTGCTTGCGAGCGTGCTCGTTTCCTCCCACAGTACCGACGGGGAGTTCGAGGGGCGGGCACGCGGCATGGACCGCACGGCGTTCGTTTTCGACACCATCGAGGAAATAAAGCGCGTCAAGAAGCCGGACGACCTCATGTCCGTCCTGGCGCGCGTCGGCGCTCAATTCGGTTTGAACAGAGCCTGCGCCATCACCAGCATTCCGGTGACGCACCACGAGTTCGAACGCTATTCCTATGCCGAGCGCTGGCCCGCGGGCTGGCACGAGCGCTATCTCGAGCGCCAGTACTTCACCAACGATCCGGTCATCAAACGCCTGCGCCGGTCCAACCAGCCGTTCGCGTGGCACGAGGTCGTCGTCGACTCCGACAGGGATGCACGCGCGCGCGTGATCATGGACGAGGCGAGCGAGTTCGAACTGCTGACCGGTTTCAACATCCCGATCCATTCCCTGAAAGGGCAGCTTGCGACCGTGATGTTCGCCGGCGACCGCTTCGACGTGAGTTGGGAGGACCGGCCCGCGATCTTGCTGATCGCCATCTACGCCCACGATAAGATGCGCGAGATCATGGGTGTGCGTCCGATGCATCCAGATCAGCAGCGGCCGCTGACGCCGCGCGAGATCGAGGTTCTGAAGTGGACGGCGGAGGGCAAAACGTCACAAGACATTGCCGACATCCTCTCCGTCTCGCTGCCGACGGTGCAGTCTCACATCACCAATCTCTGCCGCAAGCTCGACGTGGTCACCCGGGCGCAGGCGACCGCACGCGCCATCCGCTGGGGCATCCTGACGTAGCCGGCCGGCGGCGCGACGCCGCCGCAAAGCGATCGACGCAGCCAGCCGGCGTCCGCGTCAATCATAGGAAACGATGATTCCCGGCCTGATGGGGTTCCCGCAGGTTTTTCGCGATCGCTTCGATCGCGGAGAACGTCGTGGAAATCAGAATATTGCAAGGCGTGCGCCCCGGCAGCGACCGGCTGCTCGAGCAGGCGTTCAGGCTGCGTCACCGGGTCTTTGTCGACGAGAAGAAATGGGAGGACTTGCGCAAGCGCGACGGCCGGGAAGTCGACCAGTTCGACGGGCCGCAGTGCATCTATGTGCTCGCGGTGGAGCGCAATGCCGTCATCGGCCATATGCGGATGACGCCGACGACCCATCCGCATCTTTTGGCCGACGTGCACGCGCATTTGTGCGCCCGGCCGGAGCCGCGCGGTCCCGACGTCTGGGAGTGGACGCGCTATTGCGTCCAGCCGCTCAAGCGCGGGCGGGCGAAATGGGGCGATGTCGCCGCGGGCGTCCAGGTCGCCGCGATGGAATGGCTGTTCATGCATGGCGTGCGCGACGTCGTGGTCGAGTACAATCCGAAATTCATCGACCGCCATCTCGAAATGGGCTTCGAGGTGAATCTGCTGGGCTTGCCGGTGGAGATGGAAGGCGAGCAGGTCGTAGCCGTGCACATGCGGTTCGACTTCAACACGCTCTACCAGACCCGCGCGTGCCTCGGCGTGCCGGGGCCGATCCTGATGACCGAATGCATCGCGGCCACCGCCTAGCCGATCCCCCGTGCATGTGTGTTCGCCATCGATTCCACGAATTCGACAATCGCGACACGCGTCCGTGGGTCCGCGATGGTCATGAAGGCTCGCAGCAGCCGCAGGCCTTCACCGGCATCCGGCTTTGCGTCGCTGCCCGCGTCGCCCGGTTCGGTGGCGTTCGTCTGTGAGCGTGTCATCTCGCAATCCACGTCTGGAGATATGAAGGAATGCCTGGGCGCGACGAGGAGATTAATGAGCTGCTCTCGACGGTTTCCAAACTCAGCGAAGTGGCGGCGCGCAACCACTTGAGCTTTGCCACCCATCTTCTCGATATGCTGCAGCTCGAATTGACCATGGTCATGTTCGGCTACTCGGACGCCGGCGATGGCGAGGCCAACGATCCGCCGGGCAAGCCCGCCGCCCGCTCACGGCCGGCGTCGAAGCGCTCGCGTGTGCGGGGGCGCGGACGGCGGGCGTGAGCGGTTTCGGTCCGTGACGGGCGAAACGCCGCGAAGCGCTGCCGTGCCTTCAGCGATAAAGAGGGGCTGTCGTTTACGGCTTGGAGACCGCGCAGTTCGCGGTCGAGCGCGTTGAGGGAGCGCGCGATCGCGTCCATGCGCCGCGAGCTTTTCGCCAGCCCGTGCTCCGTCTTTTCCCAGCGATAGGGCGCGACGACGAACTGAAACAGCGCGCGCCAGGCGGCAGCCGAGAGCAACAGCCAGTTCAGCGGCGTCAGCAGGAGGATCCATGCGGTGCCCAAAAGGCCGCGCCGTTCGAGCCCGAGCCATCCGAGCAGCCCGGTGGTGAGATAGCCGGCGAGCGTGTTGATACCGTAGAGCGTGATGAGCACGAGGGTTGCCGTGTCGTCGTCCGGATCGGCCGGGGAAGCGCCCGTGACCAGCATGAGCGCTCCGCCGAGGAACAGCGGATGCACCAAGGCCGCGAGCACGCTGCCGCCGGCCACGCAGTGGAATGTGATAAAGCCGACCGGGCCGAGCTCGCGTAACAGCCGGCGCGGCTGACGCATGTGCACGCACCAGGTCTGTATCCAACCTTTGAACCAACGCGTGCGCTGGCGCAGCCATGGGCGCAGGCGCGCCGGCGCTTCTTCGTGTGTGGTCGAGTCGATGATGATGGTGCGGTAGCCGAGACGCGCCAGACGAATGCCGAGATCGGCGTCTTCGGTCACGTTGTAAGGATCCCAGGCGCCGACTTGGCGCAGCACGGCGGTGTAGAAATGATTGGACGAGCCCCCGAGCGGCAACGGCAGCCGCAGATGGCTGAGGCCGTTGAGAAAGACATCGAAATGCGCCGCGTATTCGGCGGTGAACAGCCGTGTCAGCCAACTGTCGGACGTGTTGTCGATGCACAGCCGCGCCTGCACGCAGGCGAGTTCGTCGCCGTGGCTGCGGAAGGCGTCAAGAGCGCGCCGCAGCTGGTCAGGCTCGGGCCGGTCTTCGGCATCGAAGATGACGGTGAAGACGCCGCGCGCGAAGGGCAGGGCGACGTTGAGCGCCTTCGGCTTGGTGCGCGGCTCGGCCACCGGCACCAGGACGGTGGTGACGGGAAGGTGGATCCGGCACCGTGCGATGGCGTCTTGCGTTTCGACATCGTCGGCTTCGACCGCGAGAATGACGTCGAGCTTCTCGACTGGATAGTCGAAGCGGGCAATGGCCCGCAGCAGGCCTTCCACCGAACGTGCCTCGCGATAGATCGCGGCGATGATCGTGTAGACCGGCAAATGCGCATCCGCGATGACCTTAGGCGGAACGCGGTTCGGGCGGTCGGTGACGGTGCTCAGTAGACGCAGGCCGAGCCAGCCAAGGAACAGCACGGCCAAGGCGGCTGAGAGGGCAAGCGAGGTCGCCGTTGGGGAGAGCACGGCCGATGCGGCGATGATGGCGAGCATGAGAAGCGCCATGACGCGGCTTGGGCGATGCGCGGCGGCGGCCGAGAACAGCGGCATTTCGTTCTTGAGCCGATGGCAGGCGCGGGTGATGAGCGCCGCGCGTGCGGTTCGCAGCGCGAAGCGCACGAGACGTTCGCGCGTCGTGAAGCGAAATCGTTTCGGCCAGCCGGGCTTGTCGGCCGCGATCTGCACCATGCGCCGCGCCGCGATGCCGCGGGGCGCGAGCACCAGCACGTGCCCGTCTTTGGTGTTGAGCGGCAGCAGCCCGGTGGCCACAGCCTCGGCAAGCCTCCCATCGTCGAGGGGGCATTGCGCGCGTTCGACGTCTTCCAGCGGCTCGAATTCAGTCGCCAGGGAACGTGCGAGCGCGCGGGCATAATCTTCCTCGCCGATGGCGCCGGCGGCGATCAGCGCGGAGTCGGCGCCGGTCGCGGTGCGCTCGGCGCGCATCTCCGCCAACGCGATTTGCGCCGCCGGCACACGGTCGCGAATGCAGTCGAGTTCGGGAAAGTCGCGGGAGCTTGGTGCGCAGGCGGCGCGGCCCGCCTCAGAAGCGGCACCCGGGCGAGCCGTGGACGCGGCTCGCGCCTGTGCTCTTGTGGCGAAGACCGCAACGGACATGCCCCACACGCACCCCTACCAGAGTACAGGGAGCGTATCGCGGCCTTTTCCGTTTTGCTACTTTAAATTGTAAATCGGAGAATTTCGGTTGTGGGCTGGCGCTAGCGGTTCTGCCCCGGCTGCCAGAGCACGTCGCTCGTCCCTTTGTCGTTAGCGTAGCGGCCGGCGACGAACAGGTAATCCGAGAGGCGGTTGACGTATTGCAGCGAGGGACCGGAGACCTCTTCGCCCGGCTGGTCCCGCAGTTCGACCATGATGCGCTCGGCGCGCCGGCAGACCGTGCGGGCGAGGTGCAGATAGGCCGAGGCCGGGCTGCCGCCCGGCAGGATGAACGACCGCAGCGGTTCAAGCGCCTCGTTCAGCCGGTCGATTTCACCCTCCAGCCAGGCGACCTGCGCTTCGGTGACCGTCAGGCGTGCCCCGCCAGGTCCCTTTTCGGCGAGACACAGGTCGGCTTCCACGTCGAAGAGATCGTTCTGGATGCGCGACAGTGCCGGATCGAGCGCCGCATTGCCCGCGGTGTGCAGCCGCACGAGGCCGAGGACCGCGTTCACCTCGTCGAGCGTGCCGTAGGCGTCCACGCGCAGGTCGTACTTCTTGCGGCGTGCGCCTGAGCCGAGCGACGTTGTGCCGTCGTCGCCGGTGCGCGTGTAGATGCGATTGAGCACGACCATGGTGACCTCAGATGACCCCGTGAACAAATCGGATTAGCGTGATCTTAGCCGGTTTCCGGCTGTGGGAGGACGACATGCGCATTCTGACCATCGGCCTTGCGGCATTCCTGTTGCTGCCTGCCGCCGGGCAGGCTGCGAGCGCTTCGGCCGAGGCGGCCGCGGTCGAAATGTCAGCCGCCAAAAAGAAGAAGACGGTGAGGGTCGTCGCCAAGAAGAAAGCGCCGCAGGTCGAGTATATGCGCGTCGCGCCGTGAGACGGCAGGTTCCGGGCGGGAACTCTGCCTAGCGCCCCATCACCCAGATCGTCGCCATGATGACGATGATGGCGACGAATTGCAGCAGAACCCGGAGCCGCATCAGCTTTTGCGACCGGTCGGGCGAGCCGCCGCGCATCATGTTGATGAGCCCAAGGAGCAGCACGGCCGCCACGGCAGTGATGGCGATCGGCACCAGGTAAAACGACATGAAATTGGACATGAGGGGGCTTCTAGCACCCCTGCGGCGGGGCGGCCAACCGTCCCCGGGGATGGGTGCCGGCCGCATTCGAGGCTCTAAACCTCGAAACCAGTTTTCGCGGCGGTGGTAGGCTACTCGGCGGTCAGTCGTGCGTGCGGCGCAGCATGGACGTTGACATGCCAATGGCACCGCCATTAGCTTCCGGCCGCATTCCACCAAAAGTCTATCTGGTCTGGGGTCTCAATGAAAATTCTCGTGCCGGTCAAGCGGGTCGTCGACTACAACGTCAAGATCCGCGTCAAACCGGATGGCTCGGGCGTCGAACTCGCCAACATCAAGATGTCGATGAACCCCTTCGACGAGATCGCCGTCGAAGAGGCGATCCGTCTGAAGGAAGCGGGCAAGGCGACCGAGATCGTGGCTGTTTCCATTGGCCCGGCGCAGGCGTCCGAGACCATCCGCACCGCGCTCGCCATGGGCGCCGACCGCGGCATCCTCGTGAAGACGGACGGCGTCGTCGAACCGCTCGCGGTGGCCAAGATCCTCAAGGGCATCGTTGAAGCCGAGCAGCCCGGCCTCGTGATCATGGGCAAGCAGGCGATCGACGACGACTCCAACCAGACAGGCCAGATGCTCGCCGCGCTGCTCGGCTGGGCGCAGGGCACCTTCGCCTCCAAGCTCGCCATCGAGGGCGACAGCGTCAGCGTGACGCGCGAAGTCGATGGCGGCCTGCAGACCGTGAAGCTGAAGGCGCCGGCGATCGTCACCACCGATCTGCGTCTCAACGAGCCGCGCTACGCGTCGCTGCCGAACATCATGAAGGCGAAGAAGAAGCCGATCGACGAGAAGACGCCGGGCGATTTCGGCGTCGACGTGACGCCGCGGCTCGAAGTGCTCAAGACCGCCGAGCCGTCGGGCCGCAAGTCCGGCGCCAAGGTCGGTTCGGTTGCCGAACTCGTGACGAAGCTGAAAGACGAAGCAGGGGTGCTGTAACGATGACAACTCTTCTCATCGCCGAGCACGACAACGCGTCGCTCAAGGATGCCACCGCCAAGGCGCTGACCGCGGCCAAGGCGCTGGGCGCCGACGTCCATGTTCTGGTCGCCGGCAAGAATGCGAAGGCCGCGGCGGAAGCCGCGAGCAAGCTCGACGGCGTTGCCAAGGTGCTGGTCGCCGAAGGCGATGCCTACGAGCATCAGCTCGCCGAGCCGATGGCTGCGCTCATCGTCTCGCTCGCGGGTTCCTATGACGCGCTCGTCGCGCCGGCCACGACCAACGGCAAGAACATCATGCCGCGCGTCGCCGCGCTGCTCGACGTGATGCAGGTCTCCGACATCATCAAGGTCGTTGCGCCCGATACCTTCGAGCGGCCGATCTATGCCGGCAACGCCATCCAGACGGTGAAGTCGACCGACGCCAAGAAGGTGATCACCGTGCGCACCTCGACCTTCCAGGCCGCGGGGCAGGGTGGTTCGGCGCCGATCGAGAATGCGAGCGCCGCGAGCGACCCGGCTCTGTCGTCCTTCGTCGGCGAGGAGCTGTCGAAGTCCGATCGTCCCGAGCTCACCTCGGCCAAGATCATCATCTCCGGCGGCCGCGCCATGCAGAGCCGGGAGAATTTCACCAAATACATCGAGCCGGTGGCGGACAAGCTCGGGGCGGCCGTCGGCGCCTCGCGCGCGGCGGTCGATGCCGGCTACGCGCCGAACGACTGGCAGGTCGGCCAGACCGGCAAGGTGGTGGCGCCGGAGCTGTACATCGCGGTCGGTATTTCGGGCGCGATCCAGCATCTCGCGGGCATGAAGGATTCCAAGGTCATCGTTGCGATCAACAAGGACGAGGAGGCGCCGATCTTCCAGGTCGCCGACTACGGCCTGGTCGCCGATCTCTACCAGGCGCTGCCGGAGCTGTCGGCCGAACTGGACAAGGTCAAGCGCTGACCCTGCGACATAAGGGCCGAACCGCCGGTGGTGTCATCCAGCGGTTCGGCGTACAAATAGAACCGAACCGCCGCGCTTCACGACATTCGGGGGCTGCGTGCGCCGGGTTTTCATCGATCGGAATAAGAACATGGCCGTCACAATAAAAACTATCGGGGTAATCGGCGCGGGCCAGATGGGCAACGGCATTGCTCACGTCTGTGCGCTGGCGGGTTTCCCGGTGATGCTCAACGACGTGTCCGCGGACCGCATCAAGGCGGGCATCGCGACGGTCACGGGCAACTTGGCGCGGCAGGTGTCCAAGAAGACGATCAGCGAGGACGAGCGCAAGAACGCGCTGGCGCTCATCAAGCCGGCCGAGAAGTACGAGGACCTGGCGAACTGCGATCTCGTCATCGAATCCGCGACCGAGAAGGAAGACGTCAAGCGCCGGATCTTTTCCGATCTCTGCACGGTGCTGAAGCCGGAGGCGATCGTCGCCTCCAACACGTCTTCGATTTCCATCACGCGGCTCGCCTCCGCCACCGATCGACCCGAGCGCTTCATCGGCATTCACTTCATGAATCCGGTGCCGCTGATGGAACTGGTCGAGCTCATTCGCGGCATCGCGACCGACGACCCGACCTTCGAAGCCAGCAAGACCTTCGTGTCGAAGCTCGGCAAGACCATCGCGGTGTCGGAAGACTTCCCGGCCTTCATCGTCAATCGCATCCTGTTGCCGATGATCAACGAGGCGATCTACACGCTCTATGAAGGCGTCGGTAACGTCGAAGCGATCGACACCGCCATGCGCCTCGGCGCGCACCACCCGATGGGCCCGCTCGAGCTTGCCGACTTCATCGGCCTCGATACGTGCCTGTCGGTGATGCAGGTGCTGCACGAGGGCCTGGCGGATTCGAAGTACCGCCCGTGCCCGCTGCTGGTGAAATACGTCGAGGCCGGCTGGCTCGGCCGCAAGACCAAGCGCGGCTTCTACGACTATCGCGGCGAAAAGCCGGTTCCGACGCGCTAAGCGCCGTCTTTGTGTAAAGCTTGTCTCCACCCTCATCCTTCGAGACGGCCGCTATGCGGCCTCCTCAGGAGGAGGCCGGGAAGCTAGGCTGCCGCGGGCGCATCCTCGAAATCCGCCATCTGCGCCGCGAGAGCGCGGCAGAAGGCGGGCCTCGCCTCGCAGCGCAAGCGGTAGCGCTCCAATACCGGCATCGACGTGACCAGATCGCAATGACGTGGAATACGCAGCACCGTGGTCATCAGAAGGTCGGCGGCGGTGAAGCGGTCCTCGAGATAGTCGCGGTTCTCTAGCCACTTCGACAACGCGTCGAGTCGCGACTGCGCCAGTTGTAGCGCCGCTGGCCGGCGCTGCTGCGCCCAATCCTGACCGGCATGAAACAGGTCGAGCGCCATGAGGTTCTGGACGTGCGGCTCGATCGAATTGAGCGCCGCGAACATCCAGGTGAGCGCGCGGGCGCGGGCCTTCTCGTCGCGCGGCATCAGCGTCTCGGACTTCGCCGCGATGTGGTGCACGATCGCGCCGGACTCGAACAGCACGAAGCCGTCTTCTTCGTACGCAGGCACCTGACCGAACGGCTGCAGGGCAAGATAGTTGCCCGTCTCCTTGTCGTTCTGTCCGAGCCGCCAGACCTCGTAGGGGAGGCCGGCTTCTTCCAAGGCCCAGCGCACGCGCAGATCGCGTACCAGTCCGCGCGCGGCTTCGGGCACCCACCGTAAGGCGCTTACCGTTATCAAGGCGCAACTCCTTCGTTGTCGGCGTTCAATGGCAGCAGCAGCCGGACGCTTGCGGCTGCGCGTCGTACTCGTCGTGCCGCTTCACCCAGGCCATGGTCCAAGGCAGGGCGTCTTCGTCGCGGCCCTTGGCGACGAGATCGAGCATGTTGTAGGCGCCGACGATCATGTCGAGGCCGCGCCCGTAGGTCGAATAGGTGCGGTAGACGCCGTTGCCATCCTTGATGAAGGCGCTCAGTCCCGGCCGTTCTTCGCCCGGCCCGCCGCTCATGTCGCCCTTGACGAAGTTGTACTCGGCCTCGCCGCTCTCCGCCTGCTCTTTGGTGAAGGAGACATGGAAATCGAAATTGAAGTCACTGCCGTTGGACGACAGCCATTTGAACTGCCAGCCCATGCGTTTCTTATACGCCTCGATTTCGCGATAGGGCGCGCGTGACACGGCGACGAAGCTTACGTCGCGCTGCGCCAGATGCGGGACGGCGCCGTCGAAATGATCGGCCAGGAACGAGCAGCTCGGGCAACCATCCACCCAGCCCGGGCCGAGCATGAAGTGATAGATCATCAATTGGCTCTTGCCGGCGAACAGGTCGGCAAGCGTTTCTCTGCCCTGCGGGCCCTCGAACACGTAGGTCTTCTCGATGCGCACCCAGGGCAGGGCGCGCCGCTCGGCGCTGAGCGCGTCACGCGCGCGGGTAAACTCCTTCTCCTTGGCGAGCAGGGCTTTGCGCGCGGCCAGCCATTCGGCTTGCGAAACGACACTGTGGTTCATGCTCGTTATCCTTACATCGGCTTCGGGGTGATCAGCGCCACCTTGGCGCCGCCCGGCTGTTCGAGGATCGCGATGCGGCCGACGCCGGGCACATCGGCGGGTGGGCGGATCTCCCTGGCGCCAGTAATGAGGGCCGTCTTGTAACGCGCGTCGACGTCGTCGACGGCGATGTAAGAGAGCCAGTGCTCCGGCGCGCCTTTGCATCGCGCTTCGGCATTCATGTCGAATAGGCCGCCGATGCGCTCGTCGCCCCTCTTGATGGCCCAATAGGTGAAGTCGGGCATAGGCAACGCTTCGAAGGTCCAGCCCAATGTGGCGCCGAGAAACCGCTTGGCGCCCTCGACGTCGTGGGTGTTGAGCTCGTTCCAGACGAATTTGCCGTGAGCTATTCCGCCCTCCGTATGGAGGAAGGTTTCGAGCTTGAGCACACAGCCCGTCCAGCCTTCGTTGTGACGGTCGCGCGCCGCTTCGTCGAAGAAGTGTTCGTGATGCAGCGTCATCAACGTGCCGTCGCCATCCGCCTTGAAGGTGAGGGTGACGAGCGACTCCCGTTCCGGCGTCGATACCCATGCCCAGGTGAACACCAGCTTCTCGTTCGGCACGACTTCACGATATACGCCGCTGACGTCGTGCTCCTCCGCATCGCCGGGCTTCTGCATGACGATGCGGTAACGCCCGCCGACGCGTGTGTCGGCTTCGGCGAGCTTGCAGATGTGCTCGCTGGGACACATCCACTGTCTCAGCTTTTGCGGGTCGGCCCAGGCTTGGAAGACTTTTTCGGGCGGGACGTTGAAGCGACGCTTGATGGTGAGGCTTGGCTTGGCGGCGACGACAGTTGACATGCTTCTTCCTCCAGAAAGGCAGATAGACGGTCGAGGCTTTCACTCCAGAAGCGTTGGTAGTGGTTGAGCCATTCGGTGGCCTCTCGCATCGGCGCCGCGCGCAGGCGCACGGAGACGGTGCGGCCAGCTTTGTGGCGCTCGATGAGGCCCGCGTCCGAGAGTACGTCGAGGTGTTTCATCACGGCCGGCAGCGACATCGTGTGGGGCCGGGCGAGTTCGCTTACCGACAGGTCGTCGCGCTCGGAGAGCTGCGCGAGCAG
>Ga0164243_10010362_pt1 | contig 13408 bp, 14 predicted proteins | sample OricompcompostOP_FD_108781 | JGI IMG/M metagenome (GOLD analysis project Ga0164243, IMG submission 108781) | Organic Plus compost microbial communities from Emeryville, California, USA - Original compost - Organic plus compost (OP) | ecosystem: Engineered > Solid waste > Mixed feedstock >... | reverse complement strand
TCGAGGGCGAGGTCGGCGACCGCGTCGACATCATCGTCGGCCAGGTCCGGGGCGATCTTGACGACCAACGGCACGCCCTCGGGCCGACCGTGCGGGTGGGGTGCCCGCGCCGCGATCTCCCGCACCGTCTCCAGGATCGGGCGCAGCGAGTCGACGGCCTGCAGATCGCGGAGGCCGGGCGTGTTGGGCGACGAGACGTTGACGACGAGGTAACTCGCGTAGGGGGCGAGCAGTCGGGCGCTCTCGGCATAGTCGGCCACCGCATCCTGTGCTGCCACGACCTTGGTCTTGCCGATGTTGACACCGATGACCGTGTCGCGGCCGGCCTTGCGGCCACGCAGCCGGTGAAGACGTGACGCGACCTCGGCCGCCCCGATGTTGTTGAAGCCCATTCGGTTCACGATCGCGCGGTCGTCGACCAGCCGGAACAGCCGCGGCCGGTCGTTGCCCGGTTGAGGTCTGGCGGTGACCGTGCCGATCTCGACGTGGCCGAAACCCAGGGCCAGCAGACCGGGGACGACCGCTGCGTTCTTGTCGAATCCGGCGGCCAGCCCGAAGGCGTGCGGGAACCTGACTCCCATGACCGTCGTGGGCGCAGCGGTGACCGGGAAGGCCGGCGAAACCAAACGCGAAGCCTTCAGTAACGGCAGGACCCGCTCGTGCGCCGTCTCCGGATCCCAACGGGAGAGCACGGACTCGAACAACCGCTGATAGACCACCCTCTCACCCTATCGACCCCCCGCCCTGGGCGATGACTGAGCGACCTATCGCCCGCACAGCGGTGTCTCAGCGACCTATCGGCACGCCATCACGTCGCTGATCCACCGCTTCGCGGAGGGATACGTCGGTAACTCACCGCTCTCCGGGGATGGTGCAGAGTGGGGGCGTGACGATGCCTGACGACCTGTTGCGCCACGCTCTCGACGCCAAGGGCTTCATGCCCGAGGACGAAGGCGCCTTCCTGCACTCGCTCGCCGTGGAGCACCTGGTGGACGGCCCCGGCCTCGAGGTGGGGACGTACTGCGGCAAGTCGGCGATCTACCTGGGCGCTGCGGCGCGTGAGGTCGGTGGTCAGGTGCTGACCGTGGACCATCACCGCGGATCCGAGGAGAACCAGGCAGGCTGGGAACACCACGACACCTCACTCGTCGACGCCGAGAGCGGGTTGATGGACACCCTGCCGGTCTTCCGCCGGACGATCGAGCGCGCCGGTCTGGAGGCCGAAGTCACGGCGATCATCGGCACCTCGGTCAACGTCGCCACGTGGTGGAGCACCCCGTTGAGTCTGCTGTTCATCGACGGTGGGCACGCCGAGGTTCACGCCCAGAACGACTACTCCGGATTCGCCCGCTGGGTCATGCCTGGTGGGATCCTGGTGATCCACGACGTGTTCGAGCAACCCGAGGATGGTGGACAGGCGCCGTTCCACGTGTGGGAGCGGGCCGTGGCGTCGGGCAGTTTCGAGCCCAGCGGAGTCGTGGGATCCATGCGCGCCCTCACCCGCACGCGCGGTGCCTCTGGAGAGTCCGTCGGCTGATCAGCGACGACTCGGACGCGTCGCCTCCTTGGCGATACAGCCGGGAACCCCGATGAGTTCCTCGTGCGCGCGAGCACGGTAGGCCGTCGGTGTCTCCCCCACCAACTGGGTGAATTTCGCGCTGAACGATCCCAGCGACGTACAGCCGACCGCCATGCACACATCGGTCACCGACAGGTCACCGCGGCGCAGCAACAGCTGGGCACGCTCGATCCGCCGCGTCATCAGATAGCCGTATGGAGTCTCGCCGTAGGCGGCGCGGAACCGCCGCGAGAAGTGTGCGGGTGACATCAGTGCGGTCCGGGCGATCTCGGCCACGTCGAGCGGCCGTTCGTACTCGCGATCCATCAGATCCCGAGCACGCCGTAGCCGAGCCAGGTCGGCGAGTTGCTCCGGCGTCACCGCACCAGACTAGGACGTCGTGCGTGTCCTGCGCGGCAACGGGATGAAACGCGACGTGCGCTCGGCGTACTCCGGATAACCGGGCCGCCGCATCATGGTCTTCTCCAGCAGTCCGGCACCCGTGGTCCGCACCAGGAAGTACGTCATCGCCACAGGCGCCACGACGGTCGCAGCGCCGAGTGCCCACCCGGACGACAGCGCAGCGGCCAGCCACAGGCCCCACCAGACGCACGCGTCGCCGAAGTAGTTGGGATGGCGCGTGTATCGCCAGAGCCCCGAGTCGAGGACCTGAGGCCGTTCGTCACGCGACTGCGCACGGTAGGCCGCCAGCTGCGCATCGCCGACCGTCTCGAAGAACAGACCGATCGCCCACACGCCGAGACCGACGACGACCAGCCACGTCCAACGCACCTGGCTGAACACACCGGCGGCCACCGGCATCGCGACGACAGCGGCAGCCAGACCCTGCACCGCGAACACCTTCCGCACGGCGACACCGAGACCGACCCGCCCGAGCGGGCCACCCAGCAGCTTCTCGTACCGAGGGTCCTCCGTCCCGTCGCCTCGCCGGTGCATGTGCCAAGCCAGGCGAAGGGCCCAGAGCCCGACCGCGCCCGTCACGAGCCAAGACCGCCACGTATCGCCGTCGCCGCTCGTCACGGCCATGACGGCTGCCACGAGCGCGATGGCGAACAGGTCGAGTCCCCATGCGGTGTCGACGACCACGACCCGGCCCTGTGCGCGCGCGACGATCGTGGTGATCACCATGATCACGGCGGACGTCAGGACCGCGATGACAGCGCCCGTCACCAGGGCGTCCCCGACCGTCACGGTTTCACCACGCCCGCACAGCAGGCACCGAGTGCGGGGACCCGGGCCGCACCATCAGGATCTGGTCGACACCCATCCGCCCGTCCCGGAACGCCATCGACCCGCCGATCAGATACAAGCGCCACACACGCACGAGTTCCTCTCCGACGAGGGCCGTGATCCGGTCGATGTTCTTCTCGAATCGCTCGATCCATCCGGCGACCGTCAGCACGTAGTGCTCCCGTAACGCGTGTACGTCACGCACTTCCAGTCCGGCCCCTTCGAGGAGATCGACCGTGGCGCCGACTGGGCGCATGTGCATGTCGGGGGCGATGAACGACTCGATGAACGGACCCCCTCCCGGATGGTTGCCGGAGCGCGACATCTGCTGCACGAGCACCCGTCCTCCGGGTCGCACCGCGTCGCGAAGGACTGCGGCATAGGTCGGATAGTTCCGCTTGCCGACGTGCTCGCCCATCTCGATCGACGCGACCGCGTCGTACTCCTGACCTGCAGGAGGTACCGCGTCGCGGTAGTCGCGGACGACGAACTCCACGCGATCGTCCAGGGCTCGCGCGCGTGCGGCGGCCTGGGCGAAGCGCTGCTGTTCGGCCGACAGAGTGATCCCGGTGACCTGCACGCCGAAGTGCTCCGCGGCGTGCAGGCCCAGGGATCCCCATCCACTCCCCACGTCGAGCAGTCGCATACCCGGTTCCAGTCCGAGCTTGCGGCAGATCAGATCGAGCTTCGCCCGCTGTGCCTCGTGCAGCGGGACGTCCGGCGAGGCGTGGTACCCGCAGGAGTACGCCATGGTCTCGGGGTCAAGGATCAGGGCATAGAAGTCGGCCGTCGTGTCGTAGTGATGGCTGATCGACGCCCGGTCGCGCGAACGGCCGTGCAGCCGTCCGCGGATCCGCGCCTGGGTGGCCGGCGGTGTCGGTGGCCGACCCATGACCCCGAGGCCGAAGGCTTGCCTGGCCGCGGTCACCAGGCCCGCCGCCGACACCTTGCGCCCGCGCTCCCGCGCGATGGCGAAGGCGTGATCCAGGGCGTCGGCGAGATCGCCGTGCACCTCGAGTTCGCCGGTCACATAGGCCTGCGCGGCACCGAGCTCGCCCGGATGCCACAGCAACCTGCGGAGTGCGTCCGGTGACCGCAACTCGACCTCGGGAGCATCGATCGGGCCGGCGGAGGATCCGTCCCAGGCGATCAGATGCACCGGCAGATCACCGGAGACGAAATGCTTCAGCACCTGCTCCAGGCGTGGAGCGACAGTGTCAACCGTGGGCTCAGTCATGATGTGGCCTCTTCTGGATCGGCAGGCGTCGCAGCCACAGCCAGACGCCGTGCAGGCGGATCAACAGGGCACCTCGGAGTCCGGCCAGCGCGATCCTGGGCTCGCGAGCACGCTCGCCCACCAGGGATGCATCGAATCGCGTGCCGCCGTCGGGATGCAGTGTGACGGCCAGTCGCAGCCGCCCGGTCGCCGGATCAGGCGGCGGTACGTGCACCACGTAGTGACCGTCGACGCCGTGGAAGGGCGAGACGTACATCGCCTTCGGGACCTCGGCGAAGCCCTGCTCGTCGGGTTCGAGCAGGTAGGCGTGGCGGTCACCATAGGTGTTGTGGACCTCGACCACCGTCGCGTCAGGGCGACCCGTTGTGCTGCGACCGGCCCATGCCCAGTGCACCGAGATCGGGTTGAAGCAGTGGCCGAACGCTCGGGGTTGTGCCGCCATGAACGCCCGGCCCCCTTGCAGGTCGATGCCGTGATCGGACAGGAACGCGTCCAATCCCTCACGGATCGTGGCATGCTCGCCGGTGAAGTGATCGCGGCCCTCGAACGTCCCACGCAGCGGCCCTCCGGTGCGTGGCGCGTCCAGGTCGACACACCAGAAGCGTGACCTGATGCTGAACCCGTGCCGCACCGGAGCACGCCGGCGATGGATGAGCTTCGTGTCGTAGGCGGCGCGGGCCGGCAGGTCCTCGGGCCAGTGCAGACCCAGTCTCTCGACGGCCGCCAGTCCGGAGCGCGCGCCGTCCTCGTGGAATCCCCACCCGTGATACGCCCCCGCGAACACCACCTGGGCGGTGTCGATCTCGTCGAGCCGGGACCGCGCGGCGACCGACTCCGGCGTGTACAGCGGATGCTCGTACTGCCGCTCGGCAATGACGCTGGCGGGATCGATGATGTCCCGGCCGCCCAAGGTGACCAGATAGCTCCGCGGCGTCGGCAGCCTCTGCAACCTGGTGAGGTCGTAGGTGACGAACGCCTGATCGGCTCGGTTCGACCCTGCCGCGGGACGACGGACGTTCCACGACGCCCACGCTCGCCGGGCCCTCGGCATCAGCCGGGTGTCGGTGTGCAGGACCGCGGTGTTGCTGACGTACGGCAGTGCGCCGAGGACATCGCGCTGGTTGGTCGTGGGTGCCGCAAGCATCCGCAGCGCTTGGGCCGGGTGCGTCGCAATGACCACCGCGTCGTAGCTCTCCGAGCCGTCGGCAGTCCGGACCCGCACCTCGCCGGGACTCTCCTCGATCGACGTCACGGGCTCACCGAGGTGGATCTTCCCGCCCGCGTCCGTGATCGCTGATGACACCCGGTCGACGTAGGTGCGCGAGCCGCCCGTGACGGTGCGCCAGGCCGGCGAACCGAACACACCGAGCATGCCGTGGTGATCGAGGAACTCGAACAGGTAAGACGCCGGGTACTCCAGCGCCGAGTCCTGATCGCACGACCACACCGCCGCGACCAGCGGAGCCATGAAGTGCCGGCGGAAGTACGCCGAGAAGCCGCCCTGGTCGAGGAACTCCCTCAACGTTCGGCAGTCGTCCTTGGCGCCCACCCACGCGCGAGCACGACGGTGGAAGCGCGGGATCTCGGTCAGCATCCGCAGGTAGCCGGCATCCCACAGATGGCGGGCGGTCGGGAACAGGCCGCGCGGGCCCAGGGCGCCGGCCCACTCCAGGCCGGTCTCGTCATCGCCCACCGACAACGACATCTCCGACGGCTGGGTCGGAACCCCCAGTTCGTCGAACAGCCGCATCAGCGTCGGGTAGGTGCGCCGGTTGTGGACGATGAACCCGGTATCGATCTGCAGGTCAACGCCCGTCGCGGGGTCGTGTACTTGATGGGTGTCGGCGTGGCCACCGAGCCGCTGGTCGGCCTCGTAGAGCGCGACCTCGCACGACCGTGATGCCACATACGCCGCCGTCAGCCCGGCGACACCCGAGCCAACGACAGCGACCCGTCGAGGAGTCCGGCCGCCCATCAGCTGTCCAGCGCGAACAGCGCGATCGGATCACTTGTGGGCTGCGGCGAGCCACCTTCCGGCTCCACCGTGATGCCGACACCCGTGGCCTGCGAAGCGTCCCCCTCCAGCAGCATGACGGCATCTGAGCGATCCGGCATGATTCCGGCGGGCACCATGTCGCCGCGTGGGGTCTGCAGCCACAGCTCGTACACCTGGCCGCTGGGAGCGGGGTCCATGTCGTCGGTCAGGACCACCGCGCGGCCCTCCGACCTGGAGAGCACGACGGTGGCCGAGGCCCCCGACGGCAGCGTCTGGTGCACGCGCATCGCGTCGTCAGAGGCCAACACTCGCTCGGTGGCCGACGGCTGACCGTCATCGCTGCTGCCGAACGGATTCAGCACGACCGCGCCGGCCAGTGCCAGCACGGCGATCACCGAGGCTGCGACCAGCAGGCCACGCGAGGTGAGGGATCGGACGACCCGTGCCGGTGCGTGTGGAACTCGCGGCGGCAACGGCCGTACCGACTCGATGCCGGACAACACGGCCTCGCGAACCGGGGCCGGCGGCGCCACCGCGTCGTCGAGCCCCAACAGCGCGGCCGTCTCCTGCAGGCCGGCAACCTCGTCCCGACAGTCGGCGCACTGCGCAAGATGGGCCTCGAACCGCGCCCTCTCCAACTCGTCGAGCGCGTCGACGGCGTATGCACCGGACAGGGCGTGGACGTCCGAGACGTCCCGGCCCGCATCATGACGGTGATCGGTCATTGTCCTACTCCGATCGTGTCGCGCAGCCTGATGAGGCCGTCGCGGATCCTGGTCTTGGCTGTTCCGAGTGGGAGGTCCAGCAGCGCCGCGACCTCGGTATGGGTGTATCCGCCGAAGTAGGCCAACTCGATGGCCTGCCTCTGCGCGTCGGTCAGTTGCGCGAGCGCTGCCCGCACCCGTTTCGCATCGAGCGTTGACAGCACCGTCTCGGCGGTCTCGTCGTGACTGACCGGTTGGTTCCGATGCAGATAGGTGGAGTCTCTCCGTCCGGCTGCCTCGGCGCTGCGAACCCGGTCGACGGCTTTGCGGTGGCCGATCGTCATCATCCAGGAGAGGGCGCTGCCACGGTCCGGGTCGAACCGGCTGGCCTGGCGCCAGATCTCCAGATATGCCTCCTGGGCCACCTCGTCGGCTTGGGCCCGATCGCGCACGACCCGCAGCAGCAGGCCGTACAAGCGGGGCGATGTGGCGTCGTACAGCACGGCGAACGCTGCGTGGTCCCCTCTCGCCGACCGTTTCAGCAGGTCAGCGAGGTCGGACGGCTCGGTCGACGGAGAGTCTCGGTGAGGCTCTCCGCCGGCCAGCGGCCGTTCTCCGCTCATCAGTCGATCCTTGCGGTCCGACTCGATCTCGTCCAGGCCCTCACTTGACTCCCGTGAGCACCTTGTCGATGACGTACACCGTGGCGTTGGCGGTCGGGATGTTGCCGCACAGCACGTTCGCGGTGACGGTTCCGTCCGTCACGGTCATCCCGCTGTCGGCATCGCCCTTGACCGTCAAGGTGTCGCCCGCGAGCGTCGTCTTCTCGCCGGCCACCGCGGCCGGGTCGGCGTTCTCGCCGAGCACGTGGTGCGCCAGCACCTTGTAGAGGTCGCTGTCCTCGCCCATCTTCTGGCCGTCGGCGACCATGGCGTCGAGATCAGCCTTGGGGATCGCCGCGAAGGCGTCGTCGGTCGGCGCGAAGACGGTCAGGGCCTCGGAGCCGTTGAGCGTATCGGCCAGTCCGTCGATCGCTCCGACGGCTGCGACCAGGGTCGACAGCAGTGGGTTGTTGCTGGCGGCCGTGGCAACCGGGTCCTTGACCATGCCGTCGAACGATCCCGGGCCGCTGGTGGGAACCGCGGAGCAAGAATCACCGAACGTCTGCTCGCCTGCGTTCATCGAGCTGGTCTGATCGGGCGTGGATCCGTCGTTGGCGCCATCGTCGGCGCTGTCATCGGAATCGCTGCCACATGCGGTGAGCGCGAGGGACAGCGCGAGTGCCGTGATGACGCCTGTGGTGCGGCGGAGAGTGATCTTCATGGTGTTGCCTTCTTCCGTCGAGAGAACGAACAGTCACGAGTGATTCGGAGTCGACCGACTGGCGGATGGGATCACCCGAACGTGAATGTGTAGGCCGTGATTCCAGGGCTGTACGTCAGCGTGATCGTCTCGTCCGACACCTTGTCGCTCTCGACGATGGGGTACAGGTTCGGCGACCCGTCGGCCTTCACGGTCCGGTCCGGTCGGCCGTTGCGGGAGATCGTGACCGTGCCCTTGCCCTCGAGCACGTGATACACGTTCTTTGCCTTGTAGTGCAGCCGGACCTGGGCACCCTTGCCGGCGGTGATGCTCTCGTTCGTCGCGCTCCACTGCCCGTCCAGACCGTAGGTGTTCTGGGGTTGCTTGCCGTCGACGAACGCGTACCGCCTGGCCTTGGACTCCAGGTAGCGCGGCTCCCCCACATAGCCCGGGCGATTGTCGGCCAGATACAGCTCGGGGGTGCGATCCGACGACAGGCCGGGATCGGAGACGTCGGTAACCGGGTCGGGAAGGTCAGTCTTCTGGCCGTCCTCGGTGAGCAGTTGCCGCAGCAGGGACTCGGTGCGGTCGTAGTGGCCCTCGCCGAAGGTGATGGCCCGCACGGTGCCGTCGCGGTCGATCAGATACTTCGCGGGCCAGTACCGGTTGCGGTAGGCGGTCCAGGTGGCCAGATCGTTGTCCTGCACGACCGGATAGCTGGTGCCCTCCTTCTTCAGGGAGTCCGCCAGGTTCCCGGCGTTCTTCTCGAAGGCGAACTCCGGTGAATGGACGCCGATGACGGTCAGGCCGGCGTCTTCGTAGGCCTTCGACCACTTCTCGATGTACGGCTGGTCGCGCTGGCAGTTGATGCACGAGTACGCGAAGAAGTCGAGCAGCACGACCCTGCCGCGCAGGTCGGCGAGGGTCGGATCGTCCCCGTCCGTGTTGAACCACTGACCGGTACCGCGCAGCTTCGGCGCTGGACCACAGTCGGCCAGTTCGTCGTCGCCGGGGGTGCAGCGCGAGAGCTGTTTGTTCTCCTCGGTCTCGTAGGGAGCCAGCGCACCCTGCACGGTCTTGCTGTCCGCGATCTTCTGCTCGACCCCGGCGGTGTAGTTGGGCACGGCCCGCTGCAGCACCTGCGGGAGGTTGAACACCAGGCCCACCGCGAGGGCCAGCAGCACGACACCGCCGATCGTGCGGAATGCCGTGGCGCGGGACCGGAATGCCTGGATGCGCGATCGGATGTTCGCCCCGGCGGCGGCGAAGACCAGTAGCGGAACCGAGGCGCCGATCGCGAACGCGACCGTCAGGACGACCGTGCGCAGCCCGATCTCGCCCGTGGCTCCGGCCACCGTGATCGCGGCCAGGACCGGTCCCGCGCACGGGACGTAGAGAGTGCCCAGCCCCAGACCGAGCAGGAACGGCCCGCCGTTGGTGCCTGTGACCTTCGGCAGCCGATAGAAGGGGCGCTCCAGCAGATGTCCCAGCGCTGGGACGAGCATGCCCAGTCCCACGATCGCGAGCAGCACGACGCCGACCCAGCGCAGGAAGTCGTCCGGCAGCCCCAGCAAGGACAGCAGCGTGGTCCCCAGCAGCATGATGATGCTGAACGCGGTTGCCAGGCCCGCGATGATGATGACCGGTCGCCAGTTCCGCTTGTTTGGTTGGTTGTCCTGCTCGGCCGCTCCGGTCGCGAAGAACACGATCGGCAGCATCGGCAGCACGCACGGCGAGACGCTCGTGATCAACCCACCCACGAGACCGATGAGAATCAGCGTGGTCATCGCGGGCTTCGGACGTTCATGAAGGTCAGCACACGGGTGGTTCGCCGCGGAGCGTCGTTTCGGATTGCATCGGTCGGTTGCGGTTCTCGGCGCGATGGAGCAGGTTCATGACAGACGCTGGATCGAAAGGGAGTGGGCTCTGTGGACGCCGACCCGTGCCGCATGCCCACGATCTGGTCGAGAACAACCGCTATCTGACGCTGGCCACGACCGACACCGACGGCCATCCGTGGGCCTCCCCGGTGTACTTCACCGCAGACGCCGAACTCCGGTGGGGCGGCGTTCCTCCCCGAATCACCACCCTTGATTCGCAGCGGAGGGCCCCGCAGCGCCGGCGAAAAAATTGAGGGCCCCACGATGACGTGGGGCCCTCAACTGCGGGTGGAGCATAGGAGATTCGAACTCCTGACCTCTTCGATGCGAACGAGTCGACCCAACTCAAACATGCGTGAGATTCGGTCTAGATCAGAGCATATGAGCCATTAGTACCGTCCTGGGGGTGTTGTGGGGGTGTTGGCTCGTCGGGCACATGCTCGAAACACCCGGATGGGGCTAAACTAGAAATGACACTAGAGTTGACACTTCTAAGGGCGCCGGGCAGGAGGAAGCATGACCAAACGCACCGCAACTGCAACAACGGTTGGGCGATTTGCAGAACGCTCCACCTCGGCCTCCGCGCGCCTTGAAAACCGTGAGGTTCCTGCAGGTTTCGTGCGCTCCGACAAAGTCACTGAATTCGTGAAGTCCAAGCGCTCCAAGCGCTGATGACATTCGACCCGCAATACGGAAACACCCTCGTCGACAACGAGGATCTTGCGCAGTTTACTGAACAGGCCCGTGACCTCCTGGGCGATTCCGTCACGCAGGCCGATCTCTACGATCTGGAGCAGGCCATTCAGGTGCAGGTCACTGAGGACCTACTCACACAGGTACTGGACGAGAGCCTGGCCATCGAGGACATGCTGCATGATCACTTCTTACGTGATCTCCACGCGCAACTCTACGGCGACATCTGGACGTGGGCCGGCCAGTTCCGGCTGCGCGAGACGAATATCGGCGTTGCGCCGGAGATGATCGCCGTCGAGTTGCGAAACGCCCTCGACGACCTCAGGTATCGCTGGCGACACACCGATGATCTGACACCTCGACAACTAGGCATCACTGCACACGCGGCGACGGTGCGCATTCATCCGTTCGTCGACGGCAACGGCCGCACCACGCGTCTGCTTGCCGACTTGCTGTTCGCCGCCGCCCAAGATGACGAACCACTTCAGCAGTACGACTGGCAACTCGACAAGGCCAATTACATCGCGCGTCTACGCGAATACGACAGGACACGCGACGCCACCGAGCTCGCGGCGTTTGTCGCGATACACCCCGCATAGAGTCCTCTTGCTGGAGTCGGCCCGCATCAGACCGGCTCCAGCCTCTGCCGAAAGTTCTCCGTAAGTGCGACCATCCCGTGAAAAGCAATCCGGCCTGTTACGTCCTCAAGTCTGATGGCGTTCACGCTCACCCCTGACGCGCAGCCAGCCAGGTCGAACTCTTAGCCGAGCTAAGGCCGACCATCTCGCGCTACGCGTTGCGACGAGGTCCAAGACGAACTCGAGGTGCTGGCGCGCCCCAAGCTCAGTTGGTGATTCCTGCTCTGCCATCGGCAGTCGCAACACCAGTCGCTTGTTCCGCATTTCGACCCGGCCCGTGCCCGATCGAGCTGGACCTAGTCATCCACGTCCTCCACGGTTACAGCGCCATCCAGCACAGCCTTGACGTCTGCCTCGAGCCGCAGGTTTCCCTTCGCGCCGAGGTCGTTCATGTACTTTTCTGCGTCCCGGCTCAAGTCTTCATCAGCTGACGCAATGGCGCCGGCAATGACCACTGGCACTGCATTCCGGGTGAGGTCGTGCGACACCATCCCGTCCTCGTCACGGCCGTCGAGCAGGAGCTTGAGAACCTCCAAAGCAGTACGTGGGTCATCGACCGACGCTTCAGCCAGTTCCTTGCCGATCATGTAGCGCTCGGTGGCTACTCCCGGCTCTAACTGCAACGCCCCCAATAACCGGCTCAACCACCAACTAGCGTCAAACTTTCCACCCTTTGCGCACCAGTAGATGCCGAGGAGCTCTTCGCTGTCGTTGGGGTGATCGCGGACGTGTTCAATCCGCGCATCCCAGAGTTCAGCAAACCGATCACGAATTGAGTCGTCGACACGGTCAGCGCGAAAGAACGACCACGCGACGTGCGCCATCGCATCGCCGCGGGCTTTAGCGCTTGCATTGTTGAAGAAGGACTGAACGAGCTCGTCATCCATGGTGCGGTGTCCGTAGATCACCGCAGCGATCACCCATTCTCCGATTCGCTGTTGTGCGTTCGATTCGCTTCTCCAGCCGCTGACCAGGCCATCACGGACGACGATGGCAGCAATGATCGGATCGCTCAGAAGGTTGAGCAGTTCTCGGTGGTAATAGTGCGTTGCCATCGCAGTAGTAAGTGCGACCTGCTGCTCGACTGAGATCGCATCCTTGGTGCCGAAGTAGGTCTCGAGACGCGCCTTGAGCCAATCAGGGGAATCGTTGAACAGGCGTCCGAAGTTTTCTCCCAGAACTGCACGCCCTGCGCCATGACGATCTTGGCGAGCCAGCTCAAACTCGATGGCATTGAACGCTTCCGACTTCCACGCGGCTTCCTTGTCACGCGTAGCCAAATAGAAGAGCCCCCGAACCCGCTTCGGCCACTGCCAGTTCAGCGATATCGTGAGAGGGTCCCAACCGTTCTCATCTCGCTCGTATGAGTCGTACTCGTTCCACGCCGCTTCATCGGTCGTCTCGGCAATCAAGATTCCAGCAAACCTGCCGACGGCCTCGTCAGGAATCGAGACGTTCTCGCGCTTCTTGACCAGTTCTTCAAGTAGCCCGACTGCAGCACTCTTGGCCAGCCGAAAGTCAGTGTCATCGTCCATCGTGCCGCCCTCAACGGGGAATGAGGATTCGTCACCATGTGTGAGGACACCACTGATGAGGTCACCGGCCTGGCTCCAGTCCAATTCGAGGTCCGCTTTGAGAGCCGCCCCCCAACCTTGAAGTACCGCTCTGAGGTAAGTCGGCCTGAGTTTCTCATCCAGATCAGTAACACCCTCAAGTGCCGACGGGCTGGTTGCGAGCAATGCAGTCAGTTCACGTCCTTGACCCTCGTGGGACGGCTCAGGCCCCCAACCGTCACCCCTGTCGTGCCAGCTTGCGAGGTGAGTTACGAGTTCTGCCGGGCTCATCTTGGCCATGTCAACTTGGCTGGTGTGGGGATTCGGGCCCGACCAGGTCGTGACCTTGCCAAGCGGGGTACGTGGTTCGTCAATCGGTCCGAACCGGACGTCCAGTTCAAGAAGCTCAGCCTGGAGCAACGGCGGTAGGGAACCGGCGCCAATAGCCGAGAGCCAATTGTGTTTGAATCCCTCCGGCGTGTCCGGAGACTCCGATCCTTGGGAAGGATGGAGTCATGTCAGCCAGAACGTCAAAGAGGTACCCGGTCGAGTTGCGTGAGCGGGCGGTCCGGATGGTCGAGGAGGTCCGCGGCGAT
>Ga0164243_10010361_pt1 | contig 13409 bp, 10 predicted proteins | sample OricompcompostOP_FD_108781 | JGI IMG/M metagenome (GOLD analysis project Ga0164243, IMG submission 108781) | Organic Plus compost microbial communities from Emeryville, California, USA - Original compost - Organic plus compost (OP) | ecosystem: Engineered > Solid waste > Mixed feedstock >... | reverse complement strand
CTCGTGGTGCAAGCAGCGTCCGCCCGCTCAGCTGTCGCCTGCATCCCCCCGAGCGCTCTCTCCCGCCGTACCTCCCCGGGGCAACGATGTACCCCCACGGGGGGACGACGTCGCCGAGCAGGTTCGGTACGTTCGACCCGTGCAGCTTCCAGATCTCCGCCCCGACCGTGCCCCGGCCCGCTCACTCGGATGGGTGGCGATCGACGTCGCTCTCGCCGTGGCCCTCGGAGTTCTCACGGTGGCGACGATGATCGAGGACTCCTGGACCCAGAAGTACGGCGACGTCGCCGGCTGGAGCTGGGCGTTCGTGCTGCTGCCGACGGCGCTCGTGCCGTTGCGGCGGTTCTTCCCCGCAACGGTCCTCCATCTCGCAACACTCGGCTACCTGGTTGCGGCGTTCAGCACCGCAGAGGGCAACAGCATCCTCGCCGCACCCTTACTCGCCTACATGGTGGCGTTCACCCGCCCGCCGCAGGCGTCTCGCATCCTGATCGCCGCAGCTGCAGTTCCAGTCGGCGCAACTGCGCTCTACGGGCCGGGCGACGACGTCGCGATCGGTCTGGTCGTGTCGGTGGGCGTCTACGCGGTTGCGTGGGTCGTCGGCGTGCGTGCCCGCGACTCCAGGTCGCGGGCCGAGGTCCTCGAGATGGAAGCGACAGTCGCCCGAGCCGAAGCAGAGGCCGCAGCCCGCCAGGCCGTGGACGACGAACGGGCCCGCATCGCCCGCGAGCTGCACGACGCGGTCGGCCACGCAGTCAACGTGATCGTCATGCAGGCCGGAGCCGCCCGGCTCGTGTCCCAGGACGAGCGGACCTCCGAAGCGCTGCGCAACATCGAACGAGTGGGTCGGGCGTCGCTCGCGGACCTCGACACCATGCTCGGGCTGATGAAATCGACCGACCACCCGGACGCGCCGCTCGAACCGGCCCACCGGCTCAGCGACGTCGCAACCCTGGTCGAACGTGTCCGTTCCGCAGGCGTCGACGTCGCGCTGCACGACGAGACCGGCGACGAGGTGCCCCCCGATCTGGATGGACGAGTCGGTGCGGCGACCTACCGGATCGTCCAGGAGTCATTGACGAACATCACGAAGCACGCCGGGCCGGCGTCGGCAGAGGTGCTGCTGCGTGCCACGCCGACCGAGCTCATCGTGTCCGTCATCGACGACGGTCGTGGGGCCGCCGCAGCGCAGCCAGCGAGCGGCGGCCGGGGGCTCGCGGGCATGCGCGAGCGCGTCCACGTCCTCGGCGGACGGTTGGATGCCGGACCCCGGGCCGGCGGCGGCTACGCCGTCGTAGCTCGCATCCCCCTCGATGAGGTGACCTCATGACCGTCCGGGTGCTGATCGCCGACGACGACGTCCTGGTACGCGCAGGGCTACGAATGATGATCGAGTCCCAGGACGACCTGGAGGTGATCGGCGAGGCAGGCGACGGCACCGAGGCCATCCAGATGGCAGACTCGCTCACTCCCGACGTCGTGTTGATGGACGTCCGTATGCCCGGGACCGACGGACTCGAGGCCACCCGCCGCATCACCGGTCGAACCGCCGACGCAGAATCCGGCGAGGCCGAGGAGCGCGACCCTGACAACGCCCCCGAGGCGCCCCGGGTGCTGGTGCTCACCACGTTCGAGGTGGACGAGTACGTCTACGAAGCGGTGCGCGCCGGCGCGAGCGGATTCCTGCTGAAGCGCACACCGCCGGAGGATCTCCTCGAGGGCATCAGGATCGTCGCGGGCGGCGACGCGCTGCTGGCGCCGTCGGTCACCAAGCGGCTGCTCGAAGAGTTCGCGCGGGCCACCGCAGAAGGCGCTCGTCCCACCGAGACCCGTGACCGGGACCTGGACCGTCTCACGGACCGGGAGCGAGAGGTCCTGGTCCTGATCGCACAGGGCTTCTCCAATCGCGAGATCGCCGATCAGCTCTACATCTCCGAGAGCACCGCCAAGACCCACGTCAAGCGGATCCTCATGAAGCTCGCGCTGCGTGACCGGGTCCACGCAGTGGTGCTCGCCTACGAGTCGGGCCTGCTGGTCCCCGGTCGCGATCCCAGCTGAGCCTGGGCGTCACCCCGCAGGAGGAACAGCAGATCGCCCTGCGGGGGGACGACCGTTGCCGTCTCGCTCCGTACGGTGCACCCCATGACCCCGAGGAGGACGCCATGAGCACGATCACCCTGACCCCCGACACCATCGAGGTGTGCTTCAGCACCGTCGAGAAGGTGGCTGGCCTGGTCCGCGACCAGTCGATCCCGCGCTCGGCAGTGACCGATGCGACGGTCATCGATGACGGCCTCACGGCCACGAAGGGCATGCGGGCGCCCGGCCTCGGCGTGCCCGGTCTGCGCAAGGTCGGCATCTGGCGCCGCCCGAGCGGCAAGGAGCTCGTCGACGTGCATCGCGGCGAGCCTGCCCTCCGCATCACCTTGAAGGGACTCGAGTACCGGGCCGCGGTGCTCGGAACTCCCGACGCCCACGAGCTCGCCCGGGAACTGTCCCGGAGGTCACGGTGAACCGTCTCGCAGGAGTCGACGGCGGCGCGGCGCCGTTCGGGCCCGTGTCGTCGAGCGTGGTGGCCGCCCGCATCGCCGCCGCCACGCTGGCCGCTCTTGCGATCGGCGCCGCGGGATCCCGCGGCCTGCCGCTGCCGGCCAGTGCAGATCTCTACGAATGGGCGATCACAGCAACACGTGATGCTCCCGCATGGATCGGGCACACCTTCGAAGTCGTGAGCGAAGTGGGGCTCATCATCCTCGCCGGTGCACTGTTGTTCGCTACGTGGCGGCGCCGACGCAGCGCACAGCACGTCGCTCGCTCGCTTGCGACCGGTGCTGGCGTGGTCCTGGCGTACATCTCCAGCGAAGGGCTCAAGGCAGTCATCGCCCAGCCCCGCCCGTGCCTCGGCTCCGGCGCCACGGTGGCGAGTTGCCCACCGGCGACCGACTGGTCGCTGCCGAGCAACCACGCCACGATCGGCATGGCGATGGCGGTGGCGCTCGTGCTCACCGTTCCGCGCTCGGCTCGATGGGCTGTCCCGATAGCGCTGGCAGTCGCGATCTCCCGGGTGGCAATCGGTGTCCACTATCCCCACGACGTCGGCTCCGGCATGCTGCTTGCTGCCGCGGTGGTGACAGCGACGACACTCGCGTTCCAGCCGCCGCTGCACCTTGCTGTGGCCCGAGCGATGCACCGTTGGCGCGCCCATCGACCTGACTGATTCTGCGTCGCGGCGTCTGCCAGATCTTCTGCCGGATCCGGTGGAAGTGGGCGTCACGGGACGGAACGACACGGAACAGCGAATCGCTCAGATCCCTTGCAGAACATCGGGAAACGGCACTCGCGGGCACCAGCCGGGACGAGGGTCGTCGAACTCATAACCCGAAGGTCGCAGGTTCAAATCCTGCCCCCGCCACCATCTGAAGCAGCAGGTCCGGGCCCATCCGAGAGGATGGGCCCTCATCGTTCCCAGCCCGACTTCTGACCGAACGACCCTGCGAGTCCGAGGCGGAGCCGCTCACCTGGCCTGGAAGGGGCCTCCGGGGGGCACGCGGTGCTGGCGGTGGAACTGCTGGACCGCGCGCCATGCCTCCTCACCCGTCTCGACGATGTGGAGGACGTCGGCGTCGGCCGCACTCACGAATCCCTCGTCGGCCAGCCACCGAGCGGGCAGGAACCTCTGCCAGAACTCCTCGCCCACCAGCACCACCGGGATGGGCGCCATCTTGGATGTCTGGACCAGGGTCAGCGCCTCGTAGACCTCGTCGGCCGTGCCGTAGCCGCCGGGGAACGCCACCAGCCCCACCGCCCGCAGTAGGAAGTGCATCTTGCGGATGGCGAAGTAGCGGAACTGGAAGGCGAGCGAGGGAGAGACGTAGGAGTTCGGCACCTGCTCGTGGGGCAGGGTGATGTTGAACCCCACGCTCAGGGCGCCGACGTCGAAGGCGCCCCGGTTGGCCGCCTCCATGATCCCCGGCCCGCCGCCCGTCACGATCACCGCTCGCTCGTCGCCGTCGTAGGGCTCCTCGCTCGCCAGCCGGCCGAACGTACGGGCCTCGGCGTAGTAGCGCGACCACGGTGACGAGCCGCCATCGGGGTCGTCGGGGTCGGGGATGCGGGCGCTGCCGAACACCGGGAGCAGCTTGTCGACGCCGGCCTTGCGCAGGTTGTCGTCGACCTTCAGGAACTCCAGCATCAGGCGGGTGCCCCGCAGGTCGTCGCTCGCCACCAGGTCCAGGTCGAGGTCGGCTCGCACGTAGGTGGGGCTGTCCAGGATCGCCGCCAGTCGCTCGCCTTCGGGGTCGACCACCACCGCGGTGGGGCGGACCTCGGGTGCGGTCGGCGCCGACACCACCACCCGCTCGCCCTCGGTGACGACGCGGGCCTCGACCCCCAGCTCGTCGACCAACCGCAGCCGCAGTGCGTCGGCCGCTTCCGGCTCGCCGTGGTTCAGCAGCACCGAGCGGGGGAGCGGGTCGAGCTGACGCACCCAGTCGATGAGCTCCTGCTGGTCGGCGTGGGCCGACATGCCGTCGAGGAAGGCGACCTCGCAGCGGATCGGCACCTGGGCCCCGAACGCCTTCACCGTCGCCGCTCCGCTGAGGATGGTCGCACCCCGGGTGCCCGGCGCCTGGTAGCCGGCCAACAACAGGGTGTTGCGAGGGTTCGGCGCCAGCCGGGTGAGGTGGTGCAGCACGCGCCCGCCGGTGAGCATCCCCGCGGCGGAGATGATCACGCACGGCGAGCGCTGGTGGTTGAGCGTCATCGAGTCCTCGACCGTCGACAGCACCTCCGGGAAGGAGGACAGCGCGGTGCGCTCGTCGAGGTCGAGGCCGAGCTCGTCGGCGAAGCGCAGGTGTGCTTCGGTCGCCACCTTCGCCATGGGGCTGTCGAGGAACACGCGCACTCTCGGGATCTCGCCGGCCCGCTGGAGGCGTTCGAGGGCCACGAGCAGCGCCTGAGCTCGCCCGACGGCGAACGCCGGCACCAGCACCTGGCCCCGGCGGGCCACCGTGCGGCGCACCACCTCGGCCAGCACGTCGACGGGGTCGTCCGTGAGATGCCGCCGGTTGCCGTACGTCGATTCCAGCACCAGCGTCGAGGCGCTCAACGCCGTCGACGGCGCGGGAATGAGCAGGTCGGAGCTGCGACCGAGGTCGCCCGAGAACAGCACCGCCGCGTCGTCGGTCTCCACCCGCACCACCGATGCCCCGAGGATGTGACCGGCCGAGCCCATCTCGACCCGCACGCCGTCGACCACCTCCGTCGCCGCCGATGGCTCCACCGGGGTCAGCAGCTCGAGGGCGGCGAGGGCGTCGGCCTCGGTGTAGAGCGGCACCGCCGGGTGGTGCTTGGAGAACCCCTTCTTGTCGGCGTACCGGGCGTCCTCCTCCTGGATGCGGCCGCTGTCGGGCCACAGCACCTCGCACAGGGCGATGGTGCCCAGCGAGGCGTACACCGGGCCCCGATAGCCACTGTTGACCAACCGGGGAACCAGGCCCGAGTGGTCGAGGTGGGCGTGGGTGAGCACCACCGCGCCCAGCCCCGCGACGTCGAAGGGGAACGGCGCCCGGTTCTTCTCCCGGAGGTGCTTCAGGCCCTGGAACATCCCGCAGTCGACGAGCACCGGTGCCGCCCCACCGTGCACCAAGGTCCTCGACCCGGTGACCGTGCCCGCGGCTCCCAGGAACTCCAGCTCCATCTGGCCATGGCCTGTCATGGACGGGAGCGTTGCCGACCGAACCGGCGGCGGCAAGGTCGGTGCACGCGTCGCGGCGCCCGCCTCCTTGGCTACATTCCGGCCATGCCTCGTGGAGGGTGGGCCCGGGGAGCCTCGTGGTCGACGTTGCGGTCCGCGGTAGGTGGGTCACGTTGGATGGGCGTCCGTCTGCCCGGGTGAGGGCGTACGGCCGCGAGGCGGAGCTCGCGGCCATCGGCGCCTCCATCGACGCCACCGTCGACGGGCGGGGCGGGGTGATCGTCATCGCCGGGCCACCGGGCATCGGGAAGACCTGGGTCCTCGACGAGGCGCGGCGCCTCGCGACCGATGCCGGGGTGCGTCCCCTGGCGGCGACGGCCCACGAGTCGCAGTACACGGTGCCGTTCGGTCCGTTGCTCGACGCCGCCATGCACGGTGCTACGCCGCTGGGTGACCCGAACGCGCTGCGCCGGCTCGCGTCCCGGAGCGACCTGCACTCCTGGATCGCGTACGACCTCCAGGCGGTGCTCGAGGAGGCCGCGGCCGAGACCCCTCTCATGGTGTGCCTCGACGACCTCCAGTGGGCTGACGCGGGCACTTTGGTCGCGCTGCGCTCGTTGACCTCGCACCTCGCCGACGTCGGCGTCGTGTGGCTCCTGGCCCACCGCACCGGTGAGCTTCGCCGACCCCTGCGCGACCTTCTCCGGCACGTCGGGGCAGGCGGAGCCACGCAGCTGGCCCTCGATCCGCTCGTGCCGGACGCGGTCTCGGCGATCGTGACCGACGTCGTCGGAGCGCCGCCGGGACCCACCCTCGCGCCGCTGGTGCGAGAGGCCGAGGGCAACCCCTTCCTCCTCTACGAGGTGCTGCACGGCCTCGCCGAGGAGGACCGGCTCGGCGTCGTCGACGGACTCGCCACCGTCCACGGCCAGGGACTGCCCCGACGGCTCAGCACCTCGATGCAGGACCGTCTGGTGGCGCTGGGTGACGACGTACGACGGCTGGTGCGGTTCGCAGCAGTGATGCCGCGTCGGTTCGACGCCCGGCAGCTCGCCGCGCTGTTGGACCGCTCACCCCTGGACATCGTCGACGCGGTCGATGCGGCCATCGCGGCGGAGCTCCTGACTGATGACGGTGGGCTGCTCGGGTTCCGGCACGACCTGGTACGGGAGGCGGTGCGTGCATCGATCGCCCCGGCTCTGCGCGGACCGCTGGAGCGCGAGGCGGCACGGGTGCTGCTGGCCGGTGGTGCGGCGCCGGCGGAGGTGGCCACGCTGCTGATGTCCAGCGCCGAGCAGGGCGATCGCGAGGCGGTCGACGTGCTCCGAGAGGCGGCGCAGACGCTCGCGACGTCCGACGCCGAGGTCGCGGCGCAGCTGAGCCGGCGCGCGCTGGACCTCCTCGCCGACCACGACCCTTCTCGCGGGGTCGTGGTCGGCGAGACGGTGATCCTCCTGAACATGGCGGGCCGCTGGGCCGAGGCGCAGGAGCTCGGCGGTGAGGCGTTGACCGCCGCCCTCGATACGCATCAGGAGTCCGCGGTCCGGTTGAGCCTCTCGCGGATGATCACGCGGTCGGCGTCTGATCGTGCGCTCGAGAACGTCCGAGCGCTGAGCCTCCCGGGGCTCACCGGGGCTGAACGGGCGGCCCACGTGGCATGGCGTTCGTACAACGAGGCGTTGCGGGGCGACGCGCAGGACGCACGGGCGACCGCGAGCGAGGCGCTGACGACGCCCGCGGTCACCGCCGCCCCCGAGCTGCACGCGCTCTGCCTGGCCACGCTGAGCATGGTGGACTGCGCCGACGGCGCCGGCGCGCGCGGCGCCGCCCGGCTCCGCGAGATGCTCGCGAGGCGGGCGGCGGCAGGTGGCAGCCCACTCGGGGTCCTCGAGCTCCAGCACTCCCTGCTATTGGCCGTGCTCGGCGACCTCACCGAGAGCCGGCGGGTCGCGGCCGCCACGATCGCTCGTGCCCAGCGGGAGCGGAACGGGGCGGTGCTGGCGATCCTCACGCTGAACACGGCCCTGGTCAACGTGGCGGCAGGCCGGCTGGCGGACGCCAGGACGGAGGCGGACTCGATCGAGGCGCTGCTGGGTGACATCGGGTCCGGCCACATGGGTGGCTGGCTGCGCATGCTCGTGGTGTCCCAGCTCGCCCAGCACACCGGCGAGCGCCGGCTGGAGGACGCGGCGGTCGACGCGGCCGACCGCTTGCGCCACGACGAGAACCCCTCGGTGCACCGGTGGGCCGTCCGGGTGCGCGCCATCGACGCCATGGGGCGCGGCGATGCGGCTGCCGCTGCTCGCTGGCTCGGTGACGAGCCGTTCACCGCGCTCACGCCAGCACTGCCCAACGAGCTCGACTTCCTGGTGGTGGCGGCCCACATCGCGGTCGACGCCGCCGACGACACCCTCGCTGGTCGCGTCCGTCGTGCGGCCGACCGGCTCGCCGCGGAGCAGCCGGGCAACGAGCTCTTCCACGCCGTCGCCGACCACCTCCACGGGGTCCTGGACGCCGACGCCGCGCGACTCGTCAGCGCCGCCGATCAGCTGGCGGGCAGCGAGCGGCCATTGCTGCTCGCTGCCGCCCGCGAGGACGCCGGTCGCCAGCTGCTCGCCGTCGACCGCCGGGCGGAGGCCGTCGACCTGCTCGCGGCCGCTGCCGAGGGGTACGACGCATGTGACGCCAAGGCCAGCGCGGAGCGTGTCGGCCGGCTGCTGGGTCGTGAACGCGAGCGGCGAGGTCGGACCCGGCGACGAGCGACGTACGGCTGGACGAGCCTCACGGAGTCCGAGCTCGCCGTCGTCCGCATCGTGGCGCGCGGGGCGACCAACCGCGACGCCGCCGCCCAGCTCTGCCTCTCACCGCACACGGTGAGCTCGCACCTGCGCCACGCGTTCCAGAAGCTGGGCATCAACTCCCGGGTGCAGCTGGCGAACGTGGTGCACGACGCCGACCGCTGACCCTCGCCTGCCAGGCGTCGAAATCGCATGAACGTGCGATGTGCGCGGTGGGCGTCCTCGCGGACAGTGGGGGTGCGCCTCACACCCACCTGTCACGGAAGGAGCAGTCCCATGGCGTACGTCACCGTCGGCCGCGAGAACACCACCGACATCCAGCTGTACTACGAGGACCACGGCACCGGTCAGCCGGTCGTGCTCATCCACGGCTTCCCCCTCAGCGGGCACTCGTGGGAGAAGCAGGCCGCGGTGCTGCTGAACGCCGGGTACCGCGTCATCACCTACGACCGCCGAGGGTTCGGGCAGTCGAGCCAGCCCACGACCGGCTACGAGTACGACACGTTCGCCGCCGACCTGCGGGTGCTGCTGGAGACGCTCGATCTGCGCGACGTCGTGCTCGTCGGGTTCTCCATGGGCACCGGCGAGGTCGCCCGCTACCTCAGCACCTACGGGTCCGAGCGGGTCGCCAAGGCGGTCTTCCTCGCCTCGCTCGAGCCCTACCTGGCGAAGACCGACGACAACCCGTCCGGGGCCGCGCCGATGGACTTCTTCGAGGGCGTCTCCCGCCAGGCCGCCGATGACCGGTATGCCTACTACACCCGGTTCTTCGACGCCTTCTACAACCTCGACGAGAACCTCGGCTCCAGGATCAGCGAGGAGGCCCTTCGCGAGAGCGTGGCCGTGGCCCACTCGGGCGGCTGGTACGCCGCCTCGGCGGCCCCCCTGACGTGGCCGACGGACTTCCGTGCCGACATCCCCAAGGTCGACGTGCCTGCCCTGATCGTGCACGGCACCGCGGACAACATCCTCCCGATCGAGGCCACCGGCCGACCGTTCCACGAGGCCCTGCCCTCGGCCCGCTACGTCGAGATCGAGGGTGCCCCGCACGGAATGCTGTGGACCCACGCCGACGAGGTCAACGCCGCCCTCCTCGAGTTCCTCGGCACCTGATCCAAGCTGCCAGCCGCCGGAGGTCCTGGTCGATCACGTGGTCGGCCAGGACCCTCTGGCCATTCCGGCCGGTGGTGGTCGGATAGCCGCTCAGGTGTGCACCGCTCCGGCGGAGATCGACGAGCACTGTCGGTCCGGAGCGGACGAGATAACAGCGATACAATCCGCGGACGCGCCGCCCCGTGGACGTCCCAGGTGAGGCGCGAGGGGGACCGCCATGGGGGCCGACCACATTCGCATCGTCGACGTCGACCAGCACTACTACGAGCCCGCAGACTGCTTCACCCGTCACCTCGATCCGGCCTTCGCCGACCACGCCCTGCGAGTGGTCGTGAACGAGGAGGGACGACCCGAGTGGCGCGTCGGCGACCGGCCGCTGGCCGGTGAGCGCTACCCCCGCACGGTCACCATCGGCCCGGGTGAGCTCGAGCGGTCGCTGTCGGCCCGCGAGCACGGCACGCCCTACTCGCCGGTGCTCATCGACGGCACCGCCCCCGACTACACCGACCGCGCCCGCCGGCTCGAGCTGATGGACGAGTGGGGCATCGACGCCACCGTGATGTTCCCGAGCTCCGGCCTCGCCTCCGACGCCCAGCTGGGGAGCAACCCCGAGGCGGCGTGCGCCACCGCCACCGCGTTCAACCGGTGGATCGAGGACGACTGGGGCTACGCACATCAGGGCCGCATCTTCTCCGCTGCGTTCATCTCCCTGCAGTCGCTGCCCATGGCGGTGGCCGAGCTCGAGCGGGTCCTGGCCCTCGGCGCCCGGGTGGTGCAGGTCCGGCTGGGCCCGGTGAACGGGATGTCGCCCGCCCACCCCCACTTCGACCCCTTCTGGGCGCGCGTCCAGGACGCCGGGGTGCCCGTGGCCCTGCACATCACGGCCAGCGGCTACGAGCAGGTGATCTCGCAGATGTGGGGCGAGGACGCCGACGCCGAGCACGCCCGCCGCAGCGGGTTCCAGTGGTACGCCACCTTCGCCACCCGCCCGGCGATGGACACCTTCGCGGCCCTGATCTTCCACAACCTCTTCGGACGGTTCCCGGGGCTGAAGCTCCTCAGCGTCGAGAACGGTTCGCGCTGGGTGCCCCAGCTCCTCCCGGAGATGGACACCGCCTTCCGCTTCGTGGCCGGCAACCCGATGTCGAACTGGGTCGGAGGCCCGCTCACCGAGAGGCCGAGCGACGTGTTCAAGGAGCATGTCTGGGTGGCCCCGTTCCTCGACCACGGCCACGAGGCCAGCGTGCCCGAGCTGATCGAGCTGCTCGGCTCGGACCACGTCCTGTTCGGCTCGGACTGGCCCCACGGTGAGGGTCGCGACACCCCTCGGCACTTCGACGAGGAGCTGGCCGGCGTGGGCGAGGCCGATCTCACCCGCATCCTCCGGACCAACACCGCCGAGCTCCTCGGCATCCCGGCCTGAGCTGTCGTCCGTCCGGGCTCGTCGGTGGGTCGGAGCGCCCCGTAGCTTCGGACCAACGGCCCTAGGGCGACAGGCGGCGCGGGCGCACACTCAGCACAGAGCGTCGGGATCGAACCTGACTCCGAGGGAGGCCGCCATGAGCACCTCGACGGAGCACGATGTCGTCTCGCTCCCTCCGGAGGGCACGGACGCCTTCCCCGGGGGAACCGCGAGCCAGCGGAGGAGCGGCGGAGCACCACGCCGACGAGGCGGGAGGCCCGCCGTGGTCCGCCTCCGGGCCGTCGGCGAGCGGACCTGGGCGAACCGGCCGCTCGGTCTGGCCGTCGCCGCCGCCGTCGCCGCCGGCTGGGGCCTGGTCGCAGGGTGGTGGACCCCGCGGAGCCCCCTCACCGCCGGCCAGGCGATCTGGTCGATCGTCATCAGCCTGGGCATCGGTGGCCTCGGCGGCCTGGTGGCGCGCTCGCGATGGGCGGCGCTGCTCGGACCTGCGGCGTTCGCCGTGGTGTTCGAGCTCGTCCGTCTCGGCGCTGTCGGCCCGACCGTCGACCGTCCCGCCTTCACCACCTACGGGATCCTCGCCCTCGTCGTGGGGCGAGGCTTCCACGCGTTGGTGTCGCTGGCGCCGATGGCCTTCGGTGCCCTCCTCGGAGCGGCCGCCGGCCGGCACCTGGACGAACGCTGGGCGCCTGCCCGCCCGTCGCGGCGGTGGGCACGGCGCACCCGCCGTGCCGTGGCGGTGGTCGCTGCGGTCGGGCTCGTCGCCTTCGCCGGCCTCATCGCCCGTCCCGCGAGCACCGCTCCCATCCGCGACACCGCCGGGAACAGCGTGCCCGGCTCGATCGCCGAGCTCTCCACCATCGAGGTGAACGGTCACGACCTCCACGTGATGATCCGCGGCCACAGCGTCGACAACCCGGTGCTGCTGTTCCTCGCCGGCGGCCCGGGCGGCTCGGAGATGGGCGCCATGCGCCGACACCTGCCCGGCCTCGAAGAGCACTTCACCGTCGTCACCTGGGACCAGCGGGGCACCGGGAAGTCCTACGACGAGCTCGACCCGGCCGGCACCTACACCCTGGCCGGTGCGGTCGACGACACCATCGCGGTGACGGAGCACCTGCGTGAGCGGTTCGGCGAGGAGCGCATCTACCTGCTCGGCCAGTCCTGGGGCTCGACCCTCGGCGTCCTCGCCGCGCAGCAGCGCCCCGAGCTCTACGTCGCCTTCATCGGCGCCGGCCAGATGGTGAGCCAGCTCGAGACCGACACCATCTTCTACGAGGACACCCTCGCCTGGGCCCGGGCCATGGGGAACAGCGGGCTGGCCGCGGAGCTCGAGGCCATCGGCCCACCGCCCTACGAGGACATGCTCGACTACGAGACCGCCCTCTCCAGCGAGCACGACGTCTACCCCTACGACCACACCCCCAACTCCGAGGGGCAGGGCGGGTTCTCGGAGAACGTCTTCGTGCCCGAGTACTCGCTCATCGACAAGGCCCACCTGCTCGGCGCGTTCATGGACACGTTCAGCGTCCTGTACCCCCAGCTTCAGCAGATCGACTTCCGCCGGACCGCCACCGACTTCGAGCTCCCCGTGTTCTTCGTCCAGGGCGCCCACGAGGCCGACGGTCGGGCCGACCCGTTCGCCGAGTGGTACCCGATGATCGAGGCGCCTCAGAAGGACCTGGTGGTCCTCGAGACCTCCGGCCACCGGCCGCTGTTCGAGCAACCCCAGGAGTTCGTCGACTACATGGTCGACGTCGTCCTCGCCCGCACCCGGGGCTGATCCCAGCCCGCGATCGGGCTGGCGGTGCCCGCCCGCGGAGTCGCCGACTCCGTGCCGGACCGTCAGCCCGAACCGGTCCGCGTCCGAGCCCGACGGGACGGCCCGCCTTACTGGTCGACGACGGTCAGCGAGACCTCGAGTTCGCTGCCGTCGTCGAGCCGCTCGCTCACCCGGACCGCCTTCTTGACCGGCAGCACGTAGGACGCCGCCTTGGTGTCCGGGAAGATCGAGGTACGCCAGGTCGTGGAGCCCACGGTCACCTCCACCCGGACCGAACCGAAGCCGCGTCGGTTCGCGACGGGCAGGTCGGCGATCTCGTCGGCGATCGGCTCGGGGAGCGTCACGAAGTACCAGGCGGCCTCGCCGTGGTGCATCCACAGCGCGGCGGTGAAGTCGAAGGTCACGGGGCGACGCTACCCACCGTTCACCGGGCCGCCGGCCCGATGAACGGTTCGGAGCCGCGCCTCTCAGCCGGCCAGGATCGCCTCGATCTGGCCGATCGCCTCGACCATCCCCTCCTCCTGGCCCATGGCCAGCACCTGCTCCATCACCTCGGTCGACGGGAAGTGCGAGGTGATCACCATCTCGGTGCCGCCGTCG
>Ga0164243_10010360_pt1 | contig 13409 bp, 15 predicted proteins | sample OricompcompostOP_FD_108781 | JGI IMG/M metagenome (GOLD analysis project Ga0164243, IMG submission 108781) | Organic Plus compost microbial communities from Emeryville, California, USA - Original compost - Organic plus compost (OP) | ecosystem: Engineered > Solid waste > Mixed feedstock >... | reverse complement strand
TGCGCTGGGCGCCGCTCGAATCCCGCAACGCCACCCCGGAGCGCGCATGACGACCTCACCCGCCATGATCCTGGTCGAGGGCCTGACCAAGACCTACCGCAGCGCCGCCGGCGCGGCCGAGTCCGTGACCGCGCTGGCCGACGTGTCGATGTCCATCGCCGCCGGCGAGTTCGTGTCCGTGCTGGGCCCCTCGGGCTGCGGCAAGACCACGCTGCTGCGCATCCTGGCCGGCCTGGCCGGCGACTACCAGGGCCGCGCCGCCGTCCGCGGCACGCCGCTGCGCGGCCCCAGCCGCAGCGTCGGTGTGGCCTTCCAGGACGCCAATCTGCTGCCCTGGCGCAGCATCCTGGACAACGTGCTGCTGCCGGCCCAGGTGCTGCGGCTGGACATGGCCGCCAGCCGCCGGCGCGCCCACGAGCTGCTGGAGCTGGTGGGCCTGAAGGGCTTCGAGCGCAAGCTGCCGCACGAGCTGTCCGGCGGCATGCGCCAGCGCGTATCCATCGCCCGCGCCCTGCTGCACGATCCCGAGATCCTGCTGATGAACGAGCCCTTCGGCGCGCTGGACGCCATCACGCGCGACAACATGAACCTGGAGCTGCGCCGCATCTGGCGCCAGTCGGCCAAGACGGTCTTCCTCATCACCCACTCGATTCCCGAGGCGGTCTATCTCAGCCAGCGCGTCTTCGTCATGTGCAGCCGCCCGGGCCGCATCGTGCGCGAGGTCGCCATCGACCTGCCCGACGAGCGGCCGCTGGACATCATGGCCTCGCCGCGCTTCGGCGACCATGCCGGCGAGCTGCGCCACGCGCTGGACCATCCCGCCGCGGCCGTCCGGCCGGCGGCGCTGGAGGCCGCGTGATGCGGGCCCGCGCCCTGCCGCGCGCGCCGGCGATGCCGGCGCGGTCCTGGCGCCCGGGGGCCTGGCTGGCCCGCCGCGGCGACGTGATCCTGCCCGCGGCGCTGCTGCTGGTGCTGGCGGCGGGCTGGGAATGGGGCGTGGCGCTGGCGGGCATCGACGCCTATCTGCTGCCCCCGCCCAGCCTGATCGCCGCGGCCATCGCGCAGATGGCGGCCGACGGCTCGCTGTGGGCCAACCTGCGCATCACGCTGGCCGAGACGCTGGCCGGCTTCGCGCTGGCGCTGGCCTGCGGCGTGGCCGCCGGCGCGGTCATCGCCCAGCACCGCCTGATCGAGCTGAGCGTGTACGGCTACCTGGCGGCGCTGCAGACGCTGCCCAAGATTGCGCTGGCGCCGCTCTTCGTGGCCTGGTTCGGCTTCGGCCTGCCGTCCAAGATCGGCGTGGCCGCGCTGATCGCCTTCTTTCCCATCCTGATCAACGTGGTGGCCGGCCTGAAGAACTGCGACCCCGGCCGCCTGGACCTGATGCGCACGCTGTCGGCCAGTTCGTGGCAGACCTTCCGCTGGGTGCGCCTGCCCTCGGCCCTGCCCTACCTGATGGCCGGCATCGACGTGGCCATCGTGTTCGCCCTGACCGGCGCCATCGTGGGGGAATTCGTCGGGGCCACCGCCGGCCTGGGCTACCAGATGGTGCTGGCCAACTCGCACATGGAAGTGCCCAAGGTCTACGGCGTGCTGGTGGTGCTGGGCGCGCTCGGCGTGGCCCTGCACGGCGCCAGCGGCCTGCTGCGCCGCCGGCTGCTCGCCTGGATGCCCGACGGCGGTTCCGCCTCCTCCCACTCCAGCCACTGACAACGCAACGGAGCGTGTCCCATGAAATGCCCTGCCCGCCTGATCGCCTGCGCCGCTTTCGCCCTGGCCGCGCTGGCGCCGCCCGCCTGGTCGCAGCAGCCGTACAAGACCAGCTTCGGCCCCACCACCGTGGACCTGTCCACCGGCCATGCCGGCCACTCGTCCATCCCCAGCAAGCTGGGCTACTGGAAGGCCGACAACGTCGACGTGGACGTGTTCGGCGCGGCCGGCGCGGTCGCCGGCCTGCAGATGGTGGCCGCCGGCAAGATGGACTTCATCACCGTGACGGCCGAGGCGCTGATGCTGGCGCAGGCCCAGGGCATGCCGGTGAAGGCCGTGTACGTGCATGCGCGCAGCCCCATCTCGCGGCTGGTGGTGCTGAAGAACTCGCCCATCAAGAGCGTCGCCGACCTGAAGGGCAACACAGTGGGCCAGCCGGTGCTCGAGGCCAGCAGCGCCTATTTCGGCGGCACCTTCCGCGAGGCCGGCCTGGCCTTCGACAAGGACGTGAAGCTGATCGCCACCGGCACCGGCGGTCCGGCCGCGCTGGCCCTGCAGCGCGGCGACATCGCCGCATGGGCCGCCTGGGACACCGCGGTGGCCAGCCTGCAGAACCGCGGCCTACAGTTCACCGAGTTCAAGCCGGCCTTCTTCGACGACCTGGTGGGCAACGTCATCGTGACGCGCAACGAGATGATCGAGAAGCACCCCGAGGTGGTCGTGGGCGTGGCGCGCGGCATCGCCAAGGCGGTGCACTTCGGCCTGGCCAACCCCGAGGCCGCCATCAGGATCCACTGGGAGGTCTACCCGCAGACCAAGCCCCAGACCGCCGACGAGCAGGCGGCCCTGAAGGACGCCATGACGGTGTTCGTGTCGCGCTTCGCCAGCTACAAGCTGCCCGACGGCATGCAGTACGGCGCCGCGCGGCCCGAGCAGTGGAACACCATCGCGCGGCTGATGCGCGAGTCGGGCTCGCCGCTGCCGGCCAGCTATGACCCGCAGCAGGCCTACACCGACCGCTTCATCGCGCAGATCAACGACTTCGACCGAGGCGCGATCGAGGCCCAGGCGCGCGGCTGGAAGGAATGACATGGCCGAGGCTCCCGTCGTCATCGTGACCGGCGCGGCCACCGGCATCGGCCACGCCATCGCCCGGCAGCAGGCCGGCGCCGGCGCGCGCGTGGTCATCGCCGACCTGGAAGGCGCCGAGGCGGCCGCCGAGGCCTTGCGCGCCGAGGGCCTGCAGGCCGAGGGGCGTACCGTGGACGTGTCCGACGAGGCGCAGGCGGCCGCCCTGGCCGAGTGGGCGGCGGGCCGCCACGGCGGCATCGACGTGCTGGTCAACAACGCCGGCATCTATTCCTCGCTGGCGCCCACGCCCTTCGAGCAGCTCACGGTGGCCGACTGGCAGCGCGTGCTGGCCGTCAACGTGATCGGCGTGTTCCTGATGTGCCGCGCCGTGGCGCCCTGGATGCGGCGCGCGGGCGGCGGCTCGATCGTCAACGTGTCGTCCGGCGTGGCCTTCAAGGGCAACCCGCTGATGGCGCACTACGTGGCCAGCAAGGGCGCGGTGGTGTCGCTGACGCGCGCCCTGGCCACCGAGCTGGGCGCCGACCGCGTGCGCGTCAACAGCGTGGCGCCCGGCTTCACGCTGAGCGAGCGCGTGCAGCGCAACCCGGTGCTGGTGCAGGGCGTGAAGGAGCCGTCGCTGCGCAACCGCGTGCTGGCGCGCGACATGCTGCCCGACGACCTGGTCGGCGCGGTGGCCTTCTTCGCCGGCGACGCGTCGGCCTTCGTCACCGGCCAGACGCTGGTGGTCGACGGCGGCGCCTACTACCACTGAGGCGTGCCATGCCCGAGACCATTCCCGTCATCGACCTGGAACCGGCGCTGCGCGGCTCGGCCGCCGACCGCCTGCGCGTGGCGCGCGAGATCGACGGCGTGTGCACCGGCATCGGCTTCTTCACCGTGCGCGGCCACGGCGTGCCGGCCGCGCTGATCCACCAGCTGCGCGAGCAGGCCTACGCCTTCTTCGGCCTGCCGCTGGCCGAGAAGCAGCGCATGGCACCGCGCGAGCCCGGCACCCCGCGCGGCTACCGCGGCCTGGGCTTCGAGGCGCTGTCGCACGGCAACGCGCTGGACACCCCGCCCGACCTGAAGGAGTACTACCACTTCGGACGCGAACGCTGGCCCGGCGACCCGTACTACACCGAGGGCGAGGGCCGGCGCTATTTCATTCCCAACGTGTGGCCCGCCCGGCCGCCCGGCTGGCGCGACACCGCCGAGCGCTACTACCTGGCGCTGGAGCGTCTGACGGAACAGATGATGGCGCTGACGGCGCTGGCGCTGGACCTGCCCGAGGACTTCTTCCAGGACAAGATCGACCGCCACATCACCGCCATGCGCATCAACCATTACCCGGCCCAGACCGTGCCACCCGAGCCCGGCCAGCTGCGCGCGGGCGCGCACACCGACTACGGCCTGCTGACCATCCTGAACGGCGAGAACACGCCCGGCGGCCTGCAGGTGCAGACGCGCGGCGGGCGCTGGCTGGACGTGGAGACCGAGCCCGACACCTTCGTGGTGAACATCGGCGACCTGCTGATGCGCTGGACCAACGACCGCTGGGTGTCCAACACCCACCGCGTGGTCAACCCGCCGGCCCAGGCCGCGCCGGCGCCGCGCCTGTCCATCGCCTTCTTCCATCACCCCAATTACGACGCGCGAATCGAATGCATCGCCCCGCCGGGCGAGGCCAGATACCCGCCCGTGCTGTCCGGCGAATACCGGGACCTGAAATACCGGCAGACCCGCGTGCGGGAATAGCCGTCAACGGCAGTGCCATTCAATCGACAGGAGAGCACCATGTGGAATTCCCCCCGGATCCTGGCCGCCTTTGCGCTGGCGGTCGTCCTGCCGGCCGCCGCGCTGGCGCAGGACACCATCAAGATCGGCATTTCCGAGCCGCTGACCGGCCCGGTCGCGGCCTCGGGCACCTACGTCACCGACGGCGCCCGCGTCGCCGCCGACCTGATCAACAGCCAGGGCGGCGTGCTGGGCAGGAAGCTGGAGCTGGTGATCGAGGACAACAAGTCCAACCCACGCGAGGCCGTCAACTCGGCCGAGAAACTGATCCTGAAGGACAAGGTGCCGGTGATGATGGGCGCGTGGGGCTCGACCTTCACGCTGGCCGTCATGCCCAAGCTGGTGGAGTACGGCGTGCCCCTGCTGGTGGAGACGGCCTCGTCCGGCAAGATCACCACCGCCGGCAACCCATGGGTCTTCCGCATCAGTCCCACCTCGCAGATGGAGGCCCAGGCCTTCGGCAAGCAGCTGGCCAGCTTCTCGCCCGCCATCAAGAAGGTGGACTTCCTGTCGGTGAACAACGACTGGGGGCTGGGCGCCGCCACCGAGTTCAAGAAGATGCTGGCCGAACATGGCATCGAGGTCGGCCGCATGGAGACCATGGCGCCCGACGCCACCGACCTGTCGGCCCAGCTGGCCGCGCTGAAGGGTTCGGGCAGCGACACGCTGATCGTGACCACCGGCGTCGAGCAGCTGACACTCGCCATCCGCCAGGCCGCCGAACAGCGGCTGTCGCAGCGCATCATCAGCACCGGCGGCTCGTTCCCCGAGCAGTTGCTGGCCACGCCGGGCCCCAAGGGCTACACCAGCACGCACCTGGTGTTCTTCGCCCCGTGGGCGCTGGATCGCGCCCAGCATCCGGAGGTGGCCAGGCAGTACGCCGACGCCTGGGCCGCGAAGAAATACCCCTTCCCCGGCCTGACCGAGGGCTTCCGCGGCTTCGACGCCATCCTCACCATCGCCGAGGCCATCCGCGTCGCCGGCAAGGCCGAGCCCGAGGCCATCCGCCAGGCGCTGTGGCAGGTCAAGGTGAAGGGCGTGAACGGCGACATCGCCTTCGCCAAGGAAGGCCCGGCCGGCAAGGAAAGCGGCCAGAACGCCCCCACCATCTACGTGGTGCAGCTCAAGGACGGCGCCGTCACGGTGCAATAGGCCCGGCGCAAGGAGACCGCAGGTGGACCAGTTACTGCAGCATTGGGTCAACGGCATGGTGCTGGGGGCCACGTACGCCCTGCTCGGGATCGGCCTGACGCTGATCTTCGGCATCATGCGCGTGGTGAACTTCGCGCACGGCGAGCTCTACACGCTGGGCGCGTACGTGGCCTACGGCTTCGTGTCGCTGCTGCAGCTGGACTTCTTCTCGTCGCTGCTGATGGCCGCGGCCGCCGGCTTCCTGTTCGGCGCACTGGTCGAGCGCCTGCTGCTGCGCGGCCGCGACCTGGGCAGCATCGACGAGGTCATGCTCATCATGATCGGCGTGATGATCATCATGCAGAACGCCGAGCTGCTGCTGTGGGGCGGCGTGGCCAAGCTGGTGCCCTCGCCCTTCGCGCAGGAGCCGCTGGTGTTCGGCAGCGTGGCCGTCTCGCCGATCCGGCTGTTCGTGCTGGCGGCGGCGCTGGTGCTGCTGGTGGCGTTCTACTTCCTGATCGAGCGCTCGCGCCTGGGCATGTCGATGCGCGCCACCTTCCAGGACAAGGACGCCGCCAAGATCGTCGGCGTCAGCGTGTCGCGCATCTATACGCTGACGTTCGCGCTGGGCTCGGGCCTGGCGGCGGTGACGGGCGCGCTGCTGTCGCCGCTGTTCGTGGTCAACCCCACCATGGGCGACCTGGCCAGCCTGAAGGCCTTCGCCATCGTCATCCTGGGCGGCCTGGGCAACCTGGCCGGCGCCGCGCTGGGCGGCTTCGCGCTGGCGATGATCGAGGAGTTCGGCGCGGGCTACGTGTCCACCGCGTATCGCGACGCGCTGGGCTTCCTGGTGATCCTGCTGGTGATGATCGCGCGGCCGCAGGGCCTGTTCGCGGCGAAGGAACGGGTGGGCTGACATGCGACCGTCCCTGCGCCGCCTGGCCTTCATCGCCTGCGTCGTGCTGCTGGCGCTGCTGCCGCTGGCCTGGCCCGACCCCTATCTGCTTTCCGTGCTGGCCAGCTGCGGCATCTTCGTCGTGGCGGCCATCAGCCTGAACCTGCTGCTGGGCTACACCGGCCAGCTCAGCCTGGGGCACGCCGCCTTCTTCGGCATCGGCGCCTACACCAGCGCCCTGCTGTCGCTGGGCTTCGACGTGGACCTGGGCGTGGGCACGCTGGTGGTGGCGCCCAAGCCGGTATGGCTGGCCTTCTGCGCCGGCATGGCCGTGGCCGGCCTGGCCGGCTGGCTGCTGGGCAAGCTGGCCTTCCGCGTGCGCGGGGCCTACTTCGTCATCGTCACCGTCAGCTTCGCGCAGGTGATGCGCATGGTGGCGCTGAACTGGGTCGACCTGACCGAGGGCCCGATGGCGCTGAACGCCATTCCCAGCCTGACCTTCTGGCTGCCCGGCCGCGGCGTGATCGAGCTGGTGTCCAAGGCCGCCACCTACTGGCTGGTGCTGGCGGTGGGCGTGGCCGCTTATCTGGTGGTGGCGCGGCTGGTGGGCTCGCGGCTGGGCCGCGCGATGATCGCGCTGCGCGAGAACGAGACGCTGGCGCGCTCCATCGGCATCCGCGTCACGCACTACCTGACGCTGGCGTCGGTGGTGTCCGCCGCCATCGCGGGCGCGGCGGGCGGCCTGTATGCACACACGGTGCGCATCATCGATCCCGACGTGTTCCTGTTCATCTACACCATCACCATGGTGATCATGGTGATCGCCGGCGGCAAGGGCACGCTGGCCGGGCCGGTGGTGGGGGGGCTGATCTTCGGCCTGCTGCCGGAGGCCCTGCGCGGCGCACTGGCGCCCGAACTGCAGTGGATGCTGTACGGCGCGCTGATGATCCTGATCGTCGTGTTCCTGCCCAAGGGCATCGTGCCGGCGCTGGCCGCGCTGGCGCGGCGCGGCCCCGTGCGGACGGCGCACGGCACGCAGACCGACGCGCAAGCCGCGGCCGCCGGCCCGGCTGCGCGCCCCGCCCGCACCGAAGAGGCCGCGCCATGAGCCTCGCCATACGCGCGCCCATGCCGCTGCCCGCGCCGCCCGCCGCGGACGGCACACCCGCCGGCGACGTGCTGGCGCTGGACGGCGTCACCCTGCGCATCTCGGGCCTGCTGGCGTTGGATGACGTCAGCTTCGGCGTGCGCGCCGGCCAGATCGTCAGCCTGATCGGGCCCAACGGCGCCGGCAAGACCACCACCTTCAACGTCATCTCGGGCTACATGCGGCCCACCGCCGGCTCGGTGAAGCTGGACGGCCGCGAGATCGTCGGCCGCAGCCCCGAGGACATCGCCGCGCGCGGCCTGGTGCGCACCTTCCAGCGCACCAGCGTCTTCAACGACTGCACCGTGTTCGACAACCTGCTGACTGCCCTGCACCTGCGCGGCCGCTGCGGCCTGCTGCAGGCGCTGCTGCGCACGCCGGCCTTCCGCCGCGAGGAACAGGCGCTGCGCGAGGAGGCCGCCCGCATGCTGGACTTCCTGGGCCTGGCGCGCCGCGCCGGCGAGCGGGCGCGCCACCTGTCGTACGGCGAGCAGCGCCTGCTGGGGGTGGGCGTGGCCCTGGCGGCCCGGCCGCGCCTGCTGCTGCTGGACGAACCCGCGGCGGGCCTGAACCCGTCGGAGACCGATGCCTTCAAGGCGATGATCCGCCGCATCGGCGCGCAAGGCGTCACGGTCTTGCTGGTGGAGCACGACATGCACATGGTGATGTCGATCTCGGACCACATCGTCGTGCTCAATCACGGCAAGCGCATCGCGGCCGGCGCGCCGGCCGCGATCCAGCAACATCCCGAGGTGGTGCGCGCCTACCTCGGATCGGGGATCAGACGTGCTCAGGCTTGAACAGGTATCGGTGCGCTACGGCGCCACGCTGGGCGTGGACCGGCTGTCGATCGAGGTGCGCGAGGGCGAGCTGGTGACGCTGATCGGCGCCAACGGCGCCGGCAAGTCCACTACGCTGCGCGCCATCGGCGGCCTGGAGCCGCTGGCCGGCGGCAGCATCCACTTCGACGGCCATCCCATCCACGGCGCGCCGCCGCCCGAGATCATCGACCGCGGCATCGCCCACTGCCCCGAGGGCCGGCGCGTGTTCCCGCAGATGACGGTGCGCGAGAACCTGGAAATGGGCGCCTACCGGCGGCAGGACCGCCAACGCGCGCGCGACGACATGGACCGGCTGCTGGACCGCTTCCCGCGGCTGCGCGAGCGCATCCGCCAGCCGGCGGGCACGCTGTCGGGCGGCGAGCAGCAGATGCTGGCCATCGCCCGCGCGCTGATGGCGCGCCCGCGGCTCATCATGTTCGACGAACCCTCGCTGGGACTGGCGCCCAACCTGGTGGAACAGGTGTTCGACCTGGTGGCCGAGATCCGCAGACAGGGCACGACGGTACTGATGGTGGAGCAGAACGCCTACGCCGCGCTGGAACTGTGCGACCGCGCCTATCTGCTGGAAACCGGCCACGTGGTGGCGCAGGGCGGCGCGGCCGACATGCTGGCCAACCCGGACATCCGCAAGGCGTACCTGGGCGGCTAGACAGCGCCGTCGGCCTACAGCCGGAACGGCGCCGCCCCCACGTCGTTGTTGCCCTCGACCAGCCGGATCAGTTGCAGCAGCAGCCGGTCGCGCTCTTCGGGCGGCAGGCATTCGATGGTGCGGTCGTGCGCGCGCTGCACGGCCGGCCGCATCCGCTGCACCAGCGCCTTGCCCTTGCGCGTGAGCCGCACCAGTCGCACACGGCCGTCCAGCGGACTGGGCCGGCGCTCGAGAAAGCCGCGCGCGTCCAGCCGCGTCAGCACCTCGGCCACCGAGGTGCGCTCCAGCCCGATCTCGCGCGCCAGCGTGATCTGATCCATCTCTTTATGGCGCGCCAGTGCCGTCATCAGGCTGTACTGCACGGGCGTGATGTTGAAGGCCTCGGTTTCCTCGAGGAACAGCGAGCAGTGGATCTGGTGCAACCGGCGGATCAGGAAGCCAGGACGGCCGAGCAGCGGGGAGCGCTCGCTGGCCTGGCGGATCTGTTGCCGGACGTCGTCGTCGGAAAGCCCGTCTGCGGGGGGCTGCAAGTCTGCGTGCATGGTGAAGACCGGCGCAGCGCGGAGAATCGGCCGGGGAATGTGCGCGCTACCATTATGGGGCATACCACGTTTTTCGGCAAAGCGGCGGCGCCGGGCACCGCCACGCCGGCATGCTATGCCGGCAGCGCCGCCATGGGCCGCTGCCCGTGCTCGCGCAGCCAGGCCACCAGCTTGCCGCAAGGCATCGGCCGCCCGTACAGATAGCCCTGCACGTATGCCACCTCGCGCGCGCGCAGGTATTCCAGCTGGACGGCCGTTTCCACCCCCTCGGCGATCACGCGCAGCTTCAGCCGCGTCGCCAGCGACACGATGGCGTCGAGCACCGGCGCCTCGCCGTCCACGGACTCGATGGCGCTGACGAAGCCGCGGTCGATCTTCAGGTAATCGACTGGAAAGCGCTGCAGGTATGACAGCGAGCAGTTGCCCACGCCGAAGTCGTCGATGGCCACGCGCGTGCCTTCGGCGCGCAGCGTGTCCAGGTTGCGGCGCGCCTGCGTATCGTCGGCCACCAGGCTGCGCTCGGTGATCTCCACCACCACCGAAACGCCGCGCCCGGCCACCGCGTCGCGCAGCGCGCGCACGTGGCCCACCAGGTCGGGGCTGCCGAGGTGCTCGGCGGCGATGTTGACGTCGACGTGGAAGCCCGGGCGCACCGGCCAGTCCAGCACGTCCCGCCGCACCAGGTCGAACAGGTGCAGCGTCAGCGGCACGATCATGCCGTGCGTCTCGGCCTCGGCGATGAAAAGGTCGGGCCGCACCTCTTCGCCGTCGGACCGGCGCCAGCGCATCAGCGCCTCCACGCCCATGCAGCGCCCCGCCGCCAGGTCGTAGATGGGCTGGTAGCAAAGATAGAACTCGCCGCGCCGCATGCCCTGGCGCAGCCCCTCGGCCGGCGAGGACTGGCGCAGGCGCAGCCGCCACGCCGCGAAGCCCAGCGCCCCGCCCAGCACCAGCGCCGCCGGCAGGAACTCGAGCGCCACGCGGCGCCAGGCGGCGTAGACGTCGCGATCGGGCACCGTGACGGCCACCTGCACGGTGTAGTCGTCGGAGCGGCGGATACGCACCTGCGCCATGGCGCCCCGTTCGTCGCCGTCGGCGCGCGCCCGGTTGCGGATGGAGGACCCGATGCCGAAGCGCATCTCGACGTCGTAGGACCGCAGATCGGCCACCGTGTTGAGCAGGTCGGCCAGGTATTGCCCGTCGACCACGGCCGCCACCGAGATGCCGTCCCAGTTCTCGGCAAACACCACGGCCGGGCGATCGTGGTCGGCGCGCGTGCCGGGAACCGCGATGATCGAGCGGCCCGGCGACAGCGCGGGCAGCGTCGGCAGCCGCTCCGACAGCCGCTGTCCGACGGCGGAGGCGCTCGAGGCGCACAGCACCACATCGTCGCGCACGAAGGCCAGCGAGCGCAGGTAGGGGGAACTGGAACCCATGTATTGCAAGGCGGGCTCGGCCAGGGCGCACGGTCGACTGGCCAGCGGCCGCAGCTCGCCCACCACGCGCCAGGCATATTGGGAGATGGCCTCGGCCTGGTGTACCAGCACGCGGGCCGCGATGTCGGCCTGGGCGGCGGTGAGGCGGCGCGCCTCGAGCAGCGAGGCGAAGGCGCACACCACGGCCGGAATGACCAGCACCACGATGGACTGCAGCGCCAGCCAGCCCGCATACTGGCGGCGTGTGGAAACAGAATCGGCCACGCGTGCTCGGCGGGTGGCGGTCGGACTGCCCATGCTCGTTTCCCCAAGTCCGGCGCTGCGCTGCAGCGGCGTGCGCAAGAACGACAAAATACTGCAAACTTTAACAGTATCTATTCGCAGAATAAGAAATTATTAGAACATTTTGTGAACTTTTACTTACAGAATGCGGAAGACCGTGGCAGGGCTGGCGGCACACGCCCATTGCAGGCGGCGCCAGCCCGGAAATAACGGGCCGGTGGAAGAAAGACGGCGCAGCGCGGACGCTACGCGGGCGGCTCTGGCGCACCCGGCAGCCGGACATCGGCAACGATCCGCTTGGGCCGCCAGATCCGGCTGGCATGCTCCAGATCCTTGCCTTGATCGAGAAAGCGGGCAAACCCCATCGCCTGCTCCACCGTAAGAAATTCGTAACGCCTACCCGCGTAGCTGACCACGCGCCCTTGCCGGGTGACTTCCAAAGATATCCTCCGCTTGGAACACACACGATCTGTTGGACAAGACTCCGGTCTCATCATGACACAACCCCGGCCACGTGGGGCATACCGCGCGGAGATACAACTGCGAGGATAAGGGCATAGGGGCCTGCACTGGGCGACGATGGGCGGGGTTGTTGACAATTGTTGACGCGAATTCAGTAGAGCCGGCGCAGGCAAGCGCGTAGCCTACGCATGCACCTGCCCCACACCCGTCGACGGAGACCGACTGGCCTGCCGGACCCGGCGACGACAAGAACATTGCCATGATGAAAGACCCCTCCGGCCACATCCATCCCCCCCTCGAATCCGATACCGACCTGCGCACCCGGCTGCGGGCCCTGGAATCGGAGAATGCGCGCCTGCGCCGCCTGGTCATGCTGGACGACCTGACGGGCGCCTACAACCGGCGCTACTTCGCGGTGGAGCTCGCCTCCGCGCTGCAGGTGCGCGCCCGGCAGGGCGGCTTCGCCCTGTGCCTGTTCGACGTGGATGACTTCAAGCGCATCAACGACGCGCACGGCCACAGCGCGGGCGACAGCCTGCTGCGGGCGATTTCATTGACGGTGGGACAGCGCCTGCGGCGCTCGGGGGACAAGCTGTGCCGGCTGGGCGGCGACGAATTCGCCAGCATCTTCTCGGCGGCCACGCCGCAGGCGGCGCTGGAACAGGCCAGCAATCTGCTCGCCGCCATCCGCAGCCTGCCGGCGCTGGAAGCCGGCCCCGCGGCCGGCACGGTGACCGCGACGTTCGGCGTGGCATGGGTGACGGCGCAGTCGCACACGCACGCGGCGTGGGACCAGGCCTATATGGCCGCCGACCGGGCACTGTACCGCGCCAAGCGCGCGGGCAAGAACCAGGTCGTGCTGGCAGGCGCCCGCGACGGCAACTGAGCGCCCCCGCGCAGACGCCGCGGTCAGGCCTGCGGCGGCTCGATCCAGAAAAAGCGCTCGCCCTGCCGGACCATGGCGGCCACGTCCTCGGGCGCCATGCGGAAATCGGTGCCCATCAAGGTGGCGCCGCCGTCATCGTGGATATGGATGATGGCCAGCGGATCGTTTTCCATGGTGTACCAGTAGTACCCAGGCTTGAGGTCGTGCGGGGCGGTCGTCATGGTCACGAGTATACCCACAGCCCCTTGCCCGCGCACTCGCCGCGTCAGCGTAAGCGGATGCAACGCCGGACCTTGCGGGCCACCGGTTTCAGCCGATTTCAAAAGCTGTCGGTCTCCTTGCAACCGACGTCCTGTGCGGCGCAACATTGATGCAGGGGCGCGCGCTCGCCGCGTAGCGGATTGTCGCCATTGCACCGGTTCCGGAAACGATTGGCCCGCCGCAACGCCGCGACAATACGCCCGTCGAATCTCAAACTTCGCTGCCCCGGCAGCAAGGCAGGTGCATCATGAGCATCATCAGAAAGTGGCTTTTGGCGGGTGCCGGCGCGGCCGGCCTGCTG
>Ga0164243_10010358_pt1 | contig 13411 bp, 13 predicted proteins | sample OricompcompostOP_FD_108781 | JGI IMG/M metagenome (GOLD analysis project Ga0164243, IMG submission 108781) | Organic Plus compost microbial communities from Emeryville, California, USA - Original compost - Organic plus compost (OP) | ecosystem: Engineered > Solid waste > Mixed feedstock >... | reverse complement strand
GGCCTCGAGCAGCATGTCGAGCAGGTCCGCCTGATCCTCCGCCGCCTTGGGCCGCGCGCGGCGTTCGGCGATCAGCTTTTCGCAGAAATCCTCGAGATGCAGCATCGCCTCGTTGAGCGCCGGCAGGCGGGTGGGATCGAGGCTCATGCCAAGGCCCAGCGTCTCCATCGACTTGCGCAGGCCGGGAATGGCGTCGAGCGGAGCGCCGATCATCTGCGCCGTGACCGCCACCGGATAGTAAGAGGCGAATTCCTCGAAATCGATGCGTTCCCTGGGCGCCCATTCCTTGAGCAGGCGCTCCATCGTCTCGCGCATGATCGGGCGCAGCTGGTTGGCGTAGCGCGGGGTGAACTTGGTGGCGAACGTGGTGCGCATCAGCGTATGCTCGCGTGCCGGCAACGCGATCATCTGCTCTTCGGTGAAGCGGCCCCAGGGCGTGCCCTTGGCGCCCATGATCTCAACCACGCCGTCGAAAGAAGGGCGAAACTTGTCGTCCTGGACCAGAAGGTCGCGGATCGCCTGATATTCGAAGATGACATAGCCGGCATCGCTCGTGGCGATCCAGGGATGCTTCTCCCGCGCCGCTTCGATCTGCGGATAGGGGTCTGCGGCGAAGGCGGGCTCGTTCCACGGCAGGTGATAGAGATCGAGTTCCTCAAGCTTCTGCGTCATTGCGTGTCCTCTTCCCAGGGCAGCCGGAGTGCCGGTCGCGCCATCTATGGAACGGCGTATATCACAGATCGCCGCCAGCGCGCGTGCCGGGAAGGAGCACTACAGCACCAGCCAAACGGAAGGACAGGTTCGGACAAGTAGGTCTCGTCCAGAGTCTTTCCGACCCCGCTCGAATCGCCAATCACTTCCCCCTTGGTGGGGAAGGATACGAAGCCTTGGTCGCGTCAGCGGCGTAGGCATAGTTGGATGGGGGCGGATGCTGCTCCACGCCCAACGCCTTGGGGAGAGATCACCCGGCGTTCGCGGGGCGGCAGATGAAGAGCATGAGTTTCGCCTAAAACTTATAAGCCGGCAGCGACTGGAAGGCCTGCTTCAACGCTTCCCCCCATTCGGTCGAAATCGAGCTGAAATAGGGGTCTGAAGCCTCGATCCGGCGCTCGTGCAGCGGTTCGAAGCGGTCGCGCGCGACGATTAGCATGTCCAGCGGAAGGCCGACGGAAAGGTTAGCCTTGATCGTCGAATCGAAGGACACCATCAGCAGCTTGGCTGCATCCTCGAAGCTCATTTTCGGGTCATAGCCGCGGATGATGATCGGCCGGCCGTATTTCGTCTCGCCGATCTGAAAGAAGGGCGTGTCGAAGCTCGCCTCGATGAAGTTGCCTTCGGGATAGATCATGAAGAGCCGCGGCTCCATGCCCTTGATCTGGCCGGCGATGATCAGCGAGGCGGTGAATTGGCCCGAGCCTTCCTGTCCGTTGTCCAGCTCACGCTCCTGGATCGTCTCGCGCAGAAGCTTGCCGACGATCGTCGCCGCCTCAAACATAGTGGGCGCTTCCAACAAGCTGTTATGCCTGTCGGCCGGCGCCAGGTCGCGCTCTTCAAGCTGGCTGATGACTGCCTGCGTGGTGGCAAGGTTGCCCGCGGTCATGATCACGACGATCCGCTCACCCGGGACCGACCAGTGATACATCTTCCGGAAGGTGGAGATGTTGTCCACGCCCGAATTGGTCCTGGTATCGCTCATCAGCACCAGGCCACGATCGAGCATCATTCCAACGCAATAGGTCAACGAATCCCCCTTGATCGCGCCTATTGCTCTATCATCTGCTGCTCGACCGCCAAACTCACTTTGAGCGCCGTATCCCCCGCCCCGACGTAAAGGCCCGTTACGGGCGCGGCTTCACGATAATCGCAACCGGTGGCGACGCGGACGTAGCGCGCGTCAGGGCTGATCGCGTTGGAAACATCGAACCCTACCCAGCCCAGCGCCGCGACATGTGCTTCGGCCCAACCGTGGCCGGCGTCCTGCTCGATCCGGCCATCGATCATCAGATAGCCGCTGACGTAGCGCGCCGGAATACCGAGCAGCCGCGCGGCACCGATGAAGATGTGCGCATGGTCCTGGCAAACGCCACTCCCGGCGGCGAGCGCTTGCTCGGCCGTGGTTTCGGCATCGGTGCGGCCGACCTCGTAAGCAACCAATCCCAGCACCGCCGCCGATAGCGCGTGGAGCAATTCCACGGGCGCCACCGCTTTCGCGTCGAACCTGCCCGCCAAGGCCCGCAGCTTGGGGCCCGGCCGCGTCAGGTCGGTCTGCTCGAGGAAACACCACAAAGGCATATGCCCGACATGCGGACCGACCACTCCGGCATTGTCCGACGTATCGACCACGCCGCAGCACGAGACGGTAACGGCAGTCGTGCCCGGCTCTACCGAGACCAGCGTGGTGCGGTTGTGGTGGTGATCGTCGTATTCGGTCTCAGGATGCGCGCCGTCGAGCGTCATGTCCCAGTCGCGCACTTGCTGGCCGTGCGTCGACTTGGGCTTGAGCCTCAGCCGATGGAGCCCATGGGAGACCGGGGCGGAGAATTCGTAGCGCGTGGTATGGCGGATGGAGAGGCGCATGGCGGATGCCTATTCGATGAACCTATAGTCGGCGGCGATCGCCTCGCCGATCAACAGCGTATCGGCGATGAATTCGGTGATGAATTCGTGCAATCCGCGTTCGAAAATCGCGTCTATCGTCGTTTCGTGCAGCCGGCTGCCGGCTTCGCGCAGCAGCCCATGGGCGGCCGTTTCCAGTCCGTGCTGGCGCGAGAGCCCCCCAAGGTTGCTGCGCAGCTTCGCATAGCAGAAAGTCAGGCTGCGCGGGAAACGGCCGTCGAGGATCAGGAACTCGGCAATGCCGCGCGAGTCCATGCTGCCGGCGTTGAGCCAACGATATGCGCGGTCGCCGGCCACCGATCGCAGCACCGTTTCCCATTGCGCGTTATCCAAGCTCGAACCGACCCAGGCGACCGAGGGCAGCAGCACATAGTATTTGACGTCAAGAATGCGGGCAGTGTTGTCGGCCCGCTCGATGAAAGTGCCGATGCGGGCGAAATTGAAGATCTCGTTGCGCAGCATCGTGCCGTCCATCGCGCCGCGCACTTGCGTGGTCTGGCGGCGGATCATCGTGAGCACCTCGCCAATGTTGCTTTCGCGCACCGGTCGCGCCAGCAGGTCGCGCAGCGCCATCCAGCATTCATTGGTCGCTTCCCACACTTCGCGCGTGATGGCAGTGCGCACGGCGCGCGCATTGGTACGGGCATTTTCGACCATGGCCAGCACCGAGGCGGGATTGTCCGGCCCACGCAGGATGAAGTTGAACACTTGCGGCCCAGTATGTTCGTCGAAACGCGCCCGGTAATCGAGATCCTGGCCGATCGTCACCAGGACAGAGCGCCATTCCTCCTTCGCCGCCTGCGCGCCACGCGTTAGCGCCATACGGAAACCGACGTCGAGCAGGCGCGCGGTGTTTTCCGCCCGTTCAAGATTGCGGGCCATCCAGTAGATGCCGTTGGCGGATCGGCCTAGCACTCCATCAATCCTCCAGCACCCAGCTATCCTTGGTGCCGCCCCCTTGCGAGGAATTGACGACCAACGAGCCTTTCTTGAGCGCAACACGGGTAAGGCCACCCGGCGTGATGTCGATGCCGCCGGGCGAAACCAGCACGAAGGGCCGCAGGTCGACATGGCGCGGCGCCAAGCCCGCCTTGGTGAAGATCGGCACGGTGGATAGCGAGAGCGTCGGCTGGGCGATGTAGTTCTCCGGCCTGGCTCGCAGCTTCTTCGCAAAGCGGGCGATCTCCCGCCGCGAGGCGGCGGGGCCGATCAACATGCCGTAGCCACCTGAGCCGTGGACTTCCTTGACCACCAGATCCTTGAGATTGTCGAGAACGTGTTTGAGGGCCTCCGGCTCGCCGCAGCGCCAGGTCGGCACGTTGTTCAACAGCGGCTTCTCGCCCGTGTAGAATTCGACGATCTCGGGCATGAAGCTGTAGATCGCCTTGTCGTCGGCGATGCCGGTGCCCGGCGCGTTGGCGATTGTCACACGGCCGGCGCGATAGATGTCCATGATCCCGGCGACGCCGAGCACGCTGTCGGGATGGAAGCTCAGCGGATCGAGGTATTCGTCGTCCACCCGGCGGTAGATCACGTCGATCGGCCGATAGCCGCGCGTCGTGCGCATCGCGATGCGGCCGTCGACCACGCGCAAATCGCTGCCTTCGACCAGTTCGGCGCCCATCTGATCGGCCAGGAACGCGTGTTCGAAATAGGCGGAGTTGAAGATGCCGGGCGTCAGCACCGCCACGACCGGCCGACCGGAACCCCTTACCGCCTCGGGCGCGCAAGCGGCCAGGCTGTGAGCGAGGCGGCGCGGATAGTCTGACACCGGCCGCACGGCCACGCGCGAGAACAGCTCGGGGAACATCGCCATCATCGTCTCGCGGTTCTCCAGCATGTACGAAACGCCCGACGGCGTACGCGCATTGTCTTCCAGCACCATGAACTCATCAGGTCCGGTGCGGACGAGATCGATGCCAACGACATGGGTGTAGACGCCGCCCGGCGGAGTGAGCCCGACCATCTGGCGCAGGAAGGCATCGTTGCCGCGCAGCAGCCGCTCGGGAAAGCGGCCCGCACGGACAATCTCCTGGCGATGGTAAAGGTCGTGGAGGAAGGCGTTGAGCGCCCGTACTCGCTGTTCGATCCCGCGCGACAGCTTGCGCCATTCGCGCGCGGTGATGATCCGGGGGATCATGTCAAAGGGGATCAGGCGTTCCTCGCCGGCATCTTCGCCATAGACGTTGAAAGTGATCCCCGTGCGGCGGAAGAACCGCTCGGCCTCGACATCCTGCTTTTTCAGCCAGCCGCGATCCTGCTCGTCGTACCATTCACGGAAACCGGCGTAGGCGGATCGAACCGCGCCGTCCGGATGGTGCATCTCGTCATACGTCGCGCGGCTGTCTGACTGCATTGCGACTCCCGTTATGCGTAATTGATGCAACAAAGCACCGGGCTTTGCCAAGCGGTTATGCTGCAACTGCGAAATAAACTTTGGCTGGCCTCGCGCTCCGGGAATCCGATAGGTTGGGCGCAAGGTCCTCCCCGGCATGGGAGAAGAAGGATCCTGAAGGAGCATGATATGCCCGTTCACACCACGCCCGACGGCTGCGGCCTGCACTACGACATCGTCGGCGAAGGCCCCGCGATGGTGCTCACACCGGGCGGGCGCGAGGGGCGACTGGTGCTCGCGCCGCTGGTGGCGGAGCTGTCGAAGCATTTCCGCGTCCTTACCTGGGACCGGCGCAATACCGGCGAGAGCGATCTCTATTTCGACCCGACACGGTCCGAACAAGCGATCTGGTCGGAAGACCTTGTCGGACTGGTGCGCGCGCTGGACTTCGGCCCCGCGATCATCGCCGGCGGTTCGGCCGGCTGCCGGGTGTCGCTCAATACGGTGCTGCGCGATCCCGCCATCGCCCGCTGCATGGTGCTATGGTCGGCTTCGGGCGGCGCCTATGGCTCGCAGTTCCTGGGCTTCAGCTATCACGTGCCCTACATCATCGCGGCGCAGCGCGGTGGGATGGCGGCCGTGGCCGAAACGCCTTTCTTCGCCGAACGACTGGCCGCCAATCCGGCCAACGTCGATTATCTCGCCACTTTCGATCCGGCCGAATTCATCGCCACGATGAAATTCTGGAACGAAAGCTTCTACCCGCGCGAGGGTGAGCCGCTGGCGGGGATCGAAGGCGATCTCAGCTCGATCCACATGCCCACGCTGATCTTCGAAGGCAACGACGACATCCACCCGGCGGAAGCCTCGTTCGGGCTGGCCGTGGCGATCCCCGATGCGAAGCTGACGCATTCGCCCTGGAGCGGGGAGGAGTTCATGGGCATCCTGACGGGGCGGGAGCCGGGGTCGGTGTTCGACCTCTATCCCCGGCTGGTTCCCCAGATAATGCAGTTCACGCAGAAGCTGCCGGCCTAGATGCCGGTGTAGACCGCCTTGGTCTTCATATAGGCCTCGACGCCTTCCAAGCCGTACTCATAGCCCCAGCCCGACTGCTTGTAGCCGCCGAAGGGCATGGCCGGGTCCCAGGCAAACTGCGCGTTGAGCCAGACGGTGCCCGCCTCCAGCCGCTTGGCCAGGCGATGGGCGCGGGTGACGTCCTGCGTCCAGACCGCGGCGGCGAGGCCGTAGATCGAATCGTTGGCCGAAGCGATCACCTCTTCCTCGTCGTCGAAAGGCATGACCGCGACCACCGGACCGAAGATCTCTTCGCGGAACAGGCGCATGTCGGGGCGAACATTGGTTAGCACCGTGGGCTCCACGAAATAGCCCTTGCGGTCGAGCCGGCCGCCACCGGTGACGACTTCCACGCCATCGGTGCGACCTTCGTCGATGAAGCCCATCACGCGGCTGAGCTGCTTCTGGCTGATCAGCGGGCCGATATCGACGTCGGCATCGTCCGGCCCGCCCAGCCGCAGCGCCTTCGCCGCCCGGGCAATGCCTTCGACCACCTGGTCATAGACCCCGCGCTGAGCATAGACGCGCGAACCGCAGACGCAGCCCTGGCCCGAATTGATGAAGATGCCCAGCGCCGCGCCGGCAATCGCCTTGGGCAAGTCGGCATCGTTATAGATCAGCACCGGCGACTTGCCGCCGAGTTCCAGCATGACTTTCTTGAGATTGCCGGAAGCCGCCTGGACGATCAGCTTGCCGACTTCGGTCGAACCGGTGAAAGCGATCTTGTCGACATCGGGATGCGCGGAAAGCGCCGCGCCGACCGTGTGGCCATAGCCGTCGACGATGTTCACCACGCCTCCGGGCACGCCCGCTTCGGTCAGCACCTCGCCGATGACCGAGGCCGAAAGCGGCGTCTCCTCGGCGGGTTTCAGCACGACGCTACAACCGGCGGTGAGCGCCGGGGCCAGCTTGATCACCGCGTTCAGCGCGGGGCCGTTCCAGGGGACGATGCAGCCGGCGACACCGACCGGCTCCTTGATGGTATAGCCGTGATATTCGGCCGGCTGGCCGGTGATCCCGCCGGGCGACTTGATGTCCGCCGCCTTGCCGTAGATCTTGGTGCACCAGCCCGAATAGTAGCGGACCTGCTCGGCCGCAGCGTAGACGAGATTGCGCGCGTGATTGCGCGCCATGCCGACATTGCGCGAATCGATGTTGCCGATCTCCTCGGCCCGCTGTTCGAGCAGGTCGGCGACCTTCCACAGGATCTTGGCGCGCTCGGCCGGAGTCTTGCCGGTCCAGGCGCCGGCGTCGAAGCTCTCCCGCGCGCGTGAGACCGCTTCGTCGACGGCCTTGGCGCCGCCGTCCTGGATCTCGCCGATCTGCTCCTCGGTCGAAGGATCGTAGACGGCGATGGTCGAGGGGGCAGTCGCTTGCGCCTGCGCCGAGAGGTTATCCATTTTCCGGCACTCCTAATCAGTCACCCAACCGCCATTCCGCAAGGGCGCAAACGCGTTCGCGGGATGACGAAGAATACTTGCCAACGAGAATGCGGTTCAGGCGTCCTCGAACACCTTCGCCTCGCCCGGCTCGAACGCGATCGGCAGACCCTTGAGCCCCCAGGCGCCGTAGAAGGGACGATGCCCGACCTCTCCATTCAGCTTGGGATGGCGCATCCGCTGGGCGATCTGATGCAGCGCTTCCTGAAGCTGTGCGCGGGCGATGTACTGGCCCAGGCACATATGCTTGCCGAGCGCGAAGGCGATCTGGCGCTTCTTCGGATCGATCTCGCGATCGGGATCGAAGCGCTGGAAATCGGGGAACGTGCCGGGATCGCGGCCCGAGACGCTGAGCGGGAAGAACAGCATCTGGTCCTTGGGGAAGACCACGTCGCGATAAGTGAATTCTTCGTCCACGAAGCGGCCGACCGTGCTCGGGTTGAACCAGCGCAGGCCTTCCTCGATCACTCTGCGGCAATATTCGTGATCCTCGGCGCAGCGCGCGTAGATCTCGGGATAATCGAGCAGCGTGTACATGATGTAGGTCAGCACGTTCTTCGATGTGTCGTAGCCGGCAAGGAAGAAGAAGATGATCAGATCGGCCAGCTGGCGATGGGTGACGTTGCCGTCGTCCCCCGTGTTGATCAGCAGATCGAGAAGATCCTCTTCCGTCTCGTGCGGATTGGCGCGACGGTCGGCGATGATCTTCTGAACATATTCCTCAAGCCGCACCATGCCTTCCTGAATGCGCGGAAAGCGGTTCATCTCGTAGCTGTGGGCAAGGCCGATCGCCTCAAGGTCGTCGCGCAGCAGGGCGATACCGTCCTGCGGAGCGCCGACCAGCGCGAACATCACCGAGATCGGGAAATTAGAAGCGAACTCCTCGAAGTCGATTTCCCCCCTGGGCGCCCAGTCGTCGAGCAGCCTGCTGATCGTCGCGCGCATCATCGGGCGAAGCTGGTTGGCGTTGCGCGGCGTGAACTTGGCCGCGAAGGTGTTGCGCAGGAACCGATGCTTCTCGACCGGGAGCGAGATCATCTGGCGCTGGGTGAAGTCTCCCCAGGGCGTACCCTCGACGCCCAGCACCTCGACGATGTCGGCATAGGGCGGACGCAGCTCCTCGTCGCGGCCGAAGAGGTCGCGCATGGCCGCATATTCGGTGATGACGACGCCGAACTTGGACCGGGCCAGGAAGGGGTGCTGCTGCCGCGCTTCTTCGAAGCGGGGGAACGGATCGGCCGCGAAAGCGGGATCGTCCATTTCCAGATAGGGCAAATCGAGGTCGGTCAGGTTCTGCATTGCGACTTCCTCTCCCAGGCTTCCGACGCGGTTTTCATATCCCGGAAGCGCGATCGTGATGCTGACCACTTCCTTAGCATGGGGTCTGGAATTGTCAATCCGCAGAGGGTAGGCTGCACGCCGCATAAGCTTACGAGAGCGGGGGTAAATGGCGTCGCAGCGGCGATTGGGTCAGGAAAATTCAGCCTCGCGCACGGCGTTGATGGATGGTGTCGAGTCCGTGCTGCGCGACGATGGCTATGCAGCCCTGTCCGCCCGCACCGTGGCCGAGCGCGCGGGACTGAAGCACCAGCTCGTCTATTACTATTTCCAGACCATGGACGACCTGCTGATGGCGACATACCGTCGACACACGGACCGGGTGCTGGAGCGGATCGAGTTGGCCTTCCGCGCCCCGCGGCCGCTGCATGCCGTCTGGGACGTCTGGTCCAATCCGGTCGATTCGCGGCTGAACATGGAATTCCTCGTCATGGCCAACCATAACGAGGCGATCCGCGCCGCGACGATCGCGATCGGCGAGGAAAGCCGGCGTGTCGGCCTGGAACGGATCGCGCAGCTATTGGCGCCGACGAAGCTGGACGGCGCGGTCTTCAACCCGATGGCGGTGATGATGGCGATCTCGTCGCTTGGCGGCATCGTCGGCTTGGAATCGGCGCTCGGCATCTCGGGCGGCCATGCCGAGACCCGCGCGATGGTCGAATGGTGCCTGGACCAGCTGGAGCCGGAAGTCGCCCCGGGAGTAGCAGTCGCCGGCAAGGGCTGAGCGCGCTTATTTCACTCGCAGCAGTTCGGCGGGTTCCCTGTCGGGCTGGCCCACCTCGGAACGGTCCTTCCACTGCAGTTCCGGCCAGCCGAGCAGGCGGCCGTCATGCGCGCGGATCTCGATCCGGCCGATCGGCAGATGATCGCGCCGATCGACCAGCACCGGGTTCGATGCGACGCCAAGGCCGTATTTCTCACCCCATTGCCGAAGCGCGAGCATCGCGGGAAGCAGGTCGACGCCCTTCTCCGTCAGGCAATATTCCACCTTGCGGCGATCGTGCCGGCAGTTGTCGCGCTGCATGATGCCATGCTCGACCAGCTTGGCGAGGCGATTGGACAGGATGTTGCGGGCAATGCCGAGCACGCCCAGGAACTCTTCGAAATGGCGGATGCCGTTGAACGCAGCCCGCAGAATCATGAAGGACCAGCGCTCACCCATCACCTCAAGGGCGACCGGCAGGCCACATTCTTCTCCATTTTCCAGCGGTTCGCGCAGATGCGCCATGGAATCTCCTCGGCTCACAAAACGACTAACCTATTTCACACGTCGCAGTCGCGAAAAAACTGCGTTTTGAGTTGCAACTTGAAATGTAAAAATATAAGTAGCGCTTCGCAACGCAATTTCCCGGACGCGTCCGGACACGAGCCCCCCCGCCACGGGCCCTCGCTATAGATGCGAGGGCCCGTTTACGTTTTCAGGTGATCAGGCCGCGAGCGCGCAGATCCTGCGCCAGTCGCCCGGCATCGGCGAAATGATGCCCTTGCCAGCCGCAAGCCACGGCGGCGGTGACGTTGGCCTCGTTATCGTCGATGAAAAGCATGGCCTCCGGCGGATGGCCGAAACGCCGGGCCGCCAGCGCGTAGATCGCGGGATCGGGCTTGACCAGCCTCTCCACGCCCGAGACGACGATGTCGCGGAAGCGGTCGAAGATCGGCTGCACGGCGCGGAAGGGCGGCCAGAAATCAGCGCCGAAATTGGTGATGGCATAAAGCGGGATGCCGCGCGCGTGGAGTTCCTCGACCAGCTCCAGGCTGCCAGGCACCGGGCCCGGCACGCTTTCGTTGAAGCGCGTGGCGTAAGCGTGGATCAGCGCCTCGTGCTGGGGGAACCGCGCGATTCGTTCGGGCACCATGTCGGCAAGCGGCCGGCCGGCGTCATGTTCGAAATGCCATTCGAGCGTGACGACATTGGCGACGAACCAGTCAAGCTCGTCGGGATCGTCGATCAGCTTGGCGAAAAGGTGGCGCAAGTCCCACTGGAACAGGACACGGCCGACATCGAAAACGACTGCGGAGACGGGGGCATCAACTGCCACGAACTGTCATCCCCGCGAAGGCGGGAACCCATTGGAGGGACCGTCCCGCCTGGTGAAGCCTCACGCCACGGCCCCGCTTTCGCGGGGACGACATGCGTTAGCCTGTGAAATTAGCCCTGGCGCGCCTTGAAGCGGCGGTTGGTCTTGTTGATCACGTAAGTCCGGCCACGACGGCGGATAACGCGGTTGTCCCGGTGGCGGTCTTTGAGCGACTTGAGGCTGTTGCGAATCTTCATGACTGTCTCTTTCGCGGTCTGTGCCGCCCGAATTTGGAAGCAGCGCCGTTAGTGGCCACAGGCCTCGAAGTCAAGCGTCTCCACGGATTTCGGTGAGCTTACGCTCCCAGGCGAGGGCATGGCCGACAATCATGTCGAGATCGGCATATTGCGGCTCCCAAGGGAGCGTCGCCTTGATCCGGCGATTGTCCGAAATCAGGGAATCGGGGTCACCCGGCCGGCGCGGTCCGACGCGGCGGTCGATCGTGCGGTTGGTGACGCGATCGACGGCATCGAGCACTTCGAGCACCGAGAAGCCGCGGCCATAGCCGCAGTTCATCGTCAGCGAGCGGCCAGGCTCGGCAATCAGCGCTTCCAGCGCCAGCACATGCGCGTTGGCGAGGTCGGAAACGTGGATGTAATCGCGCACGCCGGTGCCGTCGGGCGTCGCATAGTCGCTGCCGAAGACGTCGACATGGCTGCGCTTGCCCAGCGCCGCCTCCACCGCGACCTTGATCAGGTGCGTGGCCCCGGCGGTCGACTGGCCGGTGCGCGCGCGCGGATCGGCGCCGGCGACGTTGAAATAGCGCAGCGCACAATAGTTCAGCGGATGCGCCCTTGCCGTGTCGGCCAGCATCGTCTCGGTCATCAGCTTCGACATGCCATAAGGATTGATCGGCGTTTTCGGGCTATCCTCGGTCACCGGCGAGACTTCGGGGATGCCGTAGGTCGCCGCGGTGGAGCTGAAAATGAAATGCGACACGCCGGCGGTGACCGCCGCGGCGATCAACGCGCGGCTTTTTGCCGTGTTGTTGTGGTAATATTTCAGCGGATTCTCGACCGATTCGGGAACGATGATCGAGCCGGCGAAATGCATCACCGCCCCCGTTCCCTGTTCCTCGAAAATGCGCGCCAGCAGAAAGGCGTCCTCGATATCGCCCTCGTAGAACGGCACCTCTTCGGGCACGGCCCAGCGGAAGCCTGTCGTAAGATTGTCGATCACGGCGACCGGCCAGCCGGCATCCGCCAGGGCAAGCACGGCATGGCTGCCGATATAGCCGGCGCCGCCGGTAACCAGCACGGAAGGTTTCTGCTTCGTCATGTAAATCCCATTAGCATGGTGCGGTGCAAAATTAGTTCACAGACAGGCAATTATTGCAAGATTAGGGCAGAAGCCCCAAAGACTGACCGGTTCGGCGGAGTGATGCGATGAGACGCCTTTTGCTAGCCACTGCCCTTGCGGCCATCACCGCAACGTCCGGATGCGTCGCGCCGGTCGGCCCGGTCGAGGTCACCCGCTTCCATCTGCCCGATACGAGCGCGCTAGGCCGTGGTACGATTGCGGTCGAGCCTGCGCCCGGCCAGGACGGCACCAGCCTGGAATATCGCAGCTACGCCGCCGCGGTGGCGCGCCAGCTGACCCTGATCGGCTATAGCGAGCAACCGGCCGGCGCTTCTTCGCAAGTCGCGCTGGTGCGGCTCGAGCGCCAGAGCTTCCAGCCGGGGCGCGATGGCAGCCCCGTCTCGGTCGGCGTCGGCGGGTCGACCGGCAGCTATGGCTCGGGCGTGGGGCTTGGCATCGGTCTCGACCTCTCCGGGCCGCCGCCCGCGCAAGTCGACACCCAGCTTTCGGTGACGATCCGCAACCGCGCGACCAGGCAGTCGCTGTGGGAAGGCCGCTCGCGCTTCACCGTCAGCTCCAAATCGCCGCTTGCCGGCACCCAGCTTGGCGCGGCGAAAATGGCCGAAGCGCTGTTCAAGGACTTCCCCGGCCAATCGGGTGAAACTATCCAAGTGAAATGAGCGATATTGAAATCACCGCCGCGTTCGATTCCGGCAATATCGAAGTCCTTTCCATAGCCGGCACCGAGGCGGTGTTGAGGATCGGGCGCGATCACGATTCCGATTTCTTCCAATGGTTCCACTTTCGCGTTTCGGGCGCGAAGGGGCGCGAGCTGAAGCTGCGGATCGGCGGCCTCAACGCCGCGGCCTATCCGATGGGCTGGCCCGGCTACCGCGCCTGCGTTTCCGAGGACCGGCAATATTGGGCGCGCGCGGAAACGGTCTGGAACGAACAGCTCGACGCCGGCTCGCTGACCATCAGCCACACGCCCGAAAGCGACCTTTGCTGGTTCGCCTATTTCGCGCCTTATTCGATCGACCGGCATAACGACCTCGTCGCCGCGGCGGCGGCCAGCGAGGGCGTGGACTACCGCAGCCTCGGCTGCAGCCTGGATGGTCGGCCGATCGACTGCCTGGAGATGGGAGACGGCAAGACCCAGGTCTGGCTCTACGCCCGTCAGCATCCCGGCGAGAGCATGGCCGAATGGTGGATGGAAGGCGCGCTGGAAGCGC
>Ga0164243_10010357_pt1 | contig 13412 bp, 14 predicted proteins | sample OricompcompostOP_FD_108781 | JGI IMG/M metagenome (GOLD analysis project Ga0164243, IMG submission 108781) | Organic Plus compost microbial communities from Emeryville, California, USA - Original compost - Organic plus compost (OP) | ecosystem: Engineered > Solid waste > Mixed feedstock >... | reverse complement strand
GCGGGTCGTGGAAGGAGAACGGCGGGTAGGTGCCCTCGGTGCCGACCCGCACGACCGGCCGCGGGTCGTCCTGCGCGAGCGCCGCGCCCGCCTGCGCGGGCAGGCTGATCAGCACCAGCAGGAACAGCACCGCGCATCTCAGCGCCTGCCGCATCAACGACTCCCTCACCGTCCACAGTGCCCGGATCCGGCACCGCGCAGGGAGCATAGGCGTCGCGGCGACCGCTCGCCGCGTGATCCACTATGCGGGAGCGGGCCGGTCGGTCCGCTGTGGACCACCTGCCGGGGATCACTGGTGCGCGTGCCCGCGGTGCGCCTCGTCCCCGCGTTCCCCACGGGATCCGAGCAGCCCGCTGCCTGCTCACCATCCGCACGACCTGGGCCGGGCAAGAGGGTCAGCGCCGCCCCGGTCCCCGGCTCAGGCGCCGAGGTGGTAGACGCGGTAAGCGGCGCCGAGGACGGGTTCGGCGACGTTGCGGACCGGGACTCCGCCGGGCGTGGCGCCGAACTCGCTGCCGTGGTGCGCGTGACCGTGCACGGCCAGGTCGACCCGGCCCGCGTCGATGGCCGCGGCGAGGTACTGCGAACCCAGGAACGGGAACAGCTCCGCCGGTTCGCCTTCCAGCGTGTCCGGGCACGGCGCGTAGTGCGTCAAGGCGACCCGGTGGTCGGCGTCCAGCGCGTGCAGCGCGTTCTCCAGCGCCTCGGCGGATTCGCGGGAATGGCCGATGAACGCCTTCATCTCGGCCTCGCCGAACGCGCTGCCCTCGCCGCCGAGGAACCCGCCGCCGAATCCCTTCACCCCGGCGATGCCGACGCGCCCGCCCGGGGTGTCGATGGCGGTGCTGCGCCCTTCCAGCACGGTGATGCCCGCGTCGCGCAGCACCTCGGCGAACTCCTCCGGCCGGCCCGCGTGGTGGTCGTGGTTGCCGAGCACCGCGACCACGGGCACGGGCAGGCCGGAGAACTCGCGCGCGACCACGCGGGCCTCGTCGTCCCGGCCGAAGTTGCTCAGGTCCCCGGCCAGCAGCAGCAGATCGGCGTGCTCGCCCAGCCGGTCCAGCTCCGGGCGGCGGTGGAAGCGCCCCTCGGAGCCCAGGTGCACGTCGCCGACGGCTGCGATGCGGATCATCGTGGCTCCTCCCCCGTCGATCGCCCGGCTCCCCGATCACGAGCTCACCGCGGACCGCCGGGCTCTCCGCGGACCGTTCCGCTCTCCGGCGCCACGCCGAGCCGCTCGACCAGCAGCAGGAACGCCTCCGCGTACGGCGAGCCCGCGGTCTCCCGGCGCACCCGCGGCCAGTCGACCTGCTCGCGCAGCGCCCGCGCCACCGGCAGCAGGCCGGCCAGGTCGCAGCGGTGCGGGCCGAGCACCAGCAGCTTGTCGACCAGCAGGAACGAGGCGGGCATCACCGGGGCGCTGACCGGGCCGACCCGGATCTCCTCGGCCTCGTCCAGCAGCTCCCGGCGCACCGGCCGCTCGTTCGGGCGGAACAGCAGGTCCACCAGCAGCCCGTCGTCGTAGGCCTTGACCAGCCAGTCCTCGTTCGGGTCGGAGCGGGTCATGCCCCAGCCCTCCAGCGCCTTGAGCGCGGTCTCGGCGTCCTCGGCGCGGATGAGCACGTCGACGTCGTGCTCGGAGAACGGGCCGCCGCGCGCGTAGACGCCCAGGCCGCCGGCGAGCGCGAACGGCACCTCGGCGGCGCGCAGCGCGTTGGTGGTGCGGGTGAGCGTCTGCAGCAGCGCGGTGGGCAGCTCGGACACGGGCGTCACCTCCGCAGGCCGGAGCCTCACCTCGTCGGGCATAGCCGGTCGGCACCTGGTGTTCCCCGCTGCCCGGGCGGGCAATCCTGCGCGGGAGGGGGGGGCGAGCTCCGCCGCGGCCGGGCGCGCTCGACCGCGGCCGACCGGCACAGGTTCGTCCACACTGGACTGACTGGGGTTTTTCCACCGCTGCGGCGGGATTTCCGCGCGGCTGGACGCGAAGGGGGACGCGGGATGGACGTGCGCGCCGCGGTGCTGGACCGGTTCGACGCCGACCTGCGGGTGCAGCGGCTGACCCTGGACGAGCCCGGGCCGGGCGAGGTCCTGGTGCGGATCGCCGCCACCGGGGTGTGCGCCAGCGACGCGCACACCCGCAGCGGCCGCATCCCCTCCCCGCTGCCGGCCGTGCTCGGCCACGAAGGCGCCGGGGAGGTCGTCGCGACCGGGGCCGAGGTGGCGCACGTGCGCGCGGGCGACCGGGTCGCGCTGTCCTGGCTGCCCAGCTGCGGCGACTGCCGGTACTGCCGGGCGGGGCGGCCGGTGCTGTGCGCGGAGAGCTCCGCGGCGCTGCTGGCGGGCACGCTGCTGGACGGCACGGTCCGGCTGCACGACCGCGGGCGGGAGGTGCACCACTACTCGTTCCTGTCCACCTTCGCCGACCACGCCGTCGTGCCCGCCGCCAGCGCGATCAAGATCCCGGGCTCGATCCCGCCGGAAGTGGCCGCGCTGGCCGGGTGCGGTGTGCTGACCGGCTACGGAGCGGTGGTGAACCGGGCCCGGGCCGCCGCCGGGGACGCGGTGCTGGTCTACGGCGCCGGCGGCGTGGGGCTCAGCGCGATCATGGCCGCTCGGCTGTCCGGGGCCGAGCCGATCATCGCCGTGGACCCGCAGGAGTCCAAGCGCACCGCCGCGATCGACTTCGGCGCGCACCGGGTGCTGAGCGCCTCCGACGACGTGCCCCGCGAGGTCCGCGCGCTCACCGGCGGCTGCGGCGCCGACGTCACGATCGACGCGGTCGGGCGGGAAGGGCTGCTGGAGCAGGCGTTCGACGCGACCGCCCCGGGCGGGACGGTGGTGTGCGTCGGGGTGCCGCCGGCCGCGGCGTACGCGAGCGTCCCGGCCGCCCGGTTCGTGCGGGAGGAGAAGCTGCTCACCGGCTGCCTGTACGGCTCCGGGCGGCCGGTGCGGGACATCCCGCGGCTGCTGGCCGAGTTCGACGCCGGGCGGCTGCCGATCGACAAGCTGATCTCGAAGACCTACGCGTTCGCCGACATCAACCGCGCCTTCGCCGACCTGGACCGGGGCGGCACCCGGCGCGGCGTGGTCCTGCTCGACGCCGGGTGAACCGGCGCAGACCCGGGAGGAGACCGATGAGCGCACACCTGGACGGCCGGATCGCGCAGGCCTGGGGCGGGGTGAACCCGGACGGGGTGCACCTGAACCTGGTGCTCGCCGCGCGCGGCTCGGCCACGGCCGCGGCGATGACGGCGGCCTTCTCCGGCCCCGCGCCGGGGTTCACGCCGATCCTGGTCTGCGTGGGCGAGGACCAGCCGTCCTACGAGACCGTGCAGCCGCCGACGATCATGCTGCCGAAGACCGCCCCGGCCGACGACGCGGCCGCCGCGCTGATCTCCGGTGCCTGCCAGGTCGGCATCGCCCAGGGCGTGCTGGACGCGGTCGCCGCGCGCCACCTGGCCGCCGACCAGGAGACCGTCGTGTTCGCCTCGGTGTGGCTGACCCCGGGGGCACGCTCCGGAGACGCCGTGTGCGCGGCCGCGCGGGAGGCCACCGGCACCGGCCTGGCCGAGGCCGCCGGCGGCCGGGACGCCGACGCGGTCGGTCGCCTCGTCGACGCCCGGGACAGCATCACGCACCCGTTCTACCGGCCGTGATGCGCGGGTTCCCGCTCAGCCGGGCGCGAAGCGGCCACCGTCGGCGAGCACCGCGCGGAACCGCTCCTGCGGGATCGCCGGGGAGAACAGGAAGCCCTGGAAGTGGTCCACGCCGAGATCGGCCAGCTCCCGCAGCTGCTCGCGGGTCTCCACGCCCTCGGCGGTGCAGATGCGGCCCATGGCGTGCGCCATGGTGCACACCGCCTCGGCGATGGCGTGGTCGGTGCGGTCCGCCGCGATGTCGGTGACGAACCGCCGGTCCAGCTTGATGATCTGCGCGGGCAGGTCCCGCAGCCGCGCCAGCGAGGAGTAGCCGGTGCCGAAGTCGTCGATGGCGAACTTCGCGCCCTGCTCGACCACCTGCTGCATCGCCGAGCGCTTCCCCGGCCGCAGGTCCACCAGGTCGGTCTCCACCAGCTCCAGCACCACCCGGTTCCAGGCGATCCCGGATTCGGCCACCGCCGCGGTGACCGCCTCGACGAAGTCCGCGTCGCCGGGCACGAACCCGGCGAGGTTGATGCTGATCGGCAGCTCCCGCCCGTGCAGCGGCGGCCAGTCGGCGACCTCCCGCAGCGCGGTGCGCAGCACCCAGCGGTCCAGCTCCAGCAGCAGCCCGGCGCGGCGGGCGGTGTCCAGGAAGTGACCGGGGCCGATGAGCCCGTACTCGGGGTGCTGCCAGCGCAGCAGCGCCTCGGCGCGGCGCACGGTGCCGTCGGCGGCGACGATCGGCTGGTAGTGCAGGGCCAGCTCGTCGCCGTCGAGCCCGCGGCGCAGCTGCTGCTCCAGCGGCAGCTGCCGGTCCGCGGCGGTGATCAGCGCGAGGTCGGCCACCACCACCTGGTCCTGGCCGCGCCGCTGCGCCTCGTCCACGGCGACCGCGGCGAACCGCAGCAGGTCCTCCACCGTGGAGGCGCCCTGGCCGGGCCGGGAGATCCCGATCGAGGCGGTCATCTCGACCACGTACCCGGCCACGACCGCGCGGGTGCGCAGCAGCCCGGCGACCGTGGCCGCCACCGAGTCCAGCCCGCCCGCGGCGTCCACGTCCGGGCACAGCACCGTGAACGTCGACGCGCCCGGACCGCGCGCCACGGTGCACGCGTCCGGCAGCCCTTCGCGGAGGCGGCCGGCCAGCACGGTGCGCAGCTCGTCCGCGGCGCGGAAGCCGAGCGCGTGCTCGACCCGCGCGATCTCGTCGGGCACGCAGCTGAGCACCGCGACCCGGTCCTGGTGCGGCCCGCGCAGCAGCTGGCAGAGCACCTCGGAGGCCGCGCGCTCGTCCGGCAGCCCGGTCACGTCGTCGTAGCCGTCGCGGGCCCGCAGCGCCGTCGGGTCGGGCACGTCCTGCACGGTGCCGACCACGACCGGGGTGCCGTCGTCGCGCACCCGCCTGGAGGCCTGGAGCGCGACGGTGCGCAGGCCGCCGTCGCGGCGCAGCACGCGGGCCTGGAACTCGACCGGCAGCGGGTCGGGCTGCTCGGCCAGCGGCACCAGCGAGTCGCGGGCGAGCTCGCGGTCCTCCGGCAGCGTCGCGTCCAGGTAGGCCGACAGCGGCAGCCGCTGGTCGCCGGACATGCCCAGCAGCTCGCGGGCGACCGCGGACATGCGGACCGAGTCGGCCTCCGGCTCCCACTCCCAGGTGCCGATGCGGGCGGCGCGCTGCACCTCCTGCAGCGACGAGCCGCCGACGCGCACGACGCTCTCCGCCCCGGCGGGCCCGTCCGGCGCCGCGCCCGCTCCCGCGCCGATCGCCCCGTCGGCACCGTCGGAGACGTCCACCAGCACCGTCACGCGGCACCGCGGGTCCTGCTCGTGCGGCCAGCTCAGGTAGCGCACGGCCGGGGTGCCCGGCCCGCGCAGGCGCAGCACCGGGCCGTGGCGGACGGCGAGCTCGGCGAGGCTGCGGCCGGTGAGCTCCGCGGCGGGGCGGCGGAACAGCGCGGCGGCCTGCTCGGTCACCCGCAGCACGGTGCCGTCCTCACCGGTCAGCACGGCCGGGGCGGCGGGCAGCGGGAGAGCCCCGGCTTCCCCCTCCACCGGGCTGGGCGGGGTGAGGTCGCATCCCATGTGGTCACTCGCAGATCACCGGCGGCAGGCAGGGCCGAAAGGCCCTATAGCACCACCCTAGCGGGCGGTTGCGCTCCGCCGCTGCGCACACGCGGCCTGCGCGGATCGGTCGGTTTGCACCCCGGCGCCGGCGGGCAGGCCCGTCGCAGCCGACCCCGGGAGGAACCGGTGATCCACCACCTGCTGCGCGGCGCCCTGGCGGGTGCCGCCGGAACGACCGCGCTCAACGCGGCCACCTACCTCGACATGGCGCTGCGGGCCCGCCCGGCCAGCACCAGCCCGGAACGCACGGTGCAGGAGGTCGAACGCCGCACCCGCCCGCTACCCGGCGCCGACGAGTCCCGCGCGGGCAACCGCCGCTCCGGGCTCGGCGCGCTGCTGGGCATCGGGGCCGGTGTCGGCGTGGGCTCGGTGTACGGCTGGGTGCGTACGAGCGCGCCGCGGGTCCCGCTGCCGCTGCTGGCCGCGGGCGCGGGGCTGGCGGCGAACGCGGGCAGCACCGCGCCGATGGTCGCGCTGGACGTGACCGATCCGCGGCAGTGGACCGCGGAGTCCTGGCTCATGGACCTCGTGCCGCACCTGGCCTACGGCGCGGTCACGGCCGCGACGTTCGAGGCGTTCCGGTGACCTCCTCGGCGACCTCCTGCGCGTTCTCGTCGAGGGCGAACGTGCCGTAGTCCGGCCGCCCCGCGGTCTCGTAGGTGCAATAGATCGCGCCCTTGCCGCCCACCGAGGTGCCGGTGAGCCGCAGCGACGTCGGCAGCGTTCCGGCCGCGAACAGCCGCTTGCCGGTGCCGAGCACCACCGGCTCGATGAACAGCCGGTACTCGTCGACCAGGTCGTAGTCCTGCAGGGTCGCGATCAACCCGCGGCTGCCCTGCACGTTCAGCTCCCCGGCCAGCCGCCGTTTGAGGTCGGCCACCGCGTCCGGCACGTTCCCGCCCAGCAGCTGCGACCCGTGCCAGGTCACCTCGCGCAGCGTGCGGGAGGCCACGTACTTCGGCATCGCGTTGAGCCTGCTCGCGATCGGATCGGCGGGGTCGGTGACCCGCGGCCAGTAGCTCGCGAAGATCTCGTAGGTGCGCCGCCCCAGCAGCAGCGCCTCCATGCCCGCGAACTGCTCGGCCATGATCCGGCCCAGCTGCTCGTCGGCGAACGGCACCGACCAGCCCTCGTGCTCGAACCCGCCGTCGGGGTCCTCGCCCGGACCGCCGGGCGCCTGCACCACTCCGTCCAGCGTCATGAACGCGGACACGACCAGCTTTCCCATCTTCGCCTCCTCGCGCCGATGCACGGGCAGACCGGTGCCGGGCCGGGAACTCATCGCGGCAGCGGAGCACCCACGCGTGATTCCCGCGGCGGCGTTTTCGGCTCAACGAAGAGGTTTTCCGCCGCGCAGCGGGCGGAATCCGGTGACGAAGTCGTAGTCGAAGCGGGGAGGAAACCGCGTGTTCTACCACACCAAGCGCCTGCAGTTCGAAGCGAAACCGCAGGCACCCGACGCGGTCTACGCGCACAAGCTCCAGGAACTCATCGGCGGGCCGTTCGGCGAGATGACCGTGACCATGCAGTACCTGTTCCAGGGCTGGAACTGCCGCATCGAGGGCAAGTACAAGGACATGATCATGGACGTGGCCACCGAGGAGATCGGCCACGTCGAGATGCTCGCCACGATGGTCGCCCGGCTGCTGGAGGACGCCCCGGACGACGAGACGGCGAAGTCCGCCGAGGACCCCGTGATGGCCGCCATGATCGGCGGGATGGACCCGCAGCAGGCCATCGTCGCCGGCGGCGGGCCGCTGCCCGCCGATGCCAACGGGTACCCGTGGAACGGGCGCTACGTCATCGCCAGCGGCAACCTGCTGGCCGATTTCCGGGCGAACCTCACCGCCGAGGCGCAGGGGCGGCTGCAGACCGCGCGGCTGTACCACATGACCGATGACCCGGGCGTGAAGGACATGCTCAAGTTCAACCTGGCCCGGGACACCATGCACCAGAACCAGTGGCTGGCCGCGATCGAGCAGCTCAAGGCAGACGGCGTGGAGGATACCGTGGTGCCGGACGACCTGTTCGACGAGGAGTACCGCGAGCACGCCTCGACGTTGTGGCACCTCTCCGACGGCGAGCACGCGCAGGACGGCGCGTGGGCCGGCGGGTCCACACCGGACGGTTCGCACGAGTTCGGTTTCCTGCCGCGGCCCGAGCCGCTCGGTGGCATGGCCAGCGCGCCGAAACCGGAGGAGCACCTCTACGCCACCTTCAGCGAGGACGGCATGTTGCGCACCGCGGCCAAGCAGGTCAAGAACGCGGTGCGCGGATGAGCGGGCTCGCACCGCGCCTGGTTCCGGACCGCTGTCTGCAGGTGGCGGCGCCGGAAGCGCCGCCGCAGGCGGAGAATCCACCGTCCGATCAGGACTCCCGTGAACCGGATCAGTCGGTTCCCGCTGACGAAAGCTGATCCTGATCCTGACCGCTGCGGCGCCTCGCGCGAGGTGCCGCAGCCTTCTGTCCACACCGGACTTCCGCGTCGACCAGCGGGCCCGGACGAGCAGGCCCGCCGGAGGCCGGACACCCGCTCAGCGGAAGCCCGGTCCCGCCCCTGCGGAACGCCGGAGGGATCGCGCCGAGCTGCCAGGCCTGCCCGGCGGCCCCACCGTTTCACCGACCGGTTCGCCGCACCCGTGCCGAAGGTCCCGGTTGCGAACTTGACCTCCTGGGTAGCCCCAGGGCGTGCGAGCCGGACGAGGCTCGCGTTCGCGGAAAGGAGGACGGCCGTGGGCATTCTCAGCTGGATCCTCTTCGGGTTGATCGCGGGTGCGATCGCGAAGTTCATCGCCCCGGGCCGGGACCCGGGCGGCATCCTGGTGACGATCGTCATCGGGGTCGTGGGCGGCCTGCTGGGCGGCTGGCTCGGCACCCTGTTCGGCGGCTCCGGGGTCACCGGGTTCAACCTGATGAGCTTCGTGTGGGCGGTGGTCGGATCGCTGATCCTGCTGTTCGTCTACCGCATGGTGTTCCACAGCCACAGCGGCGGCGGCGCGCGCACCTGACCCACCGGTCGCCCCGGGCCGTCGCGCCCGGGGCGGCCACCCCGCCCGCCGCCCGGCGAGCACCATGGACGGCATGGACACGATCGAACTGGGGCGGGTGGAGGTCACCCGCGTCCTGGACTTCTTCGGCCGGGCGGCCGGGGCCGACGAGTTCTTCCCGGAGATCCCCGCGCAGGACTGGCAGCGCCCGGACCTGCAGCCGGACTTCTACGAGCCGGACACGCACGGCTTCCTCGGCGCCGTGCAGACGTTCGTGCTGCGCAGCGCCGGGCGCACGATCCTCGTCGACACCGGCGTCGGCAACGACAAGCCGCGTCCGGGCGCACCGTGGGACCGGCTGCGGACCGGTTACCTGGACGAGCTCGCCGCCGCCGGGGTGCGCCCGGACGACGTCGACCTGGTGATCAACACGCACCTGCACACCGACCACGTCGGCTGGAACACGCGGTTGGACGGCGACGAGTGGGTGCCGACGTTCCCGAACGCGACCTACCTGCTGCCGCGCGCCGACGTCGAGTTCTGGGACCCGGGCGGCGAGCACCGCCCGAAGCGGCCGACCGCGCACTTCACCGACAGCGTCGCGCCCGTGCGCGAGGCCGGGCTGGTCGAGCTGTGGGAGGGCGAGCGGGTCATCGACGAGAACCTGCGGCTGGAGACCGCCGCCGGCCACACCCCGGGCTCCTCGGTGCTGCACCTGGTCTCCGGCGGGGACCGGGCGGTGTTCCTCGGCGACCTGCTGCACACCCCGATCCAGCTCAGCGCGCCGCACCACAACTGCGCCCCGGACGAGGACCCCGCGGCCGCGCGGGCCAGCCGGTGGCGGATGCTGGAGCGGGCCGCCGAGGCGCGGGCGCTGGTGGTGCCGGCGCACTTCGGCGGGCACGGTGCGGTGGAGGTCCGCCGCGCCGGTGCGGGCTTCGACGTCGTCGGCTGGGCGGGGTTCTCCCGCCGGGAGAGGAGCGATCGGTGATCGTGCGCACCACCCGCGGGCAGGTCCGCGGCCGGGACTCCGAGCACGGCGCGGTCTTCCGCGGCATCCCCTACGCGGCACCGATCCCGGGCCCCGCCCGGTTCGACGCGCCCGCACCGCCGGAGCCGTGGGACGGCGTCCGCGACGCCACGCTGCCGGAGCAGACCGCCCCCGTGCCGCAGCGGGAGTTCCCCGAGCTCGACATGACCCCGTTCCTCGGCCCCGGCTGGGTGCGCGGTGACGAGTACCTGGCGGTCAACGTCCGGACCCCGGATCCGGGCGCGAGCGGCCTGCCGGTGATGGTGTTCGTGCACGGCGGCGCGTTCATCTCCGGCTCCACCCGCGCCTCGCTCTACGAGGGCGCCGCGTTCGCCCGCGACGGCGTGGTGCTGGTGACGGTGACCTACCGGCTGGGCGCGCCCGGCTGGCTGTCGGTTCCGGGCCGGCCGGACAACCGCGGGCTGCTGGACGTGCAGGCGGCGCTGCGCTGGGTGCAGGAGGAGATCGCCGCGTTCGGCGGGGATCCGGGCAACGTGACCCTGTTCGGCCAGTCCGCCGGGGCGATGATCACGGCCGCGCTGCTGGCCGATCCGGGTTCGCGCGGGCTGTTCCGGCGCGCGATCAGCCAGAGCGGCAGCGGCACCGGCGCGCTCAGCCCGCGGCAGGCGCGGGTGCTGACCGCGGCGATGGCCGAGGAGCTCGGCGTGGCCGCCGAGGAGATCCCGCAGGTGTCCGATGATCGGCTGCTGGCCGCGACGCCGGCGCTGTTCGCTCCCGATCTCACCGCCGGCGGCGAGCCCGACCGGCTGCTGCGCGTCGCCCGCTACGGCCCGGTGCTGGAGACGCTGCCCGCCGACGCGGTCGAGGCGGGCGCGGGTGCGGAGATCGACCTGCTCGTCGGCACGACCACCGAGGAGACGAACCTCTACCTGCTCGGCACCGAGTCCACATCGGACGATCTGCGCGAGATGGCGGCGCGCTGCCACGGCGATCCGGACGCGCTTGTGGCGGCCTACCGCGCCGAGCGCCCGGACGCCTCGGTCGCCGAGCTGTACTCGGCGGTGTTCACCGACGGCATGTTCGGCGCGGGTTCGCGCCGGCTGGCCGACGCGCACTCACCGCACCCGGCGGGCACCTACCGCTACGAGTTCGCCTGGCGCTCCCCCGCCGCCGGCGGCCGGCTGGGCGCGGCGCACGGGGTGGAGCTGCCGTTCGTGTTCGACTGCGCCGCCGACCCGGCCCTGCACGGCCCGAACGCCCTGCTCGGCGAGCCCCCGGCCCCGGAATCCCTGGCGCGGGAGATGCACTCGTCCTGGATCTCCTTCGCCACCACCGGCGATCCCGGCTGGCCGCCACACGCGCTCCCGGACCGCGCGACCTACCGCTTCGACACCCCGTCGCAGCTCACCCACGACCCCCGCGCCCGCGAACGCGCGGCCTGGTAACCCCGTTTTCACCGCCGCACCACCGAATTCCGCGCCCGCACATCGGCTCGTCAGACGAGGTGTTCCACCGCAACGCCTCTCCATCGCTGCGCCAGGTACTCCGCAACCAGCCGTCGGTGGCAGTGGTGCGGCTGGTCCTCGCTGCACAGCAGGACGGCACCGTCGAACAGTGCGGGGTCACCGTTGTTCTCGACACCCCGCTGCTCCATGAGCTCGACGAAGCGCGCCTCGTACGCCGCCCATCCGATGCCGTTCTTGCGGTAGTCGTCCAGCATGGGCTGCGTCGGAGCGAGGTCCGGCCGGTGCACGTACCCCATGCCGCAGATCTCGTCGAGGAAGAACCGCAAATCGTCACGTTTGGCAAAACCGGCCAATTGGGACACGTTGTTGAGTCGCACATCGATCAGAGTCCGAGCACCCGCCCCGCGCAACAGGCCGAAGAACTTCGCCGCGGACTTCTTCGTGAACCCGATGGTGTAGATCTTCATCGGCTCGACGACCCGCCCTCCTCGTCGGCGACGTACGCGATCCGCCGCTCCTGCTGCTCCAGCGCCGCTTCGAGCCGTTCCGCGAACGTCCGGAACAGATCGTCCTGGGCCAAGCCGAACCGTTCCATGAGACGTTCCATAGCCGCGGCGTGGGTCTCCACCTTCCCGTCGCCGCCGATGTGCTCGACGGTCAGGCCGTCCTCCTCCAGCACCTGGGAGATGAGCACGGTGCGGTGGCACTCCAGCGGCTCGCCCTCCGTGCACATGACCGCGATCCGCTCGACTTGAACGCCCTTCTCCAAGCGCCGGATCCCGTTGACGAACGCCGGAGTTCGTGCCAACAGCCGGTACTGGACTCGGCCGTCCACATAGCATCCCGGGTCTTCCGAGCGCGCCCCCAGCTCGTGCCCCATGAACACGTACTTGATGCCCGCATCGCGCAGGCTCCGCTCGATCACCGCGCGGTTGAACTGCGGAGCGAACCTGCTCATCGGCACGGAGCGCACATCGGCGACCGCGGTCACGCCGTTCTCCTCGAGCAATCGAACGAGCGTCCGGAAGTCGCGCGTGGAATGACCGACCGTGAGAATGGCCCCCGCGGTCATGCCCGGCCACCCCGCTCGACATCAGCTCGCGGCATGATCGCAGCCACCAGCTTGTAGGAAAACTCCTTGAAGGGCTCGCCGAGGCTCACGGTGAGGAACGATTCGCCCACCTTCTCACTCCTCGGCACCCCGGGCTGCACCGTCCTCCTCCAAGCGGGATCGGTCACGCTGAGCTTGTATCGTAACCCCGCGTACTGAAACTCGGCCCACACCCTCGGTTTCGAGCCGCTGGGCCTGATGATCTCCAGCCCGTCCACGCGGACGAGCTTGAGGGAGCCGGCAGAGCCGGACAGGTAGCGCACCGGAACGCGATCGTTGTGCGGACATTCCGGATATCCCGCAGTCCACAGGTCCTCCGGGAACTCCTCCAGTTCGACCAGAACATCCCACCCGACCCTGCCGAGCTTCACCCAGTCCCAAGAGGAGTCGATGAGCCAGTTCTCGCACTGGAACCCCTTCGGACGGGCACAGCGCAGCGGAACCGACATCCGGTCTAGGAGTTGCGGCTCCCGCCCTTCGAAGTATTGCCGCTGCGCCTCGGTCACCGCACCGTCGGACCGACCGCTCACCGGTCGGACCCATTCCTTCGTCTGTCTGTCGATCCCTGCGATGCACCGCTCCCCGTGCTTGATCGAGTTCGCCAAGCACACGATCTCCTTGCTGGTGGTCATCTGCTCCTCCGAACCCCGTTGTCCGGCCACCCGTGGCGGCAACGCACCCAGCGGGCGAAAGTGTCGAACCCGGGGACAGCTGCAGGCACCGTCGCCACCCGAACAGAGAACCCCTGACAACAACGGCCGGAACGAAGGAGAACGGCGACGCATCGCGCCTCCTCATTCCCCGCCACATCGGGTTCTTGTCCGCCCCTCTCCGCCACACCCGAGTTGATTTAGGGCGAGCACAGTACCGACGACCCGGGATTCCAGTACCACTCTCGGCCATCTTCACTCGATCAGAGCAGCGCTTGTTGTTGCGCGGTGAAATGTCAGCGACACCGGATTCCGCCGCATTCCGAGCAGAACTCAGACGACATCATTCGTCGTACTGATCCACAATGGACAACATGGCCAGCTCGCCGGCGCGCACCTGCGCGTCGTCGATGCGGACGTGGCCGGTACACCCGGACGCCCTCCT
>Ga0164243_10010356_pt1 | contig 13414 bp, 10 predicted proteins | sample OricompcompostOP_FD_108781 | JGI IMG/M metagenome (GOLD analysis project Ga0164243, IMG submission 108781) | Organic Plus compost microbial communities from Emeryville, California, USA - Original compost - Organic plus compost (OP) | ecosystem: Engineered > Solid waste > Mixed feedstock >... | reverse complement strand
GTCGCGCAGCCTGAAAGAAAATCCCTCGCAGATTCTCTATGAGCCGCCCGCGAGCGGCGTCGAGATCGCGCCATGAAGGAGCCCATGAAGCCGATGCGCGTTTGTCGCTCGAAGCGTTTCGCTGGCGCGAGCCTGCTCGTGGCGAGCGTCATGGCGGGCTGCAGCTCGAGCTCGTTGCTCGACAGCGAGTTGCCCGTGCCGACGAATTATGTGATCGCCTCGTTGCCGCCGGCCGCGGCCGCAACTCAATCAGCGGCTTCACAGGTGGATCTCGCGATCGGGCGGCCCGATGTCGCTCCCGGGCTCGACACGGCGCGCATCGCGGTGCTGCGGGGCCGCCAGCTCGATTACTACCGGGGCGTGCAATGGGGCGGCAGCACGCTCGAAGTCGTGCAGTCGTTCCTCGTCAATTCGCTGCAGGATCAGAAGCTGTTTCGCAGCGTGACATCCGAGCAGGCGCGCGTCGCGGGCGCGTACATGCTCGACAGCGAAGTGCGTGACTTCCAGGCCGAGTACGCCGAAGGCAGGAATGCGCCGACCGTGCGCGTGTCGATCATTGCGCGGCTGGTGAGGATCAGCGATCGCGCGCTGGTCGATACGATTCCGGCGAGCGCGACGCACGCGGCGGCGGACAATCGCATGAGCGCCGTCGCGGAGGCGTTCGAAGTCGCGGCGCAGGAGGTCGCGCGCACGATCTCGAAGGAAGCGGCCGCCGCGGTCGTGCGTGATCGTGAGCGCATGCTCGCGATCCCGACACGGCCGACCCCGCAACCGTGACCTCCGTCGTCCCGACGCAAGTCGGGACCTCATTCGGCACCGTCCCGATCCTCGCCCCCGTCGTCCCGACGCAAGTCGGGACCTCATTCGGCACCCTGCCAATTGCGATCCCGACTTGCGTCGGGATGACCTGAGCGCTTCGCTATCACGTCACTTACGTCGGGACGATGGCGAATCAGAACGTGCTCATCCCCGTCGCTTCCATCAACCGATACCGCCAGTACTTCGCCCGCGACGCATCCTGATACGCCCCGAACGGCGCGGTGTATTCGGTCGCCGTCGGTCCTTCGTTGTTCCAGAGCCGATTGAAATAGCCAAGCATGTGTTTCGCGAGCGGCTGCCCGGCGCTCATGCGCAGCGCAACGTTCGCTTCCAGGTTGTAGTTGCCGATGTTGCGCCGGGTGAGGTTCGCGGAGCCGAGCGAGGCGATCAGTCGATCGCCCTGCGTGATGAGCGCGAGCTTCGTATGGAACTGCTCGCCGTGTGTGCGATACCAGCGCACCTCGATCTTCCCGCCGCTTGCCGTCACGAGCTCGTTGGCGACCGGCCGATTCGGCACGCCGTCCTTGCTGCGACCGAATGCATCGCGATTCGGATCCAGGATCAACTGCACGAGGACGTTGCGTCGAGCCGCCCCGAGCAGCGCATCGATGACCTTGCGGTCCGACAAATAGAACGTCGCGATGCGGATCGCATCTCCGTTGCGTGTCGCGGTGATCGCCTCGACGAGCTGATCCCGAATCGCGCCTTCGGTCACATACGACATCTCGATTGCGCCGCTCGCGTCCGCAACCGGCGCGACTTCCTTGCCCGACGCATAGACATTCCCCGTCCAGCCGGAGAAGCGCGCGATCGCAAGCTCGCTCTCGATGAGGTGCTTGGCGAAATCGCCCGTGAACCTGAGCGCCACGTTCGAATGCGCGCTGCTCGCATCGTGCGGATTGGCCGAGGTGATGAGGCCGGTGAGCGTGCCGTCGGCGCGATCCGCGACGATCAGCTTGCGATGATTCGCCTTGAAGTTCGCGAGCGCGAGCCAGCTGCGCAGCGTGATGCGCGAAGGCCCGGTGTCGAACGGGTTCGGCAGCGAGCCGTCGTCCGGCTCGTTGCCGAACCATTGCGCGAGCATGCGCCACCAGGGCGAATACAGCGGATTCGAATCGCGCAGCCGCGTGAGGTCGGTGACGACGACCTCGATGCCGGCCTGCTTCAGCTCATCGAGCAGCGGCGAGGCGATTCCGCCATAGACGGTGTTGATCGGATCGGTGACGAGCAGAATCGTGATCGCAGGATTCGCGCGCTTCTTTTCGAGCAGGGCCGCCGCGAGCTGGCGGCTGAGCGGCCGGTACGCCGCATTCTCGGCGCCCATCAGATCGTTGAACAGAAAGAAATCCGCGACGATGAACGACTGGGCCGCGGCGATCATGGCGAACACTTCATCGAAGATCGCCTGTTCGTGGACGGGCTTGCCTTGCGGCGTCACATACGTGAGGTCGTACAGAAACCGCACCTCGCCGGGCGCAACGGCGAGTGCCGGCGTGTCGATGTCCGTGCCCGGGGGCATCGGCTTGTAGACGTTCCAGCTGCCGACGGCGAGCCACGATGCGAGCACTGCCGCGCCGAGCCAGCGTTTGCGAAACCTCATCGAATGGCTACCTTTCCCAGCCGCGCTGCCGTGCGTCGGCCTCTTGTTCGGCGTCGAGCGGGTCGCCGGCGATCGTGTCCTCGACCAGTCCGAGGATCAACGCAGGCACGGCCGCGCCTGCCATTCGATAAGTGCCGGAGCCATCGGCTTTCGTGCGGGTCAACGCATCGATCGACCATTGCGCATCATGCCGGCATGCAAGTCCGGCGAGCGGCTGCACGTCCTCGAGGGTGAACGTGCGGCAATAGTCGCCGCTCTTCGCGAGATAGCTCACGCCGAGCCGGATGCCCGTCTCTCGATCGATATTGCCGCCGCCCTGAGTCGTGAGCGCCGCGTCCAAGGCGCCGCGCGCCAGCATCCGGCCTTGCTTCGTGACGAACAGGTCGTTGCTCGTCAGGCTCACGCGCCCGACGATCACGCCGAGCAGCACACTCGCGGCGATGGCGCCCCAATGCGGCCACGACCATGAGCGCGGCGCCCGCGGTGCTCGCTCCGCGCGATGTTGCCCAAGATCGACGACGGGCGCTGCCGCAGGCGGTGACGTCTGTACCGCAGCCAGCAATCGCTCCGGAACTTCTTCCTGCAACGCGCCGCTGAAAGCATTGCGCAGTTTCGCCTGGAGTGCGTTGCGCTGCGCGAGTTGCGCCCCGACTGCAGCCGCGAGCTCGGCATCCTGCGCCATCTCGGCCTCGATCTGCGCTCGCGTCTGGGCGTCGAGCTCGCCGTCGGCGTAGGCCATCAACGTTTCGGTCGTCCATTTCATCGTCATCTCCGCGCGCCTACAGCAGCGCCTGCAACGCCTCGCGCCCGCGCGCCAGACGGCTCGTCAACGTACCGATCGGAATCTCGAGCGCTTCCGCGGCTTCCTTGTAGGAAAGGCCCTCGATCAGCACCAGCGCCACCGCCAGGCGCTGCTCCTCGGGAAGCTCGGCCATGGCCTTCTGCACCGACAGAATTTCGACATCCTCTGCGCCCGTCCCGCTCGCCACATGCTCGCCTTCCTCCTCGGGCGCGAGCACGCGCACGCGCCGCTGCCGCGCGCGGACTTCGTCGATCCAGGCGTTGCGAACGATGCCGAACATCCAGCTCTCGAACCTCGATTCGGGCCGCCATTGGTCATAGCGCGAAAGCGCCCGTTCGATGCTCAGCTGCACCAGATCGTCAGCATCGTCCGGATTGCGAGCGATCGTGCGCGCGAAGCGCCGCAGGCGCGGCAGCAACGCGACGATCCACGGCCGGACCTGATCGAGAGAAACCGTCATGCTCAATGGAAATACGCTAGCCGTTCACGTTTTATTCCCGCACGCTAACAAAATAATGGCTGCGCAGGGCGTCATCCCGACGCAAGTCGGGACCGCGCTCGGCACGAAATGCGACCGGAAGGAAAGGAGCGGGCTGCGCGTATATTGAGCGAGAGTCATGGCGGGTAGGCGGATGAAACGAGTTTTGAGGCAATTGTGCATGCTGGTCGGGGTAAGCGTCTGCCTGCCGGCCACTGCGCAGATCCTCCCGCGTGTCGATCTGCCCGACCTGCCGGTTCGTACGCCGATCGATGTCGAAGGCACCGCCGATCGCACGCTTCAGGCCGCCGACCCGCGGCGGCTGCGCGAGGTCCGCAAGCTCCGTGTTGCCGAGCTGCTGCGCAGGAATCGGCGCGTGCTGGAGCCCGATCCGCGCGGCGCACCGGCCCTGCGCAGTGAAGTGGTCGCCGTCTCGCCGACGGACGAAGCGCTCGCCAAGGCACGCGCGGCGGGATTCGAAGTCGTGCGCACTCGGACGCTCGAAGATCTTGGCCTGTCGATCGTCGTATTGCGCGCGCCCGAAGGCACATCGACCCGCCGCGCCTTGCGCGAGCTGCGCGAAGCGGACCCGCAAGGCACTTACGATTTCAATCACCTCTACATCGGGGTCGGCGATCTGGAACCCGATGCCGCGCCGCTGCCGGCGCATGCGAGCACGGCGTACACGCAAGTCGATGCGCGAGTCGGCATGATCGACGGCGGAGTCGATCGCTCGCACATCGTGTTCAAGGACGTCGCCATCCACGAGCATGGCTGCACGCAGCCGATCCCGAGCCAGCACGGCACCGCGGTCGCCTCGCTGATCGCGGGCCGAACCGAAGGCTTCGCCGGCACGGCGCCGGGCGCGCAACTGTATGTCGCGGACGTGTACTGCGGCGGAGTCGAAGGCGGCGCGGTCGACGCAATCGGCGCCGCCTTTGGCTGGCTCGCGCGCGAGAAAGTGCCCGTCATCAACGTGAGCCTCGTCGGCCCGGCGAACGTGACCCTCGAACGCATCGTGCGCCTGATGATCGCGCGCGGCCATCTGATCGTCGCGGCCGTGGGCAATGACGGTCCGGCCGCGAAGCCGCTGTATCCCGCCGCCTATGAAGGAGTGATCGCCGTGACGGGCGTCGATGCGCACGATCGCGTGTTGATGGAAGCCTGTCGCGGTACGCACGTGGATTTCGCTGCCCCGGGCGCGGATATCTCGGCTGCCGCGAGCGGCGAGATCTACGCGCTCGTGCGCGGTACTTCGTTCGCCGCACCGATCGTGTCCGGCTTGCTCGCGACCCACCTCGCACAGCCGGATCGCGCCGCGGCTCAGGCCGCGATCGCAAAGCTCATCGCCGCCGCGACGGACCTTGGCCAGCGCGGACCGGACAAGGTGTATGGCTACGGGCTGGTCGGCGGCGCAGCCCGATCGCTCCTCGGTAAAACGCACTGACCCACTTTTTTGCGCGCCGCTGGAAGAAATCGCGGCGCCCGGTCGTCCTTTTATCAAAGGCTGCAGATTGGCTGCAGCCGCAGGCGGAGGATGACTCATGAAGACGAAATTGTTCCTGGCCGCGATGATTCTTGCCGCGAGCGGCACGATCGCAAATGCGCAAGTCCTGGGCGGGGACATCAGCGGCGGTGTGGGCGGCGCTCTGGGCGGCTCTCTGGGCGGCGGGCTTGGCCGCACGGGCAACATCGGTGCTGCTGGACACGGCGCCGCGAATGGCGCATTCGGTGCCGATCTCGATGCTCGCTCGCTGCGGCGTACGACGAGCGACACGGCTGATCGTACGAAGCGTCATGCACGCTCAGCAGCGAATGCCACGAGCGAGCGTACGCGTTCGACCGTCGGCTCCGCTCGCGCTGCGAGCAAGCAGGCAGTCGCGACGACCGCGCAGGCCACTCAAGCCACCACTGATGTTGCGAGCTCAACGGCGGCGAAGACCGAGATCGATCGCGCGGCCGTCGAAACCGCGCACGCGAGCGCCGTCGATGCGTCCGCTTCGCGGGAAGGCGTGAGTGCGCGCGGTTCGGCGCAAGGCGCCGCCGCAGTGGAAGTCAGCAAGTGATCTGATCCTAATGGAGCGGAGTCGCTTCGGACTCCGCTCCTTCAGCGCGCGGACGCGAACGTCTGCGCCCAGTAGATTCCCGCTTCACTACGCGGATTCAGCGCGTAAGCGATGCCCATCTCGCGATACTGCGAGCCCATGATGTTCACGCAGTGGCCAGGGCTGTTGAGCCAGCCATCCACGACGGCCCGCGCATTCGGCGCGCCGGCCGCAATATTCTCCGCGACATTGCGCCAACGATAGCCGGCTCGGGTCGCACGGTCCGCGGGCGTGCTGCCGTCGGTGCCGCGATGCTCGAAGTGGCTGTGGCGCGCCATGTCCTCGGCCTGCTCACGCGCGGCTTTGTTCAGCGTCGCCGACAACGTGACGGGCGGCGCCGCATCGAACGACGTGCGGCCGCACTTGCGGGGCTTCGAGCGCGCCTGGTTCACGAGCTCGAGCACCTCGCGCGCGATCTTGTTCGCATCTTTCGTGCTCGGCAGATTCAAAGGCGCCGCAACGACCATCCATGCATCGCGACCACGCTGCTCGATGCCGATCTCCGTGAAGGTTTTATCCGTGACGATCCGACAGTAGTGCTCCGCGAGAATCGCGATGATCGCCTCATCGTTCGCCGCGCCCGAGACGCGCATCGACGATGAGTTGACCGCGCGATAGCCCGTCGCTTCGAGCGCTTGCTGCAGCCGGCCGCCTTTCGACCATTGCCGCGCGACGGCGTTGAGAGCACGCGTTTGCTTGAGCTTCGCCGGCGCGCCGGCCGCGCCAGGGCAGCCGCGCACGCGCAGCGTATTGACCGCATCGGCGAGATCGGCGCAGGCCGTGCCGGCCGTCATGCTCGCGCACGCAAAAAGGATCAATGCAGCGAACTTCGAAATCCGCCTGGGCCGGCGTGCGTGCCGCTGTCGAGTGTTCACATTCCCGCATCCGAAACCGAAGTACCGCATAGGGTAATCGGAGGCAGAGTGTTTCGTTCCAGTGGAGGCTCACGCCGCCGGCGCTGCATCGGCGGCGACCTGAGCCACGCTGGTCAACGGCAGCCGCAGCGCGAACTGCGCTCCGCGGCCCGGGCCGTCGCTGAATCCCGCCAGATGACCGCCGAGCTCCTTCGCGAGCAGCGCGCTCGAATGCAGCCCGAAGCCATGGCCGTTCTTCTTGGTCGTGAAGCCGAACTCGAACATGCGCTTCAGCGCGTCGGGCGCGATGCCCACGCCCGTGTCGTGGACTTCGATCACGAACCAACCCGCCGCACGGCCGTGCACGCGCAAGGTGAGGACGCGAGGGCCGCTGCCCGGTTCCTTGAGCGCATGCCGCGCGTTGCTCAAGAGGTTGCCGAGAATCTGCAGCAGCTTGTGGCGATCCAGGATCACGGGCGGCAGCACTTCGTATTCGCGCTTGATCGTCACGTCGGGCGTGGCGGCGAAATGGATCACGACCGCATTGTCGACGAGCTCCGCGATATCGACTTGCTCCGTGACGCCGCCGCGGCGCGCATGCGTCTGTTGTGCGGCGACGATCGTGCGGATGTGGCCGACATGAGCGGCGATCGCCTCGGCCTCGGCATGCAATGCGTGATTTTCAGCGCTCAGATGCGCGCCGAGCTGCGCGAGGTACTGCGGAATCTGGCGGCCGCGCGCATCCTCGGTGAGGAACGCGGGCAGCCGATCGCCTTGCTCCTGCAGCATCGCTGCGATTCGCTGCACGTTGCTCGCGCGCGATTCGTGCAGCTTCGACCTGACCATCGCGGCGGACACGCTCAGGCTGTTCAGCACGTTGCCGACGCTGTGCAGCACGCCCGTCGCGACCTCTGCCATGCCGGCATCGCGCGATGCTTCGCGCAGCTGAGCCTGCAGCTCGAGTTGCCGCTCCTGTTGCCGCACTTCCTCCGTCACGTCCCACGAAACGCCGAGCGCTCGTACCGGCGCGCCTTGCTCGTCGCAGAATATTCGCGCGTGCGCTTCCAGATGCACGATCGTTGCGAGCGGAGTCACGATCCTGATCCGGAAATGACACACGTTCTTGCGTTGAGCGACGGCAGCGTGGATCGCGTCGAACATCACCGTCGCATCGTCCGGATGCGCCAGGGTGAGAATCGCATCGGGCGAGCGTTGCGGACCGAGCCCGGCGGCGGTCAGCGCGGCAATGTCATTTTCCGTCCAGGTCATCGCGCGCTTCGCGATGTCCAGCTCCCACAGCGAGATGCCGGCTGCGCGCGTCGCGAGCGCAAGCAGGTTTCGTCCATGCTCCAGCGCGGCGTTCACGCGCGCGAGCCGCTGTGCATCCTTGCGGATCTGCGAGCCGAGATGGGAATCGTAGATGGTCGTGATGAGCGTGATGATCAGCAAGCCGAGCGCCACGACGCCGATCGTGACCGCGAGCCAGTCGTTCTCGATGGCCGCCCCGCCGAGGCAATACGAGCCGGGCGCGAAGCGGGACGCCGCCATGCCCGTGTAGTGCATGCCGCTGATCGCGAGGCCCATCACGGCCGCGGCGGCGCCGCGCGCGAGCGCGATATGTTTCGACTGACCGCTGCGCAGCTGGAATGCCAGCCAGAGCGCGGCGAAGGAGGCGGCGGCGGCGATGCCGATGGAGGCGGCGACGAGCCACGGCTCGTAGCTGATCATCGGCACGATCGTGATCGCCGACATCCCCGAGTAATGCATCGCGCAGATGCCGGCGCCCATCGCGAGTGCGCCGCACGTGAGGCGCCCGAGGCGCAGATGCGGACGGCTCGCGAACGCGAGCGCGAGGCCCGAGGTCGCAATCGCGATCGCAAGCGAGGCCAGCGTCCTGCCGATGCCGTAGCGCAAGGGAATTCCGACGGAGAAGGCGAGCATGCCGATGAAATGCATCGACCAGATGCCGATGCCCATCGCGACCGCGCCGCCGAGCAGCCACACGCGCCCGCTCGAACGCCCGGCATCCGCAACGCGCGTCGTGAGCTTCAGGGCCGTGTACGCGACGAGCATCGCGACGGCGATCGAAAGCGCAACCAACCAGGGATTGTAAGTGGCTTGCACGCGGGTGCCTTTGAGTCCGTGGGAGCGCGGCCGATCGAGCGCTCGATAGCGACGCGCTATATCGGACGCCGCGCGTGTCCGATCCAGTGAAGTGCGTCACACGGTGCCGCGCCGCAACAAATCGTGACGCCCGAACGTGGACGATTTCTCAATCCGCGTTTGCCGCCGCCGCTACCTTGCCCGCCTTTCACGAGATCGACTCGCTGCCATGTCCGATAGCACGCCTTCGTCGAATGCCGCGCACGCCATGAATCGGCGCATCCTGATCGTCGACGACAATCCGGCGATCCACCGCGACTTCGAGAAGATCCTCGCGAGCGATGCCGCCGTCCATGCCGATCTCGCGGCGGCCGAACAGCTGCTGTTCGGCGAGCCGGTTCGAAACGCCGAGGCGCTCAATTTCGAGCTCACCTTCGCTTCGCAAGGACAAGAAGGCGTCGAGCTCGTGCGCCGCGCGAGCGCGGCCCGCGAGCCGTTCGCCGTCGCCTTCATCGACATGCGCATGCCGCCCGGCTGGGACGGACTCGAAACGATCCAGCATCTGTGGGCCGTCGATCCCGACGTTCAGGTCGTCGTGTGCTCCGCGCATTCGGACTACGACTGGGCTGATTTCGTGCAGCGGCTCGGGCCGACCGACAAGCTCCTGGTGTTGAAGAAGCCGTTCGAGCCGATCGAAGTCATGCAATGCGCGAGCGCGCTCACGCGCAAATGGCAGCATGAGCAGCTCGTGCGCAGGCAGGTCGCGTCGCTCGAGCAGGTCGTCACGGCGCGCACGGAAGGCCTCGAGGCCGCGAATCGGCAGCTGCGCCATCTCGCGACGCATGATTCGCTCACGGGGCTGCCGAACCGCACCTTGCTCGATGACCGGCTCGCGCAGGCGATGGCCCATGCCGATCGCGATGCCCAGCGTTTCGCGGTGCTCGTCGTCGATCTCGATCGCTTCAAGCGCGTCAACGATTCGCTTGGCCATCGTGCGGGCGATGAGCTGCTGTGCGAGGTCGCGCGCCGGCTGTCGGGCCTCGTGAGAAACATCGATACCGTCGCGCGCGTCGGCGGCGATGAGTTCGTTCTGATCATCAATCCGATTGCAGAGCCAACCGACGCCGACATGATCGCGCAGCGTGCGATCGAAGCGCTGCAGGCGCCCGTACGCGCCGCGGGCGTCGACGTGTATGTCTCGCCGAGCATCGGCATTGCGTTCTATCCGGGCGATGCCGCTTCAGCACAGCTGCTCGTTGCCCACGCGGACGCTGCGATGTACGCAGCGAAGCAGATGGGTCGCAACACGTTCCGCCGCTTCGTGACGGGCATGGATGAGGCGACGCGCGAGCGCGTCGCGCTCGAAACCGATCTGCGCAACGCGCTCGCGCGCGGGCAGTTCGAGCTGCACTACCAGCCGAAAGTGGATACCGAGAGCGGACGCATTCACAGCGCCGAGGCGCTGATCCGCTGGCGCCATCCCGAGCGCGGGTTGATCCCGCCCGATCAATTCATTCCGCTCGCGGAAGAATGCGGCCTCATCGGCAGGATCGGCGAATGGGTCGTGCGCGAGGCCTGCCGGCAATGCCGGGCCTGGCAGCTCGAAGGGCTGCCGCTGCGCGTCGCAGTCAATGTCGCGGCGACGCAGTTCCGGCAGGGCGATCTGTTGCAGATGATTCGCCGCGCGCTCGAAGACAGCGCGCTCGAGCCGCGTTTTCTCGAGATCGAGCTCACCGAAAGCGCCGTCATGACGGATCCGGAGGATTCGGTCGGCATTCTCGAGCACTTGAGCCGGCTCGGCGTGCTCGTCTCGGTCGACGACTTCGGCACCGGTTATTCGAGCATGAGCTATTTGCGGCGCTTCCCGATCGACAAGCTGAAGATCGACCGCAGCTTCATTCGTGAAATCATGAGCCGGCCGGACGATGCCTCGATCGTGCGCGCGATCATCTCGCTCGCCCACAGCCTGCGGCTGAAGGTGGTCGCGGAAGGCGTCGAATCGATCGAGCAGCTCGGCTTTCTCAAGACGATCGGCTGCGATCAGTATCAGGGCTTTCACTTCAGCCCGCCCGTGCCCGCCTCCGAGCTCAGCGAATTGGTGCGTGAGCAGCGCAATGCGCCAGCGTTCTCGGAGGACATCGCGCTGCGGACTCACAGCAAGCTCGCGGCGTATCGGCGCTGACGTCATCCCGACGCAAGTCGGGATCTCATTCGGCACCACAACCCTCGTCATCCCGACGCAAGTCGGGATCTCATTCGGCACCACAACCCTCGTCATCCCGACGCAAGTCGGGATCTCATTCGGTACCCTGCCAACTGGCGGTCCCGACTTGCGTCGGGACGACGGGGGGTTGCGACGGATTTATGGATGATGCTCGAGCGCGCTGCTGCGCACGATCCGATTGATGATCTCGCGCGGCCGGCCCGGCGCTTCGAGCTGCTCGAACGTGCATTGCTTCGGCAGCTTGTCCGGGCGCCAGCGCACGAGCTTCGTGCCATGCCGAAAGCGATTGCCGCTCACGTGATCGTATTGCACCTCGACGACGAGCTTAGGCTTCAACGGCTCCCATTGCGTCGAGCGCTCCGTGCTCCAGCGGCTCGGCCCGCCCGGCGCATCGCCCGTGAAGCCCGGCGGCCCGATGAGCTTCTGCAGCTTCTTCGTCAATGCGGCGCGATCGGCCTTGGGAATCGACGCCGTAAAGCCGACATGATCGAGCTTGCCCTGCGCGTCGTATAAGCCGAGGAGCAGCGAGCCGACCTGATCGCCGCCCGTCTCGTAGCGAAAGCCGCCGACCACGCAATCGGCCGTGCGCATGCGCTTCACCTTGAGCATCGCGCGCTCGCCCGCGTGATACGGCTCATCGATGCGCTTCGCGACGACGCCGTCGAGCGCGCCGCCGGCATGATTGAGCCAGCGCTGCGCTTCGCTGCGTACGCGCGTGTACGGGCTCAAGCGCAGCAAGCCGGGATCCTTCAGCGCCAGATAGAACTGCTCGAGCGCCTCGCGCCGCTGCAACAGCGGCTCCTGCATCATGTTGCGGTTGTCGCGATTCACGAGGCAGTCGAACAGCACGAAAATCGCCGGCGTTTGCGCCGACAGCTTGCGAATGCGGCTTTCGGCAGGATGCAGGCGCATCTGCAGCGCATCGAACGACAGCGTGTCGTCGATGGGTATCGCCAGCTCGCCGTCGATCGCGAACCGCTTCACCGGCAGCGCGCCCAGCGCGGCGACGACCTCCGGAAAGTATCGCGACAGCGATTTGCCGGATTTCGCCCGCAGCTCCACGGTGTCCTCGTTGCGAAACGCGAGACACCGAAAGCCGTCCCATTTCGGCTCGAACTGCCAGCCGACGCCTTCCGGCAGCGCCTCGACCAGCTTCGCTTCCATCGGCGCGGTCGTGACCGGAATCGGCAACAGAATCGAACGTTGCGTTCTCGATGCCATCGTCACGCTCTCACGTGGGCCCCCGACTCGCGCCGTGGCCGCGCGCTCGTGGTCTTCGTCTTGCCGCCGATGAGCTTGCGCATCGCGGGCTCGAGCGGCACTTCAGCATCGCAGTAATCGCTCCACGCGCGCAGCTTGCCGAGCATCGCGGGCAGCGTGCGCATCGTGTAGCGCGTCGGATCGAGGCCGGCCTTCACCTGCGACCAGGTGAGCGGCATCGACACGGTCGGCAGCTCGCGCATGCGCGGCGAGAACGGCGCGACGGCCGTCGACATGCGGTCATTGCGCAGATAGTCGAGGAAGATGCGCCCGACGCGCAGCTTCTTCGACATGTTCACCAGATATTTGTCGGGGCTGTCTTCGGCCATCTGCGAGCACACGGCTTGCGCGAATGCCTTCGCCTCAGGCCAGCGCAGCCCCTTCGACATCGCAAGCGGCGTGACGACGTGCAGGCCTTTGCCGCCCGTCGTCTTGCAGAAGGTATTGAGCCCGAGCGCTTCGAGCCGCTCGCGCAGCTCCTTCGCGGCTTGAATCACCGTCTCGAACGAGACATCCGGCGCGGGATCCAGATCGAACACGAGCCGGCCGGGAATCTCGGGTTCATACGGCTGGCAATTCCAGGGGTGCAGCTCGATCGCGGCGATCTGCGCAACCGCGATCAGCCCTTCGACGCGGTCGATCTGCAGATACGGCTTGCGATCGCCGGCGACCGTCGTCAGCGTCAGCAGATTCGACGTGCCCTGCATCGCGTGGCGCTGAAAGAAACGTTCGCTGCCGACGCCGTCGGGCGCGCGAATGATCGAGCACGGCCGGCCCTCGATGTGCGGCAGCAGAACTTCGCCGACGGTTTCGAAATAGCGCGCGAGCTCGAGCTTCGTGACCGGCTTGCCCGTGCCATCGTCGGCCCACAGAGGCTTGTCGGGGTTCGAGATGGGAACGCCCATCACGACCGAGCCGCTGCCGTTCGTTGCGTGCTTGCTCGCTGCCGTCGCGCTTCGTTGCGTGCGCGCCGTGCGCGGCTTCGCCTTCGTCGTCGGTTGCTTCACTTCGACCTCCTCGGCGGGCGCCGGCTGTTCCGCTTCCACTTCGCGCGCGGGCTTGTCTTCGCGCAGGCCTTTGAATGCGGCCTGGCGAATGTTTCCGGAGCCGGTCCAGCCCGCGAATTCGATTTCCGCGACCAGCTCCGGCTTCACCCAGCGCACGTTCGC